>Ga0209536_100000535_pt1 | contig 61153 bp, 56 predicted proteins | sample DeeMarSeWOR28_12_FD_187461 | JGI IMG/M metagenome (GOLD analysis project Ga0209536, IMG submission 187461) | Marine sediment microbial communities from White Oak River estuary, North Carolina - WOR-2-8_12 (SPAdes) (version 2) | ecosystem: Environmental > Aquatic > Marine > Intertidal zone >...
GTCATCATATTTTAAAAACTCGATTATTGGGCCTATAACCCGATCATCCAATTCTCTTTTCTTAATTTCTTCTTTGAGAATGTTAATATTAGGCGAAAGCACGATTTTTCGTTCTCTCAGTGCTGTTTGCAGCACCTTAAACTTTTGCATTTTCTTTGATTTTTCCCCAAAGTGATTTTTTTTGAGGTATATATATTGATTTTTCTGGTTGATATATCTTCTTCATTTTAAGGACAAACTGTATACTCCTCAAACCATTCTACTAAGTAACAAGTACTTGTAGTCTTTGTTACAGAAGTTGAATTTAGGTTTGTTGTTATTGAGATAGTATGAAGTGTATTTTCATTTAAGTTATTTAGGTGATAATAAGTATTAGTTGTGTTTAGTACATTGACACCATCTACTACTATATAACTCATAGTAAATCCAGCACCTGTTGGATTTGACCATTTCCAATGAATATAATCAAGACCTCTGTCATCAACCTTTAAGTTTGAAATGCTTGTTGCAGATATGCCTGTGTCATTTGATCCAGAACCAAGTGTAGTTACTGTGTCTTCAACACCATCATCGTTTACATTTCCATCAAAATCCCTTGTTTTTACCTCAATTGTGTATGAAACTCCAGGACTAAGTCCAGTAGCATTATAATAACTAGAACTTGTAGTAGATACTTTTGTACCATCAATATAAATTAAGTTTTTATCAAAATCATCATCGTCAGGGTTATCCCAATCCCAATGAATCCAAGTATCGCCTCTAGCTTCCAGATGAAGATTTTCAATCTCATTTGGTGCATCATCGTCATCGTCACTGTCAGAAACATCTCCGCCAAATGAAGCGCTTGGAACAGCTGTTTGTTCTTCTTCTTGCTGCATCTCTAATAAAGCAGCTTGTAATGCAAGTTGTTCTTGCAAAGACTTTTCTTCTGCCTCTTCATCTGGGACATCTCCGTCTCCGCCAAATATTAAAAATCCAATACTTGATAAAAATGCAATCGCAACTACTGCAGTTAATGTTATGAGCAATGCGCTTGCTTTTTTAGATTTCATGTTTTTACTAGATATCAGGGGTTTATAAATTTTATGTTTTGTTACTATTCTGCAGGTAAGATAAGATAGTATTGGTTTGCAGTGATTACACTTTAAATTCAAGATTTTTGTTAAAAATAGCTATAATTGTAATATACCGAAGACAATAGAGACTAGGGCAAGAATGCTTATAGTAATAAAATAAACAATTCTTGAACTAAAAAGCAGTTTTGTTCCATCTAATTTTCCAATTGGAATTAGGTTGTATAATGCATAAAGTAAAGAAATTGTTGTAATCTCTAATGCAAATGGAAATGATGCTATTGCTATTATTATGCTTGATAATGTTGAGAAGAACAAGATCCAGGCTATTTCTATTTCTTTTACATCTGGCATGCTCTTGCCTTTTTTCTTTAATATTTTCTTTGTAAGCCTTGCTTTGAAATTTGTTTGCAATGTAGCAAGCCAAACAACTGTCTGATAACTAAATATATATAATAATATTGGAAGTAAAAGTCCTATTGGTATTTTATTCTTGAATTTGCTTTTCTCTGAAAACCAGTATCTTTGAAACTCCCAGGTCTCTACATTAGCATCTATTTCCATATAATATCCAGCAACCTTTTTAACAAAAACACTTGCTAAGATAAGCAATGCAAATATTCCTAGGTATTTTGGAAATGTCGCTAGGTCAGTGAATGAGTATAAAACAGCCAGCAATATTATGGATAATACAATGCTTATTTTTTCTTTTAACATAAATATTGAAGTTTTTTGAATCTTATAAAACTTTTCCAACTATCTCGATAAGCATAGAAAAATATATAAATAGTCCTGGGTTTTTTGAAGGTAAGATGTTAAAGATAATGAAAATTAGTGAAGCTTTGAAAAGGAGGGTTTATACTGACGCTGGAGAGTATTTTGGCGACATTGAAGAAGCAAATATTGATGAAAACAGGATTGCTGGATGGAAGATCAAGGTTGCTAACAACATAAGTGGGGCTCTTGGAGGAGCTAAAGGAGTGATTATTCCTCATAACTTTGTTAAAGCAGTCGGTGATATTGTAATAATCAATAAAGCCTCTTTGCCAAGCGAAGGTCCTACAGACCATGCTGAAAAAGGCGTTGAGCTAATGTAATAATTTAGAATGGTTGAAACATTTTTTTCATGGCCAATATTTTCAGAAATAGTACTTCCGTTTGTACTTGTATTTACTTTATTATTTACTATTCTTGAAAAAACAACTATTCTAGGAAAGAACAAGCAGAATCATGCAATAATATCTCTTGCTAGTGCTTTGATATTAATAGCAACTCCTGCTAGAACTGTCATTACTAATCTTATACCTTTTTTTGCAATATTTGCAGTAGTATTACTGATATTTATGCTATTATATGGGTTTGTTCTGCAAAAAGACAAAGTAGAACTTCCTGGATTTATGCAGACAATATTCTTAGTTTTAATCATAGCTGCTGTCATTGTTGCAGTGATGGTTGCAACAAGCTTTTGGGATACAATGTATAATTATCTTAAGACAGAAAAAGGCGTTTTGATTAACATTGCCATATTAGTAGTTATTGTTGCAGCTGCATTTGTGGTTGTAAAATATGGTAATTCTAAGAAAAGCAGCTAATTTTGATTAAATCTAGATAAGGAAAAGATATTTAAACAAAATCTTTCTTAGTTTTATATGTTAATGCTTCAATGGTTAGGAAGTGGATTTGGCAATTTAATGGCTCAATTAGATTCTATTGGCTTTTTTCAATATGTATTGCCATTTTTATTGATATTTGCTTTTTCATATGCTTTATTAACTCAAATAAGAATATTTGAAGGAAATAAAGGATCAGCAGCAATCATTGCTTTTGCTATGGGATTTTTAGCATTACAACTTAATTTTGTCCCGGTGTTTTTTGCAACTATTTTTCCAAAATTTGGAATTGGGCTTGCTATATTATTAGTAGCTTTGATATTATCTGGAATATTTGTAGCTGATAAGCCAACTTATACTTGGGTATTTTTTGGTATTGGAATGTTGATATTTGTTATTATTGCAATATCATCCCTTGGTACTTATAGTTCAGGTCTTACAGGTTTCTGGTATCAATATGGGGCAATGATGATTGTTGGTGCATTGATTATAGGCGCCATTGTTGCAATCTTTGTTTCACAAAAAAGCCCTGGTGCGAGCAGCACCGGAACAACTACTTAATGAGATAAAATGGAATTAGATATTGCTGGATTGCTTTATTTCATGCCAATATTTACTTTTCTTTTTGTATTTGTTGTTGTCTATTCTTTATTGAATAAAGTAAAAGAAAGTTTAGGAACTAATGATTTTTTAAATGCTTTAATTGGTTTTTTAGTATCCACTGTTTTTATCAGTGTATCCAGTATGAGATTGTACCTAGAAACCATTGTTCCATGGTTTGCTATCCTTATTGTTGCATTATTCTTTATTCTTACAATAGTTGGTGTGAGCCAGCAGAAAATTGATTCAATTCTGACTAAGAACTTTATCATAGGGGTTGTGGTTATCTTGATTGCTGTATTCTTGATTGCAGGCGTAAAAGTTTTTTCATCTATACTATCGCCTTTGTTCTATAAGATAAAGAATGATGATAGGATCTTTGGAGGAGTTTTAATATTTTTAGTCGCAGCATTAACCTCTTGGTTATTAACAAAGAAATAAAATTATTTGTTTTTTGGTTTTAATTTTCTTATTAGATTTTCCTCTTCTTCACTAGCTTCTTCCTCTGATTTTCTAGACTTGTTGTTTTTCTTTGCCTTTTTAACATATTTTGCTGGCTCTTCTTCCTCTTCTTCACTAGGCTCTTCTACAGGAGCCGCTCTTGTTTGTGTTGGTTTTGCGCCTTCTGTCCAAGGCTTGACTACTTTTGAAAAAGAATCTTGCATCATCCCCATTTCATTTTTCACTGCCTCTATGTTTTCAGCATTTTCGCCAAACTTTCTGATTATTGCACTTCTCAATTCATCAATCACTGATTCGACTTTTTTCAATCTTTCATCCATATTAACAATTCTTTTTTCAGTATTCTCTCTGAAAACATCTATCTGTGTAATTGACTTTGTTAAATCTGCGAGCTTTTCACTAATTATCTGTTCGGCTATTTCGCTGACTGTTTCAGAAGACATCCCTTGAACATATTCAGGATAAGCACCAGGTCCTGGCCCAGCGCCTTGCATAGGCATTCCACCTTCAGGAGGCATTGCTCCTTGATCCGGCATTCCCCCATATTGATCAGGCATTTGCTCGCCTGCTGGCTCTTGATTTACTGCAGCTTTAATCTGGCTTTTTCCAATTGCATCGTTTATATCTGCAGGAGAAGCGCCTTCTTCAGCCAAAGCAACTGCAATATCTTGGTCAGACATGCCCTGCTGCTTCATTTCACCTACTTTTTTAACCAAATTTTCTGCCATCTTTTATTGTTTTATTAATGGTTGGAACATTTTTAATTGTTTTGCAATAATTTCTACATCAGATCTTTTTGCTTTGCCTTCTAATTCTTCAGATAATCTAGAAAAAAGATCTTCAAGTTTTTCTATTCTTCTTTTGATTTCTTCTAAATCTGTCCTTAATCCTGTTACTTCTTTCTCATATTCTTCTTTTAATTCAACAAAATTCTTACTTATCAATCCTAATTTATCCCTGATTAACCTTTGTCTTTCTTCTAAATCCCTAACTCTTACATTGATATCTGGTGAAATAGAAAAGTCTCCATTAGCCATTTTTTGTCCTCTTTTTACTACTTTAATTATAAGAAAAGTAGGGTTTAAATTACTTTTCTTGACCGCAAGGTATTTTAACTTTCCTAAAGTTTTATTTGTATGCTATTTAAGAAGGATACACCTCTGTATTCTTATGAGATAGTCAGAGAAGGAGGTGTCGATGTAATGTACATTAATTATCTTGGCGCGAGCTTTATTCCATCCCTTGCTGATTCCCCTGAAGTAATGTCTAGAACAGTAGATTCTTTGATTGAAAACCCAATGATTTCTAAGCTTGTTTTTGTACAACAAAGAAATTATGTTTATGACTCTGCACAGGTTTTTATGGTAGTTGAAATAGCTCAGATATATAATCAATTGATTAAACAAGAGAAAATATTAATGCCTACAAGACTTGTTTTAGACTGCCAGCAGTGTTTAGGAAATAAGTATAATGATATGGCTTATTTTGCAGTTGCTTTGAAACGTGACCCTATTTTAGCTTATCATGAAGTTAAAAGATTTTGGAGAGAGCAAAAACTTACTTTAGAGAAAACACCGCCTGAATTCCAGGTTTATGAAAATAATTATCTGAGATTGTTAGAAAAGATAATTCATCTACTTGAAGGCACTAAGATTATCCAAGAATCAAAAGAAGAATTTTTGAAGGAAAGATATACCTTTGGAAGAAGAGATATCTACTTTAAATTTTTTAGAGCAGATGTTATTCCAAATTTTACTTTTACAAGATTAGTCTCTGCCTTGCCTGAAGATGCAGAAATAGTTGAACAATATGAAATTGCTTCTGGAGCTGAAAAATCTTCAGTGACTATTTTGAAGAAAAAAGGAGATCCTAAGTACCACTATCATATTTTACCTCCAGAATATACTTTAGAAGAAGAATATCAATTACTTTTAAACCAGGCTAGAAATGTTCTTATTGAACATCAGCCAAAAGCAGAAGAATTTCTAGACTTTCAAAGAACTAGAAGAGTTTTTTCTAATATAGCAAGAGATCTGCTTCAAGACCTGGCTAACACAAACAAAATACCTCTTGATTATGCAAAACTAGAAGTGCTTTCCAATATCTTAGTAAGACATACAATTGGCTTTGGAATCCTTGAAGTTCTGCTGCAGGATGAATTGCTGCAGGATATTTCATTAAATGCACCCATTCCATTGAATCCAATCTTTGTAAGACATGGAGAATATGATGAGTGCGAGACAAATATAAGGCCTAGTCACGAAGATGCAGATTCTTGGGCTGCAAAGTTTAGAATGTTGTCAGGAAGGCCTTTAGATGAAGCTAATCCTATCCTTGATACTGAGCTTGCTATTAAGAACTTTAGAGCTAGAGTTGCAATTATTCAGCAGCCGCTTTCTCCAACAGGGCTTGCTTATGCTTTTAGACGCCATAGAGAGAAGCCTTGGACCTTGCCTTTGATGTGTAATGTGGGCATGATCAATCCATTTGCAGCAGGTCTCCTTAGTTTTTTTATTGATGGGGCTAGAACAATGCTTGTTGCTGGAACAAGAAGTGCAGGTAAAACATCTCTTCTTGGCAGTTTAATGCTTGAGATTATGCCTAAATTTAGAGTATTGGTTGTTGAAGATACTCTGGAGCTGCCAGTAGATTCTATTAGAGATCTTGGATATGATATCCAGAGAATGAAAGTCAGGTCTGCTCTATTGAAAACTAGTGCAGAAGTTGCTGCAGATGAGGGTATTAGAACTAGTTTAAGACTTGGAGATAGCTGTCTAATAATTGGAGAAGTAAGAAGCGAAGAAGCTAAGGCATTATATGAAAGTATGAGAATTGGAGCCCTAGCAAATGTTGTTGCAGGTACAATCCACGGCGGTAGTCCATATTCAATATTTGACAGAGTTGTAAATGACCTTGGTGTTCCTACTACCAGTTTTAAAGCTACAGACCTGATTTTGGTTGCTAATCCAATTAAGAGTCCAAGTGGTGGCAGAGCATTTAGAAGAGCAATTAGTTTGACTGAAGTTAGAAAGGAGTGGAAAAATGATCCTTTAGAAGAAAGAGGTTTTGTTGATCTTTTGAAATATAATGTTGAAACAGATCAGCTTGAACCTACTGAAGATTTAATTAATGGGGAAAGTGAAACAATTAAATCAATTGCCTCAAATGTTAAGGGGTGGGCTGGAAATTGGGATGCTGTTTATGATAATATTGTTTTAAGAGGAAAAATGAAAGAAGAGTTAGTTAAAACTGCTAAAGAATTGGCAAATAATAATATTTTAGAAGCTAGATTTAATAATTTAGCAAATGCAACTTTCTATGAAATTTCTGAAAAGATAAAACAGGAAGTTGGATTGCCTAGTAGTGATAGGGTTTTTCCAGAATGGCAAAAATGGCTGAAAAAAGCTGCAAAACGCGTGAAAAAAATCTAATTCTCTAGTATAATTATTCTTTTAAATTTAACAACATTTAGAAATCCATGTCTAGAAGAAAGAAAAACAAAAAAGCCCTTCGAGTCAAAGGCGTCCTTTATCTAGATGAAGATCCAAAAGTTCTAAATGCTCCTAAAAAATCTAAAAGAACAAAAAAGAGAAAAAGTACAAGGAGATCTGAACCCATTCCCGTTTATTTAGATTATTGGCAGAGATTTCAAAAAGAAATTCTTGCTGGAGCCGGAGTTGTTTTGCTCGGAGTTTCAGGTTTGATTTATGCTTTATCAGGATCATCTAGGGGAAGCGTTGAAGGGAATTATAGTAATGGGCCTGTTAGTATTTCAAGATCTGATTCAAGAATCACTTCTAGCACTTCTTGGGAAAGAGCCACATATGTATTTGATTCTGATTTGCAAGTTAATGAAGGAAGTGTTTTGGAAATTGAAGCTGGTTCTACTTTGAAATTCAAAGATGGAAAAGGAATTGAGTCAAAAGGAATTATCAGAGCAGTTGGATTTGAAAATGAATTAATCAATTTTATTCCTGAATCTAGCAAATGGAGAGGCATTAAACTTGAAGGTTCTGGAGCCAGTGATTCTGTGTTTGAACATTGTGTGATTAGAGATACTGATGGAATTTATGCTATGTCTGCAAGTGCAAGAGAACTTGGTTTAGATCTTAGAGATCCAAAATCAAGAAAAGAATTTGAAAAAATAAAGAAAAATGGGCTTCCTAGTGGAATTTATGTTAGGGATGCAAACCCCACTTTTAGATATTGTATAATTGAAAACAATAGATCAAAATGGGAAGGAGCAGGAATGCGCTTAATTAATTTCAATGGCTTAGTTGAAAACTGCCTTTTTCAAGAGAATGAAACAGAGGGTAATTATGGTGGTGGATTGTGTCTTAAAGGATTATGTGTTACAACCAGAATTTTAGGAAATACTTTTTTTAAGAATAAAGCAGCCGGAAGAGGAGGAGGTCTTGCCACTTTTTTAAATACAAAGAATGAGGTAGAAATCATAGGAAATGCATTTTCTGGAAATACTGCTCCTTACAAACAGTATAAACATATGTATATTGCCCAAAATATTTGGGGCGATACTTTTATGGATTGGCCTGTTAAACATAGGAGAGACAATAAATTCGATTAGTTAACTTTATTAATTTAGTTCTCTAGGTATGATAATGAAGAAAAAAGGGGAAATGAGCAATTTATTCAGGACAATACTTTGGATTACGGTCTTTTTCCTATTATTAGCTGGTATATATCTGATGATTAAAAAATTTATGTAAAAAATGGAAAAGAAAAACAAAAAAGGGGACATATCTGCAGCAACATTAATTGGTGTGATATTATTGGTAATTGGCTTTGGGATTGTTTTAGTGTTTGTGTTTAGGGTGTATTATTCTGGCAATGTGGACAGAGAAGTTTGCAAAGAAAGTGTTACATTAAGAGCTATTGCTTCTGGAGTTTCTCCTGGGTTTGCACAGAAAACAGCAGAAGATTTTGTAGACTTGGTCTGCAAGACCCAAAAAAAGTGCATTACTGCTGGAATCATTGGCGGAAGGTGTGATGAGAATTTTGGAAGCGAGAAGGTTACTAAGGTAAAAGTCAAATCTGAAACACAAGTTGAAAAAGCTATTGCAGATGAAATAATTTCTTGCTGGGATATGATGGGAAAAGGAAGACTGAGCTTGTTTTCTCCTGGCTGGACTGCAAGATATGGTTTTAGATCTTCAGAAGGCGATGAACTAAATCCTGGAAGTGTTTATTCAAGCTGTATTATATGTTCGAGAATTGCTTTTGATTTAGAAAGATTGGAAAATAGAGGAGTAGATCTTTCTGAACTAGATGTTTATGATTATATGTTAAAACATAAGATGTATGGCAAAGACATAACTTATGCAGAGTATATTGGCTCTGCATCTCCTGCAGGAGTTTCTCTTGCTGGTGAAGAAGATATGCAAAAAATTGTTGGGGCTATAGCAGAAAATGTGAGTGAAGAAGGCATTGAAATAACCAAAGTTGACAAGGAAGATCTGCCAAAGCCCACTACATCAGATGAACTTGCTATTGTCTTTGTGCAAATAAAAGCTCCTGGTTATTGGCATGTTCTTAGAAATGTTGCAACTGATGCTGCAATAGCAGGAGCAGGAGCAGCTATAGGACTATCAACAGCTAAATTTGCTTTTCCTCCTCTTAGATGGTTGGCATCAGGCGCAACAAAACTTATAGGATTAGTTGGTGCAGCAAAAGCAGCAATTGTTGGAGCTGCTGTTCTTGTAGGAGCGCTTGTTGTGCAGGGATATAATGTTTATAGTAATGCTGAAACAGCGTTTGGACATTGTGGGGATATAGAGTTTGAAGATGGAGAAGATTATGGATGCAGTGCTGTAAGGGCTATTTACTATGATGCAGATAATCTAAAACGGATCTGTGGTGTTATAGAGAGCACAGCTTAAAATGAATAATAAAGGAATTGTAAAAGAAGAAACACTTAAGATAATCATTGCAGTTGTATCTATCTTAATTCTTGTTTATCTTGCAGCAAGTTTATATAAAATGTATTATGGAACTAAAGAAAAAGACCAAGCATTAGCAGTTTTAACCCAGGTTGTAGATAAAGTAAACTCCTTAGAGACAGATGATGATATTACAATTACAGGACCAAGGCAATGGGTTATGTATGTCTTATTTGAAAAAAACATATGTGTGGCTAAATGTTTGAATTTTAATGATGATCTTCAATGTTTAGCAGAAGAGCCAGATACACAAAGATGCGCCCCTGTTAAAAGTGAATTAAATGTACAAGTTAGTGGAGAGGAATTATTGATCTATATTGTTGATCTTAAACTTGAAAAACAAAATGGCATGGTCACAATATCAAAAAAATAAAAAAGGAATCTTAACAGGAACTGTCTTATTTCTTGTTCTTAATGTAGTTTTTTTTGCATTAGTGCTTTTTTTTGCATACCAGAGCACTAATGGTGTAGACATTAAAGAGAAAATTTTAGCAAAACAAATTGCCTCATTTATTAATTCTGCAAAACCAGACACTCTGATGATCTTTAATATTCAGGAATATCTTGATTCTGCTCAAAAGAAATTAAGTCCTGAAGATATTTTAAAGATAGAAAATGGAGAGGTGAAAATAAAATTAAATGAAGATAGTTTTGTTTATTCTTATTTTTCTGACTATCAAATAGGATATAAAATATCTGGAAATTTTTTAGAGGTGTCAATATCATGAAAAACAAAAAAGGCGCAGAAAAATATCTAAGTATTTGGTGGTTTTTTTGTTTGGGAATTGTTCTTGTAGGAATAGTTATTGCTTTGTCTAGATTTACTCTTGCACATGATGTTTCTGGTGTTGATGCAAATAATCTTGCTGATAGAGTTTTAGACTGTGTTATTAAGAATGGAAAATTAATTTTTGAAACTTCTGAACTTTCTGACCAAGATATTTTATCTTTGTGCCGTATTGAGTTTAGAAAAGGAAGAGATTATTTTCTTTCATTAGAATTATATGATTTTGATCAATGCCGAGAGTTAGATCCAGAAGAAAACAAAGGCAAAGAGCTTGAATGTTATTATGCAGTCAAACCAGTTATCTTTGCTTCTGCAGATCCAAAAATAGATTTAATTGATAGGTGTACAACTCTTGAAGGTATCATTGCCACTTATATGCCTAATTGTGCTTACAAATCTGTTTATATTGAAGAAGAAAATAAAAGATATATTCTAAGAATAATTGGAGGCACATATGAAAGATAAAAAAGGAGGAGTTGGAGAAACAGTTACTTGGATTGTTGCATTCTTAATTATCTTTGTCATCATGTTTATATTTTTCTTGTTTTCACAAGCTATTGCATCAGAACCAATAAGTTTTGAAATAAGTGCAGCAGAAGACAGACTAGAGTATAATAAAAATATTTTTTATGGAGATGTTCCAATAGAGCCGGAAAAAATTAAATTTGTAAAAAAATTTCAAGATGAAACTAAATAGTAAAAAAGGAGATATTGTAATTGTAATGTTTGTAATAATGACCTTAGCTTTGACCAGTAGTGTTTTATTGATGATTTATCTTGGAGATAAAAACATAAAGGCCGCATTTCAAAATCCGAAAGAGGTTTCTAATTTATATGCAGAATCTGAAATATTAAACTCTTATGTAGTTTGGACTTTAACAGACGCAATGATTAACTCGTATGATGAAATTGCTTTATCTCAAGAATATATCAAAGATTCTCCTGATTGTATAATCAATGGACAAAAGTTTTTTTGTGGATTAAGCAGCAGCCTAAGTAATGTCATCCAGCAAAAAGTACTTGAGAAATTTTTAATGGAAATAAACACAAATCTAGATGAATTAAAAGAAGACTTAGAAGGCAAAAAAACCAAACTTATTTTTGATATTACTCAAACAAACGGTTTTTATGATAATGTTTTTCATTTAAGTGTTACTAATAATACTTTGATATATAACCCCGAAGAAGGAGATGTTATTATTAGGCATAAATTTGATATTGCTAAGAATATTGACTTTGAAAGTATTGGTTTAGATAGTTTTGAAGAGATATGGGAAAAAATAGAAATATGCAAACTTTTGGATTTTAAAGCATGCTTTAAATTAGATAATTTTGATACAAAATTTGAAAATGTTGTGATTTCAGATATTAGTTTCATTGAAACAACGTTAGTTTCTAAAGAAGAACTTTATATTAATGAACAAACTAAAAAACTGGAATTCTCGTTTTTAGTTAAAAACTAGAGAAATGTTTTTAAATACCTGTTACATAAAATAATTGAGGAAAAAGAGGATGAAAAACAAAAAAGGCGCTGAAATGACAATAGGAACATTGGTTGTCATTGCACTTGCCATATTGGTTTTAGTTACCCTTATATTTGGTTTTACAACTGGATGGGCAAATTTATGGAAAAGAATTAGCCCTAGTGCAGCTAATGTTGATTCTTTAAGGAATTCATGTCAGACAGATTGTGTTACACAACAAAAGTTTGCATATTGCTGTTCTATAAAACAGATTGTAACTGAACAAGGTGTTGAACCAAAACCAGGCACTTGTTATTCAGAAAAAGAAGGCCTTTTAGGTATAGATTGTAGTATAGAATGTGGTTCATATATAGAGAGTTCTTGCCCTGATGTACCTGGCAAACTTCAGTCTGGTGAGTAAGCTAGGTAAAAAACATTTATTAATGCTTTTTTCTTCTATAAACTATGAAAAAGAGAGGTAAGAACAAGAAGGGTATTGCTATCCAAACCCTTGCTTATTGGTTGATTGCGGTTGGAATACTTGTTTTAATGGTTGTTGCATATTTTGTACTTGCTAGAAAAGGCGAAAGCGGGTTGAGTTTAATTGATAAAATATTTAGAAGTCCTAATTAAAATGAAAAACAAAAAAGCACAGGCTGGCTTGCCAATAAATTATACTATTGTTTTAGTTATTTCAGTTTTAGTAATTGCTTTGGTTTTTTTAGCTGCAATAAGGTTTGAACTTGTTGATAGACTTAGGGGCCTTCCTGTAGGTGATGAAGAGGAAGAAGTTGATGAAGTGGTGGCAGATGAAAGCGCATGTCCTGAAAAAATAGGCTATCTTGCACTGCCAACAGAAGAGGATTATAGTACAAGTTATAGATATATTTATTATATGGATGGAAAACCAATTCCGGTATATAAGGACAAACAAGCATTGCGTATACATGAATGGCAGGGATTTTTTAGTGGTTTGGCATATGATAGTCAGATTGGATCATTTTTAGATCTTGGAAATGATTATCTTGTATTTAATTGTGATGCTTATCAAATTGCAAAAAGTGAAGATTCTGATACTACTTTAACACAAGAAGATGTTGATTATTTTCAGGGTTCTTATACTATTCCTGGATTTGTTCAAGAAGGAAGACAAATTATTTGTAAAGATAAAGAGACCGCTTCAAAAATTGGATGTCTCGAGATTAGTTAACGCAGATTACTCAATTCCCTAAAAAATCTTTCTGTTTCTTCCATGTAAATTTGCCCACGATCTTCCGCCGCTTTTTTCATTGAATTGACTTTGTCTCTTATTGGTTGAATCTCTTTTGGATTTGGTCTTTTCTTTTGATTACGCCATCTTTTGATTGTATGCGGCGAGATGCTTATATAATATGATAGAAAATCCCTATCTATTTCTAGAACATAAAACGACCCCCCTTGATGAGGCATCATTCCAGGGTGTTTTATCTCGCACATCTTTTGCATAGTCTTTCCAATATATTTGAGAACATCTTTTTTTTCTTTAGAATCAAGATCTTTTTTTCTTGTCCTTAATACATATATCTCTAGTTCTGCCAAGCTTGTTGGCATAGAATACTCTGTAACAGGCAGAACCTCCCATTTTTTCACTAATTTTAATTCTGGATCGTTTTGCAGCAAAAGATCCTCTATCCCTCCAGCCTTTCTTCCTGTAACAGGCCGCATTGCTCTTTTAGGAATATCATCAAAACTTACAATTAAGTCATTTATAGAAAACGTTCTATGACTTTTATCTGCTACAGTCAAAGATAGAACTCCAAATCCAAGTTCAGGATCTCTAGATAATTCAAAATCATAACCTCTTGAACAAAAATATTTTCTAGGAGCAAGAGGATTTTTAGGAGTGTATTCTGGAATTTCTAATAGAGACATGTTTAATACAGCTTTTCTCATTTTTTCTCTATAAACTTCGTCTTTTGTCTTTCCAGTTAAAATGATTCTGATCATATCGTCTGCTTTTTTCATTGCAAACATGGGGCCAGTAGCTTGCGCAGCAGCACCTTTACCCAGTATTTCAATGATTCTTACTGCTCTTTGATAACCTTCATTTGGATAAAGAAGAACTTTTTCATTGTTTGTTCCCCAAATCATGCCTGGAACTTTTCTCCAGCCGTATTGGCTTATTTTTTCAACTTCTGTCTTTGGTGGAAGCGCAAGCCTTAAATTGCAACTACCTGGCACAATTTCACAATCAACTCCCTCTACTGTAAAATGAATTTTTTTATCTGCCATTTTTACAGCATTAATGAACAAATTTGCATTAACTTTTCTTCCTGGAACCACTTCTTCTAAGGGGTCTGGAAAAATAATCGGTTGCATAACTGTTTCTGCATTGGCTTTTCTAGAAACTAGGGTCGCTCCTGTTAAAGCCAGGATTGAAAGCCATCTTTGATAAGACATAATCATATTATGTCTTTGTTAGATTTAAACATTTATATTCTGAAAAGAATATTTACTACTTTGGTTTAGTAAGGTTTATTAAACGATTTTTCCTTTTTATCTAAGCTTGTTTGGATGAAAATGGGAAAAAAAGAGGTAGAGGCAATTCTCAAAAAATATTCAGGAAAGATAGAACAGCAAGTTCGATCTGAAAAACCCACCACTAAAGATTTTGGCTCTGAATATATTAAGTTTAAAGAGTCTATGGCTCCACAATTAAGCAAATATGAAAAATGGGCCAATTCTTTTGGAAATGCTATAAAATTAAAGCTTGCTAAAAAAGATGAAGAAAAGATAAAGGGTTATCTTGAAACTGCCCATGTCAAAGTTGCTCCTAGCCAGGTTATTTCTCTTGCTTTTATGGCTATGATAGTTGTTTTTTTTACTGGAATCATATTATTTACAGCTAATTTTATTATTACAGGAAATGTTTCTTTTGTTTTGATCTTATTAACAATGGTTGCCTCTGGATTTGTTTTTTATTATCTTTATAGTATGCCAAGCAGATTGGCTAATCAATGGAGATTAAAAACAAGCAGCCAGATGGTGCCTGCTATTTTGTATGTTGTTGCATATATGAAACATACTTCAAATCTTGAAAGAGCAGTTTCTTTTGCAGCCTCTCATTTGCATCCACCACTTGCTCTAGATCTTAAAAGAATATTTTGGGAAGTTGAAACAGGAAAATACAGCAATATAAAAGAAAGTTTAGAATCATATTTAGAAAAATGGAAACAAACAAATCTTGAATTTGTTGAAAGTTTTCATTTGATTGAATCAAGTTTATATGAACCAAGTGAAGAAAGAAGAATACAGGTTTTAGAAAGAGCATTACAAGTAATTTTAGACGGTGTTTATGAAAAGATGCTTAAGTTCTCAAGAGAGGTTAGAAGCCCTTTGACTAATATTTACATGCTTGGAATTGTTTTGCCTACATTAGGGATTGCATTATTGCCTCTTGCTTCTACATTGCTTGAAGGGGCTTTAAGAGCAACGCATGTTTTTGTCATATTCAATCTATTAATACCGTTTTTTGTTTATTATATGACGTCGGAAATATTATTGAAAAGACCAGGGGGTCATGGAGAATCTGAACTGCTTGAAATGAATCCTAATTATAAAAAATTTAAATCAAACCAACCTTATCGAAAAGCAGCCCTAATTGCAATACCTATTATTCTTTTAGGTTTTCTTCCTTTTTTATTTCAGGTTAGTTTTATAACTGATACAATTGGAATACAAAGTGATTATACTTTTGGCCAGATAGGTCTTGGTTTTTCAGAAAATTTGAAAGATATGAAATTATTTGATTTTAAAGAAACAGAAGCAGGATTAAAAGGGCCGTTTGGACTTTTAGGAGTATTATTAAGCTTCTTGATACCTTTAGGGGTTGCATTATTCTTTGCAATGGCTTTTAATTTGAAGACTAAAGAGATGATAAAGGCAAGAGAAGATACAAGATTGTTAGAAGATGAATTTATCTCTAGTTTATTTCAATTAGGAAACAGGCTTGGAGATGGAATGCCTGCTGAAATAGCCTTTGCACATGTTGCAGAAAGTACAAAAGGAACAAAGACAGAGAATTTTTTTAGGAGTGTTAATACCAATATTCAACAATTAGGAATGTCTCTTGAAGATGCTATTTTTAATCAAAGAAGAGGAGCAATTGCTTCTTACCCTTCTGAATTAATTGCTACATCCATGAAAATATTAATTGAAAGCGTAAAAAAAGGATTACATATTGCTGCAACTGCATTAATTTCTATATCAGAGTATGTTAAGAATATTCATAAGATCAATGAAAGACTTAGAGACTTATTAGCAGAAGTTGTTTCTGATATGAAAAGCAACATGACTTTTCTTGCACCATTGCTTGCTGGCATAGTAGTTGGATTAGCAAGCATGATCACATTCATCCTGAACAAGCTGCAGCAGCTATTTACGGTAGGAGGAGTGGATGAAGCTGCTATGGGAAACATTAAAGGGATTTTAGATCTCTTTAATATAAATACAATGATTCCTACCTATTTCCTACAGATTTCGATTGGGATATATATTATTGAAATAATATTTATCCTTTCTCGAACTCTTGTTTCTGTAGACGCCGGACAGGATGAACTTAGGACTATCTATGAAACAGGAAGAAATCTTAAAAAAGGAATCACACTTTATCTATTAGTTGCATTAATTGCAACAATTGCATTATCATTATTAGGGATAGTTGTGTTGGGAGGTTTAGCTTAACATGGAATATGGTTATAGTGAGCAAAGAAAAAGCAAAAAACACAAAAAAAAGAAAAGAAATGTTTACAAAAAAGGCGGCAAGTATAGAACTGTCAAAAGTGTAAAGGCTTAAGATGGAAATTTTTTTGATTGTTCTAGCTTTAGTTTGTATTTTTTCTGCTATAGCTTTTGATTTTAAGACCAGAGAAATACCCAATTGGATAAGTTTTGCATTAATTATATTTGCTCTTGCTTATAGAGCATTTGTTTCAATCCTGGGTTGGACTGATTTTTTCACTCCTGGCTTGATTGGTCTTGCAATCTTTTGGTGTGTTGGAGAAATAATGTGCAGAACAGGTTTTGGCGGAGGAGACTCTAAGTTGCTTGCAGCCTTGGGAGCAGTAATCCCATTTTCACAATCATTTTCAACAAATCTTTTTATTCTGGTTTTCTTTTTCTTTTCATTAATGATCTTAGGAGCTGGATACAGCCTGATCTACAGTATAGTTATTGTCTTATATTCTCCCCGGAATTTTTGGAAAAAATTAAAAAAAGAGATTAAATTAGAAAGGAAAATTTTCTTCTTTGCTTTTATAGCTATTATTGCTTCCCTTTTTTTGATATTTTATCATTTAGTTTTCCTTGCCCTTACAATATTTTTTATTTTATTGCCTATGATCTTTGTTTATGCTAAAGCAGTGGAAGAAATGCTTGTAAAGGAAATATCCACCAGCAAACTAGTGCCAGGTGACTGGATTTATGAAAAAGTAAAAGTAGGAAATAAAACCATTACACCCAAAATAACTGGATTAAATGAAAAACAAATTAAATTACTTAAAAAACATAAGAAAAAAATCAAAGTCAAGGATGGTGTTCCATTCACACCAAGTTTTTTACTTGCTATAATTTTGTTAATTTATCTATGGTATTCTAATAGGGGATTTTTCAATTATAATCTCTGGTTCTGATTTATCTGTCTCTATGATTTTTGGTTCAGGCCCTTCTTCTTTTTCCTCAGCTTTTGCTTCTTTCTTCTCCTCTTTAGGTTCTTCTTTTTCCTCAGCTTTTGCTTCTTTCTTCTCCTCTTTAGGTTCTTCTTTATGCTTTTTTTCTTTCTCCCCTGGTTTTTTTGCTTGAAACCGAAGCATGTCTTCAAGTTTTTTAAGATCTTCTGGATTTGCTTTTTCTCTTTTTCCAGACTCTTTTCCTGATAAAGGCAAGATATTGATTACTGTATGCCCCTCTATGTTATTGCTTGAAACATTAATCTCAACAGGATTTAATTTTTCTTTCATTACTTGAATTGTTTGCTGAAGAAGATCATATATTTCAGGAGAAAAATCAGCAAGTGCAAGATGTTTTTTTGGAATTAACATACTGTGCCCTTTGGCCATTGGATTTATCTCTAATACAACTAAAGCTTCTTCATTTTCAGCAAGCCTAAACGCCTGCATCTGTTTACTAGCAATACCACAAAAAACACACTTTGGCCCTAGATACTTTTCAAGATCATTAGGAGGCATCTGGCTTATTTTTGTAATTGTGTCTTGCTTCTGAGATTCAGGAATATCCATGCCTTCTATTTGTTTTATTAAAGCCTGCCTTACTTTTTTGGCTTCTTCGCTATCCATAAACTAAACAATAAGAACGAGTTTAAGAATTTTTGCACTTAGAGAATATATTAATTTCCACCAACTTGGTTTATAATTTGCTGAGCAGTTCGTCTTTCCTGGTCTTGTAAATCAACCTGATTTTGTCTTATATTTGCTTGATATTGTTCAAATGGAATATAATTTCCTTGTCCATCACTAATGTATCCTTTTCTTTCTCCAAATCCATTAATTGTTATTAAATCAACATATCTATCGTTGTTAATTCTTGTTAGAACAATTTTTTGCGGCTCTAATTTTGCAGCCAATGCTTTTGCAGAAAAATATAATCCGCCCACCACTGCTACTGCAGTCAATGCTATTTTGCCTATTTTACCCATTAATCCTCCTTTTTTCTCTTTTCTTATAACTTTTGTATCTTCTCCTTCTGATATTGAACCAGCCATAGAAGATGCTCTTCTAGGAGTTATTACCATTCCTGTAGCTCCAGGAACGCTTACTGGTGTACTTCCGTATGTTGGATTTGTCATGTTTTTTATTAGGTTTTAAGCTTTTTAAATATTTCGTTTTGTAACTACTAGTAAGTTACTATCTTATTATTATAGAAAATCCATGTTTTTAACTAATTATCTAATAAAAATAAAGAATTTAGCAAAATAAATTCAAAAATCAACCAAAAGCCCTTCTATAATCAATTGTTTCTACTGATGAAACTCCGGCTATTTCTTTTAGCTTTGCCTCTGCAATGTCTGTATTTTTTTCTTCTGGCCAGGCTATTGTCACAATTAATGCTTTTAAACCAAATGCAACATCCTCTGTTTCAAAAGTTACTTTTCTAGCATCTTCTGCCATTAAGACTTTTTCAGCTTCTTCTTGAATCTTATTTAGATCGGTATCTACGCCCTCAGGCATCACCTTAATTTTTAATGCTACTATTGCCATAATTGACTCAGATAAAAAGCGTTTTTAAATCTTTTCTATCTTCGATGATTATTTTTGTGATGACTCTATTGTGATACAACAATACTTTTAAACTAAATTTGTTTTATTTGTTCATGACCTCTAATTATTATCAATTAATAGAAAGAATAGCAAAGGCAAGCGGCAGAGATTCAGAAGAGGTCAATAGGCTTGTTGAAGCTAAAAGAGCAAAGCTTTCTGGTTTGATTTCTAGAGAAGGCGCTGCACAGATTATTGCTGCAGAGCTAAATGTTAATTTTGAAAAACAGGTCTTGAAAGTTAATGAATTGGTTTCTGGAATGAAGAAAGTAAACCTCGTCGGTAAAATAGTTAAAATGTTTCCTGTGAGAGAGTATAAAAAAGAAAATAGAGAAGGAAAGATTGGAAGCTTTATGGTCGCTGATGAAACAGGAATGGTAAGGGTTGTTTTATGGGATGTGAATCATATTGGTTTGATTGAAGATGGAACTTTAAAAGAAGGAGAAAGTGTAGAACTTTCTGGTTCGGCTGTTAGAAATTCTGAAATGCATCTCAGTAGTTTTTCCGACGTCAAGGTAAGTGAGAGCAAACTGGATAATGTCAAAACTTCTTTTGAGTTTAGAGAAAAACCAATCTCTGAATTTAGGCTTGGAGAGAACGTATCTACAAGAGCATTCATTGTTCAGGCCTTTGAACCAAAATTCTTTAATGTCTGTCCTGAATGCAAGGGAAAAGTGATTGATACTGGCGATGGTGCAATATGCGAGAAACACGGAAGGATTGCTCCAGACAAAAGAGTCTTGCTTTCAATCGTTATTGATGATGGATCAGGAAATACAAGGGCTATTTTGTTTAGCGAAAATGTTGAGAAACTTCTTACTAAAGAACAACTTGAAAATCCAGGAAGTGCTAAAGAATCTTTGCTTGGAGAAGAAATAATTTTTTCAGGCAATGTAAGACAGAATAAATTGTTTAACAACCAAGAACTTTTTATTTCAGGCCTGGAAAAAATTAACGTCGAAAAAGTGATTGAGAACTTAGAAAAATCAAAAGCACAAAGCGCTGTAGGACTTGCTCATTAATACAAATGATGCAAAAAACCCACCTTGCGATTGCATTTTGTCTTATAATCTTAGTAATGCCTTATATTGACAACAAGATAAGTTTCTTTTTACTTGCTTTGTTTTTTAGTATTATACCAGATATTGACACTAGCAATTCTAGAGTCGGCAAAAATATATTTTTGAGACCATTTCAATTTTTTACTAAACATCGCGGAATGTTACATAGCATTACATTTGCTTTATTTCTTGCAGTTTTATTGTTTATGTTTCTTCCTAGTCTTGCTTTCTCTGTTTTGTTCGGATATTCTATTCATTTAATATTAGACGGTTTAACATTAGAGGGAATTAAACCTTTTTGGCCGTTTGATATTAAGATTAGGGGTTTTATCAGGACGAATTCATTTTTAGAGCAAGCATCTTTTTTCATTTTTGTCTTAGTTGATGTCATATTAATTATTGTGCTTATGTTTGAAATAATGGGGATTTGAAAGTATATCTTAGATGTGAATAATCTTTATAAACAAAGGGAGATTAAAATTAAAATGCCGAGAGCTAAATCTGAGAAAACTGAAAAAATTGAGGATACAGAAGAGCAACAAGTTAAATTAACTGATTTGCCTGGAATTGGGCCTGCTGTAGCCACAAAACTAGAAGCTGCAGGAATTTATGATCTAATGGGGCTTGCTGTAATGTCTCCACCAAGTCTTGCTGACACAGCAGGTGTTGGAGAAGCAGTAGCCAGAAAAGCAATACAAGCAGCAAGAAAAATGCTTAATCTTGGATTTCAAGATGGATTAGAGTTTGCAAAGAAACGAGAAGAAATCCTTAATATTACTACAGGCAGTAAAAACTTAGACAAGCTTCTGGGCGGAAGGGGAGTAGAAACCAAGTCAATAACAGAGGCTTTTGGAGCTTATGGCTCTGGTAAAACGCAGTTAGGCCTGTCCCTTGCAGTATTTGCGCAATTACCTAATGAGAAAGGGGGTGCAAATGGTAAGGCAGTCTATATAGATACTGAGGGGACTTTTAGGCCGGATAGAATCAAACAAATTGCAGAAGGTATGGGAGCAAATCATGAAAATGTTTTGAAAAACATACTTGTTGCCAGGGCTTTTAATTCAGATCATCAGATCTTGCTTCTTGATAAGATCACTGAGATGATTAAAGATGGCGAGCCAATAAGACTTGTTGTTATTGACAGTTTAACTGCACATTTTAGAGCAGAGTTTTCAGGAAGAGGACAACTTGCAGACAGACAACAAAAACTGAACAAATATCTGCATAATTTGATGAAGCTTGCAGAGCAGCATAATCTTGCTGTTTATGTCACAAATCAAGTAATGGCAAATCCTGCAATGATGTTTGGCGATCCAACAACTGCTATTGGCGGAAATATTGTTGGACATGCAAGCACTTATAGAATGTATTTGAGAAGAGGTAAGAAAGATAGTAGAGTAGCTAAGTTAATTGACAGTCCAAATCTGCCAGATGATGAAACTATCTTCATGATAACAGAAGGCGGAATTGCTGACATAAAAGGAGTAGAGTAAGAAATTAACATTAATTCTTTTTAATTTACAAAATCATACCAGATAAAGTAAACTATGAATATCATGAATAAACTTACTGAGAATAAAGCCATCCAAGATAATGGGTAAGGAACTTGTCTTTCTAGAATTTCTAGAGCTTTGGAAGAATATGCACCAAGCAATGCTGCTAGGACAATCATTGCACTGTTTTTAAGACCCTGTGATTTTTTCTTTTTTCTTGGCCTTTTTATCTTTGTTACTTTAAGAACAGATTGATTTTCCATGTTTTGGTATAAACTAAAGGATATATAAATCTTTCTCTTGTTATAACTTTCAAGTGACATAAAAACAAAGAAAAGATAAGATTTTTAAACTACAAACCACTAGGTAAATCATGGAGAAATTACATCCTGGATTTAAGTGGTCTAGAAGAATTGGAGCAATTTTTGCAACCATTTTTATTGCTGTTTGGTTATCTCTTTTTATTGGAGGTGCATCAAAAAGCATTGGTGCCGGAATAGGTGCTTTTTTTACTATCCTTATTTTGGGAATATTATTTAATGAATTGATTATTGGTCTGGCTTATGCAAACTGGAAATACCAGTTTACAGATGATGTTTTTAAGATGGAGCATGGAATTATCTTTAAGACATATAAGAGCATTCCTTATGCAAGAATTCAAAATATAGACATTCGTAGAGGAATTTTAGCCAGAATTCTAGGATATTCTACTGTTTTATTACAAACTGCTGGTTATTCTGCATGGGGAAGACATCCAGGAGCTCATATGGCAGAAGGTTATTTGCCAGCTGTTTCTGTGGCAAAAGCAGAGCATATTAGGGACATGATAATGAAGAAGATAAGCAAGAGAAAGTAAATGCCCCTACGAAGATTTGAACTTCGGTTTCAGGTTCCGCAAACCCGCGTTCTATCCAGACTGAACTATAGGGGCTAAATATACTAAGAATAAACATTTATTAATCATTCTCTTTTTAATTTGTCATGCTATGGGCTATTTTTGCGTTATTAGCAGCATTTGTACACTCTATTGTAAATATTGTTGATAAAATTGCAGTAAGTAAAGAAATGAGAGATCCAATTTTTGCTACAGCTATTTTTGGAGGCATTATGTTTGTAGCTTTTGGTTTAATTGGATTTTTTGTAGATATTATGATTCCTTATACTTTTATTCTTGCATCATTCATTGCTGGAATTTTTTCTTGGTTTGCTGTTTATCTGTATTATAAGATCTTAGTTAAAGAAGAAGTTTCTAAATTTATGCCAATACTTTCACTAGGCCCGCTTTTTGTTATGACCCTTGCTTATTTTTTCTTGAATGAGGTCTTGACTATGCTGGATTACATTGGAATATTTGTTTTAGTTAGCGGGGCATTTATTATGTCTTTAAAAGAATTCAAATTAAAATTTGGATTAAAAGAAGGATTTTTAATTATCTTAGCTACTATTCTTCTTTTTTCATTAGAAAAAATAGCAATTAAATTTGCTAGTTTATCTGTAAGTATTTGGCCTGTGATGTTTTGGGTTGCAATTGGCGAAGGAATTGTAGCATTTTTTGCATTTATTCTGCATAAAGCTCATATTAAAGGAAAACTTAGAAAAAAAGGAGTTGAACATTTGATTATAGCAAATGTTCTTACTATTTTTGGAGCAGCATTGGCGTTTATTGCTATTTCATTAGGGCCTGTTTCATTGGTTAGTGCAATGAGCAAGGTTCAGATGTTATTTATTTTTTTAGGAACTAGTATGTTGACAAAGTTTTATCCTAAAATTTTAAAGGAAAAACTTACTAAGAAAATAATAATTCAAAAAATAATTGCAATAACCTTGATTATTGCTGGTGCTATCCTCGTTATTTAATGAGATTAATTTTATATATGGTTTATTCTACATTAGAATATGATTATTGCTGATTTGCATATGCATTCGAGGTTTTCAAGAGCCACTAGTAAGGATCTAACATTGCCTAATTTAGAAAAATGGGCAAAAGTCAAAGGGCTTGATGTTCTTGGCACTAGTGATTTTACACATCCTGTATGGTTGCAAGAATTAAAAGACAATCTTAAAGAAAAAGACGGAATTTTATATACAGACTCTGGATTTAAGTTTGTTTTATCAGGGGAAATTAGTCTGGTTTATACTCAAGAAAAAGGAAGAAGAATACATCTTGTTTTGTTAGCACCTAGTTTTGAAGTTGTGGACAAGATAAATGCATATTTAGATACAAAAGGAAGAAGAGATTATGACGGAAGACCTATTTTTAAAATCCCTTGTGATGAGTTTACAAAAGAAATGATGAATATTTCAGAGGATATTGAAATAATTCCTGCGCATATCTGGACTCCTTGGTTTGGAATGTTTGGGAGCATGTCTGGATTTAATAGTTTGAAAGAAGCATTTGGCAATCAAGTATCTAGAATACATGCAATTGAGACTGGGATGAGCAGTGATCCTGAAATGAATTGGCATATTAAAGAATTAAATGATAAAGCAATAATCAGTTTTTCAGACAGCCATAGTTTTTGGCCTTGGAGAATGGGCAGAGAAGCCACTATCTTTGAAAAAATAGATAGTTATAGAGACTTGGTTGATGCAATAAGAAACAATACTATCCTAGGAACTATTGAAACAGATCCTGGTTATGGAAAATATCACTGGGACGGTCATAGGCTCTGTAAGTTTTCATGTTCTCCTCAAGAAACTAGGAAATTAAACGGAAAATGCCCAAAATGCGGCAAATCTTTGGTTGTTGGTGTTGAAAGCAGAGTAGAAGATTTAACAAATCAAAAGACAGAAGAGAATTCTCATAAGAAAAAATTCTATAAAATGCTGCCTTTGCATGAAATAATTTCCCTAGTCTACGGAACTGGTTTAACTACTAAGAAAACATGGCAAGTTTACAATGGTTTAATTGAAAAATTTGAGAATGAATTCAATATTTTATTGAATGTTACTAAGGAAAAATTATTAGAAGCAAAAACCGACGATAAACTTGTTGAATATATTCTTTTAAATCGTGAAGGCAAAATAAAAGTTATACCTGGCTATGATGGAGAATATGGAAAAGCTGTTCTTAATGGGCCTCAGAAGACTTTATTTTAATATATTTGTAACCTGCCTCAATTGTTTTTTCATTACAATGTTTATCTTCTAATGTATAATGTTTGCATTTAATACATTGCTTTAATTTCATTTTTTTGCTTCAAACTTAATGTGAAGATTTTTTGCCTTCTTTTCTATATCATCTAAGATATTATTCATTTCAGAATTTGCTTTTTTATAATCTTTTGCAGTGATCTTTATCGAATATCTGCCTGCAGCAAGGTAAGTTATTTTGTCTTGATACGGAGAGAGCAATTCTTTTAGTTTTAACAATCCATCAGATAATCCGCTTGAAAGTTTGAACTCTTTTTTCACTTCAACTTCTTTTTCCTTTCTTTCTTTTAGAATTGCAATCAGTTTTGTCGCCTGCTCTTTTTTAAAATATTTATCTAAGAGTGAAGAATTCTCCCTTGCTTGATTAAATAATTCAAAAACAGGCATTTTCTCCTCGATCTTTTTAGAAACATTTTCAAAATCAGGAGTAATATTTTTTAATATTGAAATGGCGCTTTTTTCTTTTTCATATTTCTCCATCACTTCTTTTTTTTCTTTTGCACTTACTCTTCTTAAACTCAAATGAATATTTCCAGACGAATCTATCTTTAAAATCTTACAGACTATTTTTTTTCCAGGGACTACATAATCTCTTAGATTTCTTATTCTTCCAGGAGCAACCTCACTTGTGATTATAGTGCCCAGGCCATTATCTTGTATTCTTACAAATACGGTTGTATGTTCAATTTTTTCTACTGTACCTAAAATTAAATCTCCTTCTTGCATAACTGCCACAAGAAAACTTGTTTTTTAAATCTTTACTACTTCTAAATCCAAGGTTTTTACTACTTGATTCATAAAGTTCTTTTCATAATCCTTTTTTATCAAACACCCTGCAGCAAGCGGGTGTCCTCCACATTCTGTTTCAGGAATGTCTTTTGTAGCCGATTCTAGAACTTCTCGCACATTCCTTCCTTCTCTACCACAAACTCTTGCGCTTATCTTTATTTTATCTTGATCATATGCAAGACCAACCAAAACTGTACCTCTTTCATAGACCTGAGAACTAGAAATTATACTCATCACAGTGCCTATTATGGTGTCTTTTATTCTATCTTTAGCGTTAACAATTACATAACCTTTGCCAATACACTTATTTTCTTCTACGAATCCAAGTGCAGTTATCAATTGTTGTTTGTATCTAGCGTATATTTCTTCTGCTCTTTCTTTAGCTTTTTTATTATTTAAACAAAGGGCAAGAGCAATTTCACTATGCCCTAATCTGCTGCAGGCATTTATCATAGCACTTAGCCCGCGCGCATCTTCTAATTTATTAAAGAACTTAACTAAGTATATGCTTCCAATAACTCCAGACGAATCTTTTTTCCTTAATAATACAGAAGTAATTAATTTTGACATTTCTTCTTCTGTAAGATCAATAAGACTTTTGTAGACAGTCCCTTCTTTTCTTATTCCAGCCTCATTCAATAACTCAAATACTGCCCTAGAATTTCCAGTTACTCCGGGAATATATAGGCCAGAACCGTATTCTAGTGCTTTGTTAATAGGCCTTGTAGCAGGATACAGCATAAGACCTTTTTTCACGACGACTTCTGTGTCTTTTAGTATTTCATTGTTTAATTTACTAACTTCTCTGTCTAGCATATCTCCTACCATCCCCACCACTGCTAAACTAGCAAGATCTTTGTTTTGGCCAAGTTCTCTACAAAATAGATATGTTAGTCCGGCCCCACTTACTTCTTCAGGTCCATGAAGTCTAGGATTTATTAATGTGATATTTTCTGGAACATCTTCAGTTATTTCATGATGGTCTATTACAAAAACAGTTTTGCCTAATTTAGAGATCTTATCAAGACTAGAGCTTCCAAGGTCAAGGAAGAGAATAACATCATTTTTTATTTCTTTAAAAACATGAGGTTCAATTTGTTTAATAATCTTAACAGAAAATCTTTTTCTTAATCTTGTTAGAGTCTTTGACATAATTGCGGCGGCGGTTATACCGTCGGTGTCAAAGTGACTTATTATGCTTATTGATTTGTTTTTGATTTTTTCTAAAAAATTTAAAGCGGCAGCTTTAATCTCTTGCTGCATGTTTCACCCCCTTTAGTTTTTAACTAAACTATTTTGATTTAATCTTTCTTTTTTTTCTAAAATTTGCGTCTTTTTCAACTATTTTTCTTTTTGCTTTAAAATCATGCTTGTGTTTTTCAAAATGTTTTTTTAATTTCTCAACTTTCTTTTCTAGGTTAGCTAGGTCTGCATCTTTCATTTCTGCACCTTTCTCTTTAAGTATCCTATTTATTCTCTTGCCAACAAGCTGTTTAACAAATATTCCTTCTTTTTTCAATTCTAATCCAATTTTTTCAGAAGTAAGTCCTTTTTTTGCCAATTCAATTACTTTTTCTTCTACATCAATACCTTTCTTAGCTGTCTTTTCAGTGGTTTCTTTTTTCTTAGCTGTCGTTTTTTTCTTTGGCATTGTTTTAAATTAAATTAATTGGCTTTTTAAATCTTGTTTTTTCTTTATCGACGATAAGTGAGTTTTATCGTCTATAAACGGAAATTTGTTATTAGAGAGTTTAACATAACAATTAAATAGCCCCACCCGGATTCGAACCGGGGTCCCAAGCTCCAAAGGCTTGTATCCTTGACCGCTGGACGATGGGGCTATATCTAGCTAGAATTAAAGGATTTTATAAGGGTTTCTATTAGCTTTTTAATGCTTATATCTACCTCTAGCCTCGACTTTTACGAGCTGGTGTAATATTGGATCTGCATTTTCACTAGTTTGATAACCTTCTAGTAATTTAAAAAAAAGCATTTCTGAGTTTTGAAAGTGTTTTGCTTCTAGTGCTTGCTTGATAAGATGTAAGTCTACTGCTTTATCTTCTTCACGTTTTGAATGAAAACCAAGGCCAAAGTCAATGAAAAACACTTTATCATCTTTTAAAATCATGTTGCTAGTTGTTAGATCTCCATGAATTATATCTTTATCGTGTAATTTTGCTATCTGCTCACCAATTTTTTTGCAAATTTCTTCTTGTTTTTCTTTTTCAAGGTCATTGAGTGTTTCAGAAAGCTTTTGTCCATGTAGAAATTCTATTGTAACCTCTTTTGTTTTCTCGTCGACACTAATGACTTTTGGAACATTTGCAACTGTTGCCGCTTTTTCAAGCAACCTTGCTTCCTGTCTTGTACGCAGTTTTCTTAATTTATCATCAATTTGTTTAATTCGATAACCTTTCTCTATTCTTCTTTTTATAACTAAGTCAGATTCTTTATTGAAGATTATTGCTTCTGCGCCTTTTGCTATGATTTCCATATATGTTGCACCACATTAATATTTATAAATATTTAATCTTGCTACTTTTTATGACTTTAGTTATTGTTGATCGCACTGAATTTCGTCCTGCGAGGGTTATTAGAAGCGCAGTTAGAGTTGTTGATAGATTAATTGGATCTCGCTATAAACAAGATCCCACTACATATGGGCAAGATGACGTTGTTCTTACTTCTCCTGATGGAATCAGAGTGAATTATCATTGTAGTTTTTCAGGAGATTCTTGTCATCTTAAAATTTCTTTGGATGGAGAAGGTGATCAACTTGAAAAAGAAAAAAAATTTCTTACTCAAAAATTAGAAGGAATACTATCTTAGAATCATCTTCCTTTAAATTTCATTTTCTTGCCGTATTTTTTGGCAAGTTTCATCATATCTTTTTCTGTCAAACCCTTTGATTGTGTTTTTATGAAATCTTTCATAATCTTAAACTGCTTGAGAAGTGCACGAACTTCTGTTGCTGTTGTTCCTGCCCCTTTTGCAATTCTTTGTATCCTTGTGTTTTGTTTTTCTATTATCTCTGGACTTTCACGTTCTGTAGGAGTCATTGAATCAATGATGTGTGCCCATTTCTTTGTCTTTGCACCTTGCTGTTCAATCATCTCTTTTGGAATCTTTGGTTTTTTTCCACCCATTAGTCCACCCAGGCCAGGAATCATATCAAGAATTTTTGAGAAAGAACCCATTTTGCCCATTGCTCCAAGCTGATCTTTCATCTCATTCATTGTAAACTTGCCTTCTTTGATACTCTTAATAGATTTCTCGTCGGCAACTGATCTTACTTTTTCTATTAATGTCTCTAGGTCACCCATGCCCAAGATTCTAGATACAAAGTTGCTTGGATTGAACTCTTCTATGTCATTGACTTTTTCTCCGGTAGTTATGAAGAAAACATTTGCTTTTGTCTCATTACATGCAGTCAAAGCACCTCCGCCCCTTGCAGTAGAATCCATCCTAGTTACTATAACTCCATCAATGTTGCAGGCTTTTTGAAATTCACTAGCCTGATTTTTCGCTGCTTGGCCAATGTCTGCAGGAGTCACTAGCATTACATAATCTGGCTTAATTTCTTTTTTTAATTTCTTAATTTCTGCAACTAGTTCTTTGTCTAGATTATGTCTTCCTGCCGTGTCTATGAAAACCACGTCGTGTTTATCAAGATCTTTTTTGAATTTTTTATATGTCTTGATAGGATCTTTTTCTTTTTTATCTATGAACACTTTTAATTTATTTTGCTTGCCGAGCTGTTCAAGCTGTTCTCGTGCAGCAGGCCTATGAACATCAAGACCAAGGATAGCTGTCTTGAATCCTCGTTTATTATAATAATTTGAAAGTTTAGAAGTTGTAGTTGTTTTTCCGCTACCGTATAATCCCAGGAGCATTATCTTGTATTTTTTTCCTTTTTTGAATTTGAACTCAGCTTTTTCTTTTCCAAGTATTTCGACAAGTTCATCATGTAATATCTTGATTATCTGCTCTCTTTTTTCTATTCCTTTGATTTTTTCATTTTCAGCAGCTTTTCTAATCTTATCACTTATTTCTTTTACTAATTTGATATTTACATCTGATTCAATCAAAGCGCGCTGAAGCTCTTTGACTACCTCATCAATCATTTTTTTATCTACAAAGATTGCTTTGCTAAGCCTATCTATTCCTTTTTTGATTGCATTTCCAAGTTTATCTAGCATGCTATAGCAAGAATTCATGTGTTTTTAGGGTTTTTGGTTAAAATGTTCGCTTTAGTATTTTACATTAATAATAAGTAATCTTTATAAGGATAAATATACATTAATAATAAGTATAAACTTCTATACGTATAGGGAAAGTTTGTACAACTTAAATGAGGCCTTATTTAGATAGAAAGATAGCAGAGCTAGCGAAGAGAATCGAACAATATGAACAGCAGAGACAACGCTCAATAGAACTTTTAAGTGACTTAAAAAAGAAATGGCAGAGAAAAGAAATAAGCTATGAGGAGTACAAAAAACTTCTAAACACTGTTTCTAATGGCAGAACACTCTATCAATGGATAGAATTTTATGAACATTGGATTAGGGTTTGGAACAAGGAAATCGACGCTATAAAATTTGGCGGCACGAGGATAGTTGCTTCTAAACTCTTTTCGCTTGCTATCATTCTATTACTGCTTCTAGGATTATTTTACCTGGGTTCGTTTATCACTTCTTTTGTTATTAGAGAAGAGACAAAAGTTTATTCTGAAAACCTAGATTTGGAATTTAATGAGACAAGCGAATATATTTGGCAGCTTGAAAATCCAGGAAAACTTGACTTTGTTAGAATTTCTGGAGAGATAAAAGGCGATGGCAGAGTTAAAGTTTATCTTGATAATCTATTAGTTTTAGATTCAAGATATTTGCAAGAAACTATTGATTTGAAAGATAGAGTATATGGAACAACTGGTTCTGTAATCTATGAAAAAGAAATTGTTAGTGAAAATGTGACTGAGCCTTTAAATGAATCAATTGAAGAGATTGATATTATTGTTGAAGAAAAACCAGAAATTATTTCTGAAGAGATCTCTCTTATCAAATTTTTGGACATATGCGAGGAAACCTGTAATCTTTCTGGTATGAATCTAAGCAAAACTAATTATACAATTCGTGTTGAGATTGAAAATGCAATTCTTAAGATTGATAGTGTCCAATATCAAGTTATTGAAGTTTTGGAAGAAGAAACCAAGATTCCAGAAATTGGAGCAATGGCAGATACAGATCCACCGATAGTTGATTCTCCTGCTGACAAAGTAGTTGATATAGCAGAGGAAGCAACAATTATCTGGACTATCACAGATAATAGTGATAATGGAACCTATTATGTTGAAAAAAACGGTTCAAGTTTTATAGGACTTAAAAAATGGTTCAATGATACTTCAATATTTGTGATTCCTAACAGTTATTTTTTAGGAAACTGGAATTATACAATCTTTTATAATGATAGTGCAGGAAATAATGGAATTCCTGATACTGTTATTGTTACAGTAAATGACAGCACTGTTCCTTCTTGTGAAGAAGGCGCTGGTTTGGGAGTCCCTGTTTTATTAAATATAACCATTGATGGAAACATGACTGATTGGGACAGTGTTCTTTTGAGTGAAGTAAATTATAATCCTGATTTAAGTGAAGGCGGAGGAGATCTTGATACTAAGATAAATGCAGATAGAGATCTTTTAGGATTTGCATACACTTGGAATGATCAACAACTTTATTTTTATTTTAGAAAATTAAATGCTGCTAGCAGCACAATAACCGTCTTAGTCTATATGGACTATGGCAATGATGGTTATATGAATTCTAGTGATCAGGTTTTAATAGCCACTTGGTCTGGTTCAAATAGAAAGTATAATTCAGATCTTTTTGACTATGTTCCTGTAGGTGCAGATGGAGATTTAATGAATGGATCTGGTTATGATATGCCTGGTTCTGTCACTTTAAATAAAACTTTAGATAGTCAAACTATTGGGGGTTCTGAAGATGGACTTGCAGTTGAAATCAGAGTAAACTGGTCAGACTTGGGACAATCAGAACCAGTTTCAATTGTACTTCAAGCTGCAACTTCTTTAGGAATTAATTTACCTAGTCAGTTGCTGGATAATGTTGATGTTACAACTTCTGGTTATAGAAGCCTAATTTTCCAACCAAATAATTCAAGGTCCGCAAGAAATGGAACATCTGTTTTTTATGCTCATGACCTATTGAGCTGCAGTCTTTATGATGAAGTTATAGAATTAGATAATTCTTCGAGTAATGGGTGGGGAATGAATTTTTATTATCCAAACGGTTCTTTAATCGGAGACAGTGATTCAAATGGAAAGCCAGACGTTTTTCTTGAACCAGAGAATTATACAGCCATTATTCTTGAAATATTGGTTCCTGGTTCAATAGAATCTGGAACAACAGATATTGCCCAAGTAACAGCTACTTCTACTACAGACAGCAGTTTAACTGCAACAATGACAGACACTACAAGTGTTGGGAATCTGTTCATAAGTCCAAGGTTTATAGCCTCTGATGTTGCTGAAGGAATGACAGGAATATTTAATTATACAATTTCAAATTATCAAGATTTTCAAGATGTAATTGATATAACGGCAATATCTCAAAATAATTGGAACATTAGTTTCTTTTATCAAAATTGGACAGAACTTAATGATACAGATAGCAATGGATATCTTGATATAGGGAGTTTGTTACCTTCAGAATCAATAAATATCCTAACTAGAGTTAAAATACCCGGAAATGCAAATCTTGAAACAAATGAAACATCAATAATCAGAATAAACTCTTCTTTAGAACCAGATCTTTCAATAACTTCTATATTGAATTTAACTGTTAAAAAAAGAATTGCAATAAATCCAGATTATGATAGATCTGCTGGAATTGGCGAAAACACTTATTATTACTTGATAATACACAATAACTGGAATTCTTCTGATATTGTAGATTTAGCTTATACTTCTGTATTAAATTGGTCTACAGTCTTTCTTGCTTCTGATAGAGTCACCCCTTTAACTGATAGTGATAATGATAGCCTAGTTGATTTAAATCTAAGTGGTTATGGAAATAATGGAGTAATTTATGTTAGAGTTACAATTCCAGAGGGTACTCAAGAAAATGATATTGAAATAACTACTATTTATGCCAACTCTTCAGAAAATACTTCTGCCTTTGATTCTGTATCTGTAAACACTACTGCAAGAACAATAATCTTTTATGAAACTGCTGCACGTACAATAGAAAAAGATATTTTTGAATATGGAGAAACTGTTTATGCAAGAGCGCACAATCTTGTCAAGATAAATAATGTTTATTATCAATGGATTGACACAAACAATACTGTTCAAAGAGTAAGTCCCGACATTGCAGTAAGCACCCAAGATACTGCTGACGATGAGTTCACTAGCAATACTTCAATGCCTTTAGGAAATTATACTGTTGTCTTATTTAATGCAAAAGGAGATGTAGAACTGACAAGAACTATTTTTCAAGTAAAAGATTTTACTCCTCCAAGCGTTACTGCTTTAAGACCCATTCAAAATACTACTTATAACTATTCAGAGATTATAGAGATAGCAGCAAATGTTACAGACCCTTATCAAGTCACCCATGTTCTAGCTCAAATAACACTTCCTAATTCTACAATAGAACAAATAATCTTGAATAGAATCGGCAATACAACAAAATACAATAATTCATATGAACTTTTAAAAGGAGGACTTTATAATGTAAGGATTATAGCTAATGATAGTTCTAATAATGTTAATAATTCAGAGACAACTTATTTTAATTCTTTATCTGCAGTTGAAATCAGTTTTCAAAATTATTATGCTTTAAACAGCTCTTTTGGACAAATCACCAGTTTTAATACTTCTAATCTTGAGGAAATAGAATATCTTGAATTAAATCTTTCAATTTTTTCTTCTGGTGCAGGAAACATCACCAATTGGTATTTGAATTTTACTGCCAATGGAACTGGCGCATGTGCTCTAGGAAATAAACAAAATTCAATCTGTTATAATTATTCAAATTCAGATTATAAATGGATACAAGTCATAAATCAAACAGAAACAAATACTTTTGATGCAACACAACCTAATCAAGATGATAATATTTTGGTCTCTAGTTATGGAAGCGCTATCCATATTAACATTAGCTTTAGAATTGATGAACACTACAATCCAAATATTTTCAAATGGTATGGTTCTAGATATAATTTTTCAGATGTTAAATTACAAAATGCAACACAGCAAAGAATTACAAATAAGACCATTATTAAGATAGAAGTGAACCAGAGTTTAATCCCTTTAGATGCAGACCAATATAAGATTGATTTTGGGATTGGATACTCAGGAAATCCTAATCAGCCGTTGCTTGTTTATCTTTGTAACAGCACTTATGCTGTTGGAGTTGATTATACAGGTCCTGATTGTGTACTTAGTTCAATAAAATATTCTTATCAATTTAAAAATTCTAGTAAGTTTAGAGGAATATTTACAAATAATGTTGTTGATGAACTCGGAGACATAAAATATGTTTTGTTAGTCTCAGGAGATGCAAACATTTCAAATTATTATTATCTTAATACATATAAAGCAACCACTCCAAGCCATACAACGCATTGGGAATATTCAAATGATGATGGAGATAGCTGGAGCAATCTGAATGATGATTATGAAACAGATCTGAATATAAATTGGTTTTATAATGGTATAGATCCTAGTTCTTTTGTTTATAGATTATGGGCAAATGCAACAGATGGTTCTGACAATTATTTTGAAGGAAACATCACTTGGAATATAAATGCAGCTTATAATTATGCGCCGCTTGGAAATATTATTTCTCCTATTGATGATATAATGTTTTCTTTACCCTTTAATATCACATTTTTCTTAGCAGACCCTAATGATAATAATCTAAATGCAAGTTTATTTCTTTACAAATCCGGTATATTAAACAAAACATTAGTAACAGGAATGAATCAATCTAATACAAGTTATTATTTTAATAATTCTGTGGAAGATGGTGCTTATGATTTGGTCTTAGAAATCTGTGAATTAAATACATTAGATTTATTTTGTATTAATGATTCTCATAAAATTTATATTGATGCTACTGCCCCAAATGTAACTTATCTGGCGCCAATACAAAACTCCACTTATAATTTTTCAGATATTATTGAGATAGCAGCAAATGTTAGTGATAATATTCAACTTGATACAGTATTAGTGAATATAACTTATCCTAATGGCGTGATAGAACAATTAATCTTGAATAATGTTTCTTCGATTAAATATAATATTTCTTATACAGTTCCTGGATTAGTTGGAAGATATAATCTAACTTTTATTGCAAATGACACTAGTGGAAATATAAATGATTTTGCAATAACATGGTTTAATACTATTGGACCTAAAGAGGCGCCCAAGATTGTTTATATCTCACCAATCTCTTCAAATGTCAATCCAACTGAAGCAACTTATACAAGAGTTTCTTTTGATGTTGAAATTTATGATGCAGACGGCGTCGGAAATATAAATGATACTGGAATTTTAGTGAATTTTACAAGATCAGATTTTATAAGAAAAACTGCTTGTGATCATAATAGAGATATTAACATAACAAATGCAAATTATACTTGTAATGTTGATATGTGGTATTGGGATGAGCCTGGAGATTGGAATGTAAGCATCATTGCATATGATCTTGACGGTAATTCAACAGGTAATGACAGTTTTGCTAGTTTTCAATATAATCAACTTACTGCAATGACCCTTTCTCCAAATACTTTGTCATGGTCAATTGCTTCTGGATCAATCAATAAGCCCGCAAACAATGATCCAATGATAGTTAACAACACAGGAAATGTAAATTTCACCTTAGAAATTAATTCAACTAACTTGTATGGAGAGATTAATACTAGTGAAGCAATTTATGCTGGAAATATGTCTGTTAGTGTTAATAATGGCGGAACTCCTGCTGCAGAATGTTTTGATGTCATCCTTTCAGCAGGCAAATTTGTAAACATTACAAATTCTATATTAAATCCTGGAAATAATTCAGCAGGAGAAGGACAAGAAGAGCTTTACTATTGCATCAAGTATGTTGGTTTTGTTGATTGGCAAAATTATTCAACACAACAATCTGGTTCATGGACAATCAGAGTAATTGTATTGCTTGCGGCCTTGATAATAAAAAGAAAACGCAAGATAAAGAACAAGATACATACTATATTAAGTGTGCCAGTTACAATATTCTCACAAGATCTTGGAATACTTGAGTCATTAGTCAAATACATGAAAGAGAACTTAGATCTAGGACATAATGAAATAGCCGAGCTATTGAACAGAGATCAAAGAACTATCTGGAACGTATATCACAAAGCAAAAATGAAACAAAAGTCAGAGATAATATTTGAAAAGACTTTAATATACTTGCCAATAACAATATTCCAGAATAGAGAATTAACTCCTCTTGAGAGCATTGTTGTGTATCTTAAAGATAATGGAATGAGATATAATGAAATAGCCGAGCTATTGAAAAGAGACCAAAGAAACATATGGATAACATATGCTAAATCTGTCAAGAAACTAGGAAAGAGTTTAGAAATACATAAGAAAGAAGAGATAACTAATGACATTAGCATTATTGCTACAATATTCTCAAACAAACTTGGAATACTTGAGTCATTAGTCAAGTACATGAAGGAAAATATGAAATTGAATTACAAGGAGATAGCCGAGCTATTGAACAGAGATCAAAGAACTGTTTGGACAGCTTATTCTAAGTCACATGATAAGTTCAAGATCAAGATAAAACCAGACAAGACATTGGTATATCTTCCAGTTGGTATCTTTAAGAATAGAGAACTAAGCCCTCTTGAAAGCATTATTGTTTATTTGAAAGAACAAGGATTAAGATATACTGAAATAGCTAAGCTGCTTAAGAGAGACCAAAGAAACATATGGATAACATATGCTAAATCTGTCAAGAAAATTAATTTATAATCCAAGAGAAGCCAGAAACTTTTTTTTATCAAACTTTTCTAAGTCATCATAACCCTGGCCCACTCCAAGGTATATTATTGGATTCCTGGTTATGTATCCTACTGATAACATTGCTCCGCCTTTTTCGTCGATATCTGCTTTACTGAGAATTATCCCATCAATTCCAACTGATTCATTGAATATTTTTGCCTGTTCTGTTACATCATTTCCTGTTATGGCCTCTGCAATGAAAATTTTTAGGTCTGGTTTCACAACCCTTACTATTTTTTCCATTTCCCTCATAAGATTTTCTTTAGTATGCATTCTTCCTGCAGTATCTATCAAGACCACATCAATATTTCTTGATTCTGCATGCTTTACAGCATCGAAGCCTACTGCAGCAGGATCTGCTCCATAATTTTGTTTTATTACTTCTACCCCAATTCTTTTTCCATGAATCTCGAGCTGTTCAATGCTTGCAGCCCTAAATGTATCAGATGCAGCAATCACATTTGAAATTTTATTTTTCTTTAACAAATGAGCAAGTTTTGCTATTGTTGTTGTTTTTCCACTGCCATTTATGCCAAAGAAAACTATTACATATGGTTTTTTTCCAGATTTAATCTTGTCTAATAAATCGAAGGGCTCAATCAATATATTGTCAATTACTTCTTTTAGACTTGATGTTATTATCTCTTCGATATTATCTTTCTTTTTGATTTCTTTACTCACTAGTTTAGTTTTTAGTTCTGTTCTTATTTGTTCAACTACTTGATAAGCGACGTTGTTTTCTAATAAAATAAGTTCTAGGTCTGCAAATATTTCATCAAAATTCTCTGCACTAATCTTTACTTTTGTAAAAAATCCTTTTATTCTTGCAAAAAATCCTTTTTTCTCTTCTTTAGGCTTTTCTTCAACTTCTGGCTCTTCTATCAACTCTTCTTTCTCTTCTGCAATCTCCTTTAATTTTTCAAGATCTGGCTCAAATTTTTCTTTACCTACTTCAAATTTCATAGGTAATTTGATCTCTTTTTTGCCTTTCTTAACTTTCTCTTCTACCTTCTTTTTTTCTTTCTTTGCTTTACTAACTACTTTTTTCTCTTTCTTGGCTGGTTTTTTCTCTCCTTTGAAGGATTTTATCCAGCCACCTATCTTTTCTTTTAAGAATTTAAACATATTTTGCCAAAGCTACTTGGATTTATAAACTTAAAGAATTTCCTGGATTTTTATGCTTCTACTGTATAGACAAAGACTTTGTCATACGGAATAAACCAGCTTACAGTATCTTTTATACTGGATTTTTCCATTATTTTTCTAAATAACCTTATAGAATTGCCATGAGCAGATATAGCAACATTGACTTTTTTCTTTTTTATGAACTTTGTTACATATTTAATAAAACTTTTTACTCTTTTTTCTACGTCGGCAAAACTCTCCCCCTTTGGAGGCCTGTTATAAAATCCACGGTGCCACCTGTCAAATTGTTCTTGACCATATTTTTCAATTATTTTTTTGTGATGCAGTCCAGAAAGTTTTCCATAACTTCTTTCAATTATCCTATTATCCTCAAGGATTTTCTTGCATTCAGGATGATGTTTGAGAACTGGCTTAAGGGTATCTTTTGATCTTGACAATCTTGTTTGAAAAGCCACCTGAAACTTCTTATTTTTCATCTTTTTAGCAATAATGTGCGCTTGCTTTATTCCTAATGGAGTTAATTTTGAGTCTTTAAAGCCAGTAAACATCTTATTTTTGTTAAAATAAGTTTGTCCGTGCCTAAAAACATACATATAGAACTTTTGTTTTTTACCTCTTTTCTTCATTATATGTAAATGGAAAATTATATATAAAAAACTATCTTATTGATAACTAGAGTATCATAATTAATTTAAATTGCATTTAGATAGATTTAACATGATTACCTATAATGAGATTTATGAGGCCTTGAGAAAGGAAAAGTATTCTGAGCAGCTACAGCCTCTTAATAAGGATTTTGTAAAACAGGTTTCTGAATATTTTAAGGAAAAAAAAGAAATGTCAAATAAAGACGAGGATATGTTCTCTGAATCAATTATTAAAACTAAAAGACAACTAGAAAACGCAGTGTTGATATTCAAGGAACTTATGCTGAAAAGAAAGAAGAAAATACTGCATCTGGCATTTATTGCAGCTGAAACAGGCATCACTAAAAGAGATTTTGATAATATGCTTGATTTTGAAAAAGAAATGTTTGAAAAAATCATGCAGACAATGGAAAATACAGACAAAAGCGTTTCAGACCTATTAAATAGCAACGGCAATGAAAAACTGTCTAAGATGTTCCTTTTGAACTTTAAAGATGATGTTGAAGAGTTTCTTGGTCTTGAAGGCGAGAAACTAGGGCCTTTTTCTAAAGGAGAAATAGTGAGTCTACCTGAACAAATTGCAAGAATACTTGTTGATGATGAAAAGGCTGAATTGATTTCTGACGAATAGTTATTTATAAACAAATTTTTGAATTGCTAATACTGCCCATAATGTTGCTGTTGCCAACCCCAAGACTGTTGAAAAATATAATCTTAATGTGAAAAAACAAAAGGAGACAAGATACATTCCAGCAGAATTTATTAAAGAAGTCTGTAGATGAATATATCCTTTTTTCTTTTTAAATCCCAAGTAGACTTGAGGAACGAGAGCATAACTAAAGAATAGATTTGTAATGAAAATTATCATATCTTGCCATATCATTTTTAATAAACAAGCCTCTAGAGGGATTTGAACCCCCGACCTACTGCTCTCTTTTGAGAACAATTTTCTCAGTACAAGGCAGCTGAGCAAATCTCAGAATTAACTGTGGATTTTCCGCTCTGCCACTGAGCTATAGAGGCTTAGAAGAATCAGTTTTAGATGATTTTTAAGGTTTTTGCTGTTATTTAGCAACATCTATTTTTTGCTCTGGCTTTATGAACATATCTCTTATATCACAAAATGTAAGGGGATAGATTTTCTTGAGCTTTAAAGAAAGTGATTTTTGGAATCTTCCACCTAAAAGCTCTTTGAATATTTCGTCGGTATTTTTGTCTTTGAAGGAATTTGTAATCTCTTCTTTTGCAAGATTTCTTAAGGCTGTTCTGACAGATCTATGCACTTTTTTCCTTGTTATTAAAAACGGTTTTACTCTAATCGTGGCATCTTTAACCTTTATATCGAAGCTGTCTTCAACATAATCTACTGATTTTCTCATCATTCTTCTAACATAAAATGGAAGAACATGCAATCTTTCTAAATTAGCAAGGACTTTATCACCTTGAACACTTAATCTAAATATAGCTTCTATACTTTTTCCTCTCATGCTCCTTGTAAGGTCAAGAACAATGGTCTTATCTTCTAGCTCTTTGAGTTCTTTAGCTAGAACATCTGCTTTTTGTCCAACTAATGGCAATTCAACACTGATAAATCTTAATTTTTCATTCATTCTTTCTTTTTATCCTCAAGTTGTAGTTTACTTATTCTTCTTCCTTGTTTTTGCTGTTTTGATTTTTTACATATTGAACATTTGTATATTAAAACCTTTTTAGTTGTTGATTTTGTTTTTCTTTTCCAGCTTTTAACTGCAGGTTTACTATATCTTCCTAAACTACCTAGGCCTCTCCATTTTCCTCTTTTCTCTAATCTAGAACGCCCACCGCGTTTCATAGACCCTCTTTTAGCACCAGTACTCACTAAATCTATCTTTTGTTCTGTCTTTTTTCTACAATATGGGCAAAATCTTTTTGTCTTTTTAGGTGCTTTCATTCTATGGAAACCAGGGTTTCCCTTAGGAACCCTTCCTATTTAGTTATTTTTCCCAATGTTTGGGTATTTTTAAATCTTAGTATTCGATGTAGACTATTTAATTTAGTGAGAATAATGGGCCTGCGAGGAATTGAACCTCGATTTCCTCCACGTCAAAGAGGTGTCTTAGCCATTGGACAACAAGCCCACACTTTATACTAAAATTAGGCCTGTTTAATTTTATAAAGTTTATTGAGAAAAAATTAAGGGCTAGGTGGAAGACTCACAACCCCGCTTCCAGAACTAGGGGGGCCACTTATACTGCTTGAATCATCATCTTCATCTTTCTTACCTCTAAAAACCATATTCCCAAGCAAATATAATAAAAGCAAACCTGTTACTCCTAAACCTGCGCCATATAAGAAACTTGTAGGATTATGTTGGAGCTCTTCTATGTATTCTGTATCGGTTTGAATAGCATCCAATCTTTTTTCCAGTTCTGTTAATCTTCCTAATCTTGCTCTTTCTCCAGCATACTCTCTTTTAGCTTCACTAAGCCCTTGTTGAGCTTCTTTAATTCCTTGTTTTAGTTTTGCTTGAGTTATTTCATAATCTGTTTTTATTGTTTCAATATCTTTGTCAATCTTTTTTCTCTGTTCTTCTAATTTTTCCCTATCATTTCTAATTTCAGCTTCAACATCAACTTTTTTAAGTATTAAATCTGTTCTTTGCAGGGTTATATTTCTTTTTTCTTCTTCAGCTTTTTCAAGTGCTTGTTCAAGCTCTCTTTGAGCTTTTCTTCTTTCGTCGTCTATTTTCATCCTTTCTATCCATGCTTTTGATCTTTCTAATTTATCTATATCACTCATACCTTCTAAAATTTCTTGACTACAATCTTTTGCTATTTCTTCATAAGGTCTTTGTATCACTTTTAAACCTCTTCTGTCTTTACTAATCTCATACACTATATGGGGGTTTTTTGGATCTCTTAAGTAAATTGATATCTCTTTGCCATTTGCAGCCCTTTCTTCTAGAGTCTGTACAGCCACTCCAATTTTTGTCAATTCTTCAAGAGTATGTTTTAAATCTCCTTCACTTAAGTTTGGAAATTTATTTGTAAGATATTCTTCAAAATTTTGACGCAATTGCCTTTGAACCTGTCTTTGTCTTTCTTTTTCTACTCTTTCTACTTCTTCTTTATCTCTTGCTTTTTGTTTATCAACTTCTAATTTAGCAATTTTTTCATCTTTTTTAATTGCTTCATCAAGACTAGCATAAACTCCTTCTTCTCTAATTACTTTACGTGTTACAACAATAGCATCTTGCAGATCAATCCTATTTCCTTTTACTTGTACAGATTGACTTCCTTTTGAAAGATAAACCCAACCATCGTCGTCATGATCATAAAGCAAATGTGTTTGTCTTTCAGGATTTCCTTGCCCGTCTTTGCCAGCCCTTGTTATAGCAACAACAATTCTTGATGGGTCTGTAAAATTTCCTAAAAATAAATTATTATCAGGTATTTTTCCTTGTTCATCTGCTAACCAGTAAACACTTTCAACACAATCATTGTCAGTAACAAAATACCTTAGATGTCCTCCAGAAGTTATTCTTGAAAATATTCTTCTGCCTTTTTCTTTTTCTTCTGCCAAACGTTTTTCATCTTCTTTTTTTGTAAGACTAAAAGGATATGTTTGTTTTATTGTCACTTTCTTTTGATCTTCACTTCCAACCTTTTCTGTTACTTCTTTGAGGTCAAATTTTGCCTGGACTTTTTCTAGATTATCATCATAAACTACTAATTTTTTTACTGCCCCTCTTTCATGAAATGCCAGCCTTGCTTCTATGCTTCCTTTTGGAGGTCTTCTATCTTGAGTATATAATTGATATCCTGTAAGGCCTTGTTCAAACTCTATTTCTTTTTCTGGCATAGTACAGCCGCTGTTCCATAATCCTGCAGTTAATAAACCAAGTGCTCCATATATGCCTAATTTTCCGCGTTTTCTCATTTTAGATTTCTAGTATTTATACTACTATGAATAAGTAAATTCTAATTATTTATAAATCTTTCTGTGTGTAACTACTTTGGAGTTTTTACACATTTTATGTTTATTTTCTTTGTTTCTTAGTATTGCAAATGCATTTTACATTAAATTTAAGTTAAATTTATATACAATATTTTATTGAGTTATAGATGGAAAAAAAGAGGAAATTGGGGCAGGTAACTATCTTTATTATCCTGGCTGTTGTGATTATTGGTGTTGTAGCAGGTTATGCTTATTTTAGATATTCTGTTACTAGAATACCTACTAGGTTTGCTTCTTTAGAAAACTACTTTTTAGACTGTATTAAGATAAGAACAGAAGAAGCGGCCTCTTTAGCAGGAATGGGTGGAGGCTATATTAATCCACCAGTTTTTCAACCTGGTTCTGAAGAATATCCTACTTCTAATCATCTTAATTTTATGGGAGACAGTGTTCCATATTGGTTTTATGTTTCTGGCAATGGCCTGGCTAAAGAACAAGTCCCTTCGAATGATGCTATTGAAAACCAGCTTTCAGATTATATCCAAGACACTTTAATATTATGTGATTTTTCTGACTTTGAAGCAAGAGGCTTTGAAATTAATTTGACAATAGAAAAAGTCACTAGTACTATTCAACAAAGCAGGATAAGAGTCAATGTTGATGGTGATTTAGTCGCTAGTTTTGAAAATGAAACGGCTGTAGTTTCCAGTCATGAAACAGAGATTGAAAGCAAACTTGGAAAATTTTATAATTTAGCAAATAGAATCTATAATAAGGAGATGAAAGATTATTTTTTAGAGACATTTAGTCTTGATTTGCTTTATTTATATGCTCCTACAACAGATTCAGAATTAGGATGCTCTCCCAAGGTCTGGTATCTAGAGAATATTTCTAGAGATTTAAGAGAAGCGTTTGAAAGCAATTTATTATATTTAAGTCCAACAGCAAGAAATCTGTATTATCGGGTTGATATTACAACAGACGAGGAGGTGAGATTTTTATATTCACGAGACTGGCCAACTAAAATCTATACTCCAAACGATAATGGCTTGTTGGTTGCTAAGCCTGTAGGAACTCAACAAGGTCTGGGAATCCTAGGATTTTGTTATATACCTTATCATTTTGTTTATGATATAACTTATCCAGTTTTAATCCAGATCTATGATGAAGACGAATTTTTCCAGTTTCCAGTAAATGTTATAATTAAAGGAAATAAAGAACGAGAACCAATGCCTGGAAGCGCTAAGAGTTTAGATACAGAAAGTGTTTGTAAACATCAAGTAACCTTCGGAGAAGTTTATACATATGATGTTGAATTAAACCCAATTGAAGCAGACATTAGCTTCAAATGTTTTTCAGAATCATGCCATGTTGGAACAACAAACATTGTTGACGGAGATGCTGTTCTTTCTTCATTGTTCCCTCAATGTGTAAATGGATTTATATTGGCTAGTAAGCAGGGCTATGTACCTAGTCAAGAAATGATTTCAAGCAATGCAGAATTTGAAACAATGCTTATCCTTGAAAAACTTTATGAATTAGATGTAAATCTTAAAGCAAATGGTAAAACAGTAAGTAGCAATGCTATTGTATATTTTGAATCAGAATTTGATAATAGGGCAGTATATTGGCCTGATCAAAAAACAGTACAATTAGCAGAAGGTGAGTATAATGTGAGTGTTTATGTTTATTCAAGCGCTAGTATTACTATTCCTGGAACAAAAACAAATAAATGCATTGATATGCCAAGGCCCGGTGTTGCTGGCATACTTGGATTGACAGAGGAAAAATGTTTTGATGTCGACGTTCCTGATCAAAAGATAGACAGCGCCCTTGTTGGAGGAGGAAGATCGGTTGAATACTTCTTAAGAGACCAACTTAGTAGCTCTGGAATTGTTGATATTGATGTCCCTAGTTTAAGAACTCCAAAGAGTATGGAAGAGATCCAAGAGATTTATGATCAAGTTGAAAGAAATCCAATCACCTTAAATATAAAATGAGAATAAAGAAAAACTATCTAATTGTAGCATTTATGATATTCTTAATTATATCAATTAGTCCTGTTTATGCCTTGATAAATGCTTATCAATATTCACAACCTAATTATGCAGAATTTTCTGCAAGTCAACAAGGAAGCCCAGAAATATACTGGCCAGAACTTGCTGATGCAGATACATGCGAAGCAGAAGGACAGGATTTTTTTATTACTACTGTGCCAACAGTCTGTACGCCGGCTGTTGTTAGATCTGATCTATTGCAAGATCAGAATGTTCCAGTATTCTGCAAGATGAACGCTATAAGGATTAATCCTTTGGTTGATGCTGCTGAAATAAAAAGTGTTTCTTTTACAGGAACATATCCTACTGAAGTTGCAGGAGTAAGTTATCATCCATCAAAAACACTTTTAAAAACATATAATCCAACCACTGGTTCTGGAGCTTTTAATGATCTTGGTTATGTAGTCGTATTATTAAAAAGACAAGCTTCTGAAAAAGATATGCCAAACATAGTAAGTTTTAATTTAACTGCAACTATGAGATATGATCTAAAGACTTTGACTGGAATCGATCAAAACATGTTTATATTGCCAGTTTTGACAGATGAAAAATTTGAAGAAACTAAAGGACAATATAGTTTTTGGCAAGGAAGAGGATATATAAGAGCAGAAGGAGTTGATGAAGATAGTGCGAGAATCTCTGTTTATTCTAGTAAAGGAGTTAAATTATCAACTTTTACTTTACAAAAAGGAAAAACCTCAAGCATTGTTTATATGCCTGGATTTTATTGCAGCGGAGGTTTGAAAGTAAGATTAAATGAAGTGACCACTCCCAAAACCCAGGCTTTGTTGCAAATAGACAATCAATTGACATGGGTTACTGAAGGCACTAAATTTCTTGATAAATGTACTGTTAGAGACATTTCAACTACAGGCGCAGGTCTTGGGGAAATTAAAATAGGATGCAGCGGTCAAAGCTATAATTTAGAATTAAAAAAAGCTTCATCTTCTGATAAAGAAGATAACGATTTAATTAGTTCAAATCCACAAATACAACAGAATATAGATGCCCAGTTTAAAAAAGCAGAAGAAAATGCCGATGATATTGCAACTTATTATTCTGCTGAAGAAGAAAACAACAGAATCTTTGGAGCCAGCGCTCTAATTGAACTTGCAGATACAGCGATCAGAATTGAGAAATATGACTCCGCCAAAAAACTTTTAGAAAAAGTCATTAATAAATATCCAGACACATATTATGAACTAGATGCACAAAACAAATTAAATACTTTATTGACTTATGATTATGAAGATGCATCAAAAACAATTTCTGTTGGAAAAACAACGCACAACATTTTCTTAAAGAGCATAAAATCAGTTAATATCGAAGATGCGGGAGCTATATTCAATTTTGAAGGGGGAGACTTAAAATTATCTGTTGGAAAAATAGAGAAAGGTGATGATTGGACTTTGAGACTAGTTGATGTAAGGGACAGTAATACTATAATAGTTGATTATTCATATACAACTGCAGAGAAAAAAGTTGTAAGCCAGACCAAGACCTTGAAGGAAAGAGAGACTCTTAACCTTGGCGGCAAAACTTTTATTTTGTCTGAAATTAATTATAAGCAAGTTGCAGCAGTCAGTATATTGCCAGAACTTCCTAATCAAATAACTAAGGTTAATGTTTCTGTAGGAATTGGCATTGAAAAGTCAGGAATTCAATTAAGTCCTGATAAAACCAAGAGTAAAATTAAGAACTTAAATGAATCTATTAAAAAATATGAAGATATTGTAACAAGACTTTCTAATTGGACTGATGCACAAAGCAAGCTATGTTTTGTTACTGCAAGTGTATTGTTTATCAAGAATTTTATTCAAGGAGTAAGCGGAAAAGGGATGGCCAGAAATGATGCTATGAATAGTCCTGGTGGTTGGAACAAATGGTGTGCAGAACATAAAGATGATCCAAAGTATGGTGGAAGTGTTGAAAAATGTATTGATGCTAGAAAATCAGAAATAGAAAAATCTGTTAATGCAATATCAGATGGTATCCAAAATGTAAACAAGGTTGTTAGTGAAGCACAAGCAACAGTTACAAGAACACCCGGTGCTACTTTTGATGATGAATTTATTAAAAAATTTGTTGATTTTATTGCAACTAAAGCAAGAGTCGTAGAGGTTGATGTTGGAGATAAAAGAGTATCTATTAGAACCCTTTTTGGAAACAATGCGAATGAAATTAATAGAACTGTCAGGCAAATGTATGCTGCTGGTCAGATTACAATAAACCAAATGAAAGATATTATGACTTACTCAAGTTTTGGTGATGAAAGTTTGGGGGCAAATATAGAACTTAGAGATGCAAAATTAGAAATAATATTCAGTAACATTGAAAAATCAAAATCTTTGACTAGTGAACAGCAATCTATTCTAAGTGGAGATAGTGCAAGCTGCAGCAACAAGTATCTTAATCCTGAGATCAAGTTTTATGAAACTGGAAACTTAAAAGGAAAAGCTGCAGTGGTTCCTCTTGATGCAAAAAACGGATGGTATGTTGCTACAAAACCGGCTGTTTTTGGTGTTGGAAGGCCTTACAGTGAGTCAGGTCAAGTATTGACAATGTATCTTGTTAACGTAGGACCCAATGGAAGGGAAGAATGGGAAGCAAGCAATAATGATGATAGACCATACATGAGGATTGACCTTAATACAGGACAACCTCTTGATCAAATATCTTGTTTTCCTGCAGCCCAAGCAAAGACAATGGCTAGCAGAGCTAGAGAAGCTTTAGAAAGAGCAAGTTCTGATTATGGAAAAAAATCAACAACAGTGCAAGGATTTCAAGGAGCAGTCGCAATCAAAGCAGCAGCTGCAGCAACATCTGCAAGATGCACTGACTTTATGTCTCCTAGCGACTGTAAATTAATGTTTAACGTATGTGATCCAGTAATCTGTCCAAGCAGCAGATGCAATCTTGGAGGACAATACCCTGTTGCTAATGTTGTTCAATCAGGAATCATTGGAAGCACTTTATTGTGTTTGCCAAACATAAAAGAAGGAATCATTATTCCTGTGTGTTTGACTGGAATTAATGAAGGTATAAAGGCCTATGTTTCATTGTTAAAAAGCCATAGGGACTGTCTACAAGAAAGTTTAGAGACAGGAAAAAGAGTTGGAATCTGTGATGAAATGTATAGTTTTTACATGTGTGAATTCTTGTGGAGACAAGCGACTCCTTTGCTTGAAGCAGGAATACCTAAATTGATCTCTGCCATGCTTGGCCAAAACAGGGGCGGAGGAGAATATATGACTGTGAATACTGCTTGGCAAAATATGAAATCAAGTGTAACCTATATCCAGAGTTCATATACAAACAGTTTTGCAAAGATTTTCCAAGCCAGATCAACTGAACAGTTTGGAACAGAGTTTTGTGAAGCCTTTGTTTCTGTTAATTATCCCCTTCTTGGAGATCTTGCAGATAGTCTATTAAAACCAGAGAGTCCGGTGCAGTTCCATGCTTGGTTTGATGAAATTCCATTTTCAGAAGCAACAGTTCCACCAACTAGTCAATATAAAGTTTATTATCATATTTATGCAGGAAGCGATACAGGTTATCAGTATTCTGTTTATCTTAAGACAGACCAGCAAACAGGATATTATGCAACTCAGCAGACAAAAGTAGTTGATTCTGGTTATGTTGGCGTTGGACAGACTATTGATCAAACAAAAGACTTTACTGCTCCTGCAGGATATAAACAATTATGTGTAAGAATAAATCAGCAGGAAGAATGTGGATTTAAGAGAGTTTCAACAAGTTTTGCTCTTGATTATGCTAATGATAAATACATGGAAAGTCAAGCAACACAAAAAATTGAAAATGAAGATGATTGTATAAGTGGTACACGCTCTGCTTATTCGCTTCTTCAACCAAGTCTTCAATCAGGTCTTGAAGAATTTGCTTTGCCTGCAATATATGAAAGAGGAATCATCAGAGTCTGCAGTTCTATGAATCCTGGAAACACTTCAGATCCTGGAAGATGGACAAATGTGGGTTATTGCGACAAGACTAAAGGAGTTGCGTGCTGGTTAGATACAAACAGTGTAAAAGACGCTATTGAAACAAGAGGCGTTGAACAACAAACAATCCAACAAATAACACAAACAGCAAGAGATGTTGAAGCAGGAGCAGGTCTTATTTATGATGAAGAAAAATCAACTGCTTCATTAGAAAGCGCTTCAATCAAACAAAAACAGATATTAAATGACATAAACAAAGCGACCAGTGTAATGGGTGTGATTAATCACGTTCCTAAAATAACTGCTTTTGAAAAAGAAGTAGAAGAATTAACTCAAAAAGCATTTTTGAATCAGCAAAGAGCAAAAGCAATATACTTGGAATTTGCATTGCAAAAAGCATTTTTAGATAAATTATTTAATAGAATAAGTCCAACTGCTAAAGGACAAGTTATTTTTGAAGATGTTGGACCTGAAATAAATTTTAATTATAGGCTTCCTTATAGAAGTATAGATATTAAATTAAGATTTAATAGAGATCTTAAAGGAGGGATCTGGCAATATTATAACGAAAGCTCAAAAGAATGGTTTTATATTGCTGGTCTTGATGGTAAAAGTTATATCATGGACCCTATTGGCGACCAACACCTTGCTAATTTTATAACTACAATTGCTTATCCTGAAAATCTTGGATTGGCAAATGAACAAGATGGTTATAATTATCTAAGAGAATTAGATGAAGAAACATACGCATTAACAATTAAAGGATTGCCTGAAACAACAGAATCTCGAGATATTGTTCCAAGCAAGACTTTTTTTGTGAGTTATCGAGGAAAAACACTTAGTTTAAGAAGTGCAATATATAAAGGACAGACAATTTGGCAGTATATTGATAGTGATGGTGAGTGGAAATATGTAGCTGGTTTTCCTATGACTTATTTTGCTAATGAAAGTGTAAGCAACGGAATATTTGATCTTCAATTAAAAAACGAGGCACAAGGATTTTCTCATCTTAGTCAACTTGCTAGTGAAATAACTGGATTTGAATTTAAGGATATTACTGATGTGACCCCTACAGAAGAAATCCCTGTCGGCATTGAAGAAGAGAGCCTGGTAGAAGATTGGAGATTAAAAGAGACATATGACTATGATAAAAGAGTATATTTGGTCTACAGAAACCAACAATCTTATTTTTATGTATACAAGGGTGTAATGAAAAGAGATAAAACCGGTTTTGATACTACAATTGGAACCATTGATCTTGAGGGTGTTGACAAATATAGGATAAATTTAAATGCAGCTGCAAGAGACAAGGCAATTGATGCAAAAACTTTTGATGAACTTAATCGGGCGTTTATTCAAGGAACGAGAATATACAGAGATTAATTCTTTTATATTAAGTGCGGGGAGAAGGATTCGAACCTTCGCAGGCACTAAGCCATCAGGGTTCTTAAAGAGCATAATTTTATAACTCTTACCTAAACCTGACCCGTTTGACCGCTCCGGCATCCCCGCGTAAAAAAGCGTAGTCACGATGGTATAAAAAGCTAATTATTGAGAATTTAATTGTCTAGAAAGAAGAATTATTTCTTGCTTTTGTCTTTTGATTCTTTTTCTTTTATCTTGAGTTTTTCTTCAAGACCAAGCCTGTCAATTAATTCTTTGTATCTGTTTCTTATTGTAACTTCTGTTATTCCTGCAACGTCTGCAACTTCTCTTTGTGTTCTTTTTTCATCGTTTAACAATGCTGCTACATATAAAGCAGCAGCTGCAATGCCTGCAGGACCTCTTCCGCTTGTTAATTCAGATATATCTGCTTTTTTTAACAAGTTAATAGCATCATTTTGTGTTTTTGGACTTAAATGAAGGATTGAAGCAAATCTTGATATGTAATCATTTGGCGAACTTGGAGTTACTTTTATTCCTGCTTTTCTGATTATGAATCTGTATGTTCTTCCTATTTCTTTTCTTTCTACATCACTTGCAGCTGCGATCTCATCCAGGGTTCTTGGAATATTATAACTTCTACATGCAGCGTAAATACAAGCTGCAATCACGCTTTCCATGCTTCTTCCACGCACAAATCCTCTTTGAAGAACATGATTATATAATCTAGAAGCCTCGTTTCTCACAACATTGGGCAAATTCAAGAAACTAGCAACCCTTCTTAATTCTGCCATTGCCAATCTTAGGTTTCTTTCAATGCTTGTAGAAACTCTTTCTTGCCATTTTTTTAATCTTAGGAACTTTCTAGACTCTCCTGCATCTAGTTTGTATATATCAGAAATTTCTCCAATATTTGTAGTTAAACCTTTGTCAAACTTTTGAATGCTTAAAGGAGCTCCCCCACGGCCTTTTTTCTCTGATTTTTCAGAACCAGTTATTTCTTGGCCTGTATCTACTATTTTTTCTTCAATAACTAAACCGCAATTAGCACATACTAGCTCGCCTCTTTGTTCATCATAAACCAACTTCTTGCTTCCACATTCTGGGCATTTTTTGACAGTCATGTTAGAATATTAAGCGAATTTTTATCGAAATCTTTATAAAACTTATTGAGAAAGCTTTTTAAACCTTTTCATTACTTTATTTTACTTCTTCTATTAATACTGCTTGAACACTACCTTGTTGGCTTGGCCTGTTTGTTACTCTTGCTTTTCCTAATTCTGTTTCTATTATAGTGCCTTTTGTAATTATGTTTTGTTTTGCAAGGAACTTGTTGTTTGGAGTTTCAAGAACATTCATTATCTTTACTTTTTTCGCTTTTTTCTTTTTTTTGTCTATTATACTAACTGTTGCAGCTGTAAGCATAACTGTTTTAGAATCTCCTCCAAGCATCCTTATATTTTTCTTTTTGTCTGCTCCAAGCTTAACTATTCTGGGTTTTCCAGCTATTTCTCTTAATTTTTTCTTTCTTTGTTTGTGGTATCTTCCACCACTTATCTTTTTCCCTTTGTTCATACGAAAAAGTTTGCAATATGATTTAAATACCTTTCTATTCGATATTTTTATGTTTATTTTGCTTTTGTTGTTTTTTTAAAAAGTAAAAACCTAAAAGAAAGCTTTAAAAAGTAAATTTACCGAGAATAATCATGGTTAATGGTATTGAAAGACCTTTAGATTTGTTAAACAACAGCAAAGGCAAAGAAATACTAGTGCATTTGAAGAACGATAGACAACTTACAGGAACTTTACTTGCATTTGATATACATGTGAACGTTGTATTGGACAATGCAAAAGAACTTGTTAACAATGAAGTCAAGAGAAGCATTGGTCTTACTTTCCTAAGAGGCGATACAATCATCTATATCTCACCTGCACAATAAAGCGTTGAGCCTGTTGATTTCGCTGGGCATAACTATTTTGTACTAGCTCTAGCTCTTTCATAATCTTGTTCATAAGCTTCAAATGGAAATTGAGAATAAATTTTTCCTAATTCTCCTTTATGTGCACGAATACCTCTTAACATGTGTGTTCTAACAACTTCAAAAGCCATAGATACATCTTCTCTGGTTAAAAGTATTTCTTGTTCTCTTCCAGGGATTTTAATATAAGTTAAATGATTTTCAGAAGTTAGAACAGGCCATAGTTTGAAAAGACCAGATGAAAATGCTTGCGGAATCGGAGTGATTGCATCATTTTTTTCATCCAATTCTGCTTCTGCCACGATTTTAAGCAATCTTCCTGTTTCAGCATGTCTTTTGATTCTGAACAGGTCAAAAAACACACTTTCAGAAGCAGTATAATTTCCATCAAAGAATTTTTCATTCCAATCTTGTCTGTTTGAAACCGGCATGCCATTTTGTAAATGAAAAATCACAAGATGCAAAAGAAAAGTGCTTCTATAATCATAATTAGCAACTATTCTTCCACTCTTTGCAAAACCTTCTAGTTTTGTTTGAAAAACCCCTAGGTCTCCTGCATCTCCTGGAAAAGGTATTTCTGTTCTCAACCCTGTTTCTTCATTTTCCCAACACTCAAAGTCACTAGTCATAACTTAAATAATCAAAACTTGTTTAAAAGAATTTATATTCTAGATTATAGTTCAAGATTTGTAAGATCTTCTGCTATTGTTGTGTTCTTGAAAATCTTTTTAGCTTCATTAAGAACCATTTTTTCTTTGTTTTCATATCTTTGGCTTAAATGTACTAAAACTAATTTTTTTGATTTTGATTTTTTAGCTAATTGCGCTGCTTGGGCCGCTGTCATATGGCCGTATTTACCTGCTAGATCTTTTTCTTCATCAGTAAATGTTGATTCACACACCAAGATATCTGAATCTTTTGCAATCTTTTCTGCATTTTTATTTGTTTTTGTGTCTAGAACAAAAGAAATCTTTCTCCCTTTTTCTTCGTAAACAAGGTCCTTTGGTTTTATTGTTTTTCCATTTACATTTATGCTTTTGCCTTTTTTAATATCACCAAGAAATTTTGAACTTTTTAATTTAAACTTCTTCATTTTTTTCTTATCTATCTTTAATTTGTCTTTTTCTACAAAAGAATAAGAAAGACAAGGTGTTCCGTGCTGCATTTTTTCTGCTTGAACTAAAGAATGGGGCGTTTCAAAGACCTTCCCATTTGTTATTTCATGAACTTTTATTTTAATTGCACCAGGATGTACAAATAATTTTTGTATCAATTCTAGGTAATGTCCAGTTCCTTTGGGAACATAAAATTCCAATATCTTTGTATAACCATTGAGTTCTAGGGTTTGTATCAATCCCGGAATTCCTAAGACATGATCTCCATGCCAATGTGTTATTAGGATTCTAGTTATCTTGCAAGGATTTAGACTAAGTTTTCTAAATTGTCTTTGTGTTCCTTCTCCACAATCAATTAAGATAGATTCATCTCTATATTTTAATAATATTGCTGGATGATTTCTTTTTGCTGTTGGAACTGCATATCCTGTTCCTAAAAATGTTAATTTTATCTTTTCCATCCTGATAGCCCTTCTTCTGCATATTTATGTCTTTGCTTTCTGACAAACCAAATTATTAAAATAATCACAATGAGTATTATCAAGTAGACCCAAAGAGAAACTCTTCTTTCAATCTGAAAAAATACTGAGTCGCTTGAAACTCTTTCTTTATAAGTACTTTTTACATATAGCAAGTATTGTCCAGGATATGCTTTTGGAATAGGAAGCTCTTTTATGAAGCTTATAGAATCTTGCACAATTATTGTTTCATTTTCATAGACCAAGACATTATTATAGGGGTCTTTAATAAAATATTCAACTAAAACTTCGGCTTTTCCAAGTTCTTCAAGATTTATTAGGTTTACATCGAAAAATATGCTTTCTCCTGGATGAACAATCAATTTCTCCTTTGCTATTTTTATCATTGAAACAGCCGGTACTTCAATTTCTATATCAACAAGTTTTTCTACACTTTCTATTTCAACTGCAACCAATACTCTAGCTTCCAAGCTCCCAGAGGTAAAAATAATATATCCCATGTAAAGGCCTGGTTCTGCATCTTCTTTTGCTTTAAATTCCAGGTTTAATTCATTGCTTTCTCCAACTCCTAAAACAAATTCTTTTTCTTCGATTTCAAGGAAATCAACTAGGTCTGGATAACTTATTTCCAGAGGTACATTTCTTGTTAAAGGATTAGTTACTGTAAGGGTCTCTATCTTACTTTCTCCTGGAACCAATGAAACACTAATTTCTTCTTTATCAAATTCTAAATTAAGTTCTGCTGCTGGCGCCCTAGGACCTCTTCCTGTTGGAGGAACAACTTCTTCAGGCGGAGTTTCTTCTGTAGAGTATACTGTAAATCCAGTAACACTGAATGTAAACACGCCACCAATATAACTTATTGTTGTACAAATAGATGCAGGACATATCTCGTCATTTCTTAACACTCTTGGATTTGTAAGATTTAAACCATACATATTAATTACTGCAGATTTATTGAAATTATCTAAGGCATCTGCAGAAGCATTTATCTCTATCCTATTATAAGAAAGATTTGTATATAGGTCTAGGTTAACAAAATTGTCTGTTGGATCAGGATCATCTGTAACATTAATTAACTCTTGAAAGGCGATTTTTCCATACAAAGTATTTTCTAAAATAACATTGCTTAGGTTTTGCAGTTGTTCTAATGTAAATCTAATAAAGTCTGTTGAATTCCCCTTTGTTGCTCCTTTTTCTTCATCATAAATAAGTATTAAGAGAGTATTATTAGTATAAAATGCAGCGCTTGCATTTGTTATGTCATTATCACTGTTATTTGCGTATAAATAAAGGATATGAGGCCCTTCACTTGTATTAAAGTAAACAGGGCCAGTTAAAGTATAATTTGTGCCATTATCTATATTATACCATACTGTATTAGCATATCTTGCTGAGTAGTTTAAAAATAAAGATTCATTCAATAAGTAAGTTCCATTTAATGGAGAATGAATACTTAATATTGGAACTGAAGAAATAACTGCAACAGAAATGTTTGTTGGCTGACTGGTTAGTCGGCCGGTTATTGTGTCTGCTATAGCAACTCCTGCCAAGTAAATTGAAAATATTAAAAATATGGGTAAAAGAGTTTTCCACCTCATGTAAAAATATCGACTAGAGATTATTTAAACTTATTTCTTCTTTGCAACTACAATGAAGTAGACCACTACGATTACTAATATGGCCCCTATCACATAATACCAAGCACCATTTGTCTCTTTTGAACCATTAACTACTACATTAAAAGCTGTTGTCATTCCTGTTCCCATAGACACCATTCCAGCATCTCCAGGAGTAATCGTCTTTGTCTCTACTTTTACACTGTAAACATCTCCTACCTTGGCATTAGATGGAACTTCTATAGTTAAGAAGCAATTTTCTGATGAACCCGCTTTAACTGTATAAAGTTCTTGTTCTAAAGAAGCTATGTCTGAACCTTCTATTATCTTAACCTCTGCATCAACATCATCGTTTGCATTAGCTATATTTTGTAAGTTTAAGGTCACTATCTCTTTGTCTCCTGCACTTAATTCTAAAGGATTTCCATCCCAATAAGGGCTAGAAACACCAAATGCACTAACAACTATCAATGAAAGCAAGGTCATTAACACTAAGCTATGTAAAAATTTTGATTTCATTTTAGTATGATATTATCCAACTTCCCTCTGCTGAAGTTGAATATGTTTGTGATGAAACTAATGGCACTTCAGGTATACAATAATAGAACTGTTCTTGACCTGCTCCGCTTCCTGCTGAAAGATTACCACGGTTAGCTACACTTCCTGTAATTGTTTGTGCACTTGAATTTGCTAATGCAGTACCTAGACATTCAATGCTTGATCCTGTATTGACATCTGCTGTGAAGTTTTCAGCATATATTGCTTGGCTTGAAACTGATTCTCCATGAAGATTTGTTGCAGTTATATCAATTGTACTGTTATAATTTCCAGTATTGTTTATTAAAGTAGGATCATTGTCTGAAGTTTGATTTAATGCGCCTGAAGATACTGTTGGCCAAGTTAATGCAAATGGACTGATAACCATTGCACTAAGCAGATTATATTGGAATGTTGTTGAAGTATTATATACTTCAGAACCATTTCCTAGATCTTTTCCTCTTATTGAAACGTTCCAATCGCCGTTTTCATCCCAATACCACATATTGATTGAACATGAATAATTTGCAGTGTTTGCATCAACATCATTCTCTAAAGAACAATATGAATTAGTTTCCCTTACTGCTTCTCCTTCTCTTGTAAAATTAGCAAATACGCTAGTATCATTTAAGTCATTTACTCCGTCTGCATCATACATATGTACATTGAATTCTACTACTCTATATGAAGATTCATTTGCATCTATATTTGGAATTGAAGAAACAAAAGTAATCTGGGCCTTTGTTGTACCTGCTACACTTACTGAAACATTTGTAGGTTGACTAGAAGCACGGCCTGTTATACCATCTATAAAATCAAAAAATCCTGCAGATACAAAAGAACATAGTAATATCATTGCAAAGACGCTAGCAATATATTTCCCCTTCATTTTCCTCTTTTCCTGATTCATTTATTATGAACATTCTATTTATAAATCTTTTTATAATCGAATATATTTTACGTATAATCTATGTACGATAACCATCGTTTCATTTTTTTCTTGCCCTATTATATATAGTCCAAATGTTTCTTTGTTCTCTATCTAATAATTTGGCTATTTCAATAAACTTTAGGCCTTTTTCTTTTAAGTACATTATTATGCTTTCTAATATTGTTAACTTCCTATTATATATAGACAAAGGAAGTTTAATGTTTGTTTCTTTATATTTTAATTTTCCAGGTATTTTTTTATTTGCTTTTTTATAAGTTGTCCAAATTGTCCTATCATCCCTATTTAATGTTTTTGCAATATTGTGATAGTTCATTCCTAACTCCTCTTTCATGTATTTTACTAAACATTCAAGAGCACCAAGATCTTTTGTGAAAATAGTAATAGGAACAGTTTGTTCTTTTTCTATTCCAAGAGCTTTGAATGCCTGTTTATCATCCAGGTTATATTTTTTCTTAACTATATTATATACTAGTTTAAGTGTCTCTTCACTACCTAGATTGTATTTGTTTTTTATTTCTTCTACTACTAAGCTTACGGTATTGGCGAGATTATCTGTTTCTATTTCCTTTAAGTTCTTTGCCTTATGCTTTTTCTTTTTTCTTCTTATTATTAGAGCGGCTAGTAATACTATTACTCTTACTGTCCAAGAACCTTCTTGTTGTGTAGAATAAATCTGTGTAGAAATAAAACCAACTTCTTTAATACAATAGTATATCTCTTCTTGGCCAACTCCGCCGCCAATAGACAAGTTGCCTGGATTTACGTTACTATCTGTAATATTAATGTATTGGCTAGTGTTAAGAGTAGTTCCTAGGCATTCTGCAGGCGGAGAGCCTCCTGTTGAAATTCCAGCTGAAATATTTCTAGCAAATATTGCCTGATTGTTATCTGTTTCTCCATGAAGATTTGTTGCATTAATCTGTATTGTTAGATTTGCATTACCTGTATTATTTAGGATAGTGGGATCATTGTTAGATGTTTGGTTGAATGAGCCAGAAGTTGCAGCCCAGGCAAGATTATCAGGAGAAATAACTATAGATATAAGTTGGTTGTATTGGAACCAAGTGCTAGTATTTAATGCAGATCCTGCAGAATTATCTTCTGCGTAAACAGTTATATTCCAATCTCCAGCAGAATCAAAATACCACATATTTATTGAACAAGAAAAATTTGCATAATCACTTGAGTAATTAACTAGATTATTACATTGACCTTCTCTTGTCACACTATTTCTTGTGAAATTTGCAATAACGCTTGACATATTAATATTTGTAAATCCGTTTTCGTCATAAACAGTAGCATTAAAGGTGATTGTTCTAAAACTTGACTCGTTTGGGTCTTTGTTTGAGATTGGAGATAGATAAGTTATTTTGATTTTTGAATTATATACAAGAACTTGATGGGTGCTATTGCCGCAATATAATTCAGTAGTTTCATTTTCACAACTTTCTACTGTAATATTCCAGTAACCATTTTTGACATTGCTTGTATCCCATGTTGTACTTGAAATTGTTTTCCCTAGGTTTGTTGCAATTTCAATTGTAGTGGTTCCATTATTTGCAGTTACGTTTGTTGTGTAATTATCTTCATTTGGTTCTGCTGCTGTCCAATTAATATTTGTAATCCCTGTGATATTTGCGCCATCTTCAGGAAAATTGATTGATACTAAAGGAGGATAATTTTGATTGGCATTAATATCCCAAGTCATATTTTGTATTGAACTATTTCCTTCATTTCCAAGAGTATCATTTGACCAAATCTTCATTAATATTTTGGTTGGATCTGCTCCATTATAAAACCAGTTTATATTCATTTCAGATTCATATCCATCACTATTGTTAATCCAAGAAGTTCCAGTGTTTGTTGAATATTCCCATTTTATTTCATGAGATAAATTAAGTGCCTTGTATGTTTTTATGGAGTAGTATTTATTCTGATTTTGTTCGTTTGTTTTTAATACAATATATTTTCCATCTCCAATTTCATCTACAAAATGTTTTGTAAAAATACCCCTAAATTTTGTACCATCATCTTGCAATTCAGAAGGAAGCTTTTGGGCTATTAACTTACATTCAGGACTTATAGCTGGATCTCCAGAGACATAAGAAGTATTACAACCATAAGCCTCTAATGGCTGGGTAGGATTATTAACTGCTTGGACTCTAAAATCTAGTTTGTATTGATCTGCATCTAATGGAACAAGTCCTTTAAGCATTACTCTTACCATATTTGTCTTTGTTATCCTTTGATCAACTCCATCTTGCCATTTAACATCACTAAAATTATAATCTGCATCATACCATTTGAAAACATTTGGATTATAGTGTTCATCAATTATACAAGAATAATTTCTCTGATTTACATTATCTTGGTAAGAGCAAGAGATATAATCTCCTATATTTCCTTCATCTTTGAATGTGCTTGTTTCTGTTCCGTTTTTAAAAACAATCCAGTTCGTATTATTATAACAGACAGAACTTTGTTTATTACCAAGAGAACAGCCATTTGTTCCATTTGCAGTAAAATATAATACAATATCTCCAAAGATTCCAGTTGTGTCTGTAAGCGTGAATGAAATATTCATAAATTCAATCTCTTCTAGGTTTGTGGTATTAAATGAGGTTTCATCTGTCCCAATAAAGGCCTTGCTGCTGTTTAAGGCCCTAAACTGAAAATTTGTTAGACTAGGAGCCTGAGCGTCCCCCACTGTTACATTAAACCAAGTAGTTTCAGTGTTGTTTATATGGTTAAGAGTATCATTTACAAAGAAACTAATATTGTACCTCCCTGTTTGAGATGTTTTATTGAATGAAGTGTTATAGATTCCCTGGCCAACAGATATAAAATCATCTACAATGTATGTTGTACTATTTGGAGAGGTTATATTAGCGATTATTGTACTTATATCTCCAATATCTGTTATATTCAGTTCCAATAAAACTGTTTCATCTGTGTTATAGGTCTCGTTTAATGGACTTAAGATTGACACTAGAGGATTAGAATTATCTATTGTAAAATTTCCTCCTAAAGTATCCAGGTTAGAAAGCCTGTCTTCAGTCTCATTTTCAAAAACCAAAACTCTTAGGCTATAATACCCATCTGAATGCTGGCTTGTGTTCCATTGATAATAAGTAGTGCTAGCATTTCCATAATTTGAGACAATTGTTGCATTAGTCCCGTTCCCAGGATTTAATAGAGTTATGTTAAACTGCAAGCTGTCTCCTTCTTGATCTACAACCTGTCCCCAGGATATATTAAACAAACCACCAATTATTTCCCCAATATCTGGCTCTTCTATGAAAGGTCTTGATGGAGCATTGTTTATCCCGCTGATATTAAAATAAGTGCTTTCACTATCATTTACATAACCTAATGTGTCGTTTGCTCTAATAGTTACGTTGTATCTTCCATTCTGGGAAGTTTGGTTGAATAAAGCAAAAGTAAAATTATCTCCTGACATGAAAAAATCATCTACTGTAACATTTATCCGCCCAAAACCAGATGCTTCTGAACCTGGCTTAATTTGTATAAACTGTGTTCTAGCTGAACCTAGAAGACTTATATTTCCAAAAACATCTATCCAGTTATCACTAGTAGTGTTCCAGTAGTACATGTTAAATACGGGTGTGCCTGTCATATTGAATCTTTTTATCCTTAATTTTCCGTATGTTTCATTATTAGGAATATTTTGCTGAGTAGTTGTTGTTCCATTGTTATATGCAAATCTGTAGATTATCTGGCCGCTTTGATTTAAGATTGCAATATAGACTCTTATTCCAATACCTGCCATGCTGTCTGTTGGAGCAGATCTAAGAGTAAAAAAAGAATCTTCTTCAAAATAAGTTATGTTGTATGTTAAGTTTAAATCATAATTTCCATCCACTCTTTTTAAACTGTTAAATGCACAATGTGCAGTGCTAGGTCCTGTACCCCCATCAACAGAGATAAACATTTTTCCTGGAACTGTTCCATCTATGTCAGTAAAACAATCTTGACTTGCAGAGGTCTCATTTTTATGGACCCAATTTGTTCCTTCTGTATCTGTTTCAAAATTATCGCTTGGCAATCCGGTTGAAAAATCACTTAGTAAATAAACTGTTGAATTGGGAGAGGTTATGTTTGCTATTATTGTATCAATGCCTGTCAGGTCTGATATGTTAAGACTGATTGGAACTGCTTCATCTCCATCTAAATTATCTCCTAAAGGAAAAACAATCTGGACTCTTGGAGGAGTTACATCATTTAATATAAAATAAGTTTTTTCAGTATTGTTTTTGTTTCCATAACTATCATTTGCAATAATTGTTATGTTGTATTGTCCTTTTAAAAAAGGAATTGCAAAAGAATTGTTGTATTTATCTCCAATAGAATTGTTCAAAGTCAATTGTTGTATTGCTCCATTTGGAAAAGTTATGTTTGCAATAACTTTTTGCACTTCAGTATTATCTGTGGCATTAGCAGCAATCTCAATGGCAGATGTTAAATTATACTCTTTCCCTATCAAAGGTCTGAGGTCAAATACAG
>Ga0209536_100000537_pt1 | contig 60987 bp, 61 predicted proteins | sample DeeMarSeWOR28_12_FD_187461 | JGI IMG/M metagenome (GOLD analysis project Ga0209536, IMG submission 187461) | Marine sediment microbial communities from White Oak River estuary, North Carolina - WOR-2-8_12 (SPAdes) (version 2) | ecosystem: Environmental > Aquatic > Marine > Intertidal zone >...
CGGGCGTGAAGACATTTGGGAGCCAGAGAAAGATATCTATTGGGGCAATGAGGATACGTGGCTGGGTGACGAGCGTTATTCCGGCGAGCACGAGAACCTGGAGAACCCGCTGGCAGCCGTGCAGATGGGTCTCATTTACGTTAACCCGGAAGGGCCGAACGGCGAACCGGACCCGGTCGCCTCTGGCCGCGACGTCCGCGAGACCTTTGCGCGTATGGCGATGAACGATTACGAGACGGTTGCGCTGACCTGCGGTGGACACACCTTTGGCAAATGCCACGGTGCCGGCGATGCGGCGCTGGTCGGCCCGGAACCTGAAGCCGCCCCCATTGAAGAGCAGGGCCTGGGCTGGAAGAGCAATTATCGCAGCGGCAAAGGTGGCGACCAGATCGGCAGCGGTCTGGAAGGCGCGTGGAATCCAACCCCGACGAAATGGGACACGGGCTATCTGGATATGCTGTTCGGCAACGAGTGGGAGTTGACCAAGAGCCCGGCCGGTGCCTGGCAGTGGACGCCGAAGCAAGCGACCGACGACAACCAGGCGCCGGCCGCTGAAGATGCGTCCCAGAAACGACCGATCATCATGACCACCGCCGATATGTCGATGCGCATGGACCCCATCTATGAACCCATCGCGCGGCATTTCTACGAGAATCCGGAAGAGTTCGCCGACGCGTTCGCACGCGCGTGGTTCAAGCTGACCCACCGTGACATGGGGCCGCGCCCGCGCTATCTCGGCCCGGAAGTTCCGGCCGAAGAGCTGATTTGGCAGGACCCCATCCCGGCCGTCGACCACAAACTGATCGACGAGCGGGACATCGCCAGCCTCAAAGGCAGGATCCTGAGTTCCGGACTGTCTGTTGGCGAGCTGGTTTCAACGGCCTGGGCGTCGGCCTCCACCTTCCGCGGCTCCGACATGCGTGGCGGTGCAAACGGTGCCCGCATCCGGCTGGCGCCGCAGAAGGATTGGGAGGTCAACCAACCTGATCAACTGGCGAAGGTGTTGAAGACGCTCGAAGATATTCAGAGCGAGTTCAACAGTGCACAATCTGGCGGCAAGAAGGTGTCGCTCGCAGACCTGATTGTGTTGGCGGGTTGCGCAGGTGTTGAGAAAGCCGCGAACAATGCCGGTCATGATGTAACGGTTCCGTTCTCGCCGGGTCGCATGGACGCTTCGCCGGAGCAAACCGACGTTGAGGCCTTTGCCGTGCTGGAGCCGATCGCGGATGGGTTCCGCAATTACCAGAAGGCCAAATACACCGTTTCGGCCGAGGAGTTGCTGGTGGACAAGGCGCAACTGCTGAGGCTGACCCCGCCCGAGATGACGGTGCTAGTCGGCGGCATGCGCGTCCTGAGCGCCAATGTCGGACAGACCAAGCACGGCGTCTTCACCGACCGCCCCGAGTCGCTGACCAATGACTTCTTCGTGAACCTGCTCGATATGAGTACCACCTGGAAGCCGGTCTCCTCGGACCATGACCTGTTCGAAGGCAGCGATCGACAGAGTGGCAAAGCGAAGTGGACCGGCACCCGTGTCGACCTCATCTTCGGTTCGAACTCCGAGCTGCGCGCTCTGGCTGAAGTCTATGCAACTGCCGACTCGCCGAAGAAGTTTATCAATGACTTCGTGGCAGCCTGGAACAAGGTGATGAATCTGGATCGCTTCGACCTCGCCTAATCGCGACATGTCTTAAAGAATAGGGACAGGTCGATTTTTCAGAATACCAATGAACAATCCCGGTCAGAGAGCAATCCTTCTAGTATTGTTGACCTTTGTTCTCTGACCCTGATCTATTATTCGAGAAGCGGTGATTACGAAGGCGGCCGTTTTACAGTAACAGGGGGCATACCACCGCTCTTCAGGCTAGCTCCGATAACCGCGGTCTATCCCCAATTGTCCAGGAGGAATGTACCTATGGCTGCGATTTTGTTTGTCCGCATTAAATCACAGCTTGACTGAAAGGAGCTTGAACGTCGCCTTCTGGAACGTCGAGCCCGTTTTCGCGAGATTTCCGGTTTGGTGCAGAAGATCCATGGGCGAGACGAGACGACGGGCGACGTGTGTGGAATCTATTTCTTTGAAACTCAAGCAGCCCTCGCGGACTTGCGTGAGACAGAGCTGGCAAAGACGATTCCGAGCGCATACGAAGCAACCGAAATACGACGTGAAATTTATGAAGTACTCTACCCCTTGTATCCCGAGCGCGGACCGCTTCCGGAATAGCAGTTGGCGATCAATAGGGGACAGACCGCGTTTTTCGAGACCACAATTGTTGTCAGTTCTTCCTGGGAATGTTCTCTCGTCCAAATTCCTTCATGTAGCGACGAATAATTAGGACTCTGATAATGAGAAACCCTATTCTGTTGAGCGGCCTCGCCTGGCTGCTCAGTGCGCTGGTCGTTGACAGCGTGGTCCACGCGGATGCTTCCGCGCTGCAACTGCATAAGCTCAGCGATCACGTCTACGCAATCGTCGGTCCCTACGGCAATCGCACGCGGGAAAACCTGGGCAACAACGCCACCTTCGGCGTTGTGGTGACGACGCAAGGCGTCGTCCTCATCGATCCCGGTGGCAGTTATAGAGGCGCCGCGGCTATCGGCGAGGTTATCAGACAGGTCACCGACGAACCGGTAACCGTGGTGATCAATACTGGCGGGCAAGACCACCGCTGGCTGGGCAACGCGTACTTCAAAGAGCGCGGCGCGCGCATCATCGCCAGCGCAGCGGCGGTGGCCGACCAGCGCAGCCGTCTCCAGGACCAGATGTTTATGTTGGGAAACCTCATTGGAGTGGATGGGCTGGAAGGCACCGAACCGGTGTACGCTGATGAGACTTTCACCGGACAGATGCGCCTGAAGGTCGGCGAAATCAGCTTCGAGCTCAAGCACGTCGGCCCCGCCCATACGCCCGGCGACAGCCTGATTTGGCTGCCCGAACAGCAGATCGTGTTCAGTGGTGACGTCGTCTACGTGGGGCGGCTGCTGGGCGTGATCCCGGTCTCAGATAGCCGCAACTGGATCACTGCTTTTGACACCATGGGCGCGCTTGAACCTAAAGTCGTGATTCCCGGCCACGGGCCGCCCACCGACCTCGCCGCTGCCAAGGCAGATACTCTCGACTACCTGTCCTTTCTTCGGGAGACGGTGGGGACGTTTATGGACTCCGGCGGTGATATCAGCCAAGTTGGCAAACTCGACCAATCCCGTTTCGCCTATCTGGCGAATTTTGAATTGCTCAGCGGCCGCAACGCCCAGCAGGTCTACCAGCACATGGAATGGGAGTAGGGAAAAGCCGTCTCAGAGAACAATATCCTCTCGCCCGCAAAACGAGGGACGGAGGGATTAGCATTTAGCCGAACGCCATAGGGGCAGAACCTAGCCCCTCCGCCCCCGTTACTCTGACATCAGTGACTCTTGTGCCCTGATCCTGATTGCCCAACCAATCTCTGGTTGACAGGCTAGGACGCTCGTCCTACCCTTTGTTCAAGGTAGGACGGTCGTCCAACCTGCGCTGCGCCCAAGCGAACAACGGCCTCGGTTCAGCAGATCTGTCAGAGCGCTTCACCCGGTTGAGCCTAGACAGGCTGGCCTTGAAGCGCAGTTGAGTGGACGGGCCTCAGTCATGAACGACAAGACAACACGTGATCACATCGTCGAGGCGGCCGACCAGTTGTTCTATCGCCAAGGTTACGAGCATACGTCCTTTTCGGATATCGCGAATGCCGTGCAGATCTCGCGTGGCAACTTCTATTATCACTTCAAGACCAAAGATGAGATCTTGAATGCGGTCATCAAGTTGCGCCTGGCAAATACCCAGAAGATGCTGAAACAGTGGGAGGCTACGGGAAACTCACCTGCAGATCGCATCCGCAGCTTTATCAATATCCTTATCATGAATAGGACCAAGATAAAGAACTACGGTTGCCCTGTTGGGACGCTGTGCACTGAGCTCGCCAAGCTGGAGCACGACTCCCACGCAGAGGCCAACAAACTCTTTGCGCTGTTTCGCGACTGGTTGCGTAGGCAATTTCAGCTGCTCGGTTGCAAAACAGACGCCGACGAGCTTGCGATGCATCTCCTCGCCCGCAGTCAGGGTGTCGCCACGCTGGCGAATACGTTTCACGATGAAGACTTCTTAGAACAGGAAGTCGAGCAGATGTATGAGTGGCTGGATTCACACGTGACCAATACCGTGCCCACTGCATAACCAGCCACCTTGTTTCTAGCGGAGAACCAGAACGATGTTTATCGTGCTTCTTAAATTCTCAGACAACAATGCGCAGGCCGCCCAATCCATGGATGCTCACAATGAATGGATTGAGCGCGGCTTTGAGGATGGCGTGTTCTTGCTGGTCGGTAGTCTGCAACCTCAAATGGGTGGAGGAATCATGGCGCACAATACAACCCGTTCCGAATTACAGAACCGGGTGGATGAAGACCCGCTCGTTGCACAGAACGTGGTAAGCGCAGAAATCATTGAAATAGCCGCGGGCAAAGCAGACGAGCGGCTCAGTTTCCTACTCGGCTGAGTGCCTTCGCTCCTGCTTCTGGATACAAGGGGGATGCATGAGCAAGACGATAAAAGGACCAGACGGCAAATCACGCTGCGAATGGTGCAAGGCCGCGCCCGAGTTTCTTGGCTATCACGACACCGAATGGGGTTACCCCGTTGGGGATGACCACCGATTATTCGAAAAGATATGCCTGGAGGGTTTTCAGTCGGGACTGAGCTGGCGCACCATTCTCGCTAAACGCGACAATTTCCGCGCCGCCTTTCATGATTTTGATTTCAACAAAGTGGCTCAGTTCAGCCAGCGCGATGTCAATCGCCTGCTCAAAGACGAAGGGATCGTCCGACATCGAGGCAAGATTGAAGCGGTCGTCAATAACGCGAAGTGCGCTCAGGAGCTCGTAAAACAGGAGGGGTCGCTGGCTACATTCCTCTGGCGCTACGAACCCGACCCCAAAACACTTGCCAAACCGCAGACCGTATCGACTTGTGAGGAATCGACTGCCTTGTCAAAAGACCTAAAGAAGCTGGGTTGGAAGTTCGTTGGACCGACGACTGTGTATGCCTTTATGCAGGCAATGGGCTTAATCAACGATCACGCGGAAAAGTGTGTATTTAGAGCCGAAGTGGAGCGCGCCCGCAAGGCATTCAGACGACCAGGCAGCTGATCTCCACAAGGCGGGCACAATAGACCCGCTGAATCCCTTCTATTGAACCGGCTCGGATCTGGTCGTCGAAGCCAGACCCCAATGTGGCCCGCTATTGACACCCTGCCCTCTATCCCGCTGCCCCCTAACATCCGCGCTACCCCGACGCGCGCCGGGCCGCACGAAGAGCTGCCCGCGCAAGTGCCCTTCCGGCAAGGCAATCGGCTTGATGGTGCCATCCTTCAACTCAACGGCAGGCCTAAAACGGGTCCGACAACACAACCGCCTTCAGCGTACCAACTGAAGCTCATCAACCTTGCCGATCATTTGAACCTGGCACACGGCCGGGACGTACGCGGCCAATGAAGTCGGCGGCACTTTGTGTAAACTAGAAGCCGTATGCATACGTCACAGAAACCAATCGGGTTTTGGTCTGCCGTGTCCATGGGCGTTGGCGCAATGGTAGGGGCAGGAATCTTTGCCCTGTTGGGTGAAGCCAGCGCAATTGCGGGCAGCGCTGTTTACCTATCATTTGTTGCCGGAGGATTGATCGCCCTGTTTAGCGGGTACTCATTGGGAAAACTGGGTGCAGCATTCCCCTCATCCGGCGGTATAGTTGAATACCTTTTGCAGGCCTATGGAATAGGGTTCTTCACCGGCACAATGAGCATCATGCTCTACCTTGCCGCAGTCGTTTCTCTGAGTCTCGTCGCCGAAGCCTTTGGCAACTATGCCGCAACGTTCGTGAGCCATAGCCACTCTCGTCTATGGTCCACCCTGTTCTCAACAGGGATTGTCATTCTGTTCGTCGCGATAAACCTCAAAGGCGCCAAAGATGTTGCGATTTGGGAGCGGTTCATTGTTGCAATAAAGTTCATCGTATTGTGTGGCCTGTCGGTCGCCGGCATCGCCTACGCAGATCCGTCGTTGCTTTCCCCGACTCTGTACCCACCCGCCACCAATATCCTTTATAGTCTCGCCGTCACTTTCTTTGCCTTCGAAGGCTTTCGTGTCATAACAAATACGGCTGAGGATATGCCAGACCCCACCAGAACGCTACCCAGAGCGATGATGGCGGCTATCGTGTTTGTGATGCTTCTCTATGTCGCCATTTCATTTGCTGTGTTTGGCAATCTGTCGACTGACAAAATCGTTGCCAGCAAAGACTTTGCGTTGGCGCAAGCGGCACTGCCCATATTCGGAAAGGTCGGCTTTACCATTGTTGGGATCACCGCCTTAGTAGCGACGGCCTCTGCGATTAACGCGAACCTATACGCAGCAACGAATGTGACGTACCAGCTAGCCAAGGATGGCGAGTTACCTGAAATCTTTGGGCGGCCCATCGCGCACAGCCGAGAAGGGCTAGTTATTAGCGGGATCTTGGTGATTGCCTTATCGCTGGTCTTCGAGCTGGCCGAAATTGCAGCGATTGGGTCGATAGCCATTTTGTTTGTTCATGCTGTCACTCACATTGGCCATTTTCGACTCATCGCCAAGACCGGTGCGTCGCGCCTGTTGGTGCTTATTGCGGCGATACTCAGTCTTGTCGCCATGCTGCTCGCTCTTGTTTACCTAACCAAAGAATCGCCTCATATAGTCTATACGCTGCTTGGCTTTGTAGCCGTCGCCGGGATGACGGAAATGGCATTGCAGAGGCTTGCAAAACGAGAACTAAAGCCAAGATTGGGCCCGCAATAATGGGGTCAGGAGAAAACGAACCAGCAGACACTGTCCTTCGATTGCTTCCGAAATTGTCTGTCTGATCCCGAAGCAAACAAAATGGTCATGATTGGCCTGTCCATACATCTCTATGCATCAGAAGCAAAGTAGACATGATCACTGCAAACGAAGCGTTGAAACGGCTGCAAGACGGTAATGCACGATTCGCGTCAGGCGTTCGAAGCATCGACACACTAGTAAAGCAGATTCACAGAACCGAACTGGTCGCTAGACAGGAGCCGTTCGCAAGAATTCTTGGATGTTCAGATTCTCGTGTGCCAGCAGAACTAGTGTTTGATCAAGGATTGGGCGACTTGTTTGTCATCCGAGTCGCGGGCAACGTTGTGGCGCCCTCCCAGATCGGAAGCGTCGAATTTGCAGCGCAGCGCTTCGGTACCCCGTTGGTCGTGGTTCTTGGTCATTCGATGTGTGGGACAGTGGCCGCGACAATCGATGACCTGACAACACCATCTGAGTCGCACACATCAAGTATATTGTCCATCATAAATCGGATTCGACCGACAGTAGAGCCACTGTTCCATACCGAACTTCGCAACGATCCCGAGCGGTTATTAGACGCGGCCATCCGGGCGAACATTCTGGCGGCAACGAACCAACGTCGACACGGCTCTGGCCTAATTGAGCAATCTGTCCAAGACGGCACATTGACGACTGTGGGTGCAGAATATTCGGTCGAAAACGGCCGGGTTGAGCTTTCGACGGACTTTAGTCAAACAGGGCTTTGGGGGAGAGGTTCGTGTTCGAGCGAAGGGGCAGTAGCCTTAAGCGACCCAGGTACGGGTGCCGACCCCTTTGTTGCCCCAAACCAATGTGCAGTGACCTGGCGCATTCAGGATTCGGACCCCACTAATCGTCGAATAAGCTAGGAAGATCGCTCGTGGGACTGCAAAACAACCTTGGCGCTGTTCGTCGCTTCGCCGCCCTGCGGAGATTCGCCTCTTGGTTGCAGGGCATCCCGAACCGCGTCACGCCGCCGCCCTTTCGTCTGATGGAGATCGGTTCGGCGTTCTGGCAGTCGCGAGCATTGTACGTCGCCACCCGCCTCGATCTTGCTTCCAGCCTGGGGGATGATGCGCTGCCCGTGGCAGAGATCGCTGCGCGTGTCTCAGCACATCCTGATACCGCCTACCGACTGCTGCGGATGCTCGCAGCAATGGGGATCTTTCAGGAAGTCTCGCCCGGCGTATTCAAGAACAACACGCTTTCGTCCTACCTGCGGGAAGACAATCCGAAGAACGTCCGCGCGATGATCCTGATGCACAACTCAACAGAAATGAGCCGGCCCTGGTACGAACAACTCGAACAGGGTGTGCGAACCGGCGATATTCCCTTCAGGCTCGCCCATGGCCTGGATTTGTTCGCCTACATGGATGATCACCCCGAGTTCGATGCGCTGTTCTGTCGTGCCATGGATAGCGTCGAGGCCTTGCTGGGTGACAGTTTCGCCACAGACTTTGACTGGGGGCAGTTTCGGCGTGTCATTGACATCGGCGGTTCGCGAGGTAGCAAAGCTGTTGCCCTCCTGAAACGCCATCCACATCTCAAGGCCTTGGTCGTCGACCGCGCTCACGTCGTCGAAGGTGCCCCGCAGTACTGGGCGGGGCGCGAAACCGCAACCGTGCTCGAGCGGCTAAGCTTCCAGGCCGGCGATCTGTTCGCCTCGGTGCCTGCCGCAAGCGACGAGAAGGACATATATCTAGTGAGCGCCGTGCTGCATGGTTTTGACGACGACACCTGTATCGAGATACTGCGCAACCTCGCGAACGCAAGCGCCGGCACAGGTGCGCGCATTGCTCTGTTGGAACTGGTCGTCGCCGATGTGCATGCGGACTTGACCAGTGCCGCGTTTGATATGCAAATGTTCATCGGCACTAACGGCCGGGAACGCACGCTTAGACAGTGGCGGCGGCTGTTTGACCAAAGCCAGTTGGTGCTCGAGGAAGAAGTGGGGCTGCAATCCTTTGGGAAGATCCTGGTGCTGCGCCAGGTTAATGAGTAAGGCCTAATAAACCAACAATTGGAGACAGCCCACGGCTCATTTTTTTGCCCCGTGGACTCGTCCGGCCCCGAACCCTCTCGCCCGGGCGTGGTCCAATCCGCCGCGCAACCACGCGCCGTGGCAGTTGGGACGATGAAATTGTCAAACCACACTATGGAGACTACCAAATGAGTCGCATGAGTCTGTTAACAACCGGTCTGCTTGTTTCGCTGGGGGTATTCGGAGCCATGAGCACTGCGGTCGCCAAGGATCCGGACATGACGTTTTTTGTAACCAGCGTTGGCAAGGGGGATGGCGCTAATCTCGGCGGGCTCGAAGGTGCCGACGCCCATTGCCAGGCGCTCGCCAAGGCCGTCGGCTCACCACACACGAACTGGCGCGCGTACCTGAGTACGACGGCACCGGGCGGCGAGGCCGGCATCAATGCGCGGGATCGTATCGGCACGGGCCCCTGGCACAATGCTAAGGGTGTGTTGATCGCCAAGGACATCAACCAGCTTCACTCTGCTGACAACAACGTTACTAAGGAGACTGCGCTGAACGAAAAAGGCGAGGTGGTGAGCGGCCGCGGCGATGCCGTGAACCGGCACGATATCCTGACAGGTTCGGACCCGGCCGGCATGTATTCAACGGCCGGCGGTGATACGACCTGCGGCAACTGGACGAAGAACGGCGAGGGTTCGGCTATTGTCGGTCATCATGACCGCCTGGGGCTAAAAGATTCGCGGCACATGAAGTCGTGGAACTCATCGCACGGTACGCGCGGCTGCAGCCAGGATGGGTTAAAGAGCACGGGCGGCGACGGACTGCTTTACTGCTTTGTCGCAAACAACTAAGAATTGAAAACATTGGGGTCAAAGGACAATTTCTTCCAAATATTGGCGGCATTTGGTCTCTGGCCCCGATTTCCGCATTTTCAACAATCAATGGCTTAGCTGAATCCGACCCCGGCCTGAGGGGGGCGACTTGACCTCGGGGGACCGTTTCGTATCATGTGGGCAGAATAACAGTGGATCCGGGCCTCCACCGGAGCGTTCGACTCAGTCTTCCCGAGAAGCCATCGCCGCGTTGCAGGTTTCCGCAACGGGAATCTGTGCGCAATGCATCTGTCACAGCCCGGACGACCATGTCCGCGGCCGACTAGCTACAGGGCGACCTGGCACAATCCGCGACCTGTCGTCCTTATGAAACGAACAACAGAGAACGGGGGAAATGACACATGAGCGTGCTCCAGCGATATTTGCTTCTGATTCCGGTTGGTGTTCTTGCCATCGGCAGCATTGTGGCCAGTGGCGGTGGCGGTGGCGGTGGAGATGGCGATCCGGGCGTCACGCGTACTGTCAGCGCCACGTGTCCGCCGCTGGACGTGGGCGATACGTGGACCAACCTCGTGACACAGACCTTCATGGGTGTCACCGACAGTTGGACAGAGACCGTGACCGTGCTCAGCAACGACGGTACGGAGGTCGTCATTCAGCAGACAGGGGATGGTTACTTGGGCGCGGCCTACACTCAGGCCACCGTGTTCGAGATTTCCGAGGATTCGGCCTCCGAGGTCGGCGCGGATGACGGTGAATACACCTTTGAACCCCAGGTTCCTCTTTGTCCCAAACCCGACACAGGATCCTCTTTTGAGCAGATCGAGGCGGACGGTGACCTGCGAACCAGTTGGACGGTGACCGCTGTGACTGAAGGAGCCGTCGATGTTGCTGCGGGTACGTTCGACGCAATCAAGACGGTTTCCGAGGTCGAGGAATACTTCGTGACACCACCTCTGTTGTTCACGGATACGGAGTGGTACGCAGATGGTATTGGTCCCGTCAAACGACTGGCCGTTTCGACCGACTTCAGTTATTTGGTGGAGTTGCAGTGCTATGACTTTGCCACCTCGGGCGTTTCGGGGGGGGCCTGTGGCGACGCTCCCGCTCCCGTTCCAGGTCCGGACGGTGACCCTGGTAGCGTTTCCCCGCTGAGCTACAGTGGCACCGATCTCGATGGTCTGGGTGATGGCGTTGTTACGCCAACAAGTTACCCGCTGCGGGATCTTACGGAGCTCATGGAATCTGACATTTCGACTTGGCTTGAACAGGGCTCTTTCCCCGATCCACAACTCAACGTCAGCTTGTTCTGGACAGGCGGAGAACTGGGTTCGGTCGCCTTTATTGTAACGTTGTATTCCGCAGACAATGAGTTGCTGCAGAGGTACGTGAATAGCGCGAGCTGCAGTACGCTCCCGGACGTATGCGCTGCCGTCAGCTTCGACGATGTCGACCAGACCGTGACCTTCGACAACGTGGTGTTGCCGGTCGGGAATAGCCTTGCCTTGAATTTGGCTACCGCGCCGGTGACGCTCAACGGCACCTTACCGATGTCTGCGCCCTAGCGGACAGCAGCCGATAACCGTGGTCTGTCCCCGGCATCCCGGGGACAGATCCATTTTCGAGAATCTGAAAATAGATCTGTCCCGGTTGCGATAGGGGACGGGCCACGGTTTTCTCAGTTGCGCCACTGTAGTCGTGGACCGTCCCCTAGCGCATTCCTTGAGCGCGATACTCCAGATCACTCGGGGACCAGCAGCGCCAGCAATGCATAGGCCGCGAGGCTGGCGAGCATCCCCGCGCCGAACAACGATGGGCGCCCGTAGCGTCGTGCCATCGGCACGAGCTCATGCAAGGACACAAATATCATTGCTCCGGCAGCGAACGCCATCAGCAAAGGTACCAGGCCCGGAACGATACCGGCGAAAACCAACCCTATGCTTGCGCCGGCAGGCTCCGCCAGCGCTGAGACAAGCGCAGCACCAAACAACAAACGCCGCTTTTGCATGCTCGCGGCTGGAACCGCCATGGCGAACTCCTCTGGAATGTTGTGCAATGCGATCGCTACCGCAACCGCTACGCCTAACGATGGTGCGGTGACATAGGCGTTGGCCATGGCAAAGCCCTCTGGAAAGTCATGCAGGATGAGACCGAAGGCAGTCAAGTAGGCCGCACGCATGAGATGGCTTCCGCCAAGTCCCTCCTCTTTGAACAGGTGCGTGTGCGGAATGATGAAGTGCAGCGCGCCGATTAGAAGCGCCCCCAGCACGAGTGCTCCAACGACGCTTCCCACGCCCGCTGCGCTAAGCGACTCCGGGACCAACTCAAAGATAGAGATGAGTAGCATGATGCCGACCGAAAAGCCGATGCCGACGGCTACCCATCGCGCGCTGCGACTGACGTAGAGCGCAAGCGCCACTCCGATCAATGTAGTGAAGCCCGACAGGCAGGCCAGCATCAATACGGCGACGTAGGTAGAGGATGTCACGGTCTGGCCGCCCGCTGTGTCTTTAGAGCTTCACTCGCCTGACTACTGTATTCAGAACTCTGGCTATCGAGCCACCGGACTGCACGTCGTCAATGCCGTGCGCATTCAGCTCGGATATGAATTTGGACCCAAAGTCTCCTGCCACCAGCATGTCCACGCCCTGGTCGAAAAGAAACCGAGCCGCTGTTGGCGCGGCGCCGCGCACAAGCTCGGCAGCGGGATTGGCGATGCCGCCAACAAACGTGCCATCCTCAGAGTAGACCAAGTAGTAGGGGGCGCGAGCCGCATGCGCGGACAAGTCGGCGCTGGGATCCGGGCCCGTTGCTGCCAGGGCAATCTTCATGAGGCTGCCTTACTTCTCGCCTTGTCCGTCAGCGCGCCAGTGACAATGCCGCTGAGCACGGAAAACACGATCAGGTATAGAGACAATACCACCATGAATCGTGTGCCAAAGTAGTGCGCCAGCAGCGGCAACAGCGGCAGCTTTACCGCCCGGCTGTACAGGAAGGCCGCGGCCAGTGACGTCTTCATGCCCTCTTTCCGAAGCTCGTGCAACACCGCGTACCAGGCGTAGATCGGGCCGCTCGCCAGCACGCCGCTGACAATGGCGAGCAGCCAGCCCTTGAGACCCGATGCTGCGCCCAGGTATGTCTTCACCCGCTCCGGCGTGAGTACCAGATTCAACAGCAACATCAGCAAGAACACCACGCCAACCACGGGGAGGACTGTAACAAACACATGGGCGAAGAATCGCACCGCTTGCTTGGCCACAGACATGTCGAGCAGCGCTGTTATCGCGTAGATGAGCACCATGACACCTAGAAACAGCCAAGCGCCCTTGCCTCGTGTGGTTGGCTTGCGTCCTGTCACGATGGTCTCACCAGCTCAACGCGCGCAACGTATAGACCGTCACCAAGGCGACAACGATCGCTAGGACGAAACAGGTCAAATTTCGATAGATGGCAAAGCGCTTACCCAATAGCAGCATCTCGGCCGGAAGTTGTATCACACCGACGGTTACCCAGCTGACGAGTAGTGCTGTGACTGCGAACAGGCTCACTCCTTGCTTCAAGAGCTCCCCGCCCAGCAGATAGCTGGCCAGCGGATGCGCGGCTGCGATGCTGCCAACGCTGGCACCGAGCAGCACGTTCAGCCAGGGCTGTTGGCCGAACCATGACGAGAAACGCTCGAGCGGCAAAACACTTATGACCAGACTGGTTAGGAGTAGCATCCCAACCACAATCGGGACCAACTGTGCAAAGCTGCGGACAGTCTTGATAATGCCAGACAACAGATGGTCTTTGTTCATGGTCACACGCTCTGCCGCGGCCCACGGATAGGCAACTACCCTGTCTGATTCTTCTACAATTTCCGTATGAGCACACTAGCATGGATTGTCGGCAGCAGTCTGTTGATGAGTGCCATCGCCCTGGTTGGAAGCGTAACGTTGGTGCTCCCGGAAGCGACCCTACGGCGTCTGCTGCTGCCGCTCGTAGCCTTTGCCGCCGGCTCACTGATCGGCGGTGCCTTCTTTCACATGATTCCGGCCGGACTTGCGGCCTACGGCTCGAGTACCGGTTTCTTTGTGTGGATTCTGGCCGGATTCAGCGTGTTCTTCGTGCTGGAACAGTTCATGCATTGGCATCACTGTCATCGCGCCAGTGCCGCTTGTAAGAAGCCCCTTACCTATTTGATACTGATTGGCGATGGGCTGCACAACTTCATCGGGGGACTAGCGATCGCCGGAACCTTCCTCGTCGACATCCGTCTTGGTGTCATGGCGTGGCTTGCCGCTGCCGCGCACGAAGTTCCGCAAGAGCTGGGGGATTTCGGCGTGCTCGTTCATGGGGGGTGGCCGAAGACCAAAGCGCTGCTGTTCAACGTGTTGTCCGCGCTGACATTCTTGCTCGGCGGTCTGATCGCCTATGGGGTTGCGTTCAAGTGTGATGTGTCGTTCCTGATACCGTTCGCGGCGGGAAATTTCATCTACATCGGGGCGTCCGATTTGGTGCCGGAGATCAATCGGCATGAGAACCTGGTCTCTAACATCGGCAACTTTCTCGCATTCATTTTTGGCATAGCGCTCATGCTTCTCATCAAGGTTACGCTCGGCGGGCACTAGCAAGGTGCAAATCTCAGGGGCTAGACCATGGTTTCTGTACTACCGAAGAACGAAATCGCGGTCAGACATTGTGAAACTGGTGTTAGAGCGCACTTGTTTCCAATATTCGAGAAAATTCTTCTGTGACGGTGATTTCGCCGGCCCCCAACCAGACTGACGCCAAGGCCATGGCGCCGACGCCTTCCTGGCGAGGTGGTGTTTCCTCCGTCCGGATGCTAAATATCTCAGGGAGAGGAAACTAGCTGGAACCCAGCTAGAGGACTACGCCACGGGTGCGCACCTCAAATCGGCTCCAGCCAATTTTCCAGTGGATGGGGTAGACAGATCTGTGGAAGCCCTGGTCTGGCCCCACTTCTCGTTTCTCGGGTTGTTCGTGCCAACTTGACGGGGTTCAGCTATGACAGTTCGGGACATCAATAGCCTGCGTAACCATCTCCAATGGGCAATCCAGATCGAGCACGCGACGCTGCCGCCCTATCTCTGTGCCCTGTATTCCATCAAGGATGGTCACAACAAGGCAGCCTCCGAGATTCTGTGCAGCATATTTATGGAGGAGATGCTGCACATGACGCTTGCTGCCAATATTCTCAATGCGATCGGCGGCAGCCCCCAGTTTGATAAACCCGATTTCATTGCGACCTATCCTGCCTATCTGCCTCATAGCGACCGCAGCTTCCAGGTCCCGCTGGCGAAATTCTCCAAGCCGGTTATCGATACAATGATGAAGTTCGAAAGACCCGAAGCGGAAGGTGCACCACCAGAAGATGACAACTATGAGACTCTCGGCCAGTTCTATGAAGCCATTGAAAACGGACTAATGCAACTGTCGAAAGAACTCGGCCATGAACGTTTGTTCTGTGGTGACCCGAGTAGACAGATTCGCGATGAAAGTTTCAGCTACCGTGGCAGCGGCCGGATTATCCCCGTTACTGACTTGGGCTCGGCGCTCGAGGCCCTGGAGGAGATCGTCGAACAGGGTGAAGGTTTGAATCATGGCTCGATATGGGATGGCGATCAAAACATGTTCCACAGTGAACGAGAAGAGGTCGGCCACTATTTTCGTCTGAACCAGATTCATAGTGGGCGTTACTACCAACCGGGCGACACACCACAGAGCGGACCGACCGGCGAACGTTTTGCGGTTGACTGGGATGCAGTCTATGACATGCGACCCAATCCACGATCCGGCGACTATCCGGTGGGGAGTGATGTCGAAATCGCGATGTCGCGGTTCAACAAGGCATACAGTGACATTCTGGGAATCATGCAGCGGGCATTCAACGGCGAGCCCGCAAAGCTCTCTGCATCAATCGGTGCGATGATGGAGCTCAAGAACCTGGCTGTCGACCTGATGAAGTTACCCTCTAGAGACGGCCAGACCTGCGTGGGACCGAGTTTCGACTACATCGCGCCAGAGCAACGAGCCGCGAGTACTAGTGCACAAGCAAGAATATCGATCAGCCAGGATGGTCCATATCGAATCCAGGGCGGCATCGCCTTGCATAGAAAGGAAGTTGTCTACTCCGAATTAGACGAATCTCTGACGTGGCGCAAAGTGGAGGCGATACCAGTATCACCGAGCTATGCACTGTGCCGTTGTGGCAAGTCGAACAACAAACCCTTCTGTGACGGCTCCCATACCCGGATCGCTTTTGACGGCACCGAGACGGCCGATACCCGCCCCACCGTTGAGCGCCAGAAAGTCATAGAAGGTGCAAGTGTCGAGGGGGCCACTCTTCGCATCAAAAGCGACCCCAGCCTGTGCGCTCATGCACGTTTCTGTTTCGATCGGTTCGGAAACGTGAATAAGATGATGCTCTCAGCCACTGATGTGCGTATACGAAGCCAGGTGATTGCTATGGTGGAACGATGCCCCTCTGGGGCGCTCACCTACGAGGTCCAAAGTGACAGCGATACCTCTGCAAGCTGGCAGGCGGTAGAACCTGACTTGGCTCCCGCTATCGGTGTCATTAGGGATGGCCCCCTGTGGGTAACGGGTGAAATCCTTATCGAACGCGCCGACGGACAACCCATGGAAACTCGAAACCGGGTAACGTTGTGCCGCTGTGGCCATTCAAAGAACAAACCGTTCTGTGATGGTACTCATAACGAGATCGACTTTACCGGTTGAGTAACCAAGCGGGGTCAGAGCACAGCTTCCGGGAATGCCAGGGAGCATAGCGTTCTGCCCAGGTTTCCCGCGTACGGTCTCGCTGTAACTACTCTGTTATAGATGGAAGCAGTCCCGGACAAGGCCCGTGAAGGCACTCGTATATATTAACTATGGGCCTCCCATGGCTCTAGGTAGAAGAGGGCAGGAGTTATTGAGTATACGGTGACTGTGCTCCGGCTCCGATTGCCACAGAGTAGGCGCCATGAAATTTGACATCACCGCACGTGCATTGACCGCTGGATTGATTTGGGGTGACGCAATGTTGGTCGCCACGACTTAGAATCTGATGCGGCCGAGTTACGGCCAAACGTTTCTCAATCTCATCGCATCAAACTACCCCAGCTACTGTCCTGGATCTGGCTTTAGTTCCGTTGTCGCGGGAACTGCTTATGGGCTTGTCGACGGCGCGGTCGGGGGTGCTGTATTCGGTGGGCTCTACAATTTGGCGGCACGTCAGTGTCCCAAGTAAACCGAAGATCGGCACATAGTTGGTCAACTGGGGTCAGAGAGCAATCGGACCTTGTCTTTGAGGAAATTGCTGCTTGGATCTCAAATCGCCGTCGGCCCCCCCAACGGTCGCACTTCGTGTCCTATAGTTAGTGCACGGTGCGATTCTACTCCCGCTCTCCGTGTCGGGTTTGCGCGTGCTGCCTATCACTTTCTGGGAGGGGTCTTGGAGCCTGGTATGAAGCTTTCCTTTCACGGTGCCGATCGCGGTGTGACCGGGTCCTGTCACCTGGTCGAATGCGCCGGGCGGCGAATTCTGATCGATTGCGGTTTGTATCAAGGTGGCCGGGAACTCGAGGAGGAGAACGCCAATGATTTCGGCTTCGACCCCGCGCGGATCGATTTCCTCTTGTTGACTCATGCTCACCTGGACCACTGCGGACGTATTCCCCTTTTGAGCAAACGGGGATTCAACGGTGAGATCATAACCACAGCTGCTTCCCGGGAACTGGCCCGCCTGGTCATGCTCGATTCGGCCCACCTACAGGAAGAGGAGGCCCGATACCAGGCACGTAGAAAAGCCCGACACGGGAACCGACATGAAACCACCCCGCTGTATTCAGTGCTGGATGCGTTGAACAGCACCGAGCACTTCGGTCGCACCGCGGGCTACAACGAGGCCCTGGAGTTGGCTCATGGTCTACGCGCCACCTTTTTCGATGCCGGTCATATTCTCGGCTCGGCCAGTGTGTTTCTCGAGTTGGAGGAGCGAAACTATCAACGGACGGTCCTGTTCTCCGGCGACCTGGGCAACGCAGGTCGTCCCCTCCTGCGCGACCCGGTCACCCCAAACCATACCGACGTCGTGGTGATGGAAACCACCTATGGCGATCGCATGCACAAGGCTTTGGCCCCTTCAGTGGACGAATTGTACGAAGCCATCAGAGATACGTTCCAACGTGGCGGCAACGTAATCATCCCTACCTTCGCTCTGGAACGCGCGCAGGAACTCCTGTACTACCTACGCGCGGGCGTCCAACAGGGCAGCCTGCCGGGCTCTGTCCAAGTTTTCTTGGACTCGCCAATGGCCATCTCTGCCACTGATATCTTTGAGCGCCATTCGGAATGTTATGAACCTGAGATCGCGGAACTCTTCCGCGAAGGACGCGACCCCTTCTATCTCCCCGGCTTGCACTTCACGCGGGAGACGGCGGAGTCGATTGCGCTGAACCGTGTCGGCGGTGGCGCCGTAATTCTGGCCGGTTCCGGCATGTGCACCGGTGGCCGTGTACGCCATCACCTCAAACATAACCTCTGGCGCAAGGAGTCCAGCGTTATCTTCGTCGGCTATGCCGCCAACGGCACGTTGGCTCGCACGATCATTGACGGTGCCAAGCGGGTACGCATCTACGGCGAAGATATACCCGTTCGGGCCGCGATCCACACTATCAACGGTTTTTCCGCTCATGCCGACCAGGCTGAACTACTCGCCTGGCACCAGAAGATTGGCAGTCCGAAACGCACCATCCTAGTCCACGGTGAAGAAGAGTCGATGCGCCATTTCGCCAGACTCCTCCCCGACATCCAAGTGGACATGCCCGTATTGGGGCAAAGCTACAGTCTCTAGGCGAAGCCAGCGTGGGAGGGCCGATCGCCAAAGTATGCGGCGCCCCATTGGCTGGAAATCTGAATCAAATGGGGAGGCAGGGTCGATCGGTTTGGGAATCACGCGAACACGCACCATTGCGCAATGCAGACCACAGCCACTTCCGCCACTCACACCTAATCGCGGTCTGTCCTCTGTCATCTCCACAATTCTGACTTTGGCCGCATCGGCAGCGAGAACATTCATTGGAGAAAGGAAAAATGATTATACAGACCTCGCCATCGACAAAGACCGTCGGATTCTGGTCTGCTGTGCTGGCCACCGTGTTCAGTATCACGTACGTGGTAGCGCAACTCGCCGAATGGATGGGCCTGCTGGGGTCGCGGGGAGGACCAGAGAGTGCTAGCACGCCGCTTGGCATTGTTTTGCTGCTCACGCCGTCATTGCTCTTGGGCTCCGCCTTTCTCGTGCTCGTCGTGAGCGTTCATCAACTGGCCTCGCCGGAGAGAAGAATCTGGAGTCACGCCGCCGTTGCATTCGCCACGGTCTATGCCGCCTTGATCAGTATTGTCTATTTTGTTCAGCTCACACTGGTTCTACCAAGACTTGCACGCGGCCAAACTGAAGGTATCGAGGTGTTCTTGTTTGTGCCGTTCGATTCGTTCTTGTACGCCGTAGATATTCTTGGTTATAGCTTCATGAGCGTGGCGACGCTCTTTGCGGCAATGGTCTTCACGGGCAGGGGCCTGGAGCGGCTGGTGCAAGTGTTCTTGACCGCCAATGGACTGCTGCTTCCTTTCATTGCATTGCAGATGTACTTCCACTCCCTGATATGGATCGCAGCACTTTGGGCCGTGACGTTTCCGGGGTCGACGTGGCTGCTCGCCATCCTATTTCGGCGTGCAGCCACTGCTACGACTAGCAGTCAATAGGCAACAGTCCGCGGTTTTTCGGAGTCCGTGTCGAGTGGCGTTTATGCCGGATAGCGCCGGGCGAACTCTTCGACCACCGCGAGCAGATCGGCCGGCAAGCGGCGTCTGACCTGCTCCAGAATGTTCGCGGGAATGTGCTTGTAATATGCCTCGGCAATGCCACCGGCGATGCATGCCATCGTGTCGCTGTCGCCGCCTAGCGATACGGCCTTGCGAATGGCATCTTCAACATCCTCGGATTCCAGAAACGCGATGATGGACTCCGGTACCGAACCTTGGCACGACACATCGAACCGATAGTCGGGCCGGATCTCCGCTAATGTGCGCTCGAGATCATAGCCAGTCAACGCGCTGATCTCTTTGCGGATAGTGACTTTGTCCTTGCCCGTGCGCGCCAGAAGCACCGCCGCGGCCGTCGCCTGTGCACCCTTAATGCCCTCTGGGTGGTTGTGGGTAACTGCCGCGCTGCGTTTCGCCTCGGCCAGGACTTGCTCGACCGAGTCGAACGCAAATCCTACTGGGCTCACCCGCATCGCCGCGCCATTGCCCCAGCTGCCGTACGGCATTGGTGACTCAGAGAACAGCCAAGAATAGAAGCGCACACCGTAACCGGCATCCGGGTAGCGCCGGCCATAGCGCTGCAGCGCACCGGCATAGTCCTCGCCACTGAGGATCGCCTGGGCGATGGCCACGCTGAGCACGGTATCGTCAGTGAAGCGAGAGCGGCTGCCGAACAGCGGAAACTGCGTGGTCTTGATCGGCGCAGCTTCATACACCGAACCAATGATGTCGCCTGCAATAGCACCTAGCATGCTGCGTTTCGCCGTCTTGATAAGCCATGCGAGCGCCCCGGAGAGGCCCTCGTCTCCAGCCGCGTTGGCGCGCAGGTGGGTGCTAGACTGACCATATGGGCGAGCTACACGAGGCGCGCTTCTATGAACCCCAGCCACACGCTCGGGTACTGTGCACGTTGTGCCCGCACGACTGCCACATTGCCGAGGGTGGGCGCGGTGCCTGCGGCGTGCGCTACAACCATGCCGGCAAGCTCTATACCCTAGTCTATGACAAAATTGTCGCCCGCGAAGTCAATCCCATCGAAAAGAAACCGCTGTTCCACTTTCAGCCGGGCTCCTACGCTTACTCGGTGTCGACGGTGGGCTGCAGTCTGCGTTGCCTGTTCTGCCAGAACTGGCAAATCTCTCAGTGGCCCAAGGAGGGACTGCCCAAACATCTCGACGCTGAAGAACGCGCGGATGACGAGACAATCTGTCCCCAACTCGCGCAACTCGGCGCCGTTATCCCCGGTGAGCCGGTCACCCCGCGCGCTATTGTCGATGCGGCGCTAAAGACAGGTTGCCAGTCGATTTCGTATACGTTCACCGAGCCCACCATCTTCTTTGAGCTGGCCTTTGACACCGCCGTGCTGGCCCGTGAGCGCGGGCTGAAGAACAACTTCGTCAGCAATGGTTTCATCAACGCGGCACCGCTGCGGGACCTGGCCACTGTACTGGATGGTGTGAACGTCGATCTGAAGTTCTTCACCGAGGAAAGCTATCGGCGTCTCAGCCGGGCCAGGTTGGCACCGGTGCTCGATGCCATCCGCTTGTACCACGAACTCGGCGTGTGGGTAGAAGTTACCACCCTGATCATCCCCGGGCTAAACGATAGCGACAAGGAGTTGAGCGACATCGCCGACTTCATCTGCTCGGTAGGTCCAGAGATCCCGTGGCATGTCACTCAATACTATCCCGCCTACAAAATGCATGACCGGCTGCCGACACCGGTGGCGACGTTGCGTCGCGCCCGGCAGATTGGTTCCGACGCCGGTCTGCGCTATGTCTACGAGGGCAATGTCCCCGGCGAAGGCGGTGAGAACACCTATTGCTACGCCTGCGGATCCTTATTGATCGAACGCTATGGATTTCACGTTCGCCTCAACCGCATTCGGGCCGATCGCTGCCCGGACTGTGGTGCTCTTATCGATGGCATCGGCATGAGCTGGCGGAGTTGACTCCACGTGACGAGGCCGATCAAAGCCGTGCTGTTCGACTTCGGCGGCGTGTTGGCCGACGAAGGTTTTCGCGACGGCCTGATCGCGTTGGCCAAGGAGCAGAATCTGGATGTGAAGCAAATGCCCGAAGAGGGCATGAAGGCCGTCTATGACTCAGGCTTCGTGACCGGCCGCGGTAGCGCCGCTGATTTCTGGGCTTTGCTGCGTGCCCGTACGGGTCTGGTCGGCGAGGACGACACCCTCAGCGAGCAGATCCTTTCCGGCTTCCTCGTACGGCCATCCATGATCGCCTTGGTGCAAAGTCTGCGTGCGCGTGGCTACGTTACTGGCATTCTCAGCGACCAGACGCATTGGCTCGACATTCTGGAGCAGCGCTACGGCTTCAGTGTAGCTTTCGATCACATCTACAACAGCTACCACCTGGGCAAGGGTAAGCGCGATCCGTCGTTGTTTCTCGACGTGGCGGCCGATCTCGGCCTAGCGCCGTCCTTCATCCTGTTTGTTGACGATGACCCGAGAAACGTCGCCCGAGCGCGTGGAGAAGGTTTGCGGGCGGTTCACTTCATTGACCAAAAAAGTCTGGAGGCGGAGTTGGAGCGGCTGCTCGCGGCCTAGCCGTCCGGGTCCGCACAGATAGTAACGGGGCGAGTAACCTTAGCTACTGCCGGAGACGACGCTGGACCCGTTAGTCCGTAACTCGCATGAAGAAGCCCAAATGAAAACCAGTAAGTTTACGAAGTAAGGAACGCCCGATGATCTGGATATGGGAGAGGTGGAGACACCAACACCTAGAGACAAGGAGGTGCCAGTGCGAATCCACGCGACCTCGATCAACTCATGGGACTGGGAGTTGCTGCATGCCACGCGGTTTGCGAACCGTGTCATGTTTGGCCTATTTAGGCCCAAGCGGCTCAAGACGCTCGGTATCGATATAGCCGGTCGGATTGCGGCCATCGGCCGCAGCGTGAAGAAATTGCACGTGGGTGATGAAGTATATGGTGATTTGTCTGCCTGTGGCTGGGGTGGCTTTGCTGAGTACGTTTCGGCACCGGAAGGCGCACTTGCGCGGAAACCCGGGAACACCTCTTTCGAACAGGCGGCGGCTGTTCCCCGGGCTGGTTTGCTCGCGCTGCAGGGGCTAGTGGATAAGGGCCATATCCAGCCGGAGAAGAGAATACTGATCAATGGTGCGTCCGCATGTCGAACCCTACGGCTACGGTACACTTCACCCGCAGTTTACGCGCCTTGGGATGTAGGTTTTCGTTGGACGATTTTGGCAGCGGTTTGAGCTCATTCGGCTACTTGAGCAATCCGGAAGTGGATTGTGTCGAGATTGATGGGGAGTTCATCAGATCAATCGAGACAGGTGTCGCGAGCCACGCGATCGCTAGTGTCATCAAGGAGATTGGTCGTGTCATGGGCGTTTAGACCACCGCAGAGTTTGTGGAAGATCAAGCGATGCTGGATTGTGTAGCCAAAATCGGCATTGACTATGTTCAGGGGTACGGGGTGCATAGACCAGAACTCCTTCGGTATATCTCAACGCAGAGTCGGCTAGCTCCAGGCTAGTTCGGCCAACGGTGCGCCGGGGTGGCAACAGGATACCGGGGTAGTGAGCGCGGTATCTAGGGGCAGCGGGAGCTCGATGACATCATAGCCATCAATGCATTAGTTCGCAGCGAGTTCGTCGACAAAGGTACGCTTCACTAACATCTTCATCCTGTCGATGTACTGGTCAGTCGACCAGCCGCACTCGATAGTCAGCTGTTCCCAATTGTTAATCGATATCAGTGTCCAGAACATTTCGGTGGCTTGCTCTGGAGTCCACTCTGAGGCAAGCACGCCTTCGCGTTCGAGCGTCAGGACGGTCTGGCGACAGACATCGCGCAGGCACTGCATATTGGCATCCCACGCAGCGGCGGTCGCTTCATCCGTATCGCGGGTAGCAAGCAGGGCTTTTGCCAAGCCATAAATCTCCGGTATGTAGTTCCCCCAAACCTCGACACAGGCGGCCAGGAGCTCGGTGCCGCTCGTGGCCGCTTGGAGTTGACCAAGACGTGCATTGAGGCCCTTGACCTCATCCACATAGTTCGACGTCGCGACGATCAATTCAGCTCGCGACGCAAAGTGCAGGTACACAGCTTGCCGCGAAATGCCGACGGCCTTGGCAACATCGCCCATGCTGATTGCCTGACCACGGCGCTGCTCCATGAGCCGCCACGTGGCCTGAAGGATTCGGGTCCTGGTGTCGGGGCCATCACTTGACATGCTGTCAAGCCTAGACTAGCCTTTGCAGTGAATCAATTGACACCCTGTCAAGCGAACTCAATTCCAGAGAAATGGAGGAAGACCGATGCGTTTCATGCTCACCGCCACGTGGAAACAGCCGCTCAACGAGGAAATCATGGCCCTCGTCCCAGCCGAGGAGGCGAGAGTCAGAGAGTTGGAGCAGCAAGGTATTCAGGAATCGCTCTATCTTGCGGCTGACCAGTCAGCCGTTTGGGGCATCTGGAATTGCGCCTCCCAGGACGCGCTCCAAGAGACCCTGCAGACGCTGCCGCTGTATCCGTTCTTGAACATCGACGTTGCGCCGTTGGCTGACGACGAGCAATAGGGGGCAGCCTGCGGCTGTCTCAGTTGTGCCCCGCCAGTCGTGGCCTGCGGAGTGGAAGGGGACAGCCCCTGTTCTTGCGCTAAGATCCGTCCGGGATGTTCCGCGGCTTAACCAGCTGGGCTCTCGGCAATCGTGGACCGTCCCCCTGAATGTTGTCGGCCGCCCTGACTGGCTGCCAGAAGATAGAGCCATAGACACACGGCCCCCGAGGACAGAAGTTCGGGTTTTTTGCCAACCTTGGAATTGACCACGAATGGAGAAACGACAATGGGCAATACGAAGATCGTTGGCTTTGTGTTGTTGGCAGTAGGGGTGGTGCTGCTCTACTTCGGTTACACGGCGTCCGAATCCGTCGCCTCCCAAGTCAAGAGTGCCTTTTCGGGCTCAATGTCAGACAAGGCGATGATGTTCTACGTTGGCGGCGCGGTTCTTTGCGGCGCCGGAGCGTTTCTGGCCTTTATTCGCAAATAGGGCGCCACGAGAAACAGCACAAGAGACAAGGGGGCTGTACCCGTAGCAGACATCGCGTACTACCTCGATCTGACCGGCGCCTTACGCTGCGCAGGCACCTAAATTCCCTGCCGAACATGCCGATAACAATCTGTCGCCCCTGGAACCCGGGGGATGACAACAATAATAGAGAACCGGTTCCAATCTCTTTTGAATACGAACAACCCACTAGAGAGGTTATGTTGATGAGGCACGACACTCGTGTGTTTCCGAGAGCTGGAGCGCGCACCGCGCTTGCCTGCGGCCTGTGTGCTGCAACAGTTCTGGCTTACGGTTGCGGCGGCAGCGGCAGTGATAGTGGTAACTCCGGCGGTCCGCCGCCAAGCGGCGTAGCCGTATCCGGTACCGTAAGTGCGCCGGGCGGGGCGCTGGCATTCAACGGTCCGACGACATTCGAGCGCATGCTTGCCTCAGTCTTCGGCAGTTACGCTCACGCCGCGATCACCGGTGTTGCCAATGTGGGCGCCGGCGTGACCATCAACCTCATAGAAGTCAATGCCGCGGGTAGCCAGGTCGGTGACGTGATCGCCACGACGACCACCGAAAGTGACGGCTCCTTTGCCTTGACGGCTCCAGAGGGATTCACGCCCGGCCCGCAGTACGTACTACGTGCCGAAGGCACTACGGAGACCATCGACGCGCGCGTGACCGACACCACGGTCAATGCTGACCCGGTGACGGACGCTACCTCTGACCTGGTCACTGCCACGGCATCCGACTTGAGTGCTTTGTCGACTGGTGAGATAGCCGAGATACAAGACGTTGTTGAAGGACTGACGTCAGACATCGACCCGACTGGCCTGAGCGCTGATGAGCTTGCCGGGGCGCTGGGTGCCGCGGTGAGTAATGACGAAGAAGCCAACAATGTCGTCAGCTCAACGGTGAGCGCGGGGCAGATCTGCGGAAATGTGCAGAGCAGCACCGGAACGAGCCTGCAAAACATCCGCATCGTGGTGCGCGACTACGGAAACTGGGTGACCCGCAACAAGACCCTCACCGACAGCAGCGGTGATTACTGTGTGAACGTGCCTGATGGCGACTACATTGTCGGCGCGCTGAACTACACGGGCGCGAGCTTCGGCGCGAGCGAATGGTGGTCCACTGGAGGCACCGCGTATTCACAGTTTGACGGCGAGCGTGTGACCGTTGCTGGCACGACGCCTATCACCCGTGACTTCGTGCTCGAGCCGGGCGGGCGTATCGCCGGTTCGGTAACGGCCGCGGCGGGTGGTGACTATGCCCAGGGCACACCACTAGAGAACGTGCGCGTCGTCGTGCGTTTCTTCGATACGCTGACCCCCATTACTTCGGCGCGGGTCAAAGCCGATGGCACGTTCCGCGTCAACGTGGCCCCGGGTAACTATCTGCTCGAGATCCGTAACACGACGCTGCAATGGGCCTATGGCTCCGAGATGTATAGCGCAGGCGGCGGCACGGACGGCATGAACACCACATTGCCCGTCAATGTCACCGCCGGCGCCACGGTGACCGCCGACGCTGAGTTGGAGCCAGGTTTCATGCTCTCCGGCAGCATTGTGGACAACACCACCGACAACAACCCGGTGACCGGTATGCGCGTGCGCGTCGATGCGTCCAACGGGCCGGCTGCCCGGCTACGCACCGACAAGCAGGGTCAGTATCGCATTTGGCTGCGTCCGGGCAGCTACGTCGTGGCTTCTTACGGCAGCCCACGCCAAGCTGTGGATCTGAGCTCTACTAGCCAGACCCTGAGTTTCGCGGGACCAGTCGGCACGATCACCGGCGTGCTGCAGGACTCTGGTGGTCAGCCGGTCAGCCAAGTCAAGGTCTTCCTGCGTGATGCTGCGGGCAACTTTGTCAATCAGGAAGTCTCCAGCAGCGATGGCAGCTTCACCCTGTACAGCACCGCCACCGCAGTGGACAACAACATTACGTTCCGCATCGACGATGCCCGTGACTACGGTTCATCCGTGTATCTGAACCAGACCCGGGCAGCGGATGCGACCCCGGTCGCCGTAACGGTTGGTGGTAACACCGACCTGGGCACCATAGCGCTGCCGGACGCAGGTGTGCTGACTGGCGTCGTGGTGCAGGCCGATGGCGTGACGCCGGCGCAGGACACCCGCGTTCAGGTGCGCAGTGGTGGCTCTCTGGGTACGGATAAGTTCGTTGACGTCTACACGCGAGGCGATGGTTCTTACGTGGTGAGCTTGCCAGCAGGTACCTATGACCGCGTACGCGCCGGTCTGACCGTGGGTACCAACGCGAACATGGTAAACATCACCGCGGGCAGTACCACCACCCAGAACTTCACCATGCCCTAACCCTGTTCGGAAGGCATTGTCAGAAAAGCCCTGCCGGCGACGGCAGGGTTTTTTTTGCTTCGGAGACGCGGCCTTGGTGCCGATAGCCTTGAGTGTCTCGGACGACGAAGGGCACTGATACATTACCCAAGGTGCGGCAGAAGCCTTGGACGGGGCCAAAAGTCTGCCCTCGTCCACTCGAATGCTTCCTAAGTCATTGCTTTATCGCGGAAACAGACTCCCGGGCGAGCAGTGCGACATGGTTCGAAGCAGACTCGCGGGCGAGCGGGTCACGTAGTTGGCGGACCCATGTTTCCGGACTCGGGTTTTCCACTTTCATAGTGTGAACCAGTACGCAATATCTGATCGCTTATGTCCCCTCAGCCCTCTGTTCTGTGACCGACAAAGCATAACCGTGAACACAGTATTTGGGAAAATCATCCCATTTCCGACAACCCAAGTGACCCCTCAAAAGCTATCGGTTGACGGTCGTAACGCTCCACAGTTGGCAAGCCCGGGAACAAGAAGATGAAACCACAAGAGCGATCCCCTTCTCGAGTCCGCGCCGCCTGGTTGCCCCTCGTGCTCCTCCTCATAGTCGCCGGCTGCGGCGGGGGAAGTGGGGATTCACCTACCGGTGGCACCACTCCCGCTGGCGCCACATTAGACGTGCATGCCGATCCCGGACTGATCATTGCCGTTCGTGTGGGCGAACTGGCCACCTTGGACGGCAGCGGCTCGAGCACGACATCGAGCCAGCCTTTGACCTACGCCTGGTCTTTTGCCTCCAAACCGCCTGGCAGCAGCGCAGTACTGCAAGATGCGACCACCGCCCGCCCCAGTTTCGTCGCGGATATTGTGGGTCCCTATGCGGTGGAACTGGTGGTGAGTGCAGGTGGTGTCTCCAGCCCGCGCGCGCTTGGGTTCGTGGAAGTCAGCAATGAGGGCGATAATTACACCGGCCTGCGTGTACATACCCGATACTCAGCCCAATGTGCTGACTGTCACGACGGCCGCTACGCCGTGGCTCAACCCCCTCTTGACCCCGTTCGACCGAAAGCAGGCGATCACCTCGCCACCAGCAATCTCTGTCAGGCCTGTCATACAACTTTCGGGTTCAACATCGTCCGCACTGTCGACCACCGCGAGGTTTTCGCAATTTGCAGCAGTTGTCACAACGGTGTACTGGCTACGGGCAAATCCGACTTTCATGTTCCGACGACCGTTGAATGTAACGCGTGCCACACCACCACCAGCTTTCTGGAACTGGGGCCGGATGGCAAATTTGACCATTCCGGTATTACCCGCGCCTGCGCCACCTGCCATAACGGCACCACGGCCATCGGCAAGCATGATGGGCATTTTGTGACAGATACGGATTGTGGTTTTTGTCATACCACGGTTGATTTCAGAGCTGCCTACGTTGACCACAGCACGATCACCGGCGACTGCGCGTCCTGCCACAATGGCACCAATGCGTCGGGCCCAACTCAAGGCCATCCCGAGATGGCCGTCGACTGCGGCGTGTGCCATAGCACTCGAACATTTAGTCTCGGCGGCGTCTTCGACCACAGCGTCGTTGACCCCGCAGTGCAACCGTGTTCCGGCTGTCACAATGCCGTGAACAGTATCAACGCCATCGGCCAGGTGGACGGCCATCTGGTAACCGCCTCGGACTGCGGCAGTTGTCATAACACTACCGGTTTTAGGCCTGCGTACATCGACCATAGCGGCCCCGATGTTGTGGGCAAACGCTGTGACTCATGTCACGGAGTCATCGCGCTGGGCAAACATGACAATCACATGCCCACTGCCGACGATTGTGGCGCCTGTCACACGCCCGGTACGTTTACTACCGGTGTCTTCGACCATGACTCGAGTATCGTTGATCCTGTTGCTTGTGCGTCGTGTCACGACGGCGTCATCAGTGTCGGCAAGCTTGATAGTCACATCCCGACTACCGAAGATTGCCGTGTCTGTCATCTCAACACGGTCACCTTTGCCGAAGCGGTCTTTGACCACGCGGGTATTACCAGCAACTGCGCGACGTGCCACGACGGGAACATAAGCAGGGGCAAAAGCAGCAATCATCTGCCGACCACCGAGGACTGCTCAGTCTGTCATTTGAGCACAGACACTTTCGCGGGAACGGTCTATGACCACGCGGGCGTGACTAACAACTGCGCCTCCTGTCATGACGGCGCAATTGCGATGAGCAAGAAAGTAAACCACATACCAACGCGGGACGATTGCAGTGTGTGCCATGACAGCACTGCTCCGGGAGGTTTCGCCTCGACGACGTTCCTCGCTACCGTGCATCCGGCCATTATCCGCGGCTGCGAGGGCTGCCACATCAGCACATTCTTCCCCACCATGCCGGGCCTTGTTAAGGCGGCGAATCATATACCAACGACTCAGGATTGCTACCTATGCCACACGAACACTGGGTTCACTCCGCCCATATTCGATCACACGGGCATCACCGGTAATTGTGAATCGTGTCACGATGGAAGCTATGTCGACCCCGCCGGAGCACTGGGCAAGACCGCCACCCATGTGGCCACTACGTCAGATTGCGGTGCGTGTCACAACACGACCACCTTTGTCGGCGGGTATGTCGACCACAATGGCCCGGATGTCGTGGGTAGACGATGCGATACCTGCCATGGCGTTACCGCTACCGGAAAGAATGTGGGCCACGTTGTGACCAGCGAGGACTGCGGGGTCTGCCACGTGCCCGGCAGCTTTGCCACGGCCGTATTCAATCACGATGGTATCGTCAGTAACTGTGCTTCCTGCCATAACGGCGTGAGGGCGACTGGTATGTCGCTGGGCCATGTCCCAACGACCCAGGATTGTTCTGCTTGCCATAACACCACGGCCTTTGCCGGAGCCAAATTCAATCATGCAGGCATCGTGAACAATTGTGCTTCATGTCACGATGGAATTACTGCCAGAGGCAAGTCCTACAACCATGTGCCAACCAACGGTGATTGCAGTCAGTGTCACCAGACCACGGGTTTCCTACCGGCCACCTTCGATCACGCGGGCATCACGGGCAACTGCCAATCCTGTCATGATGGCGTTTTTGCCCGGGGCAAGAAGGATGGGCATGTTCAGACCACTGAGGATTGCGGTGTCTGCCACAACACCAGCGGATTTGTCCCCGCAACTTTCGATCACACTGGTGTTGTAGACAATTGCGCCTCCTGTCACGGTGTGAGCGCACGGGGCAAGACCTCGGACCACATTCAGACCAGTCTGGATTGCCATTTCTGTCATACCACGGCAACCTTTGTGGGTGGCACTTGGGACCATCAGGGCATTACCGGCAATTGTGAGTCCTGCCATAACGGCACCACGGCAAGGGGTAAGGAAAGCGGCCATTTCGTTACGTCAGAGGACTGCAATGCGTGTCACACGCCAACGGGCTGGGCACCGATCGTCAACTTCACGCACACGACAGCTGAGTATCCTGGCGATCACAACTCGAATGTAGGGTGCTATTCTTGCCACACCAACAATAGCGCAACTATCAGCAGCTACGAGTCCTCAACATATCGCGGCTTCTGTGCGGCTTGTCATGCTCAGGACTATGACGCCGGCGAGCACCGAGGCACGCTCAACGACAACAAGGATTGTGGGCGTTCTGGTTGCCATCGTGTCAGTAGTCGCAGCTTCTGATTTCGAACGAGAGTAGGGGATTGCTCGGAAAGAAATTGGTCTTGATATAGGTTGCCGCTGCCAGGATAGGATGTGGATGCTGACACCTTGTTGTCCCGTCAATCGGGGCGAATCCCGCTGCAACAGAGAAGACGAATGCCATGCTGAAGGGCTACTGGATCGTGCGCGTCGATATCGCTGACGAGGAACAATATATGGCGTACATGGCGGCCAATCTTGAGCCGCTGAAGAGAAGTACGGAGCCCGGTTTCTCGCCCGGGCTGGCCGCTTCGAGAATCCGCAGGGGGCAAGCCGCGCCCGCAATGCGGTGATTGAGTTTCGGAGCTATGAAGCGGCCCTTGAGTGCTGGAAATCACCTGAGTACCAACAAGCACTCAAGCTGCGCCAGCCCGTCTCAACCCTAGATCTCGTGATCATTGAGGGCTACGAAGGCCCGCAGCCCTGACACGAATTCCGGCCCAGAACGCTCAGCCCGCTACCATCGGTGCACGTTGAGCTCGATCCCGGAAACTCTCCAACTCCCTTTCCCAATCCCAATACGTCTGGCCTCTGCGCTCGCTGGTTTGATGCGAGCGGCACGTCGGCTGTCATGACGCATTCGCCTTTATGGCCTATATGTATAGGAGGCACCCCGCCGCTGCGCTGAGCGGGCAGCATGGGCAGGGGCTTGGTCGCACACAGACCACAGGGAGGCACTGCAATGGAAGATGTTGAACGCTTGTTGAAAACCGCCATGGGTGAGGTCGAGCGCATGCTCAATACCAAGACCGTGGTGGGCGAACCCATCACCCTCGAGGGCAACACGCTGATCCCACTGGTCAGCCTCGGCTTCGGCATTGGTGCCGGGGGCGGTACGGGCACGATGAAAGGCGGTGAGACCGGCGAAGGCAAGGGCGCCGGCACAGGCGGTGGCGGCGGTGTCAAGCCGGTCGCCCTGATCATCATTAACAAGGACGGCGTGCGCCTGGAGCCCGTCAAAGGTGGCGCCACCTCGGTGCTGGAGAAGATCGCCGAGTCCATCGGCAAAGCCACCCAGAAGAGCGCCGACTAGCCCACCATGCTTGTTGTACTGGTGGCGCTGTTGCTCGGCGTGGTGGTGCTGTTGGCCATTCCGATCGATGTCGCCTTCGTCGTGCAGCGCAAGGAGTCATTGCAGGGCCGCGTCACCGTGGGCTGGCTTTTCGGCCTGGTACGTATACCCGTGCGCCCCGCGCCCGTGGTGGCCAAGTCGCGCCCACCGCGGCAGCCCAAGGCCCAGCGCGCCCGTGCTCGGCGCGCCCCACGCCGCCGCCGGCACGTGTGGGCCATGCTGCGCACCGAGGGGTTCCTCGCCCGGGTGCTGCGACTTGTGCGCGGCCTCATCGGCCGCCTCCACATTCGTCGCCTGCGCCTGCACGTACGCCTGGGCCTGGACGACCCCGCCGACACCGGTCGACTGTGGGGCGTGGTTGGCCCCCTGGCCTGGGCGGTTCCGGCGCCGGCCGGCGGCCGCGTGGCGATCGAGCCGGATTTCACCGGTGCGTCATTCCGGGTCGACGGCGTGGGGACAATACGCATCGTGCCCATCGAGATCGTGGCCACACTGCTCGCCTTCGCTTTATCCCCGGTGGCGTGGCGGGCGCTGCGCGCGCTGAGCACTGGCCGATGATCCGATATGAACCCGGGAATTTCGTTACCGTCGGTGACGTCAAGCTGATGGTCGTGGCGCGCCTTGTCATTCAGGGCGATAGCTCGGTGCACTACTGCGCGCTCCATGCCAGTAAAGAGCCCTACGCGCTCGTCATCCGCGATGTCCATGGGCTGTGCGCCCTGGATGCGGCGGGGCAGCGGCTGTCGCTGACATCGCTCGTCGAAGAGATTCCCGAGCTTGAGTCACTCCTGTAGAAGTATTTGAGAAGTTAGGTCCGAAAACACTTAGCATTCATCGAGCATTCAATCCGGACAGGCCACGGTCTCTGGTGGTCTCACTCCTCCAACGCCTTGGGCGCACCTCGGCCGCTTCACACAACGCTAGGAGTGCACATATGGCCAATAGACAACACATGAAGGACTGGCAAAACAGAATTGCCACCGTCTGCACCAGGAGGCTACAGCGAAGTCTCACAGAGGAAGAAAGTGCATACATTGCAAGCCATGTGGGCTTCATGGCGCTTGAAGGAGTCGAAGACGCAGTCAAGACACTGTCCCTGGACGCCTTGGAGGAATTGTTGAATTCCAAGAACAGCTGATCGGGGACGGACCACGGTTTTACCCAGTTGCTTCCCGTCGCGGGTAGTCTATCCACGACTCTGCGCGCGCTCGCCTTGTGCCGTCATGAAGCATCCGGCCTAGAAGTTCGCAAGAAACGCGGGAATGACCATGGCATTGACGAGATCGATGAAGAATGCGCAAACCAGCGGCACGATGATGAACGCCAGATGCGAGGCACCGTAGCGGGTGGTCACGGCTTCCATATTGGCCATGGCGGTCGGCGTGGAGCCCATGGAAATCCCACCAAAACCTGCGGCCACCACCGCGGCGTCGTAATTTCGACCCAGTGCCGGAAAGACCACAAACAAATTGATCGTAACGGCCAGCACGAATTGCGCCGTCAGAATGGCCACTATCGGCCCAGCCATTTCGATCAAGGTCCACAGCTGCATACTCATGAGCGACATGGCCAGAAAGGTGCCGAGGGAAATATCGGCGATCAGCGCCATGGTTGGGGTCCGGCTGGGCCAAGGCATACCGGTCAGGCGCGGGAAGGTAGGGGGCAGGAGGTTAGTGATGAGGATCCCGGCAAACAGGCAGGTTACAAACAATGGCAGGTCCAAACCGAGAGACTTGACGAGTTCGTTCAAGCCCAGACCGACCACGATGCAGATATGTATCGCCAGAACGCTGTCGAGAAATTGCAGCGAGGTGATGGGCGTTCTATCACCTTGCTGAGCGGTCCCCACGTCAAGGGGTTCCTTGCGTGCGGGCGCTAGCTTGTGCCGGTCGATAAGAAACTTGGCGATCGGGCCGCCCATGAGACTGGCCAGGATCAGGCCAAACGTGGCGCAGGCGAGGCCGATTTCCATGGCATTGGCAATGCCGTATTCGTCACTGATTTTGGGTGCCCAGGCGATGGCTGTGCCGTGTCCGCCGATCAGCGATACGCTGCCGCCGAGCAGGCCGACCGCCGCTGGCAGATCGAACAGGCCGGCCACCGAAACGCCGAGCAGGTTCTGCGCCAACATGAAACCAATGGTAATGGCGAGCAAAATGATCAGGGGCTTTCCGCCAGCCAGCAAGTCTTTGATGCTGGCGTTGATGCCGATGGTGGTGAAGAAATAGACCAGCAGAAAATCGCGTGCCGCGAGTTCGAAGTTAATCGCAACGTCGGCCACGGCGTAGACCAGTGCAACCAGCACGGAGAACAGCAAACCTCCCGTGACCGGTTCGGGGATGCTGAACTCGCGCAGAAAACCGACGGCATCGTTGATGCGCTTACCAACGAACAGAACGATGATGCCGATGGTGAAGGTCAGAAAGGGGCCTATCTGTACTGCGCCGTCGTTCAACTCAGTCATGGTTACTGCTCCAGAGGTTTATGGCAGCAAGTGCCGGGTTTTCTATGTGTCCAGAAATCGGGGCCAGAGCAGAATTTCCCGTGATGGTTCTCGGGCCCGATATGTGCCTGCTCTAGCGGGTCCGTACCCTCAAACGAGCTCATCAAGGGTACCGGCCACTTCTCGCGTTTTCGGCGCGTGCGTCTGGTTCTTCTCAAGATAGTGGCCAGGCGAGCTTCCCAGGGATCGCCTGAACATCGCAATGAACGCACTCGAACTGCTATATCCAAGTTCCACGGCAACCGTGCTAACCGACTGGCCCTGTGCGAGTCGGTCTATAGCCTCCAACAGACGTTGTTGTTTTCGCCATTCGGCGAAAGTGAAACCCGTTTCCTTGACGAATTTACGGGCCACCGTGCGCTCACTCGCGCCGACACGACGGCTGAGCTCAGACAGACTGCGATCATCGGCTGGATTGCTGAGCAGAATATCGATTATGCGCAACAACCGCTTGTCTTTTGCCATGGGCAAATGAAGTGGTGCAGGCTGCATTTCATTCAGCTCATCCAGCAGAACCGAGAAGAAACGACTCTTCTTATCGCCTGGTGAGTAGTCGTTGCCGAACTGGGTCGCCCTGTAGAACAGTTCACGCAACAGCGGACTGACGTTGGTCACCATGCATTCGCTGGGCAGCGCGCTCGTATAGGTTTCATCCACGAACAGAATCAACGAGGTCATAGAAGTGTTGGCATACACTTCGTGGTGTATTTGTGGCGGTATCCAAATCGCCTGGGTGGGCGGCACCACCCAATTGCCCAGCGGCGTGTTCACGCGATAGACCCCATCGACCGGGAACAGAATTTGCGCACGCGGATGGGCGTGACCAGCGATACGATGAGGGCCTTGGGCGAAATAGCTGACGGACAGAATCGGCCGTTCCGCATCGACCCAGGACCCAAAGTCCCTTGGTTGTAGGGTTGTCAGATTCTCGATATTCATTGTCTGATTGTAGCCAGTCAGCCGGAATCAGCTAGCATACATTGGGGTCAGCACCACGCGTCTCCGGGTGGTCGCTGCGCCGATGCCAGATTGCTGGCTGGATAACAAAGAGGGGCTGAAAGATGAAACAAATCCTACGTGCCTTGGTCGTTGTCATGGCTACGTGCACCATTCTCACCGGCCCGGTTTGGGCTGACTCATCGACGGACAAGCAACTTATCGAACGTGGCCGCTACCTTGTCAAGATTTCGGGCTGTAACGACTGCCATACGCCTGGCTATCTACCGAACAACGGCAACGTACCCGCGGAACAGTGGTTGACCGGTGACAGCTTCGGCTGGAACGGGCCGTGGGGTACCACCTACGGCTCCAATCTACGACTGTTCATGAAAGATATGACTGAGCAGCAATGGGTACAGGTGGCGAAAACGTTGCAGCGTCGGCCCCCCATGCCATGGTTCAACCTCAACGCCATGACCGACGACGATTTGCGAGCCATCTATCACTTCGTCCGCTCTCTGGGTGAGCCCGGCGCGCCAGCGCCGGCTTACGTGCCGGTAGGACAGCAGCCGAATCCACCCTTTGCGGTGTTTCCTGCGCCGCCGCCAGAATCCGGTCAGAAGTAGAACACCGAAAGGAGGATAACAAGGATAAGCCGACGGACGCTTCTTGTCGGATGAATTGGAAGGCCATGGACATGTAGCGGGGCAGTACCCAAAAGAGGAGTCCGTTGAGGATGCTCGCCCCGCTTTTTCTGCCGGCGTTTGGGCTTCGGGCGCCTAACCCCACTATAATGATCTTCGGTTTAGAACAACCGAGAGCGCAATTTCCCCGGATACCAAGTAACTCAATAACCATGTGTCCAAGACTGCCGGGTGACGCATGAGAGTCTTGAGCACCATTCTTCCAGTAGCATGTCTTGCTATTCTGGGTATCGCGAACGTTTGCGCATCCGCTCATGCCGAAGAGATTACCGACTCTTCAAGCGAGGGTTTGACTACTACAAGGAAGGCGATTACTCCGAGGCCACCGTGAGTCTCGATCAAGCTGTGCAATTGACCCAAGAAATGAAAGGCGGAAGTCTCGAGTCCCTGCTTCCCGGCCCATTGGCGGGATGGTCTGCGAAAGATGCGAGATCTGATATGAGTGGTGCTGCATTCGGCGCGGGTATTTCCGCCGAACGCACCCTCACCAAGGAACCCGGTTCGGTGACCATCGAAATCGTCGCCGACTCGCCGATGCTGCAAGGTGTCGTCATGATGCTGACCAATCCAATGTTCGCGCGGGCCGACGGAGGCAAGTCGACGAAGATTGGCGACCAAAGAGGTGAGATCAAATATGATCCCGTCACTAAGTCTGGCGATGTACAGATCGTCGTCGCCAACCGGTCCCTCGTGACTACAAGAGGCGACCAGGTTGCAAATGATGACCTCGTCAGCGACGCCCAGGCTATCAAGCGCGACAAGATTGCGGCGCTTCTTTAGGCCTGCTGATTCAGGAAATCGACAAAGCTATCGAATCCACGATGAAAATCTGGGTAGACGCAGATGCCTGCCCTGCGGTCATCAAAGAGATCTTATTCAAGGCCGCTGAGCGTACGCGGGTACCACTGACGCTGATCGCCAACCAGCATGTGCGGGTACCGCCATCGCGTTACATCAAATCAGTTAGAGTCGAGTCCGGATTTGATGTGGCGGACAATGAGATCGTCAAACGGATCAGCGCGGGCGATCTTGTCATAACCGGTGACATTCCATTGGCAGCAGAGGTCATCGACAAGGGAGGCCATGCTCTGAATCCACGAGGCGAACTGTATTCCGCGGATTCGATACGATCTCTTCTCAATATGAGAGATTTCATGGATACGTTGCGCGCCAGTGGAATTCATACCGGCGGGCCGTCCGCGCTGAGTCAAAGCGACCGCAAGAACTTTGCGGATAACCTGGACAGACTCCTTACCAGGTATTCACACCCACAGCGCTAGTCCAGCTCCGCAACATCGCGCCCAACCAGGAGTCGTGGCGTGCGCAGCGAAACCCGTCAGCGTTCACGCACTGAAAGCTCCTGTTCTATCAGTTCCCTGAGCGTGTCTCGGCAAGTCGTCACGCTGCATTGATCGTCATACCTGCAGGTCAGGCGCAGATCGCGAACCCGCTCGTCGTCCAGGTCAAGCATGGCGACCAGAGCAATCTCCTCTCTCTCCCGGTCCGATTTTGCCTGTTGCAGCAGCGCAACGGTATCGCAGCCCTCTACGAAACGCTTTCGAGCGAAAAATACGACCTGATCGAAGTCGTAGTTTCCGAGGCATCGCGGATTGTGACAGGTCATGGAATCGCAACTCCTCGCAACGGTCAGGTGGGCTTGTGGTTGCCCTATCCACCAGCGCCCCGAGGCTAGCTCGCTTCGTCCAGGTAAGAATTGACGTAGATCATAACGAGCAAAGACCGGACACAGGTATGAGCGCCACACGAGCTTGACTTCGGTCTATGACATGACCTAAGAGCTCAAGAAGGTTCCTGCGCGACAAACAAGACGAGACTCGTCACGCGATTCGACCGCACCAGGATGTCCCCAACGCGTGTTGCGCTTTGCTGCGGCTGATGAATGGCTCAAGCGCAATCTCTCGCACGTCTACTTTCAAGCGGAGGTCGCTGCGTTCAACTAGGCGCCGGGTCAGAGGGAGCGGCTGACCCGCTCACGGGCGGTGGCCAATGCGGTTGCGCCGCGCCGTTAGAGTCAATGCTCAATTTTGGCTAGTATTGGATCTTACTCGCGCAGTCCAGGCTGCTCACTGCGGCAAGACGCCAGCTGAGTTGGTCTGCCATACGGCGTACCGACGCGGTAGACTCCTGCCAGGATACTCACGGCAAAGGTTTGGGAAGACGGACTATGCAAGAACAGCTTCATGAAGACCTCGACACATTATTGGCGTTCTTTCTAGAGCAGGTCGCCAATCCGCCAGACACGTTTGCGTACTCCTCGGGCCTGATTGCGTCACCGAGTTTTTTCTCCGTCAAGGCGCTGCAGACGCTGGTGAGCAACCCGCTCCTCAGCCCCGCCTGGATATTTCTAAAGAACGGCCGTCAACCTGTCTCTCTGGAGGAACACTATCTATATAAGCTGGTGCAGTCCAAGAACCTCGCCTTCATGGACAAGCAGATCATCAACCAGGAACTGAGCAAGGGCGCCGCGTTGGTGCTGGAGGGGATCGATATACTCGATCCGGATATCAACGCCTTTTCCGCCCGCCTCGACGATGCGCTGCCTTGCTCTTTGACCAACTGTGTTGCCTTCTTTTCTCAATCAGGAAGCGAGGCCTATGAGGGGCATGTCGACGCCGATGATGTATTGGTAGTGCAGATCTCCGGTGAGAAGCTGTGGCATATTTTTGCCCGCCAACAAAGACGATACGCCGGCACGGATCGGCTCACGCGAGAACAGTTGGGTCCAGAAGTTAAGGAATTGCGCATGCGGGCTGGCGACGCATTGTACGTTCGCGCAGGTGTGCCGCATCTTTGTCACACGCCTGGTGACCACAGCTTGCATCTGGCCTTTGACTTGATCGACAGCACGCCTAATCCAAAACAGATCACGGATGAGGCGAACCGGATCTATGAGTATGCTTCTGAAGACCCATACGTGCCTGCCGCCAAGGTCATGGACAAGTACATTGAGCTACTCAAGTCGCCCGAGTTTCAGAATTCCTTGAAGGTCGGCACCCAGAATGTGAAAGAGGGTGCCAAGAACTTCCGGCGCAGCATCGGCCGGGCATCCCAGGTAACCGCGCTGTCGAAATACCTCTAACGCTCTGCGATCGGGGCCGTGATGGTAGGCTCGGCTCGTCGGCATCGCCCACGCTCGTGTGGCGGTGTCTGTTCGTCGAATCCAGGTCAAACCGTGTCCCAGTCTGCTATGGCTGCGTCGCGCACCGGCGCCCAACCGAGGGCTCATCCACCGATTTGCCGCTTGCGCACGCTACGCCAGCGGCAGTAGTCTCGCTCGACGTTTCTGCAGAAGGTAGGGTCATGGACAAACTGAATCGGTGGAGTACCAATGTGGCGGCGTTTGCCTTGGCACTGAGTCTGTCGAGTGCGGTGCTGGCCACAGAACCGCCTAAGGTAACCGTGCAGTGGCTGGGTCAGTCGGCATTCAAGATTACTAGCGTCACGGGCAAAGTCATTGTCATCGATCCGTTCCTGACCAAGAACCCGAAGACGCCGGGGCAATACAAGGATCTCAAGGCGCTCGGCGAAGTCGATCTCATATTGGTTACCCATGCACACGGGGATCATGTGGGCGATGGACCGGCTTTGGCCAAGATGCACCAGGTACCTCTGTATGGTCCCGCTGGTCTGAACGACACGCTTACCGCCTTGGGCGAGTTGCCCAATGAGCTGTCGCCACGCTTCAACAAGGGCGGCGTGATCACACCGCTTGGGCCCGACATAAAGATTACGATGACACGCGCGGAGCACAGTTCGGAGTACAAGTGGACGCATCCTGAGACCGGCAGGCTGGAGATCCACGTCGGCGGCGAACCCGCCGGCTTTATTGTCGAGTTGGAGAACGGCTTCAAGATTTACCACATGGGCGACACGGGATTGTTCGGGGACATGGCGTTCATTGGCGAGTACTACCGCCCCGATCTGATATTGGTGCCCATTGGTGGACACTTCGTTCTGAGCCCGGCGGATGCGGCCTATGCGACGAAGCGTTATTTGAAACCCAAATTCGCGATTCCCATGCACTACGCCACCAACCCGATGCTCAAGGGTACGCCCCAGGAGTATGTCGACGCGCTGGGCAAGAGCGAGATCCAAGTGCTCGCGCTCAATCCGGGCGATAGCGCCAGCTTCTGAGCAAGCGGTCGGTGATATTCCCTGCTTGCGACTCAACTGAGCGCGGCAGGTCTATTCTTAAGAAACTGACAAGAGTGGATCTGCGACTTGTAGTGTCTGCAGCCCATCTCGGTGAGCGCTGGAGCTGCGGCGCCGCCACGAGACTCCCGTGTCCAGCATTGGTGCAACCCAAACGAGACGCCTTAAGATCGGTCCATGCAAGCTGCGAAGTCTGGTGCCAAGACCGAGGGCGTTGTCCGTGGGGCGGTGTGGCTACTCGGCGCCCTGCTGCTTTTGCTCGTCGTTGCCTATGCGAGTCTGCCGCAGCTGATCTCGGCCCTGGCGAAGAGCGCGTTGTCGGCTCAGGGCTTTGCCGACGTCAGCTTGAGCGTGAGCTACCCGCGCTGGGGCGAACTTCGACTCACTGACTTGCATGCTCAAGGCCGGGCGTTCGGCCAGTCGATCGAGCTGCGCCTGGACAACGTCGAAATCGACTTCGAGTGGCGCGATCTGGTCGCGGCTCGGGTCGGGCATGTTCGCATCCGTAACGCCAACGCCAGCCTGAAGCCCGCGCCGGTGGCGGGCGAGCGCGCAGCCCCAGCCCACCCGTTGTCTATCGTCGCGCTGCTGCCCGGGCGCTGGTTGCTGTGGTTGCCAGCACACCAGGTGCTGCTGGAGCAGGCCCAGATTGTGTGGCGCAGCGCGGGTGATGTCGTCTACCAGGCACAGTTCAGCGGTCATGCACGTAGCGAGGAAGCTCGCCTAGAGGGCACTGTCGGTGTGGCCGAGCCAGCTCAGTCGCTCCAGTTTCTGGGGCTGGCTCGGGCCAGCGGCGAGCTCGAGCTCACGGCCTGGTCCAATCGCCGGGCCGAGCCGGCACTGGAACTGGCCGCGCTGTTAGCGGCGCACGATGACGACAACATCGAACTGCGCGGCACCGCGCACGCCACAATAGAGACGCTGCTGCCTTTGGTTGCGTCCCAGCTCGACCTGAGTGGAGTCGATGGTGCTCGGGGCAGGCTTGAGGCCCAGTGGCGTGCTCGCTTGTCGGCGCAGCCTGTCGCCGATCTGGCTACTTTATCGGCCAGCTCAACATTCAGCGCAACTGCGGCACTGCAGGCACGCGTGCCACGCGTTGCCGACGCCCTCCATGCACTTGAGATTGACCTGCGCGTTGAGGCGAAGCTGGCCGATGGCATTACGTTCTGGCGTATCGTCGACGGCTCCCGTTTGACTGGTCGCGTGGCAGTCCTGGCCGGCGATGCCGGCAAGACAGAGGGGCCGCGTCTAGATGTGGCTTTTCCCGGTGGCGCTACCGGGCAGTTGCGCTATGGCCCGGAAGAACTGGCCGTCACAGTCAATCGCGATGTGCGCCTCAGCGTTCAGCCTGTCGCCTTGTTCGATGTCACGGTTCCCGAGAGCACAGTCACCTTTACCGAAGCAGCCACGCTGTCCCGCGTTGCGCAGGGCGTATGGAGCCTCAGGCCTGCGCGGCTGGCGCTCGAGGCATCGCCGCTCAACTGGCGTGAGCACCAACTCAGTCACGAGGGCGTCACGCTGCAGCTTGACGAACTTAGTTATACGGGCACTGAATGGCGCACACGCGGCGTCCTCGATGCGCACAACCTCAGTGCGCACATCGGTGCCCACCTGCTCAAACCTGCCCAACTGCACGCAGCGTTCGAGTCCGATGCACAACAGTTCACGAGTCAAGCTCGACTGACTGCCGTCAATGGCGCCGCCGTGGTCAATGCCGCGGTCTCGCATCGCATCGCTGACGGCACAGGGAACGTGCGAGCCGTGCTCGAGCCGGTCACGTTCGGTGAGACGGGGGTGACGTTGAAGCGTTTGTTTGACCGGCCGCCCTATCCGCTGGAGCTGAACGCAGGACAAATGCGCGCCATTACCGAATTGAGCTGGCGTCGCGAACGTTATCGCGATCACCAACTTGTCGTGGTTGACGAACATGTCGCGGCCAACTTTCAAGACTTGGGCGGCAGCTATCAGGACATCACCTTCAGCGGCGTGAGCGCGAGCGTGGACGTCGCCGACCTGGACACCCCCCGCACGACGGAACCCGTGCAGCTCAAAGCCGCCATAGTAAACCTGGGCGTATTGATTGAGAACGTGCAGGGCACAGCGCATCTCGTTACCGAGACGGTCTCCGGCCAGCCCGTGATTACGCTCACGCAGCTCAGCGCCGAGCTTCTGGGTGGAACGGCAACCAGCGAACGCATCGAATGGAGCCCGGTGCGCGAGCGCTCGACTTTTGGCGTCCGACTCGAACATTTGGAGCTCGCCGAGATTATGAAGCTGGAGCAACAGGAAGGCCTCGAGGGCAGTGGTGTGCTGGACGGCTACCTGCCCATTGAACTCAGCGCCGCCGGTCTTGCCCTGCAGGGCGGCGCCGTTCAGGCCCGCAGCCCGGGTGGCACGATTCGCTATCGGCCCGAGGCGTCGGTGGCTGCGCTGGCCAAATCCAATCCAGGTGTCGCGTTGGTGCTGGGGGCCTTGAGCGACTTTCGTTACGACTCACTCAATGTGCGTGCGGATGCCACACCAGCCGGTGACTTGAGGCTTGCGTTGCAGCTCAAAGGTGCCAACCCCTCCTGGCAGTCAGGGCGGCCGGTGCATTTGAATCTGAATGTCGAAGAGAATATCCCGGACTTATTGCGCAGCCTGCGCATCGCTGGCGAGGTTAGTGAGGAGCTGGGCAAACGCGTTCAGGAACGTTATCAGCAAAAGCGCTAGGTGAAGCATGCACCCCTATGGCTGAGCTGGCGTTGCGCTGTTATTCTGAATATATGAGTAGGACACTGCGCAGGAGAAGACGATGCAAAGGGCCTTGTTGCTGACGGTCGGATCGCTTGGCGTGATGCTACTGGCGATCGCCTGTACACCACGGGTCGAGGTGGCCCCTCCGACCGAACCCATCACGATCAATCTCAACGTTAAGATCGAGCATGAGATTCGCGTCAAAGTGGAAAAAGAACTCGAGGACGTCTTCTCGAAGGAAAGTGGCCTCTTCTGATCCGGAAGGAGTACCCGATATGACAGGACAATTTTTACGTCGGTTTTCTACGGTCGCAGTGCTGCTTGCCGCGTTGGCCGCTGCGGGTTGGGTGAGTGTGAGCTGGGCGCTCGGTCTGCAGGAGGCCAAGTCGCAGGGACTCGTCGGTGAACAGGCCAACGGTTACCTGGGCGCGGTTAAAGGCGGCGGATCAGATGTGAAGGCGTTGATCGATGACATCAACGCCAAGCGCAAGCAGACCTACCAGGATATCGCCAAGCGCAACAATACTAGCCTGGACGCCGTCGAAGCATTGGCCGGCAAGACGGCCATCGAGAAGACGCCATCGGGGCAGTTCGTGAGACTACCATCAGGGCAATGGGTCCAGAAGTAGGACGGCGCAACGCGGGCCGTCCATCTAGTCGTACACCAGCAGTCCAGCCGCAAAGGCATCGCCAGCGCGACAGCGATGGCTACCCTGATCTCACAATGGCATTCGACGGAGTTCCTATCTGGCTGGGGCAGTTGGGCTGTTGGTGCGGCGCCGGGCGGCGCACAATCGGGTTGCCACGGACGTATGGGGACAACTATTCTCAGAGACTTCTCACCATCGTAGAGGTAGGGCAATGAGCAATCCCGCTGTACACGCGGTCGCCGACCGGCCTCTCTATCTGGCGCAGGGCAACGAATGCGAGGTCTTTCGCTCGGCGTACCGACGCCAGCTGCCCGTACTCATCAAGGGTCCCACCGGCTGCGGCAAGACACGCTTTGTCCGCCACATGGCGGAAGCGCTCGGCCGTCCGCTCTATACAGTCTCTTGCCATGACGAGCTTTCCTCGGCGGATCTGGTTGGGCGTTTTCTGATTCGGGGCGAGGAAACCGTGTGGCAGGATGGGCCGTTGACCCACGCGGTGCGCGAAGGCGCGATCTGTTACCTGGATGAGGTGGTAGAAGCACGCAAGGACACAACCGTGATTCTGCATCCGCTGACCGATGACCGTCGCGAGCTGCCGCTGGAGAAGACCGGCGAGGTCATCAATGCGCCGCCGGAGTTCATGCTGGTGATCTCCTATAACCCCGGCTACCAGAACATGTTCAAGAATCTGAAGCCCAGCACCCGTCAACGCTTTGTTGCGTTGACGTTCAATTTTCCGAAACCGGACCTGGAAGTGAAGATTCTGGAACAGGAGACCGAGGTCGATAGTCGGTTGGCGAAGAAGCTCGTGGATTTGGGCGGCAGTCTGCGCGCCCTGCAGGGCCATGATCTGGAGGAGGTCCCGTCCACCCGCCTGCTGGTCCATGCGGCCACGCTGATCATCGACGGGCTCAGCCCGGCGGAGGCGTGCCGCGTCGCGCTGGTCGAGGCGCTGTCGGACGATCCCGTCATTCAAGAGGGGTTGTGGGAAATCGTGCAGTCCAAGTTCCCCGCCAGAGTGTGACGCTCACCCAAGCTGCGATGTCGCTGATCGACCACTTGCCGCTGGGAGTGGCTTTCGGGCTCAAGCCTCCGCCGGCCTATCCCGAGGCCCGGATAAGGCTGGAGGACATCGAGAAGAGCCTCAACATCTATCTACACGCGCTCATGCGTTCCTGCCAACAGAAGGTCGCCGCGCCGGAAAAGAAGCGCCGCCTGGTTCAGCGGTTGACCCCACGCCGTCACCTCAATGCTCTGGTCTGGAGCGATAGTGAGACAGCGCGCCTGCCTGAGGTTATTGAGCGTTTCGACGATCCGGGGCTCAATCGTGATCTGTACTATTGGCTGGCGGCCTACGTTGCCTTTGATCAACCCCTGCCCCCTCCGGCAACCAATCAACGGCCGTTGTCCGACGGTCTTGCGCATCTGTTGCAGGGCGTGATGACCAGCACACGCGTGCTCAAGGCATGCCCGGGGCTGAACGAGCGCTATCAACGCCTGTGCGCCGCGTGCCTGGCCGAGCGCCAGCTTGCGGTACCGGCACTGAGCCGACCACGCGATGAGGCCGCCGCCGTGTTGGAGTGCGGTATACGTCGTGCCCTCGGTGACCAAGCGGCGACGTTACCCACCTGGCTTGGCCACGCCCTGGACGCTGCCGAGGTGGGTATCCTGCTCCCCGATCCACCGGCGGCGTTGCTGAAACCGAACCTGCCATTCTGGCCTGCCGGCATCTGGGGCCGCCCTTTTCAGGAAGCACCAGCTCATGAGAACCCGCTGCAGGCGTTGCTCGACGAGGAGTTGCTGGAACCCAAGCCGGATCATCCCCATGCTCCGGATCCTGTCGACGAATCGGACTACCTGGAAGCGCCCGAGGAAGAAACGGGCGAGGAACTTAGCGGCATATTTCTCTACCCCGAGTGGAACTGCAAGGCTGACGCCTACCGGGACAACTGGTGTCAGGTGATCGAGGATGTCCAGGAGGAGGAAGACTGGGCGGACCCCCCGGCGGAGCTGCGCAAACTCTCCCGACGGGTGCGCCGCCAGTTCGAGGCTTTGCGCACCGACGATCGCTGGTTACGTCGTCTGAACGACGGCGAAGAAGTGGATATCGACGATTTCATTGAGACGATCTGCGAGCGCCGTGGCTGCGGTTGGGCCAATGAGCGCTACTACCGGCATCGCAAACGCGTCGACCGGGAACTCGCCGTGATGGTGTTGCTGGATGTCTCCAAGTCGACTCAACTGGACGTGGGCGAGTGCCGGGTAATAGATGTAGAGCGCCAGGCCATGCTGGTGATGGCGGAGGCGCTGGCCGAAGTGGATGACGTGTTCTCGATCTATGCCTTTTCCGGTTATAGCCGCAGGCAGGTCGACTGCCTGCGCCTCAAGGATTTTGACGAGGACTATGACGATCATGTACGCAGACGGATCTTTTCGCTGGCGCCACGGGGATCAACCCGTATCGGCGCGGCCCTGCGCCACGTCGGCAAGCGTCTGCTGCGCCGCCCCGAACGTCACCGCTTGATGCTCCTGCTCACCGACGGTCGACCCTATGATCCGGCGGACCATTACAAGGGTTTGTACGCATTGGAAGACACGCGCAAGGCACTGCAGGAGTTGCACAGCGATGGCATCTACGCCTACGGCTTGACCATTGATCAGGCCGGACTCGAGTACCTGCCGTACCTGTTCGGGCCTGGCAAGTACTCCGTGTTTAGCAATGTACTGGCGCTGCCGGAGTTCCTGCCCAAGCTCTATGCCAAGTTGACGGGCCTGGGCAAATAGTCCCGGGTTTTGCACGTATTGGCAATGCTACCCGAGGTTGACTGTCAGCCCACGCACACCGAGGAACACTTCACGCAAAAAGGCCAGCAGCGCGCCGATCAGGGCCAGCATCGCGGCCACGAAGAGCAGTGCGATGGCTTCGGGGAAGGCGGTCTCCAGGAAATGCGAGGAAAACGCCACGACGATGAGCGTGCAGACCAGCAGCGCTGAGCTGATGCCCAGGGTCATGCCGATGTAGACCATGTGCGCGCGGCGACGCAGGCGCTCGAGCTCGCGCTGAGCGGTGGTTCGCTCGCGGGTGTTGTCGGAGCCCAACTGGGAGGCGATGGCGCGACTGCGGTCTACGATGCGCGCGAGCCGACCGGCGAAAGCGTTAATGAATGCACCAATGCCCGCCAACAGGAATACTGGCGCCACGGCGAGCTGGATGATGTGCTCGATATCTGGAATGGATCCGTCTAGCGGCATATGCGTTGCCCCGTACTGTGGCTGATCCGAAAATCCATGCCATCATGTGGGTGTCACCGAGCACGCGTCAAGCCGTGCGCGCTCACCGCTCGGATACGGGGAATCACGTCGGGTACAATGCGATGGCAACTAGCAGCTATTTACACCATTGTGGCAAGGACGCGGGCCTCGGTGACGCTCGTTATTGTGGGGGTGAGTGATGAGTCCACTCGAGTTGGCGCACAGGTATATCAAGTCATTCGTCGGCGAGCTGCCGCTCGAATCAATGGCGCCAGTGCTGGCCGATGACTTGAGATTTGTCGGACCATGGTTCGAGTTCGACTCGGCGCAGGCATACCTCGAGTCGTTGCGCGCTGATCCGCCGCAAGCTGCCAGATACGAAATCCTGAACGCCTTTGAAGACGGAAATTCGGCATGTCTGATCTACCGTTTTTCCAAGCCGGGCGTGCAAGCGCCAGTGGCCCAAACCTTCGAAGTACGTGACGGAAAGATTGGCCGGATCAGGCTGATCTTCGATACCAAGGCGTTTGCGTGACAGGTTGCCACCGCGTGTGTCCACGCCAATTGATGTCGGGTCACGAGTAATGATTCGGTTGACGCATGCATTGTCTGCGTGGGGAACGCCGGACTTCCAAGCGGCACTCCAAGCCGAGTTGCAGCAGTTGAGCGTTGAGCAATTACCGCTGCAGCAGGGGTTGGCGACATCCGGCTATGCTCTGGACGGCGATATGCGGGCCATGATTCTCAGTGTTTCTGACGACGAGACATTCATCCACGCGCGAGTCGGAATCTTCTATACGGGTGTGGTGGCGGGTTGTAGTTGTGCCGATGATCCGACACCAATCAATGAGAACAATGAGTACTGCGAGATCGAGTTCGCAATTCATAAAGCCACGGCCGAGGCCACTGCGACGCTTTGCTGAGGACGTAAAGCCCAGCTCGTAGACCAATCACAGCGCCGAACTGGCCCCTACTCGCCAGGAAGGCGCGCTGATGACGAGGAGGACGTTACACCATGTCACCCGGGCTGAGCATCGCCTTGGCGCTGTTGTTGCTTGTCGGCTGTGCCGTTCCGCCCGCTCACGATAGCTTAAAGAGCGCGGTTCTGCCGCCGCTGATTCCAGTGCGCGATTTTGTTGCCAACACCGACTCCCAGAGTCACTACCGGGTGTCTCCAGATGGCACCAAGGTGGCCTGGAAGGCAGTGCATGGTACTCAGGAAGAGATCTTTGTTAGAACATTAGGCAAGGATGACGCGCGCAACCTGGGTTTCGACGCACAGGGTTATCCGTTCTACTGGGCGCAGGACAGTCGTCGCTTGCTGTTTGTCAAAGACGCAGGCGGCAACGAGAACTTTCATCTGTTCGTTGTCGATACCGACGAGCTCGAGCCGAGTCCGCTTGACATCACGCCAGGGGAAAACACCCGAGTCGTGCTCCAACGCATGATTAAGGGCGACCCATCCAATGTGCTCATTGCGCACAACGGTCGTGACCGGGCGGTGTTCGATCTCTACCGGTTGAATCTCGACACCGGCGAGCAGACTCCGGTGTATGAGAACAGCGGCGACGTCATCAAGCTCGTCACCGATCGCCGGGGCCGATTGCGAGCACGGGTCAGACAAAGCGAGACGCAACGCTTCCTGGAGCTACCGCCTGCCGACGGCCAAGGCTGGTCCGTCATCCTGAGCTGGACCAAAGATGATGAGGTTCAACCGTTGCAGTTCACCGCGGAGGGCGACGCGATCTGGATGGTGTCCAATCGTGGCCGCGACAAGAAGGCATTGGTGCGGCTCGATGTGAAGACGGCCGAGGAAAGTGTGGTCTATGCGCATCCGGAGGCCGACATAGGCCGCGTCCACATCAGCGCGCTCAGCGAGACACCGGTGCTCGTCCACGCCCAACCGGACTATCCGCACGTGGAAGTCCTCGACGCCGCGTTGCGTCCAGTCTTGGCGTCGCTTCGCATGGACGGGCCGGTGGGAGTGCACATTTCCAGCAGCGACAGTTCCGAGCAATTGATCACGTTCGACGTCAAGACCGACCTTGGCGTCGAGTACTTCCTGTATGACCGCGGCAGCGGCGACAAGATTCACTTGGGTCAAAGTGCCAGCTATGCGTTTGCCGATGCATTGTCGCCAATGCGGCCGATACAGTTCCACGCACGGGACGGTTTGCTGCTGCGCGGCTATCTCACTGTGCCGCAGGGCATAGCCGGCAAGCCTGTGCCGATGGTCATGCTGGTGCACGGCGGGCCGTTCGCGCGTGATTTCTGGGGCTACAGCGCCTTGGTGCAGTTCCTGACCAATCGCGGCTACGCGGTCCTACAGGTCAACTATCGGGGTTCGAGCGGCTATGGGCGCACCTTCATGGAGGCCGCGATTGGTGAGTTCGCCGGCACGATGCACGACGATTTGATCGATGGGGTGAGCTGGGCGGTCGAGCAGGGTATCGCTGATGCGAAGCGCATTGCCATTATGGGTGGGAGCTACGGCGGCTACGCCACGCTCGTGGGGCTTACCATGACACCAGAGATTTTCGCCTGTGGTATCGACATTGTCGGACCGGCCGACTTGGAGGCTTTGACCAGGAACTTCCCGCCTTACTGGGCGCCGTTCATGCACCGCTGGTACAAGTATCTGGGTGAGCCGGACAACGCCGAGGACCGCGAGCGCATGCGGGCCAAGTCGCCGCTGCATTTCGCCGATCGCCTCGTGAGTCCCGTTCTGATCATTCAGGGCGCCAACGACGTGCGCGTCAAGCAAGACCAATCCGACCGCATGGTCGAGGCGTTGATCGCTGCCGGCAAGCCGGTGGAGTACCTGGTCATCGAGGGCGAGGGTCACAGAATCCGACATTGGAAGAACCGTCTCAAGGTCTACCGCGCGACCGAGGACTTCCTGGCCGACTGCCTGGGCGGGCGCAGCTCCGGCTTTGACTACTATCAGCTTGGAGGCTGGTTGTTCTAGCCCGTGGCGAAGAGGGATACCGCCGACCGTACGTACGCCGGCGGCAACCCTTGTGGGCAACACCGCGTTGTCGCCCGCCTAGCAGCCGACCAACGCCGCGTCGTAGCCAAGCTGGCGGATGGCCTGCACGACCGCCGATGCCTGGGTCTGCAAACGGTCGTAGTGAATGAGCAGCAGATGCGCTCTGTTGGGCGAACGCTTGACGGCGACCACGCCGGTTTGTTCCCTGACGGTACCGATGATGCGCTTCTGGTACGCCGGATCCGAGCTGTCCCGGAACCAGACAACGGCAATGCATGCCCGCTGAATATCGGCTCTGGCAGTCCCGTGAACGTCTACTAAGGTGTTGATTGCACTTTCCATGGCGGTTCCTCCTTTGCTGGCTCGCCTGGAGCCGGACCTCCTTGGTCCAGGTTCCAACATGCCCGAAATCGCCCTGATCGGCAGTGCAATAGTGGCGCTGGTGCCGTGACAAGTTGGCAATTCTCAGCGCGAACAGGCCGGCGCGCCACTTGCTCTCGGCCTTTGCAGCACGACGCGTCGAACGAGCCGATTTCGGCCGCAGAATCGTTGGCCTATCGGCTACAATTCGCGTTCAGGCCGGCCAAGTGCTGCGGCGCACTGAACTTTGATGCTGGGTCGATCCGAGCTGCAAGCGCTGCACGACGACCGCAGTGGACCGTGGCGAGGTAAGTACCATGGGGTATATCGAGGAATCCTTATCAGACGGCGAACAGATTCGCGCGCAGTTCCGGCTGCACTGGAGCGCACGCATTGGCATGATCGTCTGGCTTGTCTTGGCCATTCCGACGCTGGGCATCACTTTGCTCCTGGCGCTCTGGGAGTGGCTGCGGCTGCGCAGTATCGAGCAGGGCGTGACCAACAAGCGAGTGATCCTGAAGAAAGGTATCATCAGTCGCAAGTCAGAAGAGATGAAAATCTCATCCATCGAGACGGTCGAGATAGTTCAGGGCATCTTGGGTCGCCTGTTCGACTCCGGAACCGTGAGAGTCACCGGCCGCGGCATCAGTGACGTCGTTTTCAAGAATATTGATGATCCGATGGATGTAAAGAGGAAGATTGAGAGCGTCGAGCCGGAATAACCGACGGGTGGTTGTCAGCGGGACGATGTTCTCCGCGCGGGAGTCACAAACGGGGCCGAGTAGGCCGCTCAACGAAAGGGCGGACTCGGCCACAATGAGCAACCGACGTTTTGGGTATCACGCCGCCTGCCACTGTGTGGTCTCGCGGGGTCTGCTAACTGAAGGAGCCAACAATGATACGTAAGGCGACCACGGCATTGGGATTGATGGCCATAAGTGCCCTGTCTGGGTTTTCGATTGACGCTCATGCCGAAGAGGCCGAACCCGACAAGTTCAAGCTCGCTGTTGGCGGATACACGTTGGGGCGTTACACGTCGACGGTGTCCGTGACCGACCCTGACGTCGGAGGTGGCGTGTCGCTCGATCCCCAAGACACTTTAGGCCTCGAGACGGAACAAACGGTGCTAAGGCTCGATGGGTACTACCGCTTCAACCCCCGGCATTCTCTTACCTATTCTTGGTACCGTATCACTTCTGACGGCAACAAGAACGTCGAGCAAGAATTTGATTGGGTCGACGATGACGGAAACCAGATCACCATTCCCGTTGGCGCTCGAGTTGACACCAGGCTGACCTACAACATTTTAAAGGTCGGCTATCTCTGGTCGTTCTATCACTCGGACAAGGTTGAGCTGGCATTCGGCGGCGGCTTGCACAGTACCCAGCTCAAAATCCAGCTGCAGGCCGAAACCACGAGTTCCGGCCTCGACGCACGCGATGTGAAGACGACGGTGCCGTTGCCAGTCCTGTCGTTTCGACTCGGTTATCACGTGACCCCAAAGTTACACTGGTATCTTAGTTCAGAAGCCTTTGCGCTGGCATTCGATGAGTGGTCAGGCAGTTACACCGATAGCACGCTGGCGCTCGAGTACCGAGCTTGGCGCAATGTAGGACTTGGTCTTGGGCTCGGTTCGAATGCACTCGAGGTCAATCGCGATTCGAATGAATATAACCTCCGATACAACAACCGAGTCACGGGCATACTGGCGTACGTGGCTGGCTATTTCTGAGCAACCCAGTGGGTGCACCCCCCTGGCTGATCGACGACAGAAGTGGAGTTAGCAGTGGCAAAGCGTACACGGAACGCCGGTGAACCTATCGACACCGACAAACTCGACCGCGTGGTCGCAGAGGCCAGGCGCGCGGCAGAGCACCGCCTCGGTGGTTACCGGGAGCAGTCATTGCGTATTCACCCCTGGATATGCGGGCGCTGCGGGCGCGAGTTCACGCACAAGAACCTGCACGAGCTGACCGTGCACCACAAAGACCACAATCACGATAACAACCCGCCGGATGGCAGCAACTGGGAAAATCTGTGCCTCTACTGCCATGACAACGAGCATCAACGCCACATCGATGAGGTGCGGGGCTACACGGGCATGCCAGATGCCCCCAAGCCAACTGCCACCCACAATCCGTTCGCGGACCTCGCCGACATGTTGGCACGGAACAAGAAGGACTAAGTTCTTTTGGCACCGCGCCCGGGTTGAAGCGCAGTTCCCGTCGCTGGCAGCGCGACCGCGGATTGCCAGTCAAGACAGCTGAATTTGTCGCAAGACCAGAAACTGAATGGCTGGTAACGCATCAAATATGGAGAGATCAATGACCAGAGCCTTCCTCGCATTTGTACTCGCAACAGTCTTCTTTGCTACGCCGGTCGCGGCACAGAATCTTAGCGGCACACTCAAGCAGATCAAACAATCGGGTGAGATCAGAATCGGCTACCGTGAATCCGAACCGCCCATGTCCTTCCTGGGCAAGGATGGGCAGCCGACCGGCTACTCGATTGACGTGTGTAGCCGAATTGTTACAGTGGTAAAAGCCAAGCTGAATGCCGACATCAAGGTCAAATTTGTCCCGGTGACCGCGGAGAATCGGTTCAAGGCCCTGACCGAGAACAAGATCGACATACTGTGCGGCTCCACTACCAAGACATTGTCCCGAAGAGAGTTGGTGGATTTCACCGAGCTCACCTTCGTCACCGGCGCCTCGCTGATGACCTTGAAGACTTCAGAGGTTCGGGATCTTGCCGGGCTCAGCGGGAAGAAGATTGGCGCAGTCAAGGACACGACAACTGTTGCGGTGCTCAACGATCTGCTCAAGGAGACCCTGACTGATGCCAAGATCGTTACCGTTGATTCGGCAGGGCAGGGGCTGGACAAGCTGGAGAAAGGGGAGATCGACGCCCTTTCCGCCGACCAGGTCGTATTGATCGGATTGGCTTCCACGGCGGATGACCCAACCAAGTTCGCGATCGCCTCGGATGTGTTTTCCTACGAGCCTTTTGCGCTCGCGGTCAGGCGCAACGATGCGGATTTCCGTTTGGTCGCAGATCGCGCAATCGCGCAGCTCTACGGTACCGGACAGATACTGCCCATCTATGAAAAATGGATCGGGCGATTCTCCAAAGGCAGACCGGCTCTGTTCGATGCGTTGTTCCAGCTCAACGCAACGCCGGAGTAGTGCATCGGGGTCGACCTGAGCGCGCACCCCTCACCCGACATTCGCGCTGGGGTTCGCTCGCATCTGGCCCAAGCCACCAAAATATGGTCGATGGGAGAGGTTCTAGGTAGAACGTGCCAGTTGGCGGTTCATGATTCCTAGAACCTCGACCCTAGATCCCGACTAGTTACGTACGCGTTTCACGCTGATCTCGGCGACTGGATTGCGCCAATCGTGATCAGCGGCTATCAAGTCGCCGATGCCATGCAGACCCGCATGGATGTGGACGTAGCCTTCACCACCCGCAGCGTTGTAGCCTTCCCCGCCGCAGTGTGGGCCCGGGATGTTGACACATGCCTCGTCGTTGAGCTCGCTGCCAGCATCATAGCCCGGCGAGTGAAATACCTGTGTTTTGCCCCAACCCGAGACGTTCACCCCATTGAGAGCGATGAAGCCATCGTTGGTCGGGAGCATCATCGAGGCCAGGCTCAAGTAACGGGCATTGTGGGTCGCGCCGAGTTCGACCGTGACGCTTTCGCCAGCAGGTATCGGACCCGTCGTCGCGGCATCATGGACTTTGCCGGTGGCCATTAGTGCGTCTTGTAGCGGTTGTGTCGCGCCGCCTTCGGCCAACTGGGCCAGTTCCTCGCTGGCAGCCTCGCCGACGGCGAACATATGAACACCAGGAGCGTGGCTCACTACGAGCACGGGCGTCAGCAAGGTGCCACGGGTCAAGTTAGTGATCGTGACTTCGTAGCGTGCACCGTCGGCGCTGGCGGTACCGGCGACCAGCATGGCTGCCGTACCGGCAGCGATAAGCGCAGATTTCAATTGTTGTGACATCGTTAAGACTCCTTTCGCTGTTTTCACGTAACGGTCCAGGTTTTCGCAATAGCAACCCTTCCCCCAGCGCACGAGTCTGCTCAGCGAGCCTCACGCTGCCATCACGCACCTATCACGTTTCTGTCACAGCGCACGCGCAGTCGCGAGGGGTCCGGCACGACTGGAACATAAGCGAATCGTAATTTGCTAACGATGAAAACAGACGGCCTCTGCACTACGCTTGGCTACTGGGCGGCCACACCACTGTCGAAGCGCGAGCATAGGTGCTCCAATGGGCAGTGGGTGAGGCTCCAACCGCGAAATCTGATGACGGCCGGGACGCGTAGCGGGCGTTGCAGAGGGGGACACAGCATGACCAACTCGTCTAGTAGTCAACAAGGGGTGGGTGTTGATCCATCAACGCTATCGTTCGTTGCCCCATGCCGTACGCTCGAGGCCAGTGCGCCCTTGCGCTGGTTGCGGCTCGGCTGGGCAGACCTAACGCGCGCCCCGCGTCAAAGCCTGACCTACGGTGGCGTCATCACGCTGCTGGCCTACCTCATTGGTGTCTTTGTGTGGCAGTACGGGACGATGGGCCTGGTCATCGGCATACTCTCCGGTTTCATTTTTCTGGGACCAGCGCTGGCCATTGGGCTGTACTCGATCAGCTGCCAGCTACAAATAGGGCGAACGCCTCAGCTCGGCTATTGTTTGCGCGAGGGCCGCAGGCATATGGGCAACGAAGCGCTGTTTGCCGTGATCCTTTTGGTTATCTTCCTGCTGTGGGCGCGTGCCGCATCGATGGTTCATGTATTCTTTCCCATGCACTCCAATCCGGACTGGAGTGAGCTTGCCGTCTTTCTCGGCATCGGCACTGCTGTCGGTTCCGTATTCGCAGCACTCATTTTTGCCGCCAGCGCATTCTCGTTGCCCATGATCATGGACCGCAAAGTGGACATGATCACTGCAGTACTGACCAGCGCCAATGCGGTGCTTCGAAACCGAACCCCGATGGCGATCTGGGCCGCGCTCATTGTTGCTTGCGTTGCGCTCTGCCTGGTGACCGGCCTGTTGGGCGTCGCGGTTTTGTTGCCACTGCTGGGTCATGCGACCTGGCATGCCTACAAAGACACCATCGTGGCGGAGTCGTGGCCCACTCACGAACCAATCGACGCGCAGGCATGAGAGTGCGACTGGCCGCGGCCACTACCTCACGAGTATCTGTCCCGTATTCCCCATGACTGAGCAACGAGCACCGATCGTCGTCGACTTCCCGCTGCGCGGCGAGTGGATTGCGCCAAATACACCTGGCCACAAGACTCCGAGTCACGGCACTGATCAGCTGGGACAGCGCTACGTGTTCGACTTCATGCGAATCGACTGGTCGCAGCCTAGTGGCTACAAGTTCTTTGGCCAGTCAATGTCCTCCTATTTCACGCGCGGTGTTCGACTGGACCGGTGCTTCGGCTACCGTCAGCCGATCTATGCGCCCTTCAGCGGCGAAATCGTCGAAGCAGAGGATGGAACAACCGAACGCGACCCCGTGCATTTTCTCAGAGATATGTTTGCCGTCTACAAGAATGCCGTCCTGCTCTCGGCGAAGCGCAACCATGACCTCAGACCCGCGCTCGGCAACTACATCGTCATGAAGGGCGACCAGGCCTGCGCCCTCTTTGCACACGCGCATCGGGGTTCGATTAGGGTCAAGGCGGGGGAGAACGTCAGCTGCGGTCAGCAGTTGGCCGAAGTGGGTCACTCGGGCAATTCAACGGCTCCCCACCTTCACTTCCACCTCATGGATTCGCCGCAGATCCTAAGCGCCGAGGGCCTTCCCTGTTGCTTTAGGCACTACGAATTATTTGAGCGAGGAAGCTGGTCGGCAGTACGCAATGGTATTCCCGGTAACCGCGATAGAATCAGGGTGCTCGATTGACCGCCATACAGCCGCAGGATCGTTGACCCGGCGATTTCGGAGGAGTCAGCTATGACTACTTATGAAGGCAGCTGCCATTGCGGTGCGGTGCGTTTTTCCTTTGACAGCGCGCCAATCCGCAAAGGGCTGCGCTGCAATTGTTCGTTGTGTGCACGCAAAGGGGCAATGATGACCCCAGAGGTCATCGCGCCGGAGCACTTCAGGATTGATGCCCGGGAGGAGGCGCTGGCCATCTATCAGTTCGGGCCAATGACGGCCAAGCACTACTTCTGTACCCGGTGCGGTATCTATACCTTCCACGAGACAGCCCGAGCCCCGGGCCACTTTCGCGCCAACCTGGGTTGCATCGATGGCATAGACACCTTTGCCCTTACTGCCGACGTGTTCGACGGCAAGCATTTGCTGTGACACGAATCCGATAAAGCAACCACGGGGGACACCGGGCGGGCACGGGGAAACCAACATTTAGCCGATACGGATCGTGTAGAGAACCAACGAGGGCAAGACAAGTCCCTGCTCTACGCTAGATGAAACGACTGCCGCGCGGGGCATGTCAGCTCTTGCTCATCGATAAGTTCTTCGACCGTGACCCCTGTGGTTCAAGGTTGTGTCATCTTTGGTTTTGTCACCGTGCTCTCCGTGGTTCGCATCGTTTCACTAGTGGCTTCCCCGTGGTTAGTGGGAGGCTTGCCTTCCGACATCTCGGCTGATGCATTATTCATGTCACTTATCTAGAATGAACCGGCGCACTAGTCAGTTTCTGCAGCCACGTCAGACGGGGGACCCGCGTTGGATTTCGAACAGACTCGAGCCGAGAACGACGAACTCCTGCTCGGTAAGATCGATCGTGTCGCCTCAGGGACGGATGTCGATGCACTGGAGCCATTTGCCCGTGCCTATTTGGGTTTGTTCCTTGACATCGACAGCAACATTGCGCCGCGCGATCGCATCGCTCTGCTCGCAAATCCTACTCTCGCCGCTGCTGTTGTCGACGGATTCGCAGCCGCGCTGGAACGCCTCGAGCTACCGACTCCCGCCGAAATCGGCACAGCGCTGGTGCGCGGTGAGCCGTTCATCCAGGGCTTCATCGTGCTCGCCGGTATGGACATTGTCAGCCAACGCGCGCCGAGTGCAATGCTCGATCTGGGCGACAAGACGCTCGCTGCAGCGCTATGCTTTCACTACGCTAACAGCACCTACCATGCGGATGCCTGGCTGAGACAACTGCTTCGCGCGCATCCGCGGCTCGGCGCCCGCACCCTGCTCGAGTTCTGGGAGCCACAGATGCGCGCCCATCTCGACGCGTTGCCTGGCCTGAGTGAACTGTTGGCCGATGGATCGCTAGATGGCGTGTTGAAGGAGGTACTAATCCCGCTGCTCGAACGGTGGCAGGACTGCACGTGGCGGACTCAGCGTGCACTGCTGCTCGCAGCATTGCGTCACGTTGATCACGCTGTCCTGGCAACAGCGGTCAGCAAGCGCCTCGCCAAGCTGCCACGCGAGCAGATCCGCAAGTACACGTATTGGCTGGCGACGGCTTTTTTGTTGCAGCCGGAACGTTATGCTGCCGACCTGCAACCGTTCTGTGGTCGATCCAAGGAGAAGCTCCTGCCCTTGCTGGACTTCGTTGTCGCCGTGTTGGCCGATGAGCAGGGGTTCAAGCTGCGTTTGCCCCCCCTTGCCGTGGCAGAGTTGTTGAACGTCATTGCGCCGCGCTTCGCACCCCAACAAGACCGTTATGGACAACTGTGTGAAAACACTCAGAAGGTACTGTCTTTATTCGAACGACTTGCGGTTGAGACCTCCCCCGAGGCTAGGGACGCGGTCGAGATGCTGCGCAGCGTGCGCGTCATGGGGATCTATTCTGATACGCTCGAAGACATTGCCAGGCGCCAAGCGCGCGCCGGTCCGACGGAGCATTAGGCGCCTATGCATACCTCTCGGTTAACAAACTCTCCGATTCGTGTCGGGGCCCGCGACCGGCTAGGCCCCAGCGCAGCACGTGCGTTTATGTTGGTGCTGTATGCCGTCGCCATGCTGTGGTTGTCTGGCTGCGCTGCGCCTGAACCTGAGACCAGTACACCGGCGTTGAGTGATGCCGAGATTTTCGCCCAGGCACAGGCTTTGTACCGCAAGGCCGAATACCAGGAAGCTCTGAAGCTCGTCGGCCCGTTGGCGCAACGTGGTGAGGCACGGGCCCAGTACGTTGCCGGTTACATGTACTTCTATGGGCAGGGCGTGCAACGCAACGAGCGGATCGCCTACGCCTGGATCGGCAACTCCGCCCGGCAGGGTTACCCACCGGCGGTGGAAGCCGTGCGTGCCATACGCGCGCGGCAAGAGCAAAGCGCAAGTGCGGCTGACGAGACCTCGAGTGCACCTGCGCAGGCTGCTCTGGCACCTACGCCACCGCCAGCAGCTGTGCTGCCCCCGCAGACAGACAGCGGCGATGTCATTGATTTGCGACCGCGTCGCGAAGAGCCACCACCGCCGGCGGTTGTGTTGCCCCCGGTCCCGGAGGCGATGCTGGCCGCACCCGTGGAGCCGGCACCGACTGAGCCGCCGAGGGAGCAGCTGCCGGATGAGTCGCCAATGGCACCGACTGCGCCCAGCGCAGCTGGCCAGTATCGCGACACCGCCTGGGTGATGAAGCAAGGAGCGGGCAAGTACACTATTCAGCTCTTGAGCGGGACCAGTTACGAAGATGCCCTCGCGTTCATGAACGAACACGACTTGGAGCTCGAAGTCGCGTTGTTTGATTTTGTCCGCGGCGGCACGCAATGGTACGCGGTGTTGTATGGCGTGTTTCCGACTCTGGGCCAAGCTCGCGCGGCGCTACAGCAGCTGTCCCCCGAGCTGCTGGCCAAACAACCGTGGATACGCGAGCTGGGATCTCTCTACGAGCTCAGACCAACACCCTAGCCCTTTGCGACGCTTCATGGGATGACATTGCCCTGTGCGGCGCGCTGTGTGCAATTGGCGTCATGTCAGCAGGTGAGCAGCGCTCAGGCGCCCAATGAGGGTTCTTGGTGCCACCTATTCGGACTGTTTGTTATCAGGCCTGACACGGAGTAGTGCCATGGATAACGGGGACGACAACATTACCACTTGTGAGCGCCCTTCCTGGTTTCGTCGCCAGTGGTCTTTGCTCCGTCATTGTGAGGGCGGCTTCAGCGGACTGCTGTTCGTGTGCATGCCGCGGGTCGTGTACAGTGCCGTGCGCTTTATCGACCGCTGGCTGCATCGAAGCTATGGCGGTTTGTGGCAACGCGTGTTCATGGAGGGGCATTCCGCCGTTCCGTTCGTAACGGCACTGCTCGTATTCACATTTCTGCTGTTGGGACCGACGCTAAGCGTTACGGTCTGGCCGGTCGTGACGACGCTGGTCGCGGTGTTCGTTGTATTTTGGCTCGCGGTTCGCAGCGGATGGGTACCTGAGACCGGTTGGCGCGGTCTGTTCGCTCTGCAAGTGGCCATCATCCTCACCTTGTTCGTTGTCTTCTTTCTGATTTTGCCCTCGCCCGCAGCGCGCGAAGTGGACGGCGTTGTTTACCGACATGTTTTCGCGCCGCTCACTGCTGTGCTGATGGTCGTGGCTGCGTTGGCGCCATTGCTGGCGCGCTTGATGCTCCGTGACTGCAAACAATTGGGCGGACGGTTCGCACAATTGCTTGAGCGCACTGAATTATTCGTTGTCCCGCGGTTGCCTAAGGCCGGGTGGCGCCGTGTGCTGCATGGATTAATCAATGCACCGCTTTATCACTCGCTGCAACTGCTATTGCTGCCTGCGTTCTTCGTGGTGTTAGCTCGGCGCGAGTACATCGTGACAGTCGCCGTCGTGTGCTTCGTTGTGGCCTATCTATTGTTGGTGATTTCCGGCATCCATGAGCGCATGAGCTTGATGATCACCGTGGTCAAGCGCTGGTTCCTCATCGGCGGGCAGCTTGTGGTTTCGCTGCTCATCATCGTGCTGGCCGTTGCGCGATTGGCCGATGTCAGCTACGTCGCCACGCTTCTCGACGCCAGCCCATGGCGCATCATCTTGCAGTACATCGTGGCGGCGTATGGGGCGTTCTGGCTGTACGAGTACTGGATCAATCGCGCCTTGACCGAGCGTATGCTGCGGTTGCTCGACCCGCACTGCGCCGAGGACGGCTGCCCGGCGCGTATACCCTACGCCATCAAAGCCGAGGCTGTGACCACCAACGTCGTGGCAAAGGGGCGGACGCTCGAAATTTTCTCCGGCGCGCGTTTGGCCGTCGTGGGCCGCTACCGGCCGCGCCAAGGCAGCGGTTTGTGCCCGGCGTGGGAGCCCTATGAAAAGATTGACGTCTTCCAGGCCCTAGCCGCGAACGCGGCGGCTCAGCAGGACTGGAGCGACGATGACAGGGCCGACATCAAGATTGCCGTCGGCGAGTTGCGCAAGCGGGCGCGGCTCTATTTCAACTTGCTCAATGCGCTGCTGTTGATCCTGCTGGTCGTGACCGTCGTATGGACGCGCCAGATCGACGAGGCGCCGCTAGCCACCGGCCAGCGCCTCGACAGCGGGTTGACCACCCAGGCCTATGACCTGCGCCGTGCCCTGTTCGACGCGCCGCCGGCCTCTGGTCGGGCGATAGTGCTTGCAGCCTCCGGCGGCGGCACGCGGGCAGCGCTCTACACCGCGTCCATGCTGCGCGCGCTTGCGCAGACTGGTCATGCCAGGGACGTCGTTTTGCTCAGCGGTGTCTCGGGCGGCGGTGTGGCGTTGGCCTACTTTGCGGCCCACCATGAAGCGCTGATCAATGCTTCGCCGGGCGCGTGTACTGCCGAGGCCTTGCGCCGGTTCCGGCTCCACGATGTGGCAGCTGTGCAACCGGGCGGTGCGACGGGGGACGTCTGGTGCGAGTACTTCGCTGCGATGAGTCAGCCCTATATTGAACATGTCTTGCGCGGTGTGTGGGAGTTCAGTCTGCTCGGCGACGTCACCTTCTTCGACCACCTGCTGCTCTCGGAGATTCGCACCAGGGTTGAACGGCAGGAGAGGGTGCTGGTCACGACCCTGACCAAGCGGATGGCGGAGGATCTCACCGACTATCTCAATGAGCAT
>Ga0209536_100000538_pt1 | contig 60898 bp, 56 predicted proteins | sample DeeMarSeWOR28_12_FD_187461 | JGI IMG/M metagenome (GOLD analysis project Ga0209536, IMG submission 187461) | Marine sediment microbial communities from White Oak River estuary, North Carolina - WOR-2-8_12 (SPAdes) (version 2) | ecosystem: Environmental > Aquatic > Marine > Intertidal zone >...
TCGAGAGAGTCGCGCAACCGCGAGCCGCGCAGGACCATCTCGACGACCTCGTTCTTGTCCATCGCGCCGCGGATCGCGGGATCGAACGCGCCCCAGGAAAAGTACTCGCCGCCAGCGGCCTTGAGGATAACGACATGCGCTTCTTCATCCCTGTGCAGCGCGTCTACCACCGGCTCGAAGGCGAGCAGCATCTCGCGGTTCCAGAGATTGTGGCTTTCCGGACGGTTCAAGGTGATGGTGAGGATCTTGTCCTCGCGCTCGACAAGGACGGCGGGACTTTTCGCGTCGGCCATGCGTGGTGCTCCTCCTGTTAGCGGCGCGGCTTGTGATCAGTGTCTCGATCGGCTGCCCGGCGCCATCGCGGCGCTGGCGGTCGAGGATAGCTGGCAACCTGCCGGTTGCTTTTGGCTCGACGCGCAAATCATGCGCTGGCCGGGTCGATTTGCCTGACCGCCCGGCGTTCACGACTCGGCGCCCTCATTCTAATTGCTCTCAGCTGGTCGGGCCACTCTGTTGAATATAGAATGCCGCCGGTATTCGACGCGAAATCAATGCGGCGGCAGCGCGGGAGGAAGAAATGGCGGTAATGCTCGGACATGAGGCGCTCAAGGGCGTGATCGGCATGTCCGAGGGCATCGATCTGCTGGAGCAGACGCTGCGCCACGAAGCGGACGGCAAGACTTTCATATCACCCAAGTTCAACACCGACTTCGGAACCGGGTCAATGCGCGTTCTGGTCGCGGCGGATCACGACGCGGGTTTCCTGGCAACCAAGGCGTATCACATCATCGAAGGCGTCGGCGTACGCTACGTGGTGTCGCTCTACCGCTTGAAAGACGGCGAGCTCCTCGCGATCCTGGATGGGCAACTCATCACGGACCTCCGCACCGGAGCAGCCAGCGGCGTGGTCGCGAGGAAGGTGCGCGTAGCCGCGCCGGTTACGATCGGGATGATCGGTTCGGGAAACCAGGCCCGCACCCAACTGGAGAGCCTTGCGTCTGTCTACCCGGTGCGGTCGGCCAGCGTATACAGCCCGACACCGGCAAACCGCGAGCGCTACGCCCGGGAAATGTCGGCACGTCTCGGTTTCCCTGTCACACCCGTGGATGCCGCCGAAGCGGCCGCAAGGAATCATCCTGTTGTTGTTGCCGCAAGCAGCGCGCGCAGCAGCGAGCCGGTGTTGCGCGGGGAGTGGCTCGCCAAATGCCGGCTGCTGTGCGCGGTCGGCAACACGCGCGCGCAGTTCGCCGAAGCGGACGTGCCCTCATTCAGCGGCGCGGAACTGGTCGTGACGGACTCGCCTCACGCCTTCGAGGAGGCAGGCGACCTGATCGCGGTGGCAAGAAGCGGCTCGGTCCCGGAGTCCCGGCGCGCAACCCTTTCGCAGATCGTTTCGGGAGGCGCCACCATTCCGCAACACGGCCGTGTCGCCTTCAAGTCGGTCGGCACGGCCTTGCAGGACCTTTCTCTTGCGGTCCGTTTTTATGAGCGTTTAGCCGCCCAGGCAGGCACGGGCGGCTCGCGAGACCTTGGCAGTCTGCGTCAAATCGCGCTCACGCGGTAACAGCCCCCCTGCGGGCTGGCGGTCCGAGAGGATTCTAACTAGAATCAGATCGCTATCAGCGAATTCCGGCTGCGGCGGGACGAACGGCGCGGGCGCCCTCCAGCGCATGCGCGGCGAAGCTGGCGCAACTGGAGCGCAACCCGGAGAGGGAATCATGTCGCTCAATCTCAAAGGTGTCATGCAGGCACCCGTCACGCCATTGAAGGATGACTTCAGCTTCGATGCTGAAGGCTTCGCGAAGATGGTGGATTTTCACGTCCGCAACGGGGCCCCGGCCATTGCCTGGCCTCATCACAAGGCCGAGTCACTGAATCTCACCATCGGCGAGCGGAAACTCGGTGCCGAGATAGCCGTCAGGACAGTCGCGAAGCGCGTTCCTGTTTCCATATTCGTGGGAACCCTTTCGGAGGAAGACTCCCTTGACCTCGCGCGACACGCCGAGAGGATCGGGGCGGACGCGATACTCGTCATATCGCCGTACTGCCGTCGGCCCGCGCAGGATGAAATCTTCGATTCCGTTGTTCGGATCGGCACGGCGACCAAGCTGCCATTGCTTACCTATAACTCGCCGTGGCGCAACGGTGAAGGCGTCGAGTTCACAGCGGAGCTGACGGCGCGCCTCATCGAGCGGCTGCCAAACTATATCGGCATGAAGGATGCCAGCTTCCACAGCGAGAAGTTCTTGGAAATTTCCCGTATGGCCCTCAACATGCGTCCCGACTTCAAGATCATCATGGGCGTCGAGCATCTCCTGCCATCCTACCCGCTCGGCGCGTGCGGCTCGTTCTCGTCATCCGGCGCGATCGCGCCCAATCTCTGCAACCGATTCTTCAAGTCACTGGTGGACCGCGACTGGGCGACCGCGCGGCAGTGCCAGTTCACGCTCTCGCGATTGTGGCGCCTGTTCAAGGAACAGTACCCTTCATCGCTCAAGGGCGCGATGATCATGATGGGACGAGCGGTCGGCCCGACCCGTTCGCCGTTGCCCACCGCCACGAAGGAGCGAGTTGAGTATTTGCGCACCCAGCTGGAGGAAATGAATATCCTCCAGACCGAGCCTCACGGCTGGTAAGAATCGATCAAAACGCACAGAGGCGGCCGGGACGCAAGGCGCCTGCCATTGATGACGCGGGCCGTCGTCAGTGGCTTGCCGATCAACAGTCATTCATCGGAAGAAGCGTAACAACTTATGGCCACATTTCAGCCCGGGCTTGTTCACACGCCGGTCACGCCGTTCAAGCGCGATCAGAGCGTCGATTTCGATGCTTACGCAAAGATCATCGAGTTTCATCTACGGAACGGCGCAGACGCCCTTGCCCTGCCCATGCCGGTCGGCGAGGATATGAGCCTCACCGATGAGGAGCAGCGCAAGCTCATTGAATTTGCGGTCAAGCAGGTCAAGGGCCGCACCCCCGTTATCGCCCACGTAAGCGATGCCGGGACCAGCATTGCGGTCTCGCGTGCCCGGCACGCCGAGTCCGCCGGCGCGGCGGCCATCGTTTCCCATCCGCCCTACTTCTGGCATCCCAAGCCTGCCATGGTGCTCGAGCACCTCGTGCAAATCGGGTCGGCCGTCAAGCTGCCATTTTTCGTATGCACGCCGCCGGTGGAATCGGTAGGCACCGCGCTGACGACCGAGATCGCGCTTCAACTGATCGAGCGCCTGCCCAACTTGGCGGGCGTCGTCGACGCGAGCCTTGATTTCGTCTTCATGGAAGAGGTGATCTCCAATGGCCGGCAGTTGCGCCCGGATTTCCAGCTCCTTGCCGGGGCGGATTTCATGGTCTCGGCAAGCGCGCTTGGCGGCTATGGCGCTTTCTCGCCGCTTTCCGCCGTTGCACCGAAACTCGTGCGAACGCTCTATGAGTCCTGCCGGAAGGATCAGTTCATCGAGGCGCGACAGGTGCAGGAGAACATCGGCGTATTGCACCACGCCATTAAGGAGGCGGGCGCATCGGGTCTCAAAGACGGGCTGGCCGGCATCAAAACGGCGCTCGCGTACATGGGCCGCGAGTGCGGCCTGCCGCGGCCGCCGGTACGCCCGCTGGGCGAGGTCGAGCGGGGAAAGCTCGCCGAGACGCTCACGGGGATGGCATTCCTTCGCGCCGAGCCACGCGGCTGGTGAGCGCCGCCCCATGAGTCAGAGCGGCAGCACCGGTCTCAGCGCGAACACGATACTGGCGCAGATCACGAAGAACGGCGTCACTCACGTGGTCTGGCTGCCCGACAGCGAGACGAACTGGCTTTATGTCCTGATGAAGGCGGAGCCCTCGCTCCGGCTTGTCCCGGTCAGCAACGAAGCGCTTGCCTTCTCCGCCGCGGCCGGCTTGTCGTTCGGCGGCCGCGTGCCGCTCATCCTCATCCAGAACACGGGGATGATGGACTCCGGCAATTCCTTGCGCGGATGGGCGATCGATCTTTCGATTCCCGTGGTGTTGATGGTCGGCTATCGCGGCTGGACACGGCATGGCGTCACCCGCGATTCGGCGGCAGTCTACACGGAGCGGTTCCTCAACGCCTTCGGGATCAACTACTATCTGGTCGAGAGCGATGCCGATGCCGGGCGTATTTCGCTCGCGATCGATGAGGCGCGGCGGACCGCCCGTCCGGTCGCGACCCTGATTGCCGACGAGTACCACGGCTTCAACAGATGAGGTACTGGTGAAGAGAAATGGTGATGAGTGATGGGGGTTCCCAGTTCCGAGTTTCGAGTTCCAAGTTCTAGGTCTACCAGCTAACGCCATTTCCTTGAACCCTGAAACCCGAACACTGAACATTGAACCCGAAACGTTGAACGTTGAACAACCCTTAACGCCACTCGACACTCACTGCTCACTCCTCAGCGAGGAATTCCGCAATGATTGAAGTGGCCGAAATGCTCAAGGTGTTCCAGGAGCACCGCGGCGATGCGATCGTCGTGCCCGGCCAGGCCGGCCGTCACTGGACCACGATCAGCACGCGGCCCGAGCTCGACGTGCCGCTGATACCTTATCCGGCGATGGGCGGCGGCGCGTCGTTTGCCTTCGGGCTCGCACTGGCGCAACCGGAGCGCAAGGTCGTGCTGTTCGATTCCGAGGGCGCGCTCGTCATGTATCTCGGCATCCTCGCCACCATCGCCGAGCAGCAGCCCGGGAATCTCTATCACTTCCTGCTCGACAACGAATGCTATGCCACCACCGGCGGACAGCCGGTGCCGAATGCGAAAGCGACCCGCTACGACGCGCTCGCGCGCGACGTCGGCTATGCGAGCACGTTCGCCTTCGACCGGCTGGAGGGCTTTGCCACGTCCATCGGGCGCATTCTTTCGGCGCCCGCGCCGGCATTCGTCGCGCTCAAGGTGCGGCCGGAGATCCAGAACGTTCCGGTCGCCGAGCGCAAAGGCTGGGCGACGCGCACACGCGAACAGGTGCGTGATGATTTGCAGAAGGCCCTTGGGATATCAGGCGGGCGCTGAGTAGCGAAACTTCAGGCATTTTCTGTTGTCTTTCAGTAGGCTGGCAACCCTCGACGCCGCGCTGGGGTGCGCAGGCGGATCGTGTTGCACATAACTAATAAGGCTGGGAAGATTCCTAGATTGGGGGTAGGCCTGATTTCGTTGATACAGATTCTCAATCACGCAAGTTGTGTTTGTTTGCGGTCGTTGAACATGAAAAAAGGCCGGACGATCCCGTTTGACGCCGTGTGGGCACTGGGCTCGGGCATCAGACGTTTTCTTGAGACAAAAAAGGAGGGCAAGATGAAGCGAATTCTGTTGCTAATCGCTGCTGTTGCCGCGTGCGTCGCAGGGCCGGCGCTTGCACAGAAGTATCCGACCAAGCCGATCCGCATGATTGCGCCTTTCTCGCCCGGCGGCGGTTCATCCATTATCGGGCGCATGGTCACGACGCCCGTATCGGAAGCGTTCGGTCAGGCTATCGTGATCGACAATCGGCCTGGCGCCGGCGGGGCGATCGGGGCCGAGATCGCGGTAAATGCAACCCCCGACGGATATACGCTGATCAACGTCTCGTCGAGCTACTGCGCGACCTCCGCCTATCGCCGGCTGCCCTACGACCCGGTCAAGGACATCCAGCCGATTGCCCTGATTGGGACGACCGGGCTCATCATGATCGCGCATCCCTCCGTTCCGGCGAAGAGCGTCAAAGAGCTCATTTCGCACATGCGCGCCAACCCCGGCAAGCTCAACTACGCCTCTGTCGGCAACGGCAGCGTGACGCACCTTGCGCTCGAGTTCTTCAAGATCGAAACCAAGACGAACATGGTGCACGTCCCGTACAAGGGGTCGGGCCCGGGGCTCGTCGGGGTCGTTTCCGGTGAGGTGCAGATTTCAGCATTCAGCATGGTGCCCACCCTTCCGCACGTAAAAGCGGGGCGGCTGCGCGCCCTTGCCGTCACCAGCCCGAAGCGCTCGTCGTTGATGCCCGAGGTGCCTACCGTTGGCGAAACCGTCCCCGGGTTCGAGGTCGTTCACTGGTACGGCATCTGGGGCCCGAAGGGCATACCGCAGTCCATCGTCACGCGCTGGAACCGCGAGGTCGCAAAGGTCGTGAATGATCCGGAGATGGCGAAGCGCCTCAAGGCCGGAGGAATCGAGCCGGCCGGCGGCCCGCCCAAGGAATTCCATGATCTCATCGAACGCGACATCAAGCGGTGGAATCGCGTGATCGATGTCGCGAAGATCAAGCGCGTCGGCTGAATTCGCGCGCAGGGTGGCGCTACAGCGCCCAAATTATCCGCTGATGATGGGCGGCGGACGACCGCCGCCCACCCATCCGGGCAGGATCAGGTGATGACAATTGGTGGTGCAAGATGGTGATGCAATCGCGTCTTGCGCCAGCCATCATCAGCACTCATCACCAGCTCCTTTCGCCGGCTCGCATCGCCCATCAGGCAATCAGGGTTTGAGGGCGTAGGCGTCGTCGAACTTGCGCTCAAGCCCGTGGTGCGTGCCGCGGAGCTTGTCCACGACTTCCTTCGCCCACTCGAAGTACTCCTGCCGGCGCTCGAGGGACCAGCCGGCCGGGGGACGCGCAGCGACATCACGCAGGTTGCAGATCTTGTCGGCGAGCTTGACGAGGCGCGCTCCCTTGCTCGCGTGCCTGGCTTTCGCGACCTGAAGGCGCTTGCGCACGATCTTCTTCAGCCAATGCACGTCGGTGACTTCGAGCACGATGTTGGCGATCTCGTCGCCGAACTCGCCGCGCAACTCCTGCCAGCTCGTCTCCGTGTCTTCGATCGTGTCGTGCAGCAGCGCGGCGGCGATCACGACCGGATCAGCAACACGGCCCTCATGCCAGAGCACGTTCGCAAGCTGGATAGGATGGTTGATGTACGGCGACGCCTCCTTGTCCTTGCGGCGCTGGTCGCGATGCTTCTGCGCGGCGAACTCGAGCGCCTTGAGGATGAGCGATACCCCGTCTGGTTTTAGCGCGCGGCTTGCGGGGCTCATTGTTTTTTCAGAAGCGGCGCAATCGCGACAAGCCCAAGCACCGGCCCGGGTAACAGCAGCCAACCGACGTTTGCGCCAAGCGTGTCCCACGACGATGAAGCAATGGTGATCGCGACTACGGTGATGAAGAAGCCGATACTGTTCTGGATCGCCAGCGCACTCCCAACGAGCTCAGGCGGGCAGGCGCGCGCCGAGAGCGCGGAGAACTGGGGCGAATCAGCGACAACCATGATGCCCCAGAATAGCAGCGCGCCGAGCAGTAGCGCCACCGGAGCCTCCTGCAACAGCGGAAAAATCAGGCACATTGCGCCCGAACCGGCGAGAGCGCCCGCGGCGACCCAAGCGCTGCCGAAGCCACGACTCAGCCGGCCGCCCAGTATGCAGCCGAGGCCGCCGGCCCCGATGACGGCAAACGACCAGGCCGGCACGTGCCACAGCCCGGGCGCCCCACCCTCCTCGCGCATCAGCGCTCCAGCGACAAGGAGCGGCACCAGCGTCCAGAACGCATAGAGCTCCCACATATGGCCGAAATAGCCAAAAGCGGCCGCGCGAAAGGCCGGCACCTCGAAGGCCTTCCGCACGCCGCCCCACCTTCGCCGAATAGGAGTAGTCAAGAGATGGGGCCCGTCGCCCAGCCGCAGGACCAGCGCCCCGGCAACGAGCGCGAGAACCGATGACGCCAGGACCACGAAGCTCCAAGGCCAGGCGCTGCCCGCGGCGCGCACTGCATGCGGCAAAGCGGTCCCGAATGTCAGCATCCCCACGAGCCAACCCAGCACCTCGCCCGCCCGCTCAGGCGCCCAGCTCACCACGAGCTTCATGCCGAGCGGGTAGATGCCGGCCAGCGCCAGGCCGGTCGCAAAACGCCAGGCCCACGCATCTGCAAGCCCGGTCGCCAACAGCGCGAATCCGGCGTTGGTCGTCGCGCCGACAACGGCGCAGACCGCAAATATCCGGCTCGCGGGAAAGCGGTCCGCGAGCCCGGAGACAGCGAAGAGCAGCGTGCCGGAAATAAAACCGAGCTGAACGGCGTTGGTGAGTGTGCCCAGGTCCGCCGCGGTGAGCCCCCACACTTGCCGCAGGTCGTCGGCCGCGGCGTTGGCGCTGAACCACAGCGATGTGCCCAGAAACTGCGCCACGACGATGATCGCCACCGCGAGTCGCGGCAGGGCTTCCGGCGCGAATCGGCTGTGCATCATCCCTGGGCGCCCATCGCCGGCGTCCGGCCGAAAATTAAATGGTCACGACTACTGGTGATGAGTCATGGTGACAAGTTGCACGGCGTGGCTTTCTATCACCATTTCTCATCACCATTAATCATCACTTTCTCCGGCAGGCGCATGAAGCGCCTGCTGCAGGACGCGGGCAACGTGGACTGCCAGCCGGCCGCTCCCATCGTGAATCTGGTGTCGGCAGCTCGTGCCGTCCGCCACGACGAGCTCCCCGAAGCCCGCCCTTCGCACGCGCGGCAGCAGCGACGCCTCGGCCATCTTCATCGAGACCTCGTAGTGGCCCGCCTCGTAGCCAAAGCTGCCCGCCATGCCGCAGCAGCTCGACTCGATGGTTTCGACCTCGAGGCCGGGTACAAGCCGCAGCGCCCGCTCGACGTCGGGCATGGCGTCGAACGCTTTCTGATGGCAATGCCCGTGCAGCAACGCCTTCTTCTGTGGCAATGGCTTTAGCGCTACATCGAAACGGCCCGCTTCCGCCTCGCGTGAAATGAATTCCTCGAACAGGACGGTTTGTTCCGCGAGTGCCGTAACGGTGCTGTCCGGATTCAACGAGAGAAACTCGTCGCGCAGGCCGAGCGTGCAGGAAGGCTCGAGACCGACGATTGGCACGCCGCGCTCGACGAAGGGCGCAAGCGTACGGATCATGCGCCGCGCCTCGACGCGGGCTTCGTCCACGAGTCCGTTCGCGAGAAACGTCCGCCCGCAGCACAGGGGACGCCCGCCGTCCGCGGGGCGGGGCAGGTTCACTACGTAGCCGGCCGATTTGAGAACGGCCAACGCCGCGCGGGCATTTTCGGGCTCGAAGTAGCGGTTGAAGGTATCCACGAACAGCACCACTTCACGGCCGCTCGCGGCGGGGGCGGCATCGGGCGCCGTCGTCTCGCCGAACGGGTCGGTGCGCCAGCCCGGCAGCGAGCGCTGCGGTGCGAGACCGAGCAGTGCCTTCATTCCCGCCTGCATCGCGTTCATCATCGGCGCGAAGCGGGAAGCCCAGGGCGCGTAGCGCGGTAGAAACGCGACCAGCCAGTCCTTTAAGGCGAGGCCGTGGCGCTTGCGGTAATGATAGAGGAACTCGATCTTCATCTTCGCCATGTCGACGCCCGTCGGACACTCGCGCCGGCACCCCTTGCACGAGACGCACAGGTCAAAAACGGCATGTAGCGCGTCCGACGCGAGCGCATCGGGCCCAAGCTGGCCTGACAGCGCGAGGCGCAGCGTGTTGGCGCGCCCGCGCGTGAGATGCTGCTCCTCGCGCGTGGCGCGGTAGGACGGACACATCAAGCCGGCGTCGAACTTGCGGCAGTGGCCGTTGTTGTTGCACATCTCCACCGCCTTCGCGAAGCCGTCGCCGGTGCGCGTCGTGCTGTCTTCGTGCTCGGACCAATCGAGCGCGGTGCGAATCGGGATCGTCCGGTAGCCCGGGGCGTAGCGGTAGAGCGTGCGGTCGTCCTGCTTTGACGGGCGCACGATCTTGCCGGGATTGAGCAATCCTTTCGGGTCGAACAGATCCTTGATTTCCTCGAAGGCGCGCGTGAGCCTGGGACCGTAGAAGGGCTCGATCCACTCCGAGCGCACGAGACCGTCGCCGTGCTCGCCGGAGTAGGAACCCTTGTACTGCTTCACGAGGTCCGCGGCCTCCTCCGCGATGGCGCGCATCTTCCGGGCGCCGTCCTCGCGCATGTTGAGAATCGGGCGCACATGCAGGCAACCCACGGACGCGTGCGCGTACCAGGTGCCTTTCGTGCCATGCTTCTCGAACACACCCGTCAGGCGATCGGTGTACTCGGCGAGATGCTCGAGTGGCACCGCGCAGTCCTCGATGAAGGAGACCGGCTTGCCGTCGCCCTTCATGGACATCATGATGTTCAACCCCGCCTTGCGCACCTCCCACACGTCGCGCTGCAGCCTTGCGTCGGTGATCTCGACCACGCCACCGGGAAAACCCAGCTCGCCCATGAGCTCGGAGAGCTGCTTCAGCTTGCCAAGCTGCTCGCCGCGGTCCTCGCCCGCAAACTCGACCAGCAAAATGGCTTCCGGCTCGCCCTGAATGAACTGCTCGACGATCGGACGGAATGCCGGGTTGCCGCGCGCGAGGTCGATCATCGTGCGGTCCACCAGTTCGACCGCGATGGGTTTCAACTGCACGATGTGGCGCGGTGCTTCCATCGAGGCGTAGAACGTCGGGAAGTGGCACACGCCCAGCATCCTGTTCGGGGGCAGCGGCGAGAGGTTGAGGTGCAGGCGGCGGGAGTACGCGAGCGTGCCTTCCGAGCCAACGAGCAGGTGGGCCATGTTGAAGGGTTCGCCCAGAATCATGTCCAGGTTGTACCCGGCGACGCGGCGCAGGAGTTTGGGCACGCGGCGCTCGATCTCTTCGGCCTCGCGCGCCGCGATCCCGCGAATCTGGCTGACGAGTTCGACATAACCCGCCGGGGCGTCGCTCTCGCGCAGGTCGCCGGGCACGGCGCCGAAACGGTACTCCGAGCCGTCGGCCAGCACGGCGTCGATCGCGCCCACGTTGTGCACCATGTTGCCGTAGCAGATCGAGCGCGAGCCGCAGGAATTGTTGCCGGCCATACCGCCAAGCGTGGCCTGCGCGCTGGTCGAGACGTCGACGGGGTACCACAGACCGTATGCGCGCAGATACGCGTTCAGCTGGTCGAGCACGACGCCGGGCTGCACCGTGACCGAGCGCGCCTCCGCGTCGAAGTCGATGATCTCGTTTAGATAGCGCGAGCTATCGATGACGAGCGCAGCGCCGACCGTCTGACCGCACTGTGAGGTGCCGCTACCGCGCGGCAGGACCGGCACGCCTTCATCCAGCGCGATACGGAATGCCGTAAGCGCATCCTCCTCGGTGCGCGGCACCACCACGCCGACCGGCTCGATCTGGTAGATCGATGCGTCGGTGGAGTAGCGACCGCGCGAGGCCCGGTCGAACAGGACCTCGCCGCGCACCTCACGCCGCAGCCGGGCGGCCAACGCAGAGTCACCGGGAAGAATGGAGCGCGTCGCCATCAAAAAATGCCAGAAAGAGGTGACGATTAATGGTGATGATTAATGGTGATGATTAATGGTGATGGGAGAAACGTCGAGCAAATTCCCGGGGGTCCATCACCATCATTCATCACTATTTTTCATCACTATCTCTCATCATTTCTTGTGGTCCCGCTGTCGAGCCTATAATAATAACGCACCCACCCCGGAGAAGAACCATGACACACCAGAGCGGCCGCCATTTTCTGCAGATACCCGGTCCCACCAACGTGCCCGAGCGGGTGCTGCGCGCGATCGACAGCGCGACCATCGACCATCGCGGCCCCGAGTTCCAGCAGATGTCGAAGGAAGTGCTGGCGGGGTTGAAGCAGGTGTTCAAGACCAAGTCGCCCGTCGTGATCTTCCCGGCATCGGGCACCGGCGCGTGGGAAGCCGCGCTGGTCAACACCCTTTCGCCTGGCGACAAGGTGCTCATGTACGAGACCGGGCATTTCGCGACGCTGTGGCACAACATGGCCCGGCGCCTCGGCATTGATCCGGTCTTTGTGCCTGGCGATTGGCGCCACGGTGTGGATGCCGCGCAGGTCGAAGCGAAGCTTGCCGAAGACAAGAGCCATGCCATCAAGGCCGTGATGGTGGTGCACAACGAGACTTCCACCGGGGTCGTCACGCGGGTAGGCGAAGTGCGCAAGGCGATCGACCGCGCCAAGCATCCGGCGCTGTTCATGGTCGACACGATTTCCTCGCTCGCCTCGATTGACTACCGTCACGACGAGTGGGGCGTGGACGTGACCGTGGCCGGCTCGCAGAAAGGACTCATGCTGCCGCCGGGGCTCTCGTTCAACGCCGTTTCCGACAAGGCGCTCGCAGCGGTGAAGTCCGCAAAGCTCCCGCGTTCCTACTGGAACTGGGAAGAGATGATCGGCGCGAACAAGGATGGCTGGTACCCGTACACGCCCGCGACCAACTTGCTCTACGGCCTGCGGGTCGCGCTCAAGATGCTAATCGAGGAGGAAGGTCTCGAGAACGTCTTCAAGCGTCACGACAGGCACGCTGAAGCGACGCGACGCGCGGTAAAGGCCTGGGGCCTCGAGATTCTTTGCGCGAATCCCGCCGAGTATTCAAGCTCGCTCACCGCGGTGCTTATGCCGGAAGGCCACAGTGAGATTGCCTTCCGCCAAGTGGTGCTCGATCGCTTCAACCTCTCGCTCGGCTCCGGACTGTCCAAGATACGCGACAAGGTCTTTCGCATCGGGCATCTCGGCGACTTCAACGACCTCATGCTCCTGGGCACGCTTGCCGGCGTTGAGATGGGGCTCGGGCTCGCTGGCGTGCCGCACCAGAAGGGCGGCGTCGCTTCGGCCATGGACTACCTGGTGCGAGGCGAAGAGACTCAGGCGAAAGCTGGCGCGAAAGCGCGCGTCGCTTAAACGCCGCGCATTGGGTCGCCCGCCGGGCCGATCAGCAAGTCATTTAGTCGGCCGATCGCCGGGCCGATTCGTCTGCCGTCCCATTGTCTTTCCGGTTCCAGCATCCGGAAATGCATCGCCACTTGTGTAAACCCGCGGGAAGGGCTAAGTTACGCTCCCTCCCCGCCACCTGCTGCCTACCCCTATCGGGCGGGGTCCCTAACAGGAGGAGTGTCATGAAGCACTTGCATATTCTGCGTTTTGCGCTGCTGACCGCGCTGTTTGCGGCCGGATCCGCGCTCGCCCAGATGGAGCTCAAATTCGGCCATGTTGGCAACCCGGGCTCGCTGTTCCAGAAGTCCGCGGACGAGTTCGCCAAGCGCGCCAACGCCAAGCTCGGCGGAAAAGCGAAAGTCGTCGTGTACGGCGCGAGCCAGCTCGGCAACGACCGCGAGCTGCTCCAGAAGCTCAAGCTCGGCACTGTGGACTTCGCGCTGCCGTCGACTGTGATGTCGTCTGAATCGGATGTGTTCGGGGTGTTCGAGATGCCGTACCTGGTGAAGGACCGCGATCACATGAAGCGCATCGAGAAGGAGATCTTCTGGTCCAAGCTCGAGCCTGCGGTCGAGAAGAAGGGCCTTAAGATCGTCGCCGTGTGGGAAAACGGTTACCGGCACATCACCAACAACAAGCGCCCGATCAACCAGCCCAAGGACCTGGACGGTGTAAAGCTGCGCACGCCCAAGGGCAAGTGGCGCGTGAAGATGTTCCAGGCCTATGGCGCCAATCCGAGCCCAATGGCTTTCTCAGAAGTGTTCACGGCGCTGAAGACCGGCGTCATGGACGGCCAGGAAAACCCGTACGCCCAGATCTACAGCGGCAAGTTCCACGAAGTGCAGAAGTACCTGTCCATTACCGGCCACGTTTACACGCCGGCCTACGTCACCGTAGGCGCGAAAAAGTGGGCGTCGCTTCCCGCGGATGTCCGCAAGACTCTGGAAGCCGTCGCGAAAGAAACGCAGGCTTTCGTCTACGAGACCGCGGCCAAGGATGAGAGCGACCTGCTCGCCAAGATCAAGGCCGCCGGCGTCCAGGTGAATAATGCCGACAAGAACGCCTTCATCACCGCCTCCAAACCGATTTATGCGGAGTTTGCGAAGGAAGTCAAAGGTTCGCAGGCGCTGATCGATCGCGCGATCGCGCTTGGCAATTAACCGGTGCTCCAGGGCGGCAACTGGCCGCCCTGGTCCTTTCCCCTCCACATGACGCTGTCCTCCGTCGCCAGCCGGCTGCGGCTGGCGTTTGAGCGCCTGCTAGAGGTGATCGTATTCGCGCTGATGATCGCGCTCGCGCTGACCGTCGCGATCGCCGTGATCTACCGCAAGGCGGGCGAATCGCTGGTGTGGTATGACGAAGTCGCCGAGATCATGCTCGCGTGGATCACCTACTATGGCTCCGCGCTGGCTGCCCTGAGAGGCGCCCACATCGGCGTTTCTGCACTCGTCGATTCCATGCCGACGCGCCTGCGCGTTGCCGTGGCGGTGGTTGCCGAGATCTTCGTCATGGGATTTTTCCTGCTGCTCGCATGGGCGGGCTGGAATGTCCTCGAGGTGCTGGCCAACGACTATCTCATCAGTCTGCCCGAGGTCTCGACCCGCTACACCCAGTCCGTTATCGTAATTGGTGCGATTCTCTACGTGATCGCGGAGTTGCTGCGTTTGCCGGAAACGTTGCGCGCTGCGGCCTCGCCTGGGTCATCCAGAGGGCCCTAGATGGCGATGTTGCTGCTTTTTCTGGGCATGCTGGCGCTGGTGCTCATCAACGTGCCAATCGCCGTTGCGCTCGGCATTGCCGCCGTCGTTGCGATGCTTGCCGCCCAGGGCGTGGACTCGCTGCCCAACCTGGCGATCGTGATGTTCACCGGCGCGACCAAGTTTCCGCTGATCGCGATTCCGCTTTTCATCCTCGCCGGCGCCATCATGAACACCGGCGGGATCTCCCGCCGGCTGATCGCATTCGCTTCGGCCCTGCTGGGTTTCATCCGCGGGGGTCTTGCGATGGTCAATGTCGCGACCTCGATGTTCTTCGCGGAGATTTCGGGCTCGGCCGTCGCCGATGTTGCGGCGTTGGGCTCGATTCTCATGCCCGCGATGAAGCAGAAAGGCTACCCCGGACCGTTTGCTGCCGCGATCACCTCATCCTCGGCGTCGCTCGCGATCATCATTCCGCCTTCGATCCCGATGATCCTCTACGCCGTAATGGCTGATGCTTCCGTCGTGCAGCTATTCGTGGCCGGGATTATTCCGGGCATCATCGGGGGCCTTTTCCTGATGGGACTGTGCTACTGGTATGCGGTGCGCTACAACTACCCGGTCGAGGAGGTATTCCAGCTGCGGCGGGTGTGGCACACCTTCAAGGACGCGGCGCTCGCCTTCCTGCTGCCCATCATCATTCTCGGCGGAATCTTCGGCGGCATCGTCACTGCAACAGAGGGAGCCGGGCTTGCGGTCGCTGCGGCAATCGGAATTGCCGCCTGGTACCGCGAAATCAACTGGAAGCAGCTGTGGGCTGCCGTGATCGACGGCGGCGTGCAGACTGCGGTCGTCATGCTGCTGGTCGCCTCGAGCGCACTCCTCGGCGTCTACCTGACCGAAGCGCAGGTCCCGCAGCGTCTCGCCGGAGCTATCATCAATTTCACCAACAATCCGTGGCTGGTGCTGCTGCTGCTCAACATCTTCTTCCTCGCCATCGGTCTTTTCCTGCACTCGGCCGCCGCGATCATCCTGGTGGTGCCGATCGTGATGCCCGTCGTGAATCAGGTCGGGATCGATCCCGTGCACTTCGGCCTGGTGGTCACGCTCAATCTCGCCATCGGCCAGCAGACCCCGCCGGTTGCGAGCGTCCTGATGACCGCATGCTCGATTGCCAAGGAAAACGTCTGGGACGTCAGCCGGGCCAACATCCCGTTCATTGCCGTGCTGCTTGGCGTGCTAGTCCTGGTGACCTACGTCCCGGCGATCCCGCTTTCGCTTGTCAAGCTCTTCTACGGCTAGACCGACAAAGCCGCCAAGGGCGGAGCGATGACCGCCTCACGCGCCGGGCATCGCCGATTTCTCGTTTTTCCCGTTTTCAACCCCGGTAAAAATCCGGTTTAGTCAGCTTGCAGAAAGCTTGCGGGCGGAGCATGCCATCCTCAACCGGCCGCAGCCCGTCTACCGCCGGCGGACGCGCAGGGCAGTGACAGCGCCGCCGACCCGTGGGTCCAACGCGGCCCGGTTGGAGGGGTTTCGAATGGAGGAGAAGATGCATTTCGTGTCGCTCATTGCTCATCGTCCAGGCGCTTGCCCGCAATCATCGAAATTGGGAGTTTCGGTATGAAGATTGGCCTGCACAACAACAAGGATTTTCTCGCTGGGTTGCTGCTAATTGGAGTCGGCGCCGGCGCTTTTTACATGGCGCTCGATTATCCCTTCGGCAGCACCAGGAGCATGGGGCCGGGGTATTTCCCGCGGATCCTGGCAGGCATTGCCATCGCCTTTGGCATCGTCACGCTGCTGAAGGGCGTGCGGATGCCGGAGCTGGTCAAGGGGCGCTGGGGCTGGAAGCCCCTCGCAATGATCACGCTCTCCCTGGTGGTGTTCGGCTGGGTCGTCGAGCGCTTCGGGTTCGTCCCGGCTTTGGTCGCGTTGTTCTTCATCAGCGCCCTCGGGGGCCATGAATTCAGGTTCAAGGAAGTCGCGATCCTCACCGTTGTTATGACGATCTTCGCGATCGCCGTCTTCGTCGTGCTGCTCGGCCTGCCGTATCCGCTGATACAGGAGTTCTGATGGAAATTTTCCACAATCTCATATACGGCTTCGAGGTCGCGCTCTCGTTGCAGAACCTGGTTTACTGCTTCATCGGGGTGCTGGTCGGCACGGCAATCGGCGTGCTGCCGGGCATCGGGCCCCTGGTCACCATCGCGATGCTGCTGCCGCTCACCTTCAACCTGGCGCCGACGCCGTCGCTCATCATGCTCGCCGGCATCTATTACGGCGCTCAGTACGGCGGGTCGACCACTTCCATCCTGGTCAACCTCCCGGGCGAGACGGCCTCCGCCGTCACCTGCCTGGACGGCTACCAGATGGCGCGCCAGGGGCGGGCCGGGCCCGCGCTCGCCATCGCCGCCATTGGCTCGTTCTTCGCAGGATGCGTGGGAACGCTGCTGATCGCGCTGTTCGGACCGCCGCTAGCGGAATGGGCGCTGAAGTTCGGCGCACCGGAGTATTTCTCCCTGATGCTGATGGGCCTGGTCGCGGCCGCGGTTCTCGCACACGGCGACATGACCAAATCGCTCGCCATGGTGGTGGTGGGCTTGCTGTTGGGAGTCGTCGGCACCGACGTCAACTCGGGAATGTCGCGCTTCGAGTTTGGCATCGCCGAGCTGACCGACGGCATCGGCTTCACGGTCGTCGCCGTAGGCTTCTTCGCAGTGGCCGAAATCGTGAAAAACCTCGAATCGCCGGAAAAGACGGAAGTGTTCACCAAGAAAGTCAAGAACCTGATGCCGACCATCAAGGACCTCAAGGACTCATTCCCCGCCATGGTGCGCGGCACGGCAGTGGGCGCCTTTTTCGGAGCGCTGCCCGGCACCGGCCCTTCGATCTCCGCGTTCTCGTCCTACATGGTTGAGAAAAAGCTCGCCAAGGATTCTTCGCGGTTCGGCAAGGGTGCCATCGAGGGCGTGGCGGGACCCGAGTCGGCCAACAACGCCGCGGCCCAGACCGCATTCATCCCCACGCTGACGCTCGGCATACCCGGCAGCGCCACCATGGCGCTGATGCTGGGGGCACTTACGATTCAGGGCATCGCGCCGGGACCGCAGGTGATGACGTCCAATCCGGACCTGTTCTGGGGCCTGATCGCCAGCATGTGGGTCGGCAATGCCATGCTCGTCATCCTCAACCTGCCCTTGGTGGGCCTGTGGGTCCAGATGCTCAAGATCCCCTACCGCTGGCTGTTCCCCTCGATCATCATGTTCTGCGCGGTAGGCAACTACAGCTTGAACAACAGCGCGATGGACGTCTACCTGTGCGCGGTGCTCGGTCTTCTCGGTTATATCTTTGCCAAGCTCGAGTTCGAGCCTGCGCCCATGATCCTCGGTTTCGTGCTGGGACCGCTCATGGAGGAGAATCTGCGGCGGGCACTACTCATTTCGCGCGGCGACCCGAGCGTGTTCTTCACGCGCCCAATCAGCCTTGCTTTCATGCTGTTGGCGGCCTTCATTCTGTTCATCATGGTCGCGCCCGCGATGCGGAAGAAGAAGGAAGAGGTCTACAGCGTCCACGGCGCATGAGTATTTTGATGCGGCTGTTGAACCAGGAAATGCCCTGGTTGTGCCGGGGCATTTTTCTGAAATCTAGCATGCTCTCTCGTGCGTCCCGCACAGGATCTACGCGCGCCTGCGCAGTCGCATCCTGAAGATCGGGGGCGCTGTTCTTCGCTTCGGCGCGCCGTCGATTACGGCATGAACTTTCGCAGGTTGTTCACAGGACAGCACACTAGGTCCCATCGCGCGCAGGGGCGCCGGCCGCAGCGCGCAAAAGCCGGTCGTTGATGGCCATCCACTCTGCGCTCTGCGGCGGCTGTTCCACGAGAATGGTGTCGCAGCCGGCCTCATCGAGCTCGCGCAGGTTGGCGTAGAGGGTGTGCGCGTAGGCGGCTGGATCACTCGGTGCTGCAATCCAGGTAAGCCCTTCGTGCACCGGGCGCCGCCCGGTCATCGCGAGCGCCGCAACCCGCTTGCCGACGCGCGTGAGCGTGGCTGCCAGCTCCATCAAGAGATCCAGCTCCATCAGGATAAGCTGCGTCTGCGGGGCGTAGTGTTTTGCGAGCGTGCCCGGCGCTCGCGGTGCATCAGCCGCCGGCGCCGCGAGCGGCATCCCGAGCACCTGCTCCAGTTCCGCCGGTCCGATCCAACCCGGCCGCAGCAGCGCTGGCGCCGCGCCCGACAGATCCACGATCGTGGACTCGATGCCCACATCCGTCTCGCCGCCGTCGAGCACGCAGTCGATGGCCTGCCCGAACTCGTGCCGCACGTGGGCCGCTGTCGTCGCTGATACGCGCCCGTGCCGGTTCGCCGAGGGCGCTGCGATGCCGCCGCCGAAGCGGGCGAGCAGCTGCAACGCCACCGGATGCGAGGGCACGCGCAGGGCCACCGTATCCTGGCCGCCGGTGACAGCGTCGCTTACCCGAGGCGCGCGCCTGAGAATCAGCGTCAGCGGCCCGGGCCAGAACTTGCGCGCGAGCTTACGCGCCGCTTCCGGCACTTCGCCCGCCCAGTTCGCGATCTGCACCGCATCAGCAAGGTGCACGATGAGGGGATGGCCAGCGGGGCGGCCCTTGACCGCGAAGATTTTTGCCACCGCCTCCGAATTGGATGCGTCGGCTCCCAGCCCGTAAACGGTTTCGGTCGGAAACGCCACCAGGCCGCCGGACTTCAGGATCGCGACCGCGTGTTCGATGTCCTTATCTGATACCAAAATGCGTGACCAGTGACCCGTTCGCGTCTGGACAAGCCAAGAAGCATCATTGGCCCCGTAGAAACACACAAAAACACTGAGACATCTATTGTCCCAGCGACATTCGTCAGTCGTAAGCGGCCAACGTCACTTGACGCACTCAGGTCACCGGTCACTGGTCACGGATCACGCTGTCACTGTGTGAGGAGCCGTAGCGCCTCTTTATATTTCTCGGTGGTCTTCTTGAGAACGTCGGCAGGCAACCGCGGCGCCGGCGCCTTCTTGTTCCACGGCTGCGTCTCGAGCCAGTCGCGCACGAACTGCTTGTCGAACGAAGGCGGGCTGATGCCCACGCGGTACTCGGTGGCGGGCCAGAAACGCGATGAGTCCGGCGTGAGGATTTCGTCGATCAGTATCAGCTCGCCGCTCGCGTCCGTGCCGAACTCGAACTTGGTATCGGCGATGATGATGCCGCGCGTCGCCGCGTACTGCGCGGCCTCGCTATAGAGCCGGATCGAGATCTCGCGCACGCGCTCGGCCAGCGCTCGGTCCGCGACGATCTCGGCAGCCTGCTCGAATGAAATGTTCTCGTCGTGGCTGCCAATCGGCGCCTTGGTCGCCGGCGTGAATATCGGCTGCGGCAGCTTCTGCGCCTGCTTGAGCCCTGCCGGCAGCGGGATGCCGCACACAGCACCGGTGCGCTGATAGTCGCTCCACCCCGAGCCGATGATGTAGCCCCGCACCACCGCTTCAATCTTGAGCGGCTGGAGCTTTTTTACCACCATGGCGCGCCCTTCGACTTGGCCGCGCTCAGCGTCAGCGACCACCGTCTCCGGTTTGACCTCGGTCAAGTGATTGGACACGATGTGCCCGAGCTTACTGAACCAGAAGAATGACATCTCCGTCAGCACGCGCCCCTTTTCAGGAATCGGGTCGGGCAGGATCACGTCGAACGCCGAGAGACGATCGGTCTGGATCACCAGCAGCTTGTCCTCGCCCACGGCGTAGAGGTCGCGGACCTTGCCGCGGTGCAGGAACTTCAGGCTCTTCAGGCTCGATTCAAACAGAGTGGAATGGTTCTGAGTCATCTTTCATTTCCGGATTGGAGTGACCGGTGACCAGTAAACCCGACGCAAAAAAGCGCTGCGCGACGGGTCACCACCAGTCACGGGTCACCGGTCACACGTTACGCCCCATTAAAGTTCGGGCAGCTTCGCCGCCTTGACGGCATCGGCCTGTTTCTTGCGGAAATCGACGAGTTTCTTCGCGAGCGTTGCGTCCCCGAGCGCCAGCATCGAGATGGCGAAGAGGCCCGCGTTTGCCGCGCCGGCGTCGCCGATGGCAAAGGTCGCGACCGGGATGCCCTTGGGCATCTGCACCATGGACAGCAACGAGTCGAGCCCCTGCAGGTGCCGCGAAGGAATCGGCACCGCCAGCACTGGCAGCGTTGTTTTAGCGGCGACCACGCCCGCAAGGTGCGCGGCGCCACCGGCGCCGGCGATGAAACAGCGGACGCCCTGGGCACTGAGGCCGTCGATCCACTCGATCAGGAGATCGGGCGTGCGGTGGGCGGACAGTGCCCGTGCGTCGTAGGGGACTCCAAAATCCTTCAGGGCGCGCGCGGAATGCTGCATGACATCCCAGTCATTGCTGCTCCCCATGACGATCCCGACCAGCGGTTTGCTCACGGTATGCCTCCTAGGTTCCGAGCGCGTTATTCTAACGCAGCCGCGCGCAACTGGGAGGCTGCGACACCGGCGGTTTTCGCTCTGGTATCATGTGGAGCGTTCGACGGGGGTTGGAACTGCCGCGAACGACGGGGTTCCTCCAGCGCGCGATGCCGCTAACCAGCAAGCGCCGTGCCCAAGCGAACGGTCCCGCGTCAAGCACCCCCTGAACCGGAGATTCAATGAGCAGCGTTGGAATGACGCCGGGTAGCGAGCTGACCGGCAAGGTTGCGCTCGTAACCGGCGGATCGCGCAACATCGGCCGGGCGATTTCGCGCTCGCTCGCAGCCGGCGGCGCCGTGGTGATGGTAAACACCCATACCTCTGTCGAAGACGCCCGCGATACGGTGCGCTTGATCGAGCAGGCCGGCGGCAAGGCCGCGATGTTCATCGCCGACGTGACCGACTCCGACGCTGTCAGCAGGCTCGTGGACGACACCGTCCAGCGCTTCGGCCGGCTCGACATCCTCGTCAACAACGCCGCGGTGCGACGGGAAACCGACTTCGACAGGATAACGCTCGAAGAATGGCGGCGCGTTCTCTCCGTCGTGCTCGACGGCGCCTTCATCTGCGCGCAGGCCGTGCTCCCGCACCTCGTCCGCGCGGGCGGCGGCACGATCATCAACATGGGAGGGCAGACCGGACACAGGGGAGCAAACCGGCGCCTGCACGTTGTTGCCGCCAAGGGCGGCCTCGCCGCCATGACCAAGGGACTGGCGCTCGATCTTGCGCCCCACGAGATTACGGTGAATTGCGTCGTCCCGGGTACCGTCGAAACCGTGCGCGGCTCGGAGAGCGCGCCGGAGCGGCCCGAGTACCGGCGCTCGCTGCCGCCGCTCGGGCGCCGTGGCGAGCCTGAAGAGGTCGCAGCCATGGTGCGCCTGCTGTGCGGCCCCGACGGACGCTATATCACAGGGCAATCGATTCATTTGAACGGCGGCGGGTTCATGCCCTGACCCGGTGATGAATAATGGTGATGAGTACTGGCGATACGGAAACGTGGAATAGCTCTGATGGTTTTCCTATCACCAGTACTCATCACCAGTATCTCGTCACCAATAATCGTCACCCTTTCGGACAGCTAATTGATGGTGAGCCATGAAAAGCGCAAAACGTGTGAAGAAGGCTGAGGTGTCTCCGTTGATGCAGGAGGTGTCGGCCTATATCGCGGGGGCGTTGAAGCGACCCCTGCCAGCAAACGTCGTCGAGAAGACCAAACATCACGTCCTCGATACCATCGCTGCGATGGTTTCGGGCGCGCCGCTGCTGCCGGGCCGCAAGGCCATCGCCTTCGCCAAGACGCGCGCCGGCGGAAAGGAAGCCTGTGTCGCCGCCTCGCGCATCGTCACCACCGCCGAGTTCGCGGCGCTCGCGAACGGCATGCTGGCGCATGCCGACGAGACCGATGATTCCCACGCGCCGTCGCTGAGCCACCCCGGCTGCGCCGTCGTTCCCGCGGCGCTTGCGATGGGTGAGCGCGAGGGCCGCAACGGCACGCAGCTCCTGCGAGCGGTGGCGCTCGGCTACGACATCGGCACGCGCCTCAACATGGCGCTGCACGCGTACGATTTCCGCGAAGCCGGTCACTCCACCCACTCCTTCGGTCCCATGTTCGGCGCTGCGGCCGCGGCCGGCGCGCTTGCCGGCGTCAATACGGACCGGGCGCGCTGGCTGCTTTCCTACACCGCCCAGCAGTGCTCGGGGGTCTCCTGCTGGATGCGCGACGAGGAACACATCGAGAAAGCGTTCGATTTCGGGGGAATGCCCGCGCGCAATGGCGTGGCGGCGGCGGCGATGGTGGCGGCCGGTTTCACTGGCGTCGAGGACGTCTTTTCGGGCGAGCGCAACTTCTTCGTCGCCTACGACGAGACGCGACGCATCGGCAAGGCACCGGAGCCCGAGCGCCTCGCGCGCGAGCTCGGTTCCACCTATGAAATCATGAATACCAACATCAAGCGCTGGTCCGTGGGCTCGCCGATCCAGGCGCCTCTCGATGCGCTGCTAGACCTCATCCGCGCGCATACGATCAAGGCGGCCGATGTCGAGAGGGTCACCGTCCGCGTCGCGCATCAGGGCGCCAATACCACCAACAACCGCAATATGCCGGACATCTGCATGCAGCATATGTGCGCGGTGATGCTGCTCGACGGCATCGTCACCTTCAAATCCGCGCATGACGAAAAACGCATGCGCGACCCAAAGGTGCTGGCGCTGCGCAGCAAGGTCGAGCTCTATGGCGACGATGAGCTGACTCGCGCCATGCCCTCGCGCCAGGGTATCGTGGAACTCCGCCTCACCGGCGGGCGCGAGCTCAGGCAGCACGTCGAGGCGGTGCGCGGGACGGCGCAGAACCCGATGACGCGCGCGGAGGTGGACGAGAAGTCCTACCATCTGCTCGTGCCGGTCCTGGGCAAGAAGAAGGCGCGCGCGCTGTGCGATGCCGTCTGGGCCCTCGACAAGCTCGCCGACGTGCGCAAGCTGCGGCCTCTGCTCCGCCCCTGATCAGGGTCAAGTTTCAAGAAATGTTGGATGACTATGGTTTTCGAGGTTTCTAGCTTTGACATTGAACCTGGAACTTTGAACGTGGAACGTTGAACGCGATAGCACAATGAACCTCGAATTCACCGAAGAGCAGAAGCAGTTCAGAGAAGCCGTGAAGGGCTTCGCCGAGCGCCACCTGCGCGAGGGTGCGCTCGCTCGCGCGCACAACCCGGAGCATCCCTGGGACGTCTCAAAACTCATGGCGCAGCAGGGCCTTCTCGGGATCACCATTCCCGAGAAGGACGGAGGCCAGGGGGGCACGCTGATGGACGCCGTGATCGCCATCGAGACCGTAGCCCAGGTCTGCCCGCGCAGCGCCGATGTGATACAGGCGGGCAATTTCGGGGCGATCCGCGTGCTCGCCGAATACGGGACGCAGGACCAGAAGAAACGCTACCTCTCCCGCCTGCTCTCCGGCGAGGCTGTCATCTGCGTCGGAATGACAGAGTCGGATGCAGGCTCCGCCGTAACCGACCTCAAGACCACGGCAACGCCCGATGGCGAGGGCTACCGGGTGACGGGAGAAAAAATCTTCACGACGCACGGGCAGTACGCGGACGTGATGCTGGCCTACGTGCGCTACGGCCCAGGCGTGGACGGGATCGGTTCGGTGCTGATCGAGCGCAGCGCGCCCGGCGTCAAGCAGAGCAAATCGTCACGCTTCATGAATGGCGAGGAGTGGGTGACGACCTGGTTCGACAATGTGCACGTCCCGCCGGAGAACGTCGTACTCAGGCAGGGCGGATTCAAGAAACAGATCGCGGGCTTCAATGTCGAGCGCATTGGCAACACAGCCCGCTCGCTTGCGCTTGGCCGATACTGCTACGAGACGGCGCGTCAGTGGGCTCTGCAGCGCAAGCAGTTCGGTCGCATGCTCGCCGAGTTCCAGGGGCTGCAGTGGAAATTTGCGGACATGAAAATCAAACTCGACGCGGGCCAGCTCCTGCTCTATCGCGCGGCCTCGAATGCGGACCGCGGGTTTCCATCGGCCGAGGAAACCTCCATCGCAAAGGCGTACTGCAATCAGGCGGGCTTCGAGATCGCTTCCGAGGCAATGCAGGTCATGGGGGGTATGGGCTATACGGAGGAGACGCTTGTCGAGTGGTGCTTCCGCAAATGCCGCGGCTGGATGATCGCGGGAGGCTCGATCGAGATCCTCAAGAACCGCATCGCCGAATCGGTGTTCGAACGAACATTTTCGCAACGGCCCCCGAAGGGCGGTGACCGCTGACCAGTGCCCCTGTGACCAGAGCGCTGAGGGCAGCATGATCTTGCTGGTCACCGGTCACGAGTCCCTGTTCAATCAAAGTTGCAAATGAAAGATCCCAAACGATCATTACTCGCTCAGGCACTGTTTGCGCCGCGTTCGGTAGCGCTGATCGGCGCCTCCAGCGACGCCACGAAGAACACCGCGCGGCCGCAGCGCTTCCTGCGCCACCACGGGTTTGCCGGGCGCGTCATCCCGATCAATCCTGGCCGCCAGGAGATCTTCGGCGAAAAAGCCTATCCCGACGTGCGCGCAGTGCCGGAGCCCGTAGATCATGCTTTCATCATGGTGCCGACCGATCGCGTCGCCGATGCCGTCGCGCAATGCTGCGAGAAGCGGGTCCCGGTTGTCACCATCTTCAGCGACGGTTTCGCCGAGACCGGCGAGGCGGGGCGCCGCAAGCAGCATGAACTGCTCGAGCTCGCGCGCGCGAGCGGGGTGCGCCTGCTCGGGCCCAACTGCATCGGCCTGCTCGACACGCACTCACGCCTCGCCCTTTCGGTAAACGCCGTGCTCGAAAAAGCCGAAATCTCGGCGGGCTCCGTCGCGATCGTCTCGCAAAGCGGCAGTATGATGGGCGGGCTCATGTCGCGCGGCGCCGGCCGCGGCATCGGGTTCTCCCGGCTCGTGTCAGTCGGCAACGAGGCCGACCTCTCGGTGGGAGAGGTGACCGACATGATCGTGGACGATCCCGATACGCGCGTCATCCTGCTTTTCATGGAAACCATACGCGATGCCGAGCGATTGAGCGCGGCTGCGCGCCGCGCCTTTGCCGCGGGCAAGCCCGTCATCGTGTTCAAGCTTGGCCGCTCCGATGTGGGCGTCGAGCTCGCCTCCTCGCACACCGGCGCGATGACCGGCTCGGATGACTCCGCGGAAGCATTTTTCCGCGCCAATGGCATGTTGCGCGTGGAACTGCTCGAGACGCTGTTCGAGCTGCCCTCGCTGGTTCTCGGCCAGCGCCCTGCCGCGCGACACCGTGTCGCGGTCATGACCACGACCGGAGGGGGCGCTGCGACGGTGGTGGACCGGCTTGGCGTGCTGGGAGTGGAAGTCGTTCCCCCCGCCGACGCGGTGGTCGCGAGCCTTGCGCAAAAAGGCATACAGATCAATCGGGCGCGCCTTACCGACCTCACGCTCGCCGGCGCCCGCAAGGAGGTCTACAGCGCGGTGCTCAATACACTGCTCGCCTCCGATCATTGTGATCTCGTGCTCGCCGTCGTCGGCAGCTCCGCCCAGTTCCAGCCGGAAATCGCCGTCGAGCCCATCATCGCCGCAAAGGAAGCGGCCAAACCGCTCGCGGCCTTTCTCGCACCGCACGCAGACGCTTCTCTCGCGCTGCTGCGCGACGCGGGCGTCGCGGGCTTCCGCACGCCGGAAGCCTGCGCCGACGCCATCCGCGCCTGGCGAGAATGGCGGGCACCCATCGAGGCCCCGGAGCCCCTCGCAGTTCGCCTCAAGGCGGCACAGTCGGCGCTTGCGTCCGCCAAACGGCTAAACGAGCACGAGGCCTGCCGCGTGTTCGCCGCGCTGGGCGTGCCGGCAGCGCCGTCCGAGGTCATTACCGGACCCGACCAGGCGGTCAAGCTCGGGTATCCCGTGGTGGCGAAGATTCTCTCCCCTGACATCGCGCACAAGACAGACGTTGGGGGCGTCGTGGTCAACATCGCCAACGCGGAGGAGTTGAAGCGCGCCGCCGCCGCCATCTTGCAGCGAATACGCTCTTCCCGCGCCGGCGCTCGGGTGAACGGCATCCTCGTCCAGCACATGGAGCAAGGCCTGGCAGAGGTGATCCTGGGCTACAAGCGCGATCCGCAGGTCGGGCCTATCGTGGTGCTGGGCGCCGGCGGCACGCTCGCCGAGATCTATCGCGACTTCGCGGTGCGGCTGGCACCGGTGACAGAGCAGGAGGCCGCGCGCATGATCGAGGAGGTGAAGGGCCTCGCCATCATCCGGGGCTACCGCAATCTGCCGCGGGGCGACTGCGCCTCGCTTGCCGAGGCCGTCGCCGCGTTCTCGCAGCTGGCCGCGCTCACCCCGCCGGTCGCCGAAGCGGAAGTCAACCCCCTGATCGTCAAGCTCGAGGGCGAAGGCGTGGTGGCCGTGGACGGCCTGCTGGTCCTGGCGGACAATTCGGAAACTGCGTGAGTGGCGAACGGCGTTTCTTCTGCCGCCGATGAACGCCAATCTGTGTCCGCGAATCGTGAAACGTAAAACGTGAAACGTATTTGAGCCGCAGATAAGCGCGGATACACGCAGATTTTACAGAAAAGAACCAATTTGCCTTCTGGCTTCTGCCTACGGACTTGGGGTAGGTCCACTCACTACTCACGCCTTTGAGGAGCAACGATCATGTTGCTGAAAACCATCGCCGACTATGCCGTAGCAGAGCGGACGGCCAAGCTGCGGCCCGAAGTCATCCATCACGCCAAGCGCGCGGTAATCGACTGGTACGCCTCGCTCTTGCCCGGCAGCCGGGTCACGCCAGCTGTCCTGCTCGAGCAGGCGCTCGCCGAGGAGCTCGACCGCGGCCGCGCACGGCTCGCGAGCGGTCGCCGCGCGACGTTGCGCGCCGCCGCGTTGATCAACGGCGCCGCTTCGCACTCGGTCGAATTCGACGACATCTATCGTGATGCCGGCTACCACCCGGGCAGTCCCGTGATTTCTGCCGCCCTTGCGGCGGCCCAAACGCAGGGCGCCACCGGGGAATCATTCCTGCGCGGGGTCATCGTGGGCTACGAGACCTCGACGCGCATCGGCGAAGCCGTGATGCCCTCGCACTACAAGTTCTGGCACATCACGGGTACCGTTGGCTGCCTTGGCGCTGCCGCTGCCGTCGCCACGGTCCTCGGCTGCAGCCGGGAGCAGTTCATGAACGCGCTGGGCAATGCCGGCACTTTCGCCGCCGGGCTGCAGCAGGCGTTCCGCTCGCAAGCGATGGCGAAGCCCCTGCACAGTGCGCACGCCGCGGAAGCCGGCGCGCTCGCTGCCATGGCGGCTGCCGAAGGTGTCACTGGCGTGCACGACATCCTCGAGGGAGAGGTCGGGTTCGGCGCGGCAATGAGCGTCAGCCCAGACTGGGGCAAGGCGACCCGCGGCCTCGGCACGGATTACCACATCGTTCACGTCACCTTCAAGAATCACGGCTGTTGCGGCCACACCTTCGCCCCGATCGACGCCGTGCTCCATCTGATGCAGGAACATCAGCTCGCCCCCAGGGACATTCGCAAGATCCGGATTGCAACCTACAAGGCCGGGCTCGACATCGTCGACAACGCCAAGCCGGAGGGCGCGTATCAGGCGAAGTTCAGCGTGCAGTACACGGTTGCGCATGCCGTGGTGCATGGCAGCGTGCGCCTCAACGCATTTGTGCCAGAGCGGTTGGGCGACGCGGACGTCAGATCGCTCATGCAACGCATCGAATGCGTCGCCGATCCCGAGCTCTCCAGGGGATATCCCAACCAGCGCGCCGCGCGCGTGGAGATCGAGACCGCCGACGGCCGCAAGCTCGCGCATTTCCAGCCCACGCGCAAGGGGGACCCCGAGCTGCCGCTCACGGACGCGGAGCTGAACGGAAAGTATCTCGAGCTGGCCGTGCCGGTCCTGGGCGAGGCCGCGGCGCGCGCGCTGCTCGACGAGCTGTGGAAACTCGAGCGCCGGCCGAACGTGGAGTTCGAGCAGGCCGCGCGTCAGCCGGCGCTAGCCGCGGGCTGAGGACCCGTCGGGGGTGAATCGGGGTTGGGCACCTTGACGCCCTGAGGTTAGCGGCGGACAAACGCGGATGACCGCAGACAATATTCCCGCATCTTCAACCGCATATCGCCACACGCGCATCGCGTAGGAAGGCTCTCGGATCGCCCGTTTCACGTCATGCCTCACCAGGCTTGGACCCGATATCGCGGCTTCAGCGCGGTGGAGGCAGGCGGCCAAGCCGACCTATAATGGTCTTCCCACCCCACGGAGGCATTTGTCGATGAGACCGACCTCCCGCATGCGCGAGTTGATCGCGCGTCCAGTCTGCACGATCGCACCTGGCGTCGCCGACGCGCTCGCAGCAAGGCTCGTCGCCCGCGAAGAATTTGAAGCCGTGTACATGACGGGCTTCGGCACCAGTCTCACGCGCCTCGGCATGCCCGATGTCGGGCTACTCACGGCCACCGAGATGGTGGACAACGCGGGTCGCATCGCCGATGCGTCGGGGCTTCCGGTCATTGCCGACGCCGATACCGGCTACGGCAGCGCGGTCAACACCTGGCGCACCATCCGTGACTACGAGAAGGCTGGCGTTGCCGGCGTGCACATCGAGGACCAGGACTGGCCCAAGCGCTGCGGGCATCTTTCCGGCAAGAGCGTCATCGCGACCGCCGACATGGTCGCAAAGATCAGGGCTGCCTGCGACGCGCGCAACGATCCGGATTTCCTCATCATCGCGCGCACCGATGCGATCGCCGTGGAGGGACTCGAGGCAGCGCTCGAGCGCGGCATGCGCTACCGCGAAGCCGGCGCGGATATGCTTTTTATCGAAGCGCCGACCGTGCGTGATGACATCGAGCGTATCGCGCGCCATTTCAAGGGGGTTCCCCTCCTTTACAACGCGGCGGCGAGCGGCAAGACGCCCGACCTGCCCGTGGAAGAGCTGGGCCGGCTTGGGTTCCGTCTGGCGATCTTTCCGAACTGGGTCATCCTCGCCGCGATTCCCGCCATCGAACAGCTACTGCGCGAGCTCAAGCGCTCCGGGACCGTCGCCCACCTTCGCGATAAGGTCGCAAGCTTCAAGCAGTTCACCGACATCGCCGGGTTGCCCGAAATTCAGAAGCTCGAGGAACGCTATGACGTTCCCAAACGCATGCGCGCCGGGCTCTGAAGAGCTTCGCCCCTCGCCGCGACAAGGATGGCGTGGAGGACTGCTGAATGTTAGATGGTGAGGAGTACTGGTGATAGGTTGTTTCTCATCACCCCTTTTCATCGCCATCTTTCATCACCAGTTCCTGAGCAGGAGCGCAGGCGCCTACTTGACCAAGAGGTTGACCAGGATCTCCTGGTAAATCTTGGGGAGCTGCTCGAGCTCCTGAAGATCGATGCACTCGTTGACCTTGTGGATCGTACCGTTGGTGGGTCCGAGCTCGACCACCTGCGGGCAGATGTCCGCGATGAAACGGCCATCAGAGGTGCCTCCGGTCGTGGAAAGCTTGGTCTCGATGCCCGTGACGCGCTCGATGGCGCGGCCGACCGCTTCCACCAGGTCGCCGCGGCGGGTGAGATAAGGCCTGCCGTCGTAGCGCCAGTCGAGCTCGTAGGTGAGCCCGTGCCGGTCGAGAATGCCGTGCACGCGGGTCTGCAGAGATTCCAGCGTGCTTGCGGTCGAGAACCGGAAATTGAACTTGATCTGCGCCTCGCCCGGTATCACGTTGTTCGCCCCGGTGCCGGCGCTGATGTTCGACACCTGCCAGGTCGTTGGCGGGAAATACTCGTTGCCCCGGTCCCACTCGACGCCAGCGAGCTCAGCCAGGGCCGCCGCGACTTCGTGCACCGGGTTCTTCGCGAGATGGGGGTAGGCGACGTGCCCCTGCACACCCTTCACGACCAGGTGTCCCGATAGTGAGCCGCGCCGCCCGTTCTTGATCATGTCGCCCAGGCGCGCGACCGACGTGGGCTCGCCCACGATGCAGTAATCGAGCTTCTCGCCGCGAGCCTTGAGCTCTTCGACCACCCGCACCGTGCCCTCTACGGCCGGCCCCTCCTCGTCGGAAGTAAACAGCACCGCGATCGAGCCGGCGTGATCCGGGTGCGCCCCCACGAAGCGCTCGATGGCCGTCACAAACGCGGCCAGCGAGCTCTTCATGTCCGACGCGCCCCGCCCGTAGAGCACGCCGTCGCGGATGGTCGGCGTGAAAGGATCGCTCTCCCAGTGCTCCAGGGGGCCGGTCGGCACGACGTCGGTATGCCCGGCGAATACGATCACCGGAGCCGCAGTGCCGCGTCGGGCCCACAGGTTGTCAACGCCGTTCGCGTCCATGCGTTCGCAACGAAAACCGAGAGGCTCGAGCCGGGCCGCAAGAAGGTCGAGGCAGCCGGCGTCCTCTGGCGTGACCGAGCGGCATGCAATGAGCTGCCGGGTGAGTTCAAGCGCGTCGTTTTCCATATTTCTGTACCGCGTGACAAGTAGCCGGTGACCCGTAACCGGTGATCCGCAACTGGCGGCTTGCACGGTGAGGCGAATCTTAGCAGAGCGGGTAGAATGGGCGGCAAACAGGCGGGGCCTTTGATGCCCTCGCGCCCTACCCGGAAGACCATGTGACAGCGCCGCTCGTTTCGCCACGGCATAGGTCCGCTCAAAGCGCGCGGCACCGCAGCGCGCCGCTCATCAACCAAGTAACCGGTGCGTGAAGCACCACGGAGGAGACGACAATGAAGCCATGCAACCTGCTGCTCACCATTCTCACTGCCTCACTGCTGGCCATGCCCGCGGCCGGGCAAAACTACCCCACCAAACCCATTCGCGTCATCGTGCCGTACGCCGCAGGTGGCAACACCGACATCACGGCGCGCGCGGTCGGCGCGAAGTTGAGTAAGGTCCTGGGCAAGCAGATCGTGGTCGAGAACCGCCCTGGCGCCGGCACGAACATCGGCACGGAGCTGGTCGTGCGGGCGCCCGCCGACGGCTACACGTTGCTGATGGGTGGTGCCGCCAACGCCGTCAACATGAGCCTCTTCGCGAAGCCGCCCTATAACACGCAGCGCGATCTCGCGCCCGTGGCGTGGTGTGTGCAGGGCGCGAATGTGCTCTCGGTCCACCCGTCCGTCCCGGTGACCACGTTGAGGCAGCTCATCGCGCTCGCAAAGGCCCGCCCGGGCGAGCTCAACTTCGCTTCCTCCGGTATCGGCGGTTCCAACCACATGGGCGGCGAGCTCTTCAAGGTGATGGCCGGCATCAATATCGTGCACGTTCCCTACAAAGGCAACTCGCCCGCGCTCACCGACGCCATCGGGGGCCACGTCGAGATGATCATCTCGGGGGTGCCCGCGCTGTTGCCTCACATCCGCTCGGGAAAGCTGCGGGCGATCGCCATCGGAAGCCTCAAGCGCTTCGCGGCGATTCCGGAGGTTCCGACGTTCGATGAAGCCGGCTTGCGCGGTTATCAGGCCACCAACTGGTTCGGTCTCATGGCCCCCGTCAAGACGCCTCGCGACATCATTGCCCTGCTCAACAGCGAGGTCGACAAGATCCTCGCCAGTCCGGACCTCCAAAAACGTTTCCTCAATTCCGGCCTCGAGCCGCGCGGGGGCTCGCCGGAGCGCTTCCAAAAGTTCATTCAGGAGGAGATCGAGAAGTACGCCAGGGTCATCAAGCTGGCAAAGCTGAAACAGTTCTGACGCCGGCGCGCCTGCACGCCCCCTCAGCCCGGAGGCTCCATGTTCTTTGAAGGCGTTGACTTCTCGGCGCTCGAGCTGCCGCCGGCGGCCCAAGCTCTGCGCGAGGAGGTGCGCACATTCCTTCGGTCGGAGCTCGCCACCGGCGCCTTCACGCCCCACCTGGGTCATACCGAGTTCGACGCCGCGTTCACGCTCAAAGTAGCGGAACGCGGATGGATCGGCATGACCTGGCCCAAGCGCTATGGCGGGGCCGAGCGCTCGTACCTCGAGCGCTTCGTCGTTACCGAGGAGCTGCTCGCTGCGGCCGCCCCCTGTGCCGCCCACTGGTTCGGTGACCGCCAGACCGGACCGAGCCTGTTGCGCTACGGGAGCGAAGAGCTCAAGCAGCGCTTTCTTCCGGCGATCGCGCGCGGGGAATGCTATTTCGCGCTCGGCATGAGCGAGCCCGGCTCGGGCTCCGACCTCGCCTCGGTGCGCACGCGAGCCGAGCGCGTCGCCGGCGGCTGGCGCGTTACCGGCCAGAAAGTCTGGACGAGCTGGGCGCACCGGGCACACGCCTTCTTCGTGCTCTGCCGTACGGCGCCCGATACGGGCAATCGCCATGAGGGGCTGTCGCAGCTCATCGTGGATCTTGCGGCACCCGGCGTCACCGTGCGCCCGATCCGTTTCATGAATGGCCACCACCATTTCAACGAGGTCTTTCTCGACAACGTGTTTGTCTCCGACGAGATGGTGGTCGGCGAGATCAGCCAAGGATGGAAACAAGTGACTTCCGAGCTCGCGCTCGAGCGCAGCGGCCCGGAGCGCTACATGACGACGTTCCCGCTGTTGGTCGAGCTCATCCGCAGGATGGGCGCAGCGCCCGATGCGCGCGCACGGGAGCTGGTGGGAAAGCTCTCTGCGCGGCTCTGGTCACTGCGCCGCATGTCGCTCGCGATCGCGCTCACGCTGGATCCGGGGCGGGGCGCGCAGCAGGGTGCCGCGCGCGCGGGTCCTGACCTCGCCACAGAAGCGGCGCTGGTCAAGGACATGGGCACGTTCTTCGAGCGCGACATCATCGAGGCAGCGCGCCTGCTTGCCGCCGTCGAGCCCACCCCGGACGCGACCGACACGTTCGAGCGCTATCTTGCCGAGACCATCGTGTGCTCACCGGTTGCCACCATTCGCGGCGGCACGACCGAGGTCTTGCGCACGCTGATCGCGCGGCGGCTGCTCGGCGCACTCAAGTGAACACGCCGAACGACGTCCGCTCAATGCTCGTGGAGTCGCTCACGCGCCTCCTGAAGGATCACGTCGATCAGAAATTGCTGGTCGCCGCCAAGCAGCAGGGGTGGGCCCCGGAGCTGTGGCGCAAGCTGGATGAGGCAGAATTTCCGCGCGTCTCACTGCCGGAGGAGGCAGGCGGCGCAGGCGGTACGCTCTCGGACCTTGCCGCCGTCCTGCGGGTAGCCGGGCGCTTTGCCGCACCTGTGCCACTCGCAGAAACCGCCATGCTCGCCGGTTGGATGCTGGCTGCTTCGGGCCTGCCGGTCCCGCGCGGGCCGCTCGCCGCCGGTCCGGCGCACGGGGAAACGGTAACGGCACGGCGCGAAGGCTCGCATTGGATTCTCAGCGGAACGCTTACCCGTGTGCCGTGGGCGCAGACGGCCTCCCGCCTGGTATTGCTGGCGCACACCACGACTGAGGCGATCGTCGCGAACGTGGATCCGCGGCACTGCCGGATCGCGCGTGGTCGCAACCTCGCCGGCGAGCCGCGCGATGCTGTCCGGCTCGAGGACGTCCCCGCAGAGCAAGCCGCCATTGCCGGTCCAGGCGTCACGCAGGAAACGTTCAGGCTTCGCGGCGCGCTGGCCCGCTCGCTGCTCATGGCGGGCGCGCTTGAACGCGCGCTCGAGCTCTCCGTGGAGTACGCGCAGCAACGGGTCCAATTCGGGCGCAAGATCGGGCAATTCCAGGCGATCCAGCACGAGATCGCCCGCCTGGGCGGCGAGGTCGCGGCGGCGGTCGCGGCGGCATTGTCCGCCGCCGGGGCCATGGAGCGCGGCGGGGACGTGACTCTGGCAGTCGCTTCGGCCAAAATCCGCACTGCTGAGGCGGCGCGCGATGGCGCGCTCATTGCGCACCAGGTTCATGGCGCGATCGGCGTCACCGACGAGCATGCCTTGCACCATTCCACGCTAAGGCTGTGGGCGTGGCGGGAGGAGTACGGCAACGAAGCCGCGTGGTCAACCGCGCTGGGCCAAGCCATTCAGGAAGGCGGTGCCGAGCCGTTCTGGCCCGCTGTCACGGCACATTGAAAAACCAGGGAGATAACAATGAGCATCGCAAGAGTTGTTTTGACATTGGCGCTGTGTGGCGCCACCGCATTTGCCCAGGCCCAGGGCTGGTCGCCGTCGAAGAATGTCGAGATCATCGTCGGCTCGGCGCCCGGCGGAAGCAATGACAAGACCGCGCGCGCGGTCGAGCGCGCGCTCGTGGAAAACAAGCTCGTCAAGACCACGATCTCGGTGCTCAACAAACCCGGGGGCGGCAGCAGCATCGCATTCACGTTTGTGAGCCAGCGGCCGGGGGATCCACACACGCTGCTCGTCGGCACCACCGCGCTGCTCACCAACCACATCACCGGGCGCAGCAAGATCTACCATAAGGACTTCACGCCGATCGCTTCGCTCTTCAACGACTATGTCGTGTTCGTGGTTAACGCCCAGTCCGACATCAAGGACGGCAAGGACCTCGTCGAGCGGCTGAAGACGAAGCCGCAGTCGATCGCCATCGGGTTTGCCACCGCGCTCGGCAGTCACAACCATATCGCGGCCGGCCTGCTCATGAAGACGATCGGTGGCAACGTGCGCGACCTCAAGCCGGTCGCCTACAAGGGCTCCTCGGTCGCCATTACCAATCTGCTCGGCGGCCACATCGACCTCGTCACGACCGCGGCCGGAAATGCCGCGGGTCACGTCGAGTCCGGCCGCCTGCGCGTAGTCGGCGTCGCCGCCCCGCGGCGCTTTGGCGGAGCCCTTGCCAATGTGCCGACCTGGAAAGAGCAAGGCGTGAACCTGGTCTACGGCGGATTTCGCAGCATCGTCGGACCGAAGGGGTTGAGCGCAGACCAGGTCGCCTTCTGGGAGAACGCGCTGCGCAAGGCTTCGCAGACGCCGAAATGGCAGGCTGACCTCAAGAAGAACTACTGGTCCGATGATTTCCTCACGGGCGCGGAGTTCGCCAAGGAGCTGGACGAAACCTACGCTGCCATGAAGTCGGTGCTGGTAGACCTCGGCCTCTCAAAGCAGAAGTAAAACGACATGCACGGTGAGCGGCGGCCAGTGACCGGAAATATTGCTGCGAGCCGCCCGCCGCTCACCAGCGCCACATCCCATTCACGAGGCACGCGTTCCCATGGCTGACCCTGTCCTTCTCGAGCACCCGGCGGACGGCGTGGCGCTTCTGCGCATCAACCGTCCCGAAGCGCGCAATGCGCTCAACCTCGAGGTGCGCAAGCATCTGGCGCGGCATCTGACCGAGCTCGGCGAGAACGAGGCCACCCGCGCCGTCGTGCTTACGGGAAACCAAAAGAGTTTCGCTGCCGGCGCCGACATCAAGGAAATGGCGGATGCCGGGACGATCGAGATGTATCAGCGTGGCGTGCACAAGCTGTGGCGCACGATCGCCAGCTGCCCCAAGCCAGTGATCGCGGCGGTGAACGGCTTCGCCCTGGGCGGCGGATGCGAGCTCGCCATGACCTGCGACATCATCATTGCGGGCGAAACGGCCAAGTTCGGCCAGCCCGAAGTGAAAATCGGCATCATCCCCGGCGGCGGCGCCACGCAACGCTTGACGCGCGCCGTCGGCAAATACAAGGCCATGCGATACATCCTCGGCGGCGATCCCTTCAATGCCAGGGAAGCGTTTGAGATGGGGCTCGCGAGCGAAGTCGTCCCCGACGCGGAAGTCGAGCAACGCGCAATCGCGCTCGCGCAGCAGATTGCGGAGCTGCCGCCGCTCGCCATCCAGCTCGCCAAGGAGGCCGTGCTCGCCGGAATGGAGGCCCCCCTCTCGAGCGCCCTAGCGCTGGAGGCCAAGTCGGCACAGATGCTTTTCTCCTCGCAGGACCAGAAAGAAGGCATGCGCGCCTTCATCGAGAAGCGCAAGCCGAAATTCACCGGGCGCTGACCGCGCGGAAAGAGCCGGGGTGCACGACAGATTGACCTACCCTCCCGCCGGCCGGTGAGCGAGGCCAATCCCCTCTTGCCTGAGGAGGGGTCGGCGCGGAGCGGCGGAGGTCGTGGGAGTAACGAACGCCCGCGTAACCACCCCCTTTGCTTCGCATCCACCCCTCCACGATAAGGGGGGAGTACCTGGGGATTGATTCATCGGGCGCACTCAATTGAAAACATACGATTCACAGACTGGTGCCTCCAAACGCGGCGTCGCCGTCGCAGCGCTGCTTGCCGGCGCGCTGGCGATCGCCACCTCGGCCCTGTTCGTCAAGGTGAGCGAGGCCGGGCCCGTGGCCACCGCTTTCTGGCGCATTTCGCTCGCACTTCCATTCCTGTGGGCGTGGGCAATCATCGAGCAGCGCGGAGCGCTCGTCCGCGCTTTCGTCGCCCATCGCAGCCTCATCATCGCCGCGGGCTTCTTCTTTGCGGGAGACCTCGCGTTCTGGCACTGGTCGATCGTGCTCACCTCGGTCGCCAATGCGACGCTGCTCGCCAATCTCGCGCCGATTTTCGTGACGCTTGCGACCTGGCTCCTTTTCTCGAGACGCCCTTCCGCTCTGTTCGCGCTGGGCCTTTTCACTGCGCTGGCAGGCACTGCGACATTGCTTGGCGCCGATTTCCGCGTCGGCGGAATGGCCGTGCTGGGCGATCTCTTCGGCGTCGTCACCGCGATGTTCTACGCCGCTTACCAGCTGGCGGTCACGCGACTGCGCGCCGGGGTCGCGACCTCGAGCATCATGGCCTGGAGCTGCACGGTGATGGCGGTGCTCCTCCTGCCCGTCGCCCTCGCCTCAGGCGAGCAGATTTTGCCGGTCACCGCGACGGGATGGGTCAAGCTTGTTGCGCTGGCCATCATCGCGCAGGTCGCAGGCCAGAGCCTCATTGCGTACGCGATGGCGCACCTCCCGGCCACGTTTTCTTCCGTCGGCCTGCTCTTTCAACCCGTCATGGCCGCGGCGTTCGCCTGGATACTGCTCGGCGAGGCGCTGGGCGCGAGCGGGATGGCCGGCGGGGTTATTGTGCTCATCGGGATCTTCATCGCACACCGCGCCGAGCTCGCGCCGCACGCGCCGGCGAGGTCTGATACGATTTAGCCGCAGATACATGCGGATGGCTTCTACAAAAAGACCGTTCCGCCTTCTGACTCCTGCCTTCTGACCTTGGGGAACGCCGGTAGAATCTCGAATTAAACCGACCGGAGAACCTGCATTGAATCGAACCGCCAAGGCGCCCAGCACGCGAGGCAGAGTCGAGCACGTTTCACGGAACTGAATGGAGAAAAAGATGCCCTATGCCAATTCCAACGGCGTAAAGCTGTACTACGAGGAAGCGGGGCGCGGCACGCCGATCGTGTTCGTCCACGAGTTCTCGGGCGACATGCGCAGCTGGGAGCCGCAGCTGCGGCACTTCAGCCGCCGCTATCGCTGCATCGCGTACAACGCCCGCGGCTATCCCCCCTCGGACGTGCTGCGCACACCCAGCGGCTATTCGCAGAACATCGCGACCGACGACGTCGCCAACGTGATGCGACATCTCAAGGTCCGCAAGGCACACGTCATCGGCTGCTCCATGGGCGCCGCGGCAACACTGCACTTCGGCATGCGCTATCCGAAGATGGCCCTCTCGCTCACGGCGGTCGGCGCGGGATCGGGCTCCGACCCTGCAAAACGCAAGGAGTTTCTCCGAAACAACGAGACGATGGCGCGGCTGTTCGAAGAGCGCGGCATTCTGGCGGCGAAGAAGGTCTACCAGCTCGCGCCCAACCGGATACAGATGCAGAACAAGGATCCGCGCGGCTACCGCGATTTCTGGGTGAAGTTCGCCGAGGGCTCGGCGGCCGGCCACGCCAACACGCTGCGCGGGTTGCAGGCGCGGCGGCCCAGCATCTATCAGCTCGAGGCCGGTCTTCGGCGCATGAAGGTCCCGACCCATATCGTGGTCGGCGACGAAGACGAGGGCGCGCTTGCGCCCGGGCTGTTCGTGAAGCGCGTGTGCCCCGCGGCGCGGCTTACGGTGGTCGCTGCCAGCGGTCACGTGGTGAACGCCGAAGAGCCGGATTTCTTCAACCGCATCACCGATGAGTTCCTCGCGCTGGTCGATTCGGGGCGGTGGCGGCCGCGTGATCCGCGTTCGCTCAACCCGTCTACCATGGTCACGCGGAATTGAACCGCGGAGACGCGGAGAGCACCAACACACAACTGAACTGCCAAGGCGCCACGAAGATAAAAATCGATTCACGATTCGCCATTCACGATTCACGTTTTTGAAGGGAAAAAACGATGCCTTTTGCTGATTCAAACGGAGTCCGCCTTTACTACGAGGAAGCAGGCCGCGGGACGCCCATTATTTTTGTCCACGAGTTCGCCCACGACATGCGTGGCTGGGAGCCGCAGATCCGCCACTTCAGCAGGCGCTACCGCTGCATCGCGTTCAATGCGCGCGGCTATCCGCCCTCGGAGGTGCCGAAGGCCGGCTCGCAATACTCCCAGGCGATCGCCACCGACGACATTGCGAACGTGCTGCGCCATCTGAAGATTCGCAAAGCGCACGTCATCGGCTGCTCGATGGGGGGGTTTGCCTCACTGCACTTCGGCCTTCGTTATCCGAAGATGGCGCTTTCGGTCACCTCGGTTGGCGTGGGTTACGGCTCCGACCCGGACAAGCGCCAGCAGTTCGCGCGCGATACCGAGGTGATGGCGCGCCGCTTCGACGAGCTGGGCACGCCGGAAGCCATCAAGGTCTACCAGATCGGTCCCGCGCGCGTGCAACTCGCCAACAAGGACCCGCGCGGCTTTCGAGAATTCTGCATGATGTTCGCGACGCACTCGGCGCTTGGCTCCGCCAACACGTTGCGCGGCGTGCAGGCGCGCCGGCCGACGGTCTACAGTCTGGAGAAGCAGTTGCGCCGGTTGAAGGTGCCGACCCACATCATCAGCGGCGATGAGGACAACAACTGCCTGGATCCCGGGCTCTTCATCAAGCGCGTGTGTCCGGCGGCGCGGCTGACGGTCGTGGCGGCGACCGGGCATGCGGTAAACGTGGAGGAGCCGGATCTCTTTCACCGGATCACGGAGGATTTCCTGGCCCTGGTGGATTCGGGAAGGTGGCGGGCGCGCGACCCACGCTCGCTCAACCCGTCCACGATGGCAAAGCGCAATTGAACCGCCATGACGTCAAGCCCGCCAAGAACCCTATTTACGGCTAACACCGACTGGTAAATCGCCGAAAGGTGGGCGGAGCTAATCGGACTTTTTCCAGAGATCTGCCTAACAGAATATTGTTACCTACCGACCTCCACCTCGTGGCGTCTTCAAACAGGCGGGCTTGCGCTTGCGCGCGTGATGTGTTGCTGTTCGTGCTCCGCACTAGATAAGTAGTCAGCGGTTTTTTGTGCCCATCGACGTATTGACCCGCTCGAGGGATAAAGTTGGTAAACGCAGAATGGCGCCTTGCAAACCGCCACTTTTGTCAACCAGGTTAGGTCGGGTGTCGTAGAAATGCTTCTGGAGGTTCGTAACATCCAACAAGTGCCTGGCGAACCTCAGCGCAGATGGTTTTTTTCACATGAGCAGGATCTCCTCGTATGGTTCAGTGATGACGGGACTCCTGTGGCTTTTCAACTGTCCTATGGAAAATACCGCGATGAACACGTCGTGCGCTGGAAAGCTGGGCGTGGCTTCACGCATCATCGCGTAGACGATGGAGAAAGCGGCGCTCTGGCCAGTGATGCGCCTCTACTCATGCCGGGCGGTGTATTCGAGCCATCACGGGTTCTAAAGCGGTTTCAGGAACTTTCGGCTGAAATGCCTCGCGCAATCGCGGATTTTGTCGCCGCGCGGCTGCGGGAGCATCCGGAGTACCGTCAAGACACCTAACCCATCGCTCCAGGCGCTGCGGATGCCGCCGCCTAAGCGCAAACGTCAGGCCTGCACGATTTCTTATGCGTACTCAACAATCCAAAGAAGGTATGCTCTCAAGCCATTCACTGAAAGGGCATTCAGCTTCAGTGATTCTACTGACGGGCCTGCTGACCTGTCTCGAAGTGCAAGCCAACATCACCTGGGAATGGAAATACTCGGGTCCTGGCATCAAAGCCTGCGGAACGCTTCAAACCACGGATACGCCCAACTCGTCGGGTTTCTATCAAATCCTGAGCATCGCGGGCCGCAGGGGCGATGATCAAATCACCGGTCTCTTTTTTGCGGGTCGAGCCATCCCCGGAAACGCATCATACCCCGTTGACAACCTGATCAAGGCCACAGGTAACGCACAAATCACCGTGCACGGCTTTGGCTATTCACTCGCCTCCGGCGCACACTCAAACCCATACTTTAAAGAGGCGCCGACGGGCTCTGGCTACGCCGAGGTATACACGACACCCGGCGGCTTCAGCGAGGTACCCACGGAATTCAAAGCAGCACCATTGGAGACAGGCGAGCACTCTTCACCGGCCATCGATGACAAAACTTCGAAGTGTGACTAGCGCCTTTCGCGCAGCGGGCGCATGCTCAGCATCGACTTTGAAATACAACAATACCCTAACGCGCCGTCCAGCACGGCATTGCACGCGGCGCGAACCGGGGGGCGAGGTCCCGAGCGAAAATATCAGGACTCGACAGCTTCTGCGTAGAACACCATGAGCGCCATCAAGTACGACCGGCTCTACTCGGGGCCTGACGGCAGGTCCCGAGTCGAACGGGGCCTGGAGATCGAACTCACCTCCCGCGAATTCGCGCCCCCGGCCCCGCCAATGGAGGTCTCGGCACTCGAACCAGCGTCAACTTATGCCTTTCTCGTCGTACCGCCTGGGTTCGTCGGGGACTGGCACCCCAGCCCCAAGCGGCAGTGGGTGTTCTATCTCCGGGGAGAAATGGAATACGAAGCCGGCGACGGCTCAAAGTGGCGGGTAGGCCCGGGAAGTTACATGCTCACGGAGGACACCACTGGCCAGGGGCATAGAAGCCGCGTGGTCAGCCGGGAGGCTGCGCTTCTCCTCGCGATACAACTGGAGCCGTGACAGCTGTTGGAGGCAGAACAAACAGCGCCGCCTCGCTGAAAACAGCCTCTGGCAGAGTAGCGAGGGCTTGTCCCTCGCGGCAAACGGGAGCGGCCAAGTGAATGGGGTATTCTAGGCATTCGCAATTCCGCAAGCGGCCCGTTGCCAATCGTGCCTTCAATGTCGAGCAAGCCTGGTTCAAAACCTTTGCGCGTGGCCGTGGTCGGCGGCTCGATGGGCGGGTTGACGACTGCCCTCCTGCTGCGCGATCTCGGCCACGAGGTCGACGTCTTCGAGCGCGCGACCGGCGAGCTGACCGGCTTCGGCGCGGGAATCGTGGCGCACGAGGTCAGCACTCGCTACTTCGTTCAACGAACGCCGGACTGGCTCGCGCAGACGACGGTGCACGTTCCGAGCCACCGGATGCTCGACGGGTCCGGCGCCCTGCTTTGGGACTATCCCGTTGCCTACCGCTTCGTCTCGTGGGGCGGGCTGTACCGCGCCCTGCTCGGCGCGTTCGGGCGCGAGCGCTATCACCAGGGCGCAGCGCTCGTCGGTTTCGATCAGGACGCGGCGGGCGTTGACCTCCGCTTCGCAAGCGGCCGGGAATCGCGCTACGACCTTCTCGTGCTCGCCGACGGCCTGCTCTCGACCGGCCGCCAGCGGCTTTTTCCCGGCGTCGAGCCGGTCTACTCCGGCTACGTTGCGTGGCGCGGCACCGTCGCCGAAGGGGACATCCCGGCGCGCATCCTGCAGCAACTCGACGACACGATCACCTACGTGCTGGTGCCGAACAGTCACATACTTGTCTACCCCATTCCCGGCAACGACAACCGCGTCGATCGCGGCCACCGGTCGTGGAATTTCGTGTGGTACCGCAATGTCGCCAAAGGCGCTGCGCTCGAGGAGCTACTGACCGATCGCGACGGCTACCCGCACTCGGCCTCGCTGCGTCCCGGGCGTGTTCAGGACCGCTACGTGCACGAGCTCAAGGAGCACGCCAGTGCCGCCCTGCCCCAGGACGTGGCTGCGATCGTCAATGCCACCGAGCAGCCGTTCATCCAGGCGGTGATGGATGTCGAATCGCCCGCGATGGCGGTGGGCCGCGTCTGCATTTTAGGGGACGCGGCATTTGTGGCGCGGCCGCACGCCGCAGCCGGTACCGCCAAGGCCGCCGAAAATGCCTGGACCCTCGCCGCGGCGATTGCGACAGTCGAGGACGATCTGCCCGACGCGCTTCAACGGTGGTCGGCGCATCAAACGGCGCTCGGCTCGAGCCTGGTCGCGCGGTCGCGTCACATGGGAGAGGGCTCGCAATTCCGCTGTGATTGGCGCCCCGGCGATCCGGCCCTGCGATTCGGCCTCTACGAGCCGGGCGATTCGTGCACCTGGACCCGCGCCGCGCATTCGGCAGCCGCAACACGCCGCGAGGAAGGCGGTGCGCGGAGCGAATGAACCAAAGCACCACCTCATCGCGAGCTGATTGCCTTGTGGCTCGCGCGGATCGTCGGAGGCCCCCTGAAGCGATCCGAAAACGCGTCATGAACAGCTACCTGGCCGTTCTGCTCATGGTTGCGGCGGGCTCGGCTTACGCAGGCGACAGCCGGATCCCCGAGACAGCGCTTATCTGCTCCGAGTCATGGTACCGCGCTATCGAGGAGCGGTTTCCCACTGGCGACGGCCATGGCCACGGTCCCGACATCGGCTCGGAGGAATGGAAATCGGTGATCGAGTTCAAACTGGGGATTCGAGGGGAGCCGAATATTCCGGGCCGTGCCAGCCCCGCCTGGTGCCAGTACATCGATCGGCTTGTTCGGCCGGGTCCTGCGTCACGGGCCGGCGACGGACAGTCCGCTCCAACGACTGTGGCGCCCGGCCCTTCCTACGCCTGCGATAAAGTGATGGCCAACGGCACAGAAGCGATGATTTGCGCCGACGAGAAGCTGTCGGCGCTCGACCGCAAGTTGTCCCGTGTTTACGCCGCTGCATCCCGGAAAGCGACCCATGAGCACCCGCCAGTGCTGAAGGCAGAGCAGCGGGGATGGATCAAGGGGCGCAATGACTGCTGGAATAGCGACGACCAGCGCCAATGCATCATGGACGCCTACCGACACCGCATCGCTGAGCTGCAGGCGCGATATCAACTGGTTCCAGGGATCGGACCGGTGCGCTTCGTTTGCGACGGCAACCCGGTTAACGAAGTGGTCGCCACCTTTTTCCGCACGGATCCTCCCACGCTGATCGCCGAGCGCGGCGACCGCGTTTCACTGATGTACCTGCAGCCAAGCGGCAGTGGCGCAAAGTATCAGGGCCGCAACGAAACCTTCTGGGAACATCAGGGCGGAGCATTGATTACGTGGGGCTATGGTGCGCCGCCGATGCGTTGCAGGAAGGTGCAATGACTCCGATCGAGAACCTTTTCATTTTGCAGCCGGCCGGCAAACACATGGCGTCGCACTCGTGCGCCGCCGATGGCGGGCGTAACTACAGGAGCTGAAGCTGTGCTCATACAAGTCCGGCCCGTCGGCTTCGTCGCCGCGCTCCGACGTCATGCGGAAGACGACTTCTGGGGAGGAGGGGAATCCTGCATCGAGTTGACCGAGCAGTTCAACGCTGATGCGCTCCAGGGTCTCACTGATTTCTCGCATATTGAGGTCCTGTTCCTCTTCCATGAGGTCGACCCCTCCAGGATCATTACCGGCGCCCGGCATCCCCGCAACAATACGTCCTGGCCTGCGGTGGGCATCTTCGCCCAGCGCGGAAAAAATCGCCCGAATCGCATTGGTAGCACCATCTGCCGCCTGGGCCGCGTGGAAGAAAAGCGGCTATACGTTACGGAGCTCGACGCGATCGACGGCACGCCCGTGCTGGACATCAAGCCGGTCATGGCCGAGTTCCTGCCGCGGGAGCCAGTTCGCCAACCCGCCTGGTCGTCCGAACTCATGCAACGGTACTGGCTCCGCAAAGAGTAGCCCCCCGTGGGGTCCGCCATCGACCGGGCGATCCCCCCGGATAGTCACCCATTACGTTTGGCGTTTACGCGCTGCACCGTAACAGTGACGTTGATCGGAAACCCAATGGCTCAGCCAATCCCCACCTTCACCGAGGCCGACTTGGAACGTGTCCTGGCCCGGGACTACCCACCCGAACATTGCGCGCATCTCAAAGCCGTGCTGGCCCGTTATGGATCCGAGTCCTGGCAACGAGAAGCGTTGCGGGTACGAATGGCGTGCTTGAAATGCGCAGGCGGCGATGCCAGGCAGCTCGAGCGCTACATTGCCGTAGCGTGTAACGATTACCGGGATGTTCTGGCCTATGCCGAGTATCCCGCTTACATGAAAGCGGGGTCAGACGAGGAGAAAGCGGCGGCAATGCGCAGCGATTGGGCGCAGCTGCAGGAATGGCTCGCCCAAAAGTAGAAACTATTTTTCTGTCAGGAAGGGCGCTGGTTTCCCGGCTGCGGCGGGCCGATTTTCTTTCTTAACCGCTCGATGTACTTGTCCACGTCGATCACGAAGCGGTCGTGCTCGGCCTCCCCCACCTGCTCGACGTCGTCAAATACCTTGACCTTAAAGGTGAGGCGGCGCCGGTCGATGCCCGTCAGCTCGACGTCGGCCCGAACCTTCTTGCCGATTGGCGTTGGCGCCAGATGCCGGATGTTGACCGAGACCCCTACCTGGCCCTGGCCTGGCTTGAGATACGGCGCAGCGAGGCTTTGAGACGCCATCTCCACGAACCGTGTCATCGACGGCGTGGAGAACACCTTGTAATCGCCACGGGTGGTGCAAAGGTTCTCCGTGACCTCCCATTCCTCGCTATGCGTCATGCCAACCTTGAGAGTGTCCATTCGTCCTTCTTCGTAGCCGTTGTCGAGGAGCGATATTCTAGTTGAGCGCGGGCTCAACTAGAAGAAAATGGCTCGCCGCCCAAAGCAATCATCCGGCCTTGCAAGCGATCTTCAATCCTGGTTTACGGCGCCTACCAGGCGGCGTTCAGCACGTGTGAAAGGAGCTCACGCTCGCGCACGAACTCCCGCTCGGGGTCGGCATTGAAGTTCCTCAGCGAGTGCTCTATGACGCGCGGCAGCTCCGCTCGTGAGATGCGCAGCGCCGAGAGCCGTGTCGGCATGCCAAGCGAGTGGAGTACCGTGTCGAGCGCGTCGGCGACCCGGAACGGTGCCTCGTCAATCAGCGTGCCGTCTCCCCAGACGTCAAGCGCCCTTGCCATGCGCACCATCGCTTCGGGGTCGCGCGTGCCGAGCTGGCGGAGAACGGTGCCGGCGACCGCGCTCGTGCCCTCGCCCTGCCCGACCCCGGGAAACACGCTGAAGAGCGCGGTCGAGAACGCATAAATGACGCGCCCCGCCCAGTGGCGCTCGAACTGCGTGCCGCCGTCGTCGGCCTCGCGGTTCTGTAGCAGCGTCGCCGCGCAAAGCTCGATTCGAAGCGAGGGATCGGAGGTGTCGCCAATGCGCGGCAGCGCACCGGCCGCGAGGCGAAACGCCTGGAGGCGGTTTCCCTCGACCAGCGGGTTGACCGCCACTCCGCCCAAGTTCATCACGCAGCGGCAAAAAATGGTCGCCGCGCCGGTGCGGATCAGGCTCAACGGCGCCGTGAGAAGCGCGTCCGCATCCCAGAAAATCGCAGCGGGCCGGGTTTTGGGATCGAAGAACTCCATTCCCCGACTGCTCTCGTCCTCTTTCATGCGTGATCCGGCGCGGTTCTGTGCCGTCGTCGGCGCGGTCAGGACGTTGATGATGGGAAGCTTTGGCTCCGACAGCTTCGGGCTGATGGCGGGCCCGTGTTCAGGATAACGCGTGATGAGCTCGTCGAGCGGCCGCTTCTCAGCGAGAAGAATGGTGACGATCCGCGCGCCCTGGATCACGCTGCCCGCGCCGACACCGATGACGAGATCCGCGCCGGCGGCCCGCGCCGCCTCGGTTGCGCGCAGCACGGACGAGTGCGACGTGTCCTTGTCGATCTCGTCGAAGACGCCGGCGAGGCTGCTGCCTAGCAGCTTGCGAATGCGTTCGATCAGCGGCGTCTTGCGAGAAACGGTGCGGCCGCAGACGACGAACGCGCGCCTAGCACGATGGCGTGCCACCTCGTCCGGCAGCTTGTCGATTGCGTTCTTTCCGCTGTAAAGGCGGAACGGATACCCGACGGCTCTAAAATCGTAGCTATACATAACGCCTGGGTGATGGGGCGGTCTCGAGTTCCGAGTTTCGAGTTCCCGGTTTCCAGTTTCGCAGCCTAGCCGCCTCTAGTCTCTCATTTCAGTCCATCTGCGGCTAACTAACGGTGTTCAGGGTTCGATGTTGTAGATCGGCGTTTACCTGCGTTCATCTGTGGCTGAAACACGATTTACGATTCACGATTCACGCATTGCGGCTGTGGACGAAGCGCTCATGCGACGCCAACGCAGCGAGCGCAACGCCGGCGCTCGCCATCTCATCGTAGACCGGGATGCCGAGCGCATTGGCCGTGGTGCGAAACGCGCGCTTGCGCTCTTCGAGCGGGGGGTCACCGTCGGAGCGCAGCACCAGCACGAAATGCGCCCGGCCTGGATGCCGCGACTGCACGCGCAGCGCCGCCTGCACGAGATTGTCGAGAACCTCGTCGCTGGTCCGGCCGACGAACGCCGAGAGATTGAGGTGCATGACGAGCGCGTCCGGGCTGCCCTTCTCGTAGATGGTATCGAGGATCTTCTCCGCGACCCGGCCGTCCTCCTGCCGGAGCGTGCCGACCGGGCAGTCCACCGGATTCGTGATGCTCGTTCCCGGAGGCAGCTTCAGCTCGGCCAGGGCGTCGATCGCGGAATGTTCGAACGGCAGCACGTCCAGGCCCAGGCGTGCGTAGCAGTCCGTCGCCAGGACGCTCGTGCCGCCTCCGTTGCCAAACAGCACGACGCGCTGCATCGGATGTTGGGGGTGCGGCGCAAGAGACTGGAAGATGAGCAGCGTATCGATGAATTCGTCGAGCGTGTTCACCAGCACACATCCCGTCTGCCGCGACAGGGCCACCCACACCCGGTCATCGCCGGCAAGGGAGCCGGTGTGCGAGGCGGCCGCAAGCAGGCCCTGTTGCGTGCGCCCGCCCTTGAGGATGACGACCGGCTTTCTCGCGCGCGCTTCCCTCAAGATCTCGAACAGCCGCCGGCCGTTCTTCGCTGCTTCAATGTACATTCCGATCACTTGGGTTTCCGGGTCCGTCAAATAGAACTGCAGCAATTCGTGCGGCGCGACATCGGCACAGTTGCCCACGGTAATCAACCCGGAATATTTCAAACCACGCGCAGAGCCGCGCCGGATAATGTCGGTGCCAAGACCGCCGCTCTGGCAGATGATGCCCACCGGTCCCAGTTCCTTGGGGCCGGCTTCAGTAAACGTCACATGGCCGCGCGGCGTGTAGATGCCCAGACAGTTGGGGCCGACCAGCCGCATCCCACCGGCTCGCGCTGCGGCAGCGAGGGCATCTTGCAAGGCTTTGCCCTCGTCGACTTCTCCGAAGCCGCTGGAGATTACCTGCGCAAAGCGCACCCGGCCCCGGCCGGCCTCGAGCAAGGGCACGACCTGGGCTGCGGCGATCGCGATATAGGCATAGTCGATTGGGCGCGGCGTATCACCGAGGCTTTCATACGCCTTGAGCCCGTCGATCTCCGCTGCCGATGGGTGTATCGGATAGATCTCACCCGTATAACCGAATTCCCGTATACGTCGAATGAATACATTGGGCAGCGCCGTCCCTCTCGTCGAGGCGCCGACGACCGCTACCGTCTTCGGCGCGAACAACGGGCCGAATTGCTCCAATATGTCTTGGCTCATTTGCGCGCGTTCAACTGTGTGGGTCGTGATTGGACGGTGCGAGCGCAAAGTGGATTGGTCTATTCAACATTCACCATTCACGCCTTTGTGAGTACGAAGCGGGCATCCACCGCAACCGCCCCGACTTCGGAAACGATCAGTGGGTTGATATCCGCCTCCTGGATATCGTCAGCGTGATTCATCAGTAGGCCGCCTTCACCACCGACACGGAGCAGCGCGTCGAGAATCGCCTCGCGCGAGACCGGTTTCCGACCCCGCGCGCCTTTTAGGATCGCCGCCCCTTTGAGTTCGTCGAGCATCTCCTCCGCGTCGCGCTGCTCAATCGGGCAAATGCGGAACGCAACATCGGCCAGCACCTCGACAAAGATCCCGCCCAACCCCACCATGACCAGCGGGCCGAACTGGGGATCGCGCACACCCCCGATCACCATTTCCTGGCCGGCCGGCGCCATCTCCTCGATGAGAAAGCCGTCGACACGGGATGCACTGATCGCGGGCGAGGCCATCATGGCCTTGATTGCGGCGGTGGCTTCGGCCGGTGAGCCGATGTTGACCCTGACGCCGCCCGCATCGCTTTTATGCAGGATGTCAGGCGAAACGACCTTGATCACCACCGGCGCCTTGAGCTGCTCGAACACGGCACTTACCTCTGCCGCGCCGCTCACCCTGACTGATTTCGGTACCGTCAGGCCGTACGCGTTCAGCAGCTGCTTGCCGGCTTGCTCATCGAGCGCCGCGCGATCCTGGCGTCGCGCTTCGGCGATCAGGCCGTGTGTGTCCATTCGAGATCCTTAAGGACCATCACCTGGGCGCGACCATGGCCGATCAACCCGAAAACGGCGGGCAATAGGGGGTGAACTGTTATTGGAGATTTGTCCTTCATGGCGGCCTTGGCGTTATGGCGGTTCAACATAATCCAGGTTCTGGCGGCGTCTCGGCGGTTCATTTACTGAATGATCTGCGTGTATCCGTGGCTGCAAGGCTTTTCAGCTAGGCCTTCTTTCCAAGAACCTGCGGGATGATCCCCGTATGCACCTCGCCCGAGCGAAACGCGTCTGAGCGCAATACGGCAAGCACCGCGGGTATGTTGTTCTTGGGGCCCTGTATTTCGAACACCTCCAAACCCTCGATGAGGCGCTCGATCGCCTGGGCGCGCGTTGCGGCATGCACGATCACCTTGGCGATCATCGGGTCGTAATGCGGCGTCACATCGCGCCCCTCGGCGTAGCCGGTCTCGACCCGAATGCCCGGATCTTGCGGCGGGCGGAACACTTTCAATTTACCGGGCGACGGAAAGAAGTTTCTTGGGTCCTCGGCGTAAACCCGCGCCTGGACCGCGTGGCCTTTGACTTCGATCGCCGCGGGAAGAATCTCCCCCAGCCGCTCACCGGCGGCGCAGCGGACCTGGGCCTTTACGAGATCGACCCCCGTCACTTCCTCGGTCACACCGTGCTCGACCTGCAGGCGCGTATTCATCTCGAGGAAGCTGAAGGAGCCGTCCGGTCCATAGAGCATTTCCACCGTACCGATGTTGTCGTATCCCATGTCGCGCACAATACTTGCCACGCGCGTAGCCATCGATTCCGCTTCGGCCCGTCCGATGACCGGCGCCGGCGCCTCCTCGATCACTTTCTGGTTGCGCCGCTGTGTCGAGCAGTCCCGCTCGAAAAGATGCGCGGCGCCGCCATGAAGGTCGCCAAGCACCTGGAACTCGACGTGCCGGGGCCGCTCGACCAGGCGCTCGAGGTAGACCTCGGCATTGCCGAAGCCGCGCGCCGCCATCGAGCGCGAGCGCTCTACCGCCGCGATGAGCTCGTTTTCATCCTTTGCAGGCAGCATGCCGATGCCACCACCACCACCGGCGGGCTTGACCAGCACTGGAAACCCAATTGCGCGGGCCGCCGCGAGCACCGCCTCGTCTTCCGCGGGCAGCACTCCGGAGCCGCGCGCGACCGGCATGCCGTGGTGCGCGGCGAGCTCGCGCGCCCTGGTCTTGTGGCCCATCGCCGCGATCCACCGCGGAGACGGTCCGATGAAACGTGCCCCGGAATCGAGCACGCGCTGCGCGAACTCAGCGTTCTCGGAAAGGAAGCCGTAGCCCGGATGCACGCCCTCAACACCCGAACGCGTGATCACCTCGAGCAGCACGTCCTGGTTCAGATAGCTGTCGCGCGCCGGCGCAGCCCCGATCGCATAGGTTTCACTCGCAAGCTCGAGATAGGGCGCGCCATAGTCCGCCTCGGAGTACACGGCCGCGGTCTTTACGCCGAGCTCGTAGAGCGCGCGCAGCACTCTTGCCGCCACCGCCCCTCGGTTTGCCACCAGAACCTTGCTAAACATGGATACGCTTACGCATTGGAAACTGAGGGTCGCGCTCTCTGGCCGCTAATGGTGATGGATACTGGTGATGAGGTATTGGTGATGAGCACTGGCGATACGTATTTGTGACGAACCGCCGGCTTTTTATCACCATTTCTCATCACCATCATTCATCACCCTTTTTCGTCACCAGTCTTAATACGACGTGGGCCAGGCGCGCATCAAGTGCTGCCCGACGCCTTTCGTGATCCGCAGCCGGTGCACATCGAGCATGCGGATCAGGTAGTCTCGCGTGTGCTCGGGCCGGATCACCGCCTGCGCCGCGTAGACGGCGGCCAGCCCCCAGACATCCGCGCCCTTGCGGATTTTGGCAAGCGCTTCCTCGAAACCCGGCTCGCCCACCCCGACGCCGTGGACGATATTGGTTGCAAACTCGGGGCTCATGAAGCTCACTTCAGCCGTCGGCCACGCCGAAACATCGTCCGAGTGCCGGCCCCCGCCCATGCAGACGTAAGCGCGGCCATAGCTTTTGCGAATAATCACGGAGACGCGCGGCACCGTGACCAGTGTCATCGCATTCATGAAATTCATGATCTTGCCCGGCGCGCCCGCCTTCTCCGCTTCGGTCCCGATCTGAAAGCCCGGCGTGTCGACCAGCAGCACGATCGGAACATTGAACGAGTCGCACAGCACCAGAAAATCGACGATCTTGCGGCAGGCATCGCCGTCGAGCGCGCCACCCCGGTGCAGCGGATTGTTGGCGACGACGCCGACGCTTTTGCCGCCGAGACGCGCAAGGGCCGTCACCGCGCTCTTGCCGAAGCGCGGTTTCAACTCGAAGACGGTGTCCTTGTCCGCGATCGCGCGGATGATCCGCTTCATATCGTAGACCTGGGTGCGGCTCTCCGGCAGCACCGAGAAGACCCTCTCCATGTCCGCGCCCGAACCGGCGGGCACTGCCGCCTCCGGCGGTGCTTCCATGTGATGGCCGGGCAGGTACGAGAGGAATCGCTTGATCGCGTCGAAGACCTCCTCCTCGGTATCGGCCACCTGGTCGACCAGACCGGTAATGTCGGCATGCAGCCGCCAGCCGCCCAGCTCCTCTGCGTCCACTTTCTCGTTCAGCGCCATCGACACGAGGCGCGGGCTCGACACCGCCATCGTCGCGCCTTTTTTCATGACCGCGAAATCGGATTGGCACATGAGCCAGGTGGATGAACCAAACGACGGGCCGAACGCCGCCGCCGCCATCGGCGTCTCGCGCATGCGGCGGAACTGCATGATGTCGTTTCCGAGCAGCTGGCCCATGCCGCGCGAGCCCATCGCGTCGGGCAGCCGCGCGCCCGTGGACTCCCCAATGAGAACCAGCGGCATGCCGCGCTCTGTCGCGGTGCGCTTCATATGGGCAATCTTTTTGCTGTTGGTCGCGCTGGTCGAGGCGCCCTTCACCGTGAAGTCGTTCACCACAACGCATGCATCGCGCCCGTTTATTTTTGCGTATCCGGCGAGCTTGCCGTCGGTCTGGGTTTCGTCCTCCTGCTCCGGATAGACGCCGGAGGACCCGAATAGCCCCGACTCGATGAACGTGCCCGGGTCGACGAGATAATCGATCCGCTCGCGCGCGTTCCACATGCCGGCTGCCTTGCGCTTGGCGTACTTCTCGGCGCCGCCGCCTGCCAGCGCCTTTGCCCGCCGCGCTTCGTACTCTGCTAACAACGCTTCAAATGACATCTCGGATCCTCTCTCAAATTCAAGCTAACGGCGTGGGCGGTCAATGGCAAGTAGCGAGTGGACTAAACCGTTGAAGTCAGCCGCCGGTGCGCGCCGCTAGAGGCCGACCGTGGCGACCGACGATGGTTGGGTTAGCTTCTTGTCGATCTGCGTTTGTCTGCGGCTAAAATGCTCTTGGCCTTTTTAGATACGCCCTACTCAACTCTCACGCTTTTCCTCTTCCCTGCGTCGCGCGGAGCTCGCGGATCGCTTCGACGAGCGCGGGAATAACCTTCCGATAGTCACCGACGACGCCCCAGCGCGCGTCCTTGTAGATGGACGCCTCGGCATCAGTATTGATCGCGACGATATTGCGCGCATTGCCGCAGCCCGCCATGTGGTGGCCCGCGCCTGAAATTCCGACCGCGATATAAAGCTCTGGCGTCACCGTCTTGCCGGTAAGCCCGATCTGCATCGAGTGCGGGCACCAGCCCAGGTCGCATGGCACGCGGCTTGCGCCGACGGCGCCGTTCAATTCGCGGGCAAGCTCCGCAAGCACCTCAAAGCCTTCCGGGCCATCCAAGCCCCGACCGCCGGCGATCACGACCCGCGCCTCCTCGAGCCGCACGTCCGCGCCGCTGTCACGCTGGCGCTCGAGGACTCGCGCACGCCGCGCCGTTTTGTCGAAAGCAACGGTTATGGTTTCTCCTGCGCGCCGCGGATCATGCTGGAGCGCGTCATAGCACCCGCCCCGGACCGTGGCGACCTTGAGAGCGGTGTTGAACGATATCGTCTCGCGCACATTTCCGCCGTAGCACGGCCGCGTGAAACGGAGCACGCCGCTTTCGAGTGTAATGGCGACACAGCCGGTAGCGACAGCCGCCCCGAGCCGAAAGGCAAGGCGAGGCGCCAGATCAGCGCCACTCGTGGTGTGGCCGATCAAGACGGCTGCCGGACCCGCTTCGCGCACCGCTACAGCCACGCAAGCAGTCCAGCCGTCGCTGTCGTATTCCGCCAGCGCCGGCTCCCCCGCCGTATAGACTTTGTCGGCCCCATAGGCAATCAGCTCCGCCGCCGCGGCCTCGTCTGCACCGGGACATGCCGCGCAGACCTGCCCGCCGATCTCGGCCACAAGGCGCCGCGCCAGGCCCAGAAGCTCGCGGGAAAGTCCCGTCGGCGTTCCAGCAGCAAGCTCCGCAACGACTGTGACGCCGCGGAGACTCATAAAAGCTTCGCCCCAAGCAGCCGCTGGGCGAGGTTTAAGCCCTGTTCCTCGGGCGTTGCTCCGTCCACCAGGTCGCATGCGCCCTTCCTTGGCGGGACGAACAGCCGGTCAAGCACCCGCCGCGCGCCGGCCGCACCGACTTCACCTGATCCGAGACCCAGATCAGCGGCGGGCCACATCACCACGGGTTTACGGGCAGCCCGCATCGTTTCACGCAGCGTCGGCGTGCGGGCGGCACCGAGCTCGTTCGATACCGTCACCACCGCGGGCAGCGGCGCCTCGATCACGTCGAAGCCGTTTTCCACGACCCGCTCGACGCGCACCGTACGGTCGCTCACCTTGATATCGCGCGCAAATGTAATCACGGGTAGCTGCAAAAGCTCCGCGATCCCGCAGCCAACGACACCTGCATCCCAATCGGCCGCCTGCCGGCCAGTCAATACCAGGTCGCAACCGCCCAGTTTCCCGATCGCCGCCGCAAGGACGCGGGCTGTGCTGTAAGCATCGCCGTCCTGGAGAGCGGCGTCGCTGAGCAGCACGCCGTCATCGCCCCCCATGGCAAGGCCGTGCTTGAGGACGGCGCGCGCTGACTCCGGTCCAAGTGTCATGATGCTGATCCGCGACTCGATTCCGGCATCGCGGATGCGCAGCGCCGCTTCGAGCGCCTGTTCGTCGAATGGGCTCATGACCATCTGCAGACCCGAGGCCGGGATGACCGTTTTCGCCTGCTCGTCGACCTTGAACATGCTGAAGGCCGCTTCGGGGTTCGGGACCTGCTTTGCGCAAACGACGATGTGCATCACAGAGGCTTCGTGAATCTAAAGTCGTGAATCATGAATCGCAACTTCGGATTGGCAGCTCGATTTTGAACGACAATTTCCCCGCTCCACGGATTGAGATTGATCTTACACACGCGGGAGCTAGTGATGAAATGGCTTCTGGTCACTGGTCACTAAATGATGGTGATATCGGTTGGCACGATCCAGTCGAAATGCTTGCGCTGGAAGTTCCAGGGTGTCTGCGGCTGGACGCGCCCGGTTTCGTCGGTGGCGCGGGCCATGATCTTGTATTGGCCGGGTTTATCCACCTCCCACAGATATGACCAGCGCCGCCACAACCAGCGCTCGCGCGGCTCCTCGATGTGCGCATCGGTCCAGGTCTTGCCTTCATCAAGGCTTATCTCCACGCGCGTGATTGCGCCCTTGCCGCTCCAGGCGCGCCCGCGAATCACGTGAGAGCCGCGCGGAAGGGGCGAGTCCTCGTCGATCGGCTCGGTGATGATATTGCGCACCCCCATCGCCATAAGGGGCGGCTTGTCCGGATCCTGCGCCGATTCCCCGTAAACGAAGTACTCCCGCTGGTAGAAGGGCTTGGGCATGCTGCTCATTACTTCGAGCTCTTCGAGCCATTTCACCCACCAGTTTCCGGACCATCCCGGCACGATGAGCCGCACGGGGGATCCGTGCACATGCCACAAGTATTCGCCGTTCTGCGCCCAGGCGAGAATCGTGTCCGGGTCGAGCGCTTTCTCGAGCGGCAGCGCCTTCTCGTAGTGGATCACGCCGGGATCCGGAATCTCGAAATCCCGCGTCCCCACTGAGCGATAAATGACTGCCGTATCCGGGTGGCCGGTATCGAACCCCTGCGCTCGCACACAGACCGCGCCCGGCTTGATGCCCGCACGCTCGAGCACTTCCACGAGCGGCGCGCCCGTAAATTCGCCCGCGCTCACCGCGCACGTCGTTGTCGACTCGGAGCTGATCTCCTCATCGGACGGAAGCTCGCCCTTAACACGTTGCTGGGCGCGCTTTTGCATGTCCTGCTGGTTGACGCGCGATGGTTTCCTGGCGCCTTTGCGCAGATAGTCGAAGAAGCCGGCGTCGTTGCCGGCGCACTCGGTGACCGCCCGCACGCTGCGACCGGGCAGCTTCATGAGACTTTCGAGATCCAGCTCGAACGAACGCTCGACCTCGCCCTTGATCGCGAGTCTCCAGTCGTCCGGATGGACTGGCTCGGGCGCTTCGAGCTGGTTGACGATGTAGTACGCCTCGGTCGGCGTGATCAGGCCGGCAAGCTCCGTCACCGGGGCGCGGCCGTTTATGACCCGGCCCTCCGCATCTTTGCCCGGTATGATTGCTGGGCGTTTCCGGTCCGGCCAGCCCAGAACCCAATCGCCTTCAATTTCCCGCTTCGGCATCGACGCTCTCCTCTTTCTAAACGAGTGACCGGCCGCTGGTCACTGGTCACTGGTCACTGGTCACGCCCTTAAAACGAAGGCCGGACCTCCGCCTGGCACTCCGGCCGCAACCTCGCCGTCGAGCGCAGCCCCGACGCGTCGATGATGGATTTCCTCGACCGATGTCAGGCACTCAGCTCGTGGGGTTGGGAGCACGATCCTGCACACGCCAGCGCGGGTAAGGCCATGGTAGGCATGGACTTTCTTGTTGTCAATAAGATTGTTGACAATCTTACAATCCGCCAGTATCGTCTTTCGCATGGCGCAAACTCTCGAGGCGCGCGGCTGGAGCGAACCGGCCGGCGCGCCTCCGCTCACCCGGTCGCTGCCCGAGCAAATCGCGGCCCAGCTTTCACGACGCATCGCGGGCGGCGCTTACGGGCCAGGCCAGCGCATACTCGAACAGGCCGTTGCTGCGGAGTTCTCCGTGAGCCGCGGGCCGGTACGCGAGGCGCTGCGCATGCTGGAAAAGGAAGGCCTGGTCACGATTCTGCCGCGTCGCGGGGCACAGGTCACGAATCTCTCTGTCGACGAGGTACGGGAGATCTTCGACATCCGGGCGGCGCTCAACGGTTTGCGTGACCGGCAGCTCGCCGAACACCCGGCGCGGCTCACCTTGCTGCCGCGCATCGAGGCCGAAGTCGGCAAGCTTGCCCGCCTCGTGCGCGAGGGGGGAGGGGGCGCGCGTTATGTCGAAACGGTATTCGAACTGAACCGTCTGCTCAACGAGGCGACGACCAACAAGCGGCTCTCCAGCATTCTCGACTCGCTCGCCCTGCAAACGCTGCGCTATTCCCGGCTCGGGCTGTCCACGCCGGAGCGACGACGTCAATCACTCAGGCACTGGCAGCAGCTGGTGCGGGCAATGCGCGACGGAGATGGCAAGGCGGCTCAGCAGGCAGCAGAGCGGCGCGTCCGCGATTCGCGCGATGCCGCCATCAAGCTATTGCAAAAGTCGTGAATCGTGAGTGGACTGAAACCGCCAAACCGCCTATTCAGTGCAACCGCCAATCGACGCCACTTGAACCGAAAACCCAATTTAGCCGCAGATAAACACAGATACTCACTGTCGACGCGCCAACCCGGCCAAACCGTTTCGCCGCCGAGGGATGGCAGCGATCACGAGCAGCGTTTTTGCCCTTGTCTTCCGTCTGCGTGTATCTGCGGTTAATTAAGTGTTTTGCGATTCGTAACACGCAATCAGCCGTCCAGCACAGCCACGACCTGGCCTTCGGCCACGGCGTCCTTTTTTCCAACGAGGATTTCCGCGACCATTCCGGCATCTTCGGTAATCACAGGAATCTCCATCTTCATCGACTCTATGATGAGGAGAATGTCGCCCGAATCGACCTTGTCTCCGGGCTGGGCCTTGACCTCCCACACGGTTCCGGTGATTTCCGATTTGATTTCGATGCGTGCCATGAGCGGTCTTGCGCGTGAGGGTTAATTCACGATAGCTGGTGAAAATCGCCGCCGCGAGTATAGCACGGTGGCTTGTGCCTCTTGGTCGCGCTGCGTAACATGTGGCAACGAACTTTTCACGCACTCGCATGAGCCACGCCAGCCTGCCCACCCTCAAGGACGCCGCCCTCGCCCAGGACGGGCGCATTGCTGTATTAACGCTGCAACGCGACGATGTCCGCAATGCGCTCACTGGAACAGCGCTTGTCGATGATATTTGCGCAACGCTGGAATGGGCGGACGCATGCGAGGATCTGTCGGTGCTGATATTGACGGGAGCAGGCTCCGCATTCTCGGCCGGGGGCAACATCAAGGTGATGCGCGAGCGCTCCGCTGTCACTGCGCCCTTCGAGCTCGAGGAGTACTACCGCAAGGGCATTCAACGCATCCCCCTCGCTATGCGTCGCTCCGAAGTCGCCACTATCGCGGCCGTAAATGGCCCGGCGATGGGCGCGGGCTTCGATCTCGCCAACATGTGCGACATCCGTATCGGGTCGACGCGCGCGCAGTTTGGCGAATCGTTCATCAACTTGAGCCTGATTGCCGGCGACGGCGGTGCCTGGTTTCTGCAACGTCTCGTCGGGCCACACCGCGCCGCCGAGCTGACCTTAACCGGGCGCGTTATCAAGGCCGATGAGGCACGCGCCATCGGCGTCCTGCTCGAAGTCACCGAGCCAGAGGCCCTGCTGTCGCGGGCGCAGGAAATTGCCCGGCAGATCGCATCGAAGCCGCCGCTCGCGGTGCGCTACGCCAAGCGCACGCTCAGGCTCGCTCAGGAGCAGAGCCTCGGGGAGCATCTCGAGGCCTGCGCATCGTTCCAGGCGGTCTTGCAGAAAACGGGTGATCACCTGGAAGCGCTTGGCGCGTTCTTCGAAAAACGCGCGGGTAATTTCAAGGGTAAATGAGCGCAAGGCTCGCGCTGCGTTACTGGCTGGTCGCCATTCTGGTCGGCATGCCTGCCGCGCCCGCTCTTGGCCAGGAGGGCCGGCTCGAGCCCGTGGACGAAGCGGCGCGCGATCCATCCTGGGTCAGCTTTCGCAACCAGCTGCTCAATGCGGTGGAGTCGCGCGACCGCAAGTTCTTGATGGGAATCCTGGCGCAGGACGTGCGCACCAGCCTCGAGGCGCCCCGCGGCGTCGCAGAATTCAGGAAGCAATGGGATGTCGATGGCAGCAACAGCCCGCTGTGGCACGCGCTGCGCTCGGCGCTCTTCCTCGGTTCCGCCTATCTCGAGCGCGAGAAGGGCCGCCGCGAGTTATGCGCGCCGTATGTGCTCGCGAAGTGGCCGCCGGAATTCGATCCGTTCCATCACGGCGTGGCGATTGCCCGCGAGGTGCTGGTGAAAGCGGAACCCTCTTCCGCGTCCGCGACGGTGCAGGTGCTCTCCTACGACATTGCAGTCATCTCGGACTGGGAGGTCGCCGACAAGGCCCCTGATGTCACGCAACGCTGGGTCAAAGTGAAGGTCAAGAACGGCGAGGGCTATATACCGGAAGAACAGATCCGCAGCCCGGTCGAGCACGCCGCCTGCTTCGTCAGGACCGAGCAGGGGTGGCGCCTGTCGGGCCTCGCACCCGGCGGCGGTTAATTACCCCGGTGAATCGTGATTGGTGAGCGGTGCATGGACTGAAGCGACAAACCGTTATGGTGTCGGGCTTCTATCCATTCACTATTCACTATTCACCATTCACGCAGGCGGCGGATTGATAGTCGCCGCCTCGGCCATTATGGCAGGCTCAGTCAAAGCGCTCGATATCCAGGGCCACCGTGGGGCGCGCGGGCTGGCGCCCGAGAATACGCTGGCGGGCTTCGCCCGCGCCCTTGCGATCGGCGTCACCACGCTCGAGATGGATTGTGCGGTCACCAGGGATGATGTGGTGGTAGTCAGCCACGACCGAAGTCTCGACCCGGACCTCGTTCGCGGGCCTGACGGCCAATGGCTGACGGGCGCCGGCCCCCTCATCCGAGACCTCACTTACGAGAAACTGCAGCGCTACGACGTGGGCCGCATCAACCCGGCGAGCGCCTACGCGAAGCGCTGGCCGGAGCAGCAGCCACTTGATGGCGTGCGCATACCAAAACTGGCGGACGTGTTCAGTCTCGTGCGCAAATCCGGCAACAATGAGGTGCGCTTCAACATAGAGACAAAGATTTCCCCGCTGGCGCCGGCCGAGACAGTCGCACCGGAAGTCTTTGCCTGTTTGCTCCTGGCGGCCATCCGGGCGGCCGGCATGGCCGATCGCACGAGTATCCAGTCATTCGACTGGCGAACGCTTGCCGCGGTGCAGGCCAAGGCGCCGGCTATCCCCACGGTTTACCTCACGACCGTCAGCGGTTTCATGGACAACATCCAGGCGGATAGATCCGCGTCGCCCTGGACTGCCGGTCACCATGTCAGCCGTCATGGCGGCTCCATTCCGCGCATGGTGAAAATCGCCGGCGGGGCTGTATGGTCCCCGTATTACGGTGACCTTGTGCCGGCAGCGGTTCATGAAGCGCGCGTCCTGGGGCTCAAAATCGTACCGTGGACCGTGAACGAACCCGGCGACATGCGGCGCCTCATCGAATGGGGCGTCGACGGCATCATCAGCGACCGTCCAGACATCCTGCGCCGGGTCGGCGCAGAGATGGATGTCGTTTTGCCTCCAGCGACACCCGTGACTCTCTGAGCGAAGGCACCTGGGAACCACGCCGCCGCGAAATGCGGCGCTTTGCTCAACCCGCTAGCACCTGCGCTAAGAACCACAGCGCGGGAACCGCAGCACCAAGCGTTGCCGTTGCCGTAGCGGCCAACGCCTGGCCGGCGCTGGCCTCGCGGCGGCAGATCGCGATTCCGATCACGACCAAGGCCGCACTCGCGATGACCGGCAGCAGAAACAAGGGGGCCATCGCCCATCGTCCCCAACCGTCGAACTGGCGCGCGTAGAGCTGCAGTCCCAGCAGGAAGGCAAGCGGCAGCCACGCAATGACGCAGAACAGTCGCGGCTTCACCCTTGCAATCCCGGGCGCCGCCCTGCGCCATAGCGCGCCGCCACGCGGGTCCGTCAGCGTGAGCGGCGCGCTGTTGGCAGGTCCACAGGCGAGGTGCACGGGCCGTACACCACCCGCCCACGATCCTCGAGCATCGCGCGTTCACCGAGCAGGTAAAGCGCGTAGGTCCCGTCGGTATACTTTTCCTGCGCCGCGCTATCGGCGCGCGCCAGCATCACCCACTTTCCGTCCAGGAGTACTGCTGCGTTCCTCTGGTCGGGCGAGCGTGACACCGGCAGGACCTTGTTGCCCGCGCATGAGTAATCGATGCGGGCCGGAAGAACAGTGTCGCGCACATCGTCAACATAGACGCAGCCCGCCACGAGAACCACGATCAATGCCAGTCCAAGCGCCGTGCCTGGGCGCACCGGTTCTTTGCCGGCATCAGCCCCACCATCACCGTGTCTCGTACTTGTGAGCAGGCCACCGTGCATTTCACACCCTCCCTGGAATGGAAACGAAGTCGCAGAGGCCTGCCGGCTCATTGAATAGCGAATGGCAAGCGCTGCATGGAGAAAAACAATAGGCGCCTCATTATCAAGTTCATCTATTCACCGTTCACCGGTTTAGTAGCTGGTCGGCCAGTTGCGCAGAAGGTGCTCGCCCACTCCTTTTTTCATTCGCATGCGGTGCACCTGCAGCGTGCGAATGAGGAACTGGCGCGTGTCTCGCGGATCGATCACGTTTTGCGCCTCGTAGAGCTCAGCCAGGCCCCACGGCGCCGTGTCGCGCTCGACCTCGGCCACAAGCTGCTTGAACCGTTCGGGATCGTCTTCGCGCTTGACGCCGTAGAGCACGTTGACGGAGACCGCCGGATCCAT
>Ga0209536_100000539_pt1 | contig 60884 bp, 54 predicted proteins | sample DeeMarSeWOR28_12_FD_187461 | JGI IMG/M metagenome (GOLD analysis project Ga0209536, IMG submission 187461) | Marine sediment microbial communities from White Oak River estuary, North Carolina - WOR-2-8_12 (SPAdes) (version 2) | ecosystem: Environmental > Aquatic > Marine > Intertidal zone >...
GCCGACCGCCATTACGGCGACAAGGTGAAGATGGCGATGGCCTTTGCCGACCTGCTCAACCAGGAGGCGCGCGCGCTGGAGAAGGACGGCGTCGACGTCATCCAGTTCGACGAGCCGGCGTTCAACGTCTACATGCAGGACGTCACGCGCTGGGGCATCGACGCGCTGCACCGCGCGATCCGCGGACTGAAGTGCAAGACCGCGGTGCACATCTGCTACGGCTACGGCATCAAGGCGAACATCGACTGGAAGCAGTCGCTCGGCGAAGAGTGGCGCCAGTACGAGCAGATCTTCCCGGCGCTCGCCAAGAGCCGCATCGACCAGGTCTCGCTCGAGTGCATTCACTCCCACGTGCCGCCGGAGCTGATGGCGCTGCTCAAGGGCAAGGACGTTCTGGTCGGCGTGATCGACGTGGCTTCCGACAAGGTCGAGACGCCCGCCGAGGTCGCGGCGACGATCCGCACCGCGCTCAAGTACGTGCCGAAGAACCGGCTGATCGCCTGCACCAACTGCGGCATGGCGCCGATGAACCGCGAGCTGGCGCTGGCCAAGCTGCAGGCGCTCGCCGCCGGCGCCGCGCTGGCGCGCAAGAAATTCGGGCGCGCGACTGCGAAGGCGAAGCCCCGCCGGGCCGCGAAACCGAGTCGCGCGAAACGCGCGCGGCGCTAGACTCCCGGATCGCATTGCATCGAACGCTTCAACCAAGGAGGACGCATGGATCGCAGCCAGGAACGCAATCGCGAAGTCGAGGCCACCGTCGCCGACATTCGAGCCATCGAGAAGCGCGAGGGCGTGACGCGTGAAAGCCTGGAGAAGATCAAGGCGCGCCTGGCCAGGCTCGCCGCGCGCACCGACCTCTTCACGCTGGACGACTTTCCGCCGCCCGCGCCCGGCGGCAAGCGCAACTCCTGCCTGTACCGGCTGTCGGAGGACGCCGATCATCGCTTCGCGCTCTACGCCAACGCCGCCAACGGCAGCTACGGTACGCCGGCGCACAACCACACCACCTGGGCAGTGATCGTCGGCATCGAGGGCGACGAGCTGAACCGCTTCTACGACCGCAGCGCCGAGGGCGGCGTGCGCGAAAAGGGGCAGCACATGGTGCGCCAGGGCAGCGGCGTCGCCTTCCTGCCCGAGGACCTGCACTCGATCCACATCGACGGCAGGACCCTCAACTTCCACATGTACGGCCTCGCGCTCGAGCAGCTGCACCAGCGCGAGTACTACAAGCCGAAGGAGAACGCCTGGGCGGTGTTCCCGGCGCACGCCGACATCCGCGAGGCGCGCGCCGCGCAGGTCTGAAGCGCTGGCGCGCGACGCCTCCTCGCCGCGACGATTTCGATGCTCGGACAGCTGCTGCTCGGCGCGCTGCTGATCGCGATCACGGTCGCGATCCATGGCGCCGTCATGGGCTGGCTCCTGTGGCGGCTGCAGCACGGCACGCATCGGCGGCTCACGCTGTGGCACGCCTATGGCGTGCTCACGCAGATCGCGATCTGGTCCGTGCTCGCGCACCTCGTCGAGATCGCGGTCTGGGCAGTGGCCTACCTGTGGGCGGATGTTCACCCCAGTTTCGAGCTGACGCTTTACTTCAGTGCGGTCACCTATGCCACGATCGGCTACGGCGACGTCGTGCCTCCCGGAGACTGGCGGCTGCTCGCTTCGATGGAAGGCCTGGTCGGCATCCTGATGTGCGCCTGGTCGGGCGGCTTCATCTTCGCCGTCGTCTCGCGGCTGCAGCAGGAAGCCGCCGCCCGCCGGCAGGCATGATCGCGCGCGTTTCCGTATCGCAGCTGCGCGAACGCCTTGCGGCGCGCGACGAATTCGCATTGCTCGACGTGCGCGAGCAGGGCGTGCATTACCAGGGCCATCCCTTCTTCGCCGCGTCGCTGCCGCTCTCGCGCCTCGAGCTGATGGCCGAGGACCTCGTGCCGCGCCGCACGGCGCCGATCGTGCTGCTCGACGGCGGCGACGAGGACCTCGCCGGGCGCGCGGCGGCGAAGCTCGCCGCGCTGGGGTACACGGATGTCTCGATCCTCGAGGGCGGCTGCAGCGCCTGGCAGGCGGCCGGCGGCGAGCTGTTCAGCGGCGTCAACGTCCCGTCAAAGGCCTTCGGCGAGTTCGTCGAGCACCATTACGACACGCCACGCATCCCGCCCGAGGAGCTGCAGCAGCTGAAGGCATCGGGAAAAAAGCTGGTGATCCTCGACTCGCGCCCCTACGACGAGTACCACCGCATGAACATCCCCGGGGGCATCGACGCGCCCGGCGCGGAGCTGGTCTACCGCGTGCACGACCTCGCGCCGGACCCGGACACGCTGGTGGTGGTGAACTGCGCCGGCCGCACACGCAGCATCATCGGCTGCCAGTCGCTGCGCAACGCTGGCATCCCCAACCAGGTCGTCGCCTTGAAGGACGGCACCATGGGCTGGGAGCTGGCCGGCTTCGAATGCGAGCACGGCTCGAAGACGGTCGCCGCCGCGCCGTCCGCGCAGGGCCTGGCCGCCGCGCAGGCCGCCGCGGCAAAGGTCGCCGCGCGCTTCCAGGTGAAGTTCGCGACGCGCGCAACGGTGCAGGGCTGGCAATCGGACGCGGCGCGCACGCTCTACCTGCTCGACGTGCGCACACGCGAGGAATTCGAGGCCAAACGCATCGCCGCTTCGCGCCACGCCCCGGGCGGCCAGCTGGTGCAGGCAACCGACGAGTACGTCGGCGTGCGCAACGCGCGCCTCGTGCTGATCGATCCCGCGCGCGTGCGCTCGGTGATGACCGCCTCCTGGCTCAACCAGATGGGCTGGGACGACGTGCACGTCCTCGAGCCCGAAGGCGCCGACGGCTTTGGCGGCTGGCCGCTCGAGGACGGCCCGCGCAGGCGCGCCGTGCCCGGCGCCCTCAACGTCGCGACGATCCAGGCGCAGGAATTGAACGCGCTGGCAGCGAACCCCGCGACCTGCGTCGTCGACCTCGCCACCAGCCTGCGCTACCGCGCGCGTCACATTCCGGGCGCCTGGTGGGCGGTGCGCGCGCGCCTCGCCGCGGCGCAGGCCAAGCTGCCGCCGCCGGCGCGCCTGGTGCTGACCTCGGACGACGGCCTGCTGGCGCGGCTCGCCGCGCCGGAGGCCGCGGCGCTCTGGCCGGGCCTCGAGATCCGCGTGCTCGAGGGCGGCAACGCGGCCTGGTTCGCCGCCGGCCTGCCGGTCGAATCCGGCATGACGCGCGCAACGACGACACTCGACGACGTCTGGTACAAGCCCTACGACCACGAGCACGAAGGCGACTACGAGAAGCACGCGCGCGCCTACCTCAGCTGGGAGGTGGCGCTGGTCGACCAGATCAAGCGCGATCCGACGATCCGCTTCCGCGCCTACGATTGATTCGGGGTTCCGGCGGCTACCACACGTAGGCAAACGCCGGGAAGCACAGCGCCTTGGCGCCGCGCGGATCGCAGCCGGCCTCGATCAGGCCGCTGTCCGCGTCGAACTGCGCCGCCGACACGAAGCCCTCGGTCCAGTCCGGCGCGACGTCGATGTCGTGGCCGCGGCGACGCAGCTCGTCGAGCACCTTCTTGCCGATGCGCGCCTCGGCCCGCACCCGGTTCGGCACGCCGACATGCGGCGCGAAGAAACCCGGGAAGCTTTCGCTCGACAGGCGCGGCGCCTCGATCGCCTGCGGAATCGTCATGCCGAACACCGCGCGGTTGAGCGTGAACTGCAGCAGCCACTGGCCCTGGTTGTCGCCGCCCATGGTGCCGAAGGCCATCCAGGGCTTGCCGTCCTTGAAGGCGAGCGAGGGCGTCAGCGTGGTACGCGGACGCTTGCCCGGGGCGACCACGTTCGGATGGTGCGCCGGCTCGAGGTAGAAGGTCATCATGCGAACCGACAACGGAACGCCGAGCGCCGGCATCACCTCGGCCGACATCAGCCAGGCGCCGCTCGGCGTGAACGAGGCCATGTTGCCCTGGGCGTCGATGACGTCGACGTGCACCGTGCCCCCGCCCCAGCCCTTCGGCGCGAGGATCTCGTCTTCGGGCAGCAGCGCCGCGTTGCGCCGCGCATCGCCCGGGCGCAGCGCCGGGTTCGCGCGCCGCGGGTCGACCAGCTTCGCGCGCTCGGCGCTGTAGGCCTCCGACAGCAGCACCTCGCCCGGCACCAGGGTCTGCGTCGGGTCGCCGTAATACTGCTCGCGGTCGGCGTAGGCGAGCTTCATGCATTCCACCAGCAGGTGGCAGTAGTCCGCGCTGCCGTGGCCCATCGCGCGCAGGTCGTGGCGCAGCATCAGCGCGAGGGTCTGCAGCTCGGCCGGGCCCTGCGACCAGAAACCGCACTTGTAGAGCGTCGCGTCGCCGACCTGCAGGCTGACCGGGGATTCGATCTGCGTCTCGAAGCGCGCCAGGTCCTCGCGCGCGAGAAAGCCGTCGTGCGCCTTCGAATAGCGATCGATCTCGGCGGCGATGTCGCCCTTGTAGAAGCCGTCGTGCACGGCCGCGAGCTTGGCGACACGATCGCCGGCAGCGCCCCGTTCGACGCTTACCAGCCAGTCATAGGCCTGCGCCAGCGCCGCATTGCGCATCGGCACACCCACCTCCGGCACCTCGCCGTCGCGCAGGTAGAGCGCCGCGCTGCCCGGCCACTCGGCGAGGAACCTCTCGCGCAGCGCGACCAGGCCGTACTTGTGCTGCTCGCGCAGGCCCTCCGGGAGCGGGAAGCCGTTCACGGCCAGCTCGCGCGCATGCGCCGACACCTCGGCGAAGGACCGCGTGCCCCAGCGCGCGAGCACGGTGATCAGCGCCGAGAACGCCGCCGGCACGCCCGCGGCGAGGATGCCCGCTTCGGGTACCTCGGCCAGGCCGCGCGCGCGAAACGCCTGTGGCGTCGCCGCCGCCGGCGCGACGGTGTTGCCGTTCACGGCGATGACGCGCGATTCGCCCGCGAGGCGCAGGAGCATCGGGCACTCGCCGCCGATGGTGTGCATCTGCGGATCGACCAGGCCTTCGACCAGCGTCGCGGCGACCGCGGCGTCGATCGCGTTGCCGCCGGCCTTGAGGACGTCCACGCCGGCGTTCACCGACAGGTAGGAATTCGCCGCCACCGCGCCCTGCCTGCCGATGAGACGCGGATGAAAGGTCGTGTCCTCGGTGGGCAGGATGCGATACGCGCGGCGGCTCATGCGCTCTAGAATAGCCGAATGCCGGCCTTCGACTGGATCGGGGAGCAAAAGATCCTGGAGGCGCTCGCGCGCGGCGAGTTCGACGACCTGCCGGGCGCCGGCCGCCGCCTCGCGCTCGACGACGATGCGCTGGTGCCCGAGGACCTGCGCCTTGCCTACCGCATCCTCAAGAACGCCGGCTTCGTGCCGCCCGAGGTCGAGGCGCGGCGCGAGATCGCCGAGCTCGAGCGCCTGCTCTACGACGGCGCTTCGCTCGACGAGGCGGCAAGGGCGCGCGCGGCTAAGAAGCTCGCGCTGCTGCGCACGCGCGTCGAGCCGCGCTACGCCGAGCGCGTGCTCGGACGCCTCGCGCGCTAGTCGCTACAGGAGCTTTTCGGGGATCTTCATCCCGACCTCGCGGTAGTACTTCACCGCGCCGGGATGCAGCTTCACGTTCATCTGCTCGAACGCGTCTTCGCGTTTGATCGCGCGCAGCCATGGCGTGCCCTTCGACTCTGCGTCAATGTTCGTCCAGAAGGTCTTCATCATGGTGTAGACCACGTCGGTCTTGACGTGGTCGCCCGCGCCGATGCCGACCACCGACTTGATGACGATGACGTCGGAGTCGTTGACCTGATTCTTGCCGTAGGTCCCCTTCGGCAGCACGCCGAGCGCGCCACCCGGGCGGTCATAGAGCGCCTTGACCTTGGGGTCCTGCAGCTTGTCGCGCGGAATACCGAGGAAGCGGATCTTGCGCGTCAACGCCACCTGCTGGAACACCGGGCTCGGCGCATTGGTCGGGTTCATGTAAACCTCGAGCTGCCCATCCTGGAAGGCCTGCGCAGCCGCCCCCCAGCCGAGCTTGACTGCCTCGTAGTCGGTGCCCGCCTTGTAACCGGTGACCGCCGTGACCAAGCCGCCCATGACGCGTGTCGCCGCGCCCGACGGTGGCCCGAGGAAGACCTTCTTGCCCTTGAGGTCCTGTAGCGAGGTAATGCCCGAATCGGCGTAGGTGGCCATGTGATAGACGCCAATCGGGAAGGCAAACAGCCCGCGCAGCTTCTGCGCCAGCTCGGGCGCATTGGCGACCTTCGCGTACATCGCCTTTTTCTGCATCATAAAGTTGTGCACCAGCGGCGAGAACATGAACAGGTCGATCTTGCCCTGCGCGGCCTCGATCGCATGCTTGGTCGCAGCGCCGGTCGCGTTGACCTGCACCTCGATCGCGCCGTCGGTCTTCTGGTTGACGATGGTCGCGAAGGTCGTCATCACCAGGTTCGGCGACGATCCGGGACCCAGCGTCGACATCTTGACGTATTCGGTCGCCGCGGCCGGTTGCGCCACGAATGCGGCCGCGACAGCGGACACGGCGATCGCCTTCGACATGCCTGAGAACGTTTTCATTTTCTCCTCCTCCTTGGCCTTACACAGGTTTCCTCACCGCAAATTCGCGCACGACATGCGCGCCCTCGCGCCTCAACGCCATAGCGGCAAGCACCAGCGCCGCAATCGAGCTTATCGTCTCGGGGATCAACAAGCCGAACCCCGCAGCGCTCCGCATCAGGCGCTCGAGCGTTCCTAGCCGGTCGAACGCCCAGCCCTCGAACCCCGTAGTGAGCAGCCACAGGCCAAGGCTCAGCCGCAACGCAGCCCAGGCGAAACCCGCTGCGCTGACACCGTCGATGATCAGCAGCGACGGCTCGTAGACGAACACATAGGGGATGATAAACCCCACTGCCGCAATCTTGCAGGATTCCACCGCGACCTTGAACGGCGGCGCGCCGCAGATCGGCGCGGCGGCGAACGCCGCGAGTGCCACCGGCGGCGTGATGACCGACAGCACGGCGTAATACACCGCGAACAGATGCGCGGCGACGATCGAGATGCCCATTTTCGACAGCGCCGGCCCCATGACGAGCACAATGATCAGGTACGCGGGTACCGTCGGCATGCCCATGCCGAGAACGAGACAGGCGGCCATCGTGAGCAACAGCGCGAGAAACAGGTTCTCGCCCGAGACCGAAAGCACCGCGTTCGCGAACTTCAGCCCGAGCCCGGTCATGTTCATGACACCGATGACCACGCCCACCGCACCAACGGCGACGAGCAGCACCGCGCTTGCCTTGCCCGCGTTCACGGCCGCGTGCAGCAGGCGGCGCGGTTCGCGACGAAACGGCGGCGAGACGATAAAGCCGATGACCAGCCCGGAGATCGTTGCCCAGAAGCCGCCGATCGCGGGGCTGCGGCCTGCGACCAGCACGCCAACGATCACCGCGAGCGGGATCACGAACCCGGTCATCAGCCACCCGTCCTGCGCCGTGATCCGCACCTGCGGCGCGTCGGCGGCCTTGCGGATGCCTTCGCGCCCGGCCTTCACCGCGACGTAAACGAACAGGCTCGCGTAATAGAACAGGGATGGGACCAGCGCTGCGAGGGCGATTTTGACGTAGGGGATCCCGGTCACGTCGGCCATGATGAAGGCCACCGCACCCATCACCGGCGGCATGATCTGACCGCCGCTCGAGGCGGCCGACTCGACCGCGCCCGCGAAGCGCGCCGAAAAGCCGTGCCGCTTGATCATCGGCATGGTGAACACACCGGTGCCGACGACGTTAGCCACCGTCGAGCCGGAAAGCGTGCCGAACAGGCCCGAAGCGAAGATCGCCGCATGCGCCGGGCCGCCGCGCGTCTTCGCCGTCGCGCGCTGCGCCACGCGGAGAAGCGCATCGCCGGTGCCGATCGCTTCGAGCACGGCGCCGAACACGACGAAGATCAGGATCAATGCCGTGACGACCGCGACCGGTGCTCCGAACACGCCGTTGAAGGAATACCAGACCACCTCGATCGTCGCTTCGAGCGAAAAGCCCGCGTGGCGGATCGCGCGCGGCAGGTGCTCGCCGCCGAGCGCGTAGCCGAGCGCGACCAAGCTGACGATGAACAGCGGAGGGCCGATCGCGCGGCGCGACAGCTCGAGCACCGCCGCCAGTCCGAGGCAGCCGACGAAGACGTCGGTCGGCGTGAAGCTGTAAAGGCCCGACCACAGCTCCTCGGCGATGCGGTAGTACCAGACCGCCGCGGCGAGAATCGCGCCGAGCAGCACGACATCGACGAGCAGGCCGAGCCAGCGCAGCCGGGGGCGCTCGCGGAAAAGAGGCATCGTGAGCAGGACCACGAGCGAGGCAACAACGACCGCGCCGACGCGCTGCTGGAAGTCGTCGAATACGCCGAAGCCCGCAATTCGGATGGCGCCGATCGTCAGCACGATCGCGAACCCGGCACCGAGAAGGGCGCGCGCCGTCTGCAGCGTGCGCCAGGCGGCCGAGTCCGCGTGCCTTGCGCTCATCCGAAGCTGAACATCGTGGTGTACCGGCTCACGGGGTCGGCGTCGCCATGTTGCCCTTGTTGGTGATCAGCGAAACCTTCGCGCCCTCCGGCACGCCCGGGACGGTCTTCTCCCATTCGGCGTAGCGCGCGCGCATCGTGGCGAGGCGCTCGGGCTCGCGCCCGGCGCGGTTGGCGCGCTCGCGCGCGTCCCTCTCGAGGTCGTAGAGGAACTCGCCGTCCTCGGTCGACAGGTACTTCCAGCTTCCGGCGCGCATCGCGCGCTGGCTGCGATGGTTCATGCGCCAGAACAGCTCGCGCTCGAACGTCGCCTCCGGCTGCTCGAGTACTTTCAACAAGCTCACTCCGTCGAGCGCGTACTCGGGGTGCGGCGCGACCCCGGCGGCGTCGAGAAAGGTCGGCAGCCAGTCCATGGTCATCGCCAGCTGGCGCGTCGCGCCGCCCGGCGCGACGCGTGCCGGCCAGCGTACGACGTACGGCACGCGGATGCCGCCCTCGAGCAGATCCATCTTCTTGCCGGTCAGCGGCCAGACGTCCGAAAACCGCTCGCCGCCGTTGTCGCTGGTGAAGACGACGAGCGTGTTTTCGTCGGCCCCGATCGACTTCAGGGTCTCGAGGATGCTGCCGATGCCTTCATCCATGTGGTGGATCATGGCGAGGTAGCTGTTCACCGAACCACCCGAGATGTGGCCGATGTGCTCCCGGGCGCTGGCGAGAAACTTCGCCTCGGACTCGTCGGCGCGCGTCTCCCAGGGCCAGTGCGGCGCGGTGTAGTGCACGGAGAGCAGAAACGGCTTGGGCGAGCCGCGCTGGCGCGAAACGTAATCGACCGCGCGCTGCGAGATCAGATCGGTGAGGTAGCCGATGCGATGCACCTCCGTCTCGCCGTCCCACAAATCGTGGACTCCGGAGGTGTCGCAATGCGTGAAGTAGTCGAGCCCGCCGCTCATCGCGCCGAAGAATTCCTCGTAGCCGCTCTTCAGCGGGCCGAAATGCGGCGCGTAGCCAAGATGCCACTTGCCGACGAGCGCGCTCGCGTAGCCGGCATCGCGCAGCAGCGAAGCCATGGTCGGGTGCTCGGGCGGCAGGCCGATCATCGGGCTCCCGGTGGGGTCGAGGCGAACCGCGCCCGAGATCGGCTCGTCCCAGCCGCCGCGCAGCCGGTACTGGTAGCGCCCGGTGGCGAGCGCGAAGCGCGTCGGCGAGCACACCGGTGAGTTCGAATAGCCGTCGGTGAAGCACAGGCCCTCGGCGGCGAGCCGGTCGATGTGCGGCGAGCAGGAACCGCCGAGCAGCTGCGCCGAGCGTCCGCCGTAGCAGCCGAGATCCGCGTAGCCGAGATCGTCCGCCAGGATGAAAACGAAATTGGGCCTCTTGGATGCTTTCGCCTGCATGATCGAGTCCTATTTCTTCCCGCGTAAGATCTCGAGCAGCCCCTGCAGCGCGAGCGCGTAGCCGGTGATCCCGAAACCGGTCACCACGCTGCGGCACACCCGGCCGACGTCCGAGATCCGGCCGCGCAGCGCGGGATTGGACAGGTGCACCTCGATCACCGGGAACTGGATCCGCGTGATCGCCGCGCACAGCGCGGGGTGGTCGAGGGTGTAGTCGGCCGGGTTGATCAGCGCGCCGTCGAACTTTCGCTCGAAGGCCTCGTAGAACTTGTTGATCACCTCGCCCTCGACGTTGGAATGGAAGATCTCCACCTCGCACTTCAACTCGGCGGCGTAGCGACGAATGTGCTCGTCGTATTGCGCCAGCGTGAGCGGGCCGAAGATCTCGACCTGCGACTTGCCGCGCATGTTCATGCCGGCACCATGGACAACCAGAACCTTAGGCATCACCACCTCCTGAGCCGGACGTTATGCCGGCAGCGCCGCTTGCGCCAGACCGAAAAATTTCGCCGCGTTGCCGCCGAGGATCGCCTGCTTCGCCGCGTCGCCGAGCCCCGCATGCGCCCGCACCAGCGTGCCGACGCGCTGCTCGCCGAGCGGAAACGGCGCATCCGATCCCAGCATCACCCGCTCCGCGCCCATGACGTCGACCAGCATCGACAGCGCGCCCTCGTCGAACACCGCGGAATCGACGCTGAAGCGATCGACGTACGACGAGGGCCGCTGCGGGCAGTCCTGACGCACGATGTCGCGCTGCTGCCAGGCGTTGTCGACCCGTCCCAGCAGCCAGGCGAAGCTGCCGCCGCCGTGCGCAAAGCAGATTTTCAGCGTGCGCGGCAGCCGCTCGAAGGCGCCCGACAGGATGAGCGACAGGATGCCGAGCTGGGTCTCGGCCGGCATCGACACCAGCCAGGGCAGCATCCACTTCTTCATGCGCTCGGCGCCCATCATGTCCCAGGGATGGACCAGCACCGGGATGCCCTCGTGCCCGCAATGCGCGAGAAAGGCGACCAGGCCGGCGTCGTCCAGGTTCTTCTCGCCCATGTGATTGCCGATCTGCACGCCGAGATGGCCGGCGGCCTTCGCGCGGCTCGCCTCGCGGCAGGCGGCGTCGCTGTCCTGCAGCGGCACCTGCGCCAGGGCTTTGAGGCGCTGCGGCGCCTGCGCGGCGAACTCGAGCGCGCGGTCGTTCATGCGCTGGCACCAGGCGAGCGCAGCCGCCGCGGGATAGGCGTAGCCGAACATCACCGGCGTGGCGCAGAAAATCTGCACGTCGATGCCGTCGCGTTCCATGGCCTCCAGCCGCCGCGCCGGCTCCCACAGCAGTTCGCGCACCGGGCGGAAGGGCTTGTCGCCGGTCATGATCTGGCCGCTGCCGTCGGCGTTCACCTGCAGCCAGGGCGCGCGCTGCGCATCGAGCTGCGCCGCCTCCTCGCGCGTGATGCGCGGGAAGAAGTGGGTGTGCATGTCGATGACGCGCATTTCATCCACTCCTGTGGGCGTTCCTCATGACATGCCAGGTCGCGGCGTCGCGCCCGGGATGAACCGTACCGCAGCCGCCGCAGCGCCGCGCATCCTCGGCCGAGTCATAGAACCGCGCATAGGCCTTCGGCAGGTCGTCGACGATGCTCATGAGCTGGACCTCGATGCGCTGCACGAGGCGACCGCAGTTTGCGCAGTACCACTCGAACCCATCGAACAGGCCTGCCGGGCGCTGGCGCTCGATCACCAGGCAGCGGCTGCCCGCCTCCGGGCGCTGCGGCGAATGGCGCACCCGCGGCGGCAGCAGGTAGACATCGCCCTCGTTCAGCTCGACGCGCTCGAAGCGGCCGTCGTCCCAGATCTCAAGGTAGGCGTTGCCCTTGAACTGCCAGAAGAACTCTTCCAGCGGGTCGTCGTGGAAGTCGCTGCGCTCGTTCGGCCCGCCGACCACGGTGACGATGAAGTCGGCGTCCTGCCAGACCTGCTGGTTGCCGACCGGCGGCTTGAGCAGCTGGGCATGCGCGTCGATCCAGCGCTGGAAGTTGAACGGCTTGCTGTAGCGATCGAAGCGTGCCGGCATCGGATTCTCCTCAGGCGCTCATCGCATCGCGCCGCCGTGCGCGCAGCGCCTGCGTCGCCGCGCCATCGAGCCGGCCGCTCGCTTCATCGACCACCACCGCGTGCTGCTCGCGCGCGAAGGCCGCGGTGATCTTGCCGTTCCAGACGTCGGCCGCGACGCGCTCGGGGTCGCGCGCGAGCGGGTCGCCGAAGCCGCCGGCGCCGGGCTGGACATGAACCACCAGATCGTCCTGCGCCAGCCAGCGCGTGACCTTCGAGGGCAGCGCGGACTCGGTGCCGCCGCTCACCAGCGCGTTGACCGCGGGGCGGCCGGGGGCGCCGCCCGCCAGGCCGTAGGGCGCGAATTTCATGCGGTCGGCGCGCAGCTGCATGAAGGCCTCGTCGGCGAGCACGCGATAGCTGCGCCGCAGCGCGAGCCCGCCGCGCCATTTGCCGGCGCCGCAGCTGTCGGGCACGAACTCGTAGGCCTCGATGCGTACCGGATGCTGCGCCTCGAGCGTCTCGACCGGGGTGTTGGACAGGTTCTGCGAGGCGTTGGTGACGGCCTCGATGCCGTCGGCATCCGGCCGCCCGCCCCAGGCGCCGCAGATCATGTCGACGATGATGAACGGCGAGCCGTCGCCGCGCCGCCCCGAAAGGCACACCACGGTGTTGCCGCCCTCGCCCGCCGCGGGAATGCGATCGGGCACGATCTGCGCGAGGCAGCCCAGCATCGCGTCGAACACCCGGTAGCCGGTGAGCGCGCGCGCCGCGACCGCACCCGGCATGCGCGGATTCAGCACCGAGCCCTCGGGGGCGTGCACCTCGATGCAGCGGAACACGCCCGCATTGTTGGGAATGTCGCCCTTCAGCGCGCAGCGCACCGAGAGGTAGGTGCAGGACTTGGTGTACGACAGCGTCGAGTTGATCGCCGCGCGCACCTGCGGCGCGGAGCCGCTGTAATCGACGCTCACGCGGTCATCGTGCACCGTGACCGTGGCCTTGATCGGGATCGGCGCGGGCCCGAGGCCGTCGTCGTCGATCGTGTCGGTGAAGGTGAAGCGGCCCTTCGGCCAGCGCCGGATCTCCTCGCGCGTCAGGCGCTCGGCATAGTCGAGCAGCTCGGTCAGATAGGCGCGTGCCGTCTGCACGCCGTAGCGCTCGAAGAGTCTGCCGAGCTCGCGCACGCCGACCTGCGCCGCGGCGTACTGCGCGCGCAGGTCGCCGAGCACCCGCTCGGGCACGCGCACGTTGATCGCCACCAGGCGCTCGAGCGTGGCGTTCATGCCGCCGGCCTCGTACAGCTTCACCGGCGGGATGCGCAGCCCTTCCTGGTAGATCTCGGTCGAGTCGCTCGCGTTCGAGCCGGGCACGCGTCCGCCGACATCGGTGTGGTGGCAGATGACCACGCACCAGCCCTCGAGCGATCCGCCGTGAAAGAACGGCACGAACATGAAAATGTCGGGCAGGTGCATGCCGCCTTCGTAGGGATCGTTCAGGATCACCGCATCGCCCGGTTGCAGGTCTGCGCCGAAGCGGCTGCGCACCGCCGCCATGGCTTCGGGGATCGCGCCCAGGTGCAGGGCGATGGTCTTGGCCTGCGCCACCATCTGCCCGTGGCGGTCGCAGATCGCCGCCGAGTAATCCATCACGTCCTTGACGATTTCGGAGCGTGCCGTGCGCAGCACCGTGTAGGCGACCTCGTCGACGATCGCGTCCATGGCGTTCTTGATGACGGCAAAGGTGATCGGGTCGAAGTTCATGGCAGCGTCTCCGGGTCAGGCATCCAGCGCGAGCAGCAGATTGCCGGCCGCGTCGGCGCGCACCCGCGCCGCGGGCGGCACGACGATCGTCGTGTCGTACGACTCGATGATCAGCGGCCCGGCACGCTCGAGCGCATCGATCTCGGCGCGCGCAAGCACCGGCGTCGCGACCGGCGGCGCGCCGCGTGCGAAGCTCGCCAGGCGCTCGCCCCGCGTGCCGGCGAGCGCGGCGCGATCGACCTGCAGGCCGTCGAACGCCAGCCGGTCATCGCGATGGCCGCGCGCCGACAGGCGCAGGTTCACCAGCTCGACCGGCTCGTCGGCGGCGTAGCCGAAGGTTTCGCGATAGGCCTGCAGGAACGCCGTGCGCAGCGCCTCGAGCGCCGCCCGGTCAATCGCCGCATCGCCCAGGGCGATCGTGAGTTCGGAGGACTGGCCGACGAAGCGCAGGTCGGCCTTGAGCACCATCGACACGGCCGCCGCGTCGTAGCCCTCCGCCGCGAGCGCCTCGCCGCCCTGCCGTCGCAGAAGGCCGGCCACCGTCTCGAGCTGCAGCGGATCGGCGTCGTCCAGCCGGCAGGTCACCGCGCGCAGGAAATCGTGCTCCGCGTCGGCCGCCAGCATGCCGCCGGCGCTGAACACGCCCGCCATCACCGGCACGATCACGCGGCGCGTGCCGAGCAGGCGCGCGACATCCACCGCATGCGTCGGACCCGAGCCGCCGAAGGCGACCAGCGTCATGTCGCGCGGATCGCGGCCGCGCTCGACCGTCACCGCGCGGATCGCGCGTGCCATGTTGACGTTCGCGATGTGACGGATGCCGTGCGCGGCATCGAGCGTCGACAGACCGAGCGGCGTGCCGACGTGCTGCGCCACCGCCGACTGCGCGGCGGCCGGGTCGACCGCCAGGGTGCCGCCCGCGAGCGCAACCGGGTTGAGATAACCGAGCACCATGTTGGCGTCGGTCACCGTCGGGCGATGATTGCCGAGCCGGTAGCAGGCCGGCCCCGGATCGGCACCGGCCGACTCGGGCCCGACGCCGAGCAGGCCGCCCGCGTCGACCGTCGCAATCGAGCCGCCGCCCGCGCCCACCTCGGCGATGTCGATCGCCGGCACCTTGAGCACGTAGCCCCCGCCCTTCAGGAAGCGGCTGGGCACGCTGATGCCGTCGCGAAACTCGTACTCGTTGGTGAGCGCCGGCACGCCGCCCTCGATGATCGAGGCCTTGGCGGTGGTGCCGCCCATGTCGAAGACGATCAGATCCTGCGCCTGCGTGCTCGCGCCGAGGCGCGCGGCGCCGGTCACGCCCCCCGCCGGGCCCGAGGCCACGGCGAACACGGGACGCTCGCTCGCCGCCGCGATGCCGATCATGCCGCCGTTCGAGGCCATGACGTGGATCGGCGCGCGAATGCCGATCGCCTCCAGATCCCGTTGCAGGCGCGCGAGGTAGCGGCGCATCACGGGAAGGATGTAGGCGTTCACCACGGTGGTGCTGGTGCGCTCGTATTCCTTCATTTCCGGCAGCACATCGCAGGACGCGGTCACCAGCAACCGCGGGAACTCGGCTTCCAGGATGTGCTTGGCCTCGATTTCGTGCGCGCTGTTCGCGTAACTGTTGATGAAGCAGATGGCGACCGCCTCGACGCCCTCGGCTTCGAGCCGGCGCGCGGCCGCGCGCACCTCGTCGGCGTCGAGCGGCCGCACCACGCGGCCGTCCGCGGCGATGCGCTCGTTCACCTCCAGGCGATAGCGTCGCGGCGCAAGCGGCTCGGGCTTGTGCCAGGCCAGGTCGAACATCGTCGGCGTGCGGATGCGCCCGATCTCGAGCACGTCGCGGAAGCCGCGCGTCGCGAGCACGGCGGTGCGCGCACCGCTCTTCTGCAGGATCGCGTTCGACGCGACCGTGGTGCCGTGCACCAGCTCGCCGACTGCATCGGGCGCGAGCCCGGACTGCGCCAGCACCGCGCGAATGCCGGCGACCACCGCCTGCCCGGGTTGCTGCGGCGTGGTCGAGGTCTTGTTGAGGAACAGCCGCCCGTCCGGGTGCTGCAGGATGATGTCGGTGAAGGTGCCGCCGATGTCACAGCCGATGCGTGCGGCACGCGTGGTCTGCGGGATCGGCGATGCGTTCGTGGCGGCCATGGGCGGGCCGCCAAGTTAGCCCAAGAAATGCTCGCGCGGCAAATCGGGCCTGCGGCGAGCGCCGCCTCAGGCGGCGTTCGCCAGCACCATGATCCCGGAGGCGGTGTTCGAGATGGGAATGTGGTAGTTGCGGTGCACTTCGCTCACCCGGCCGCCGAGCGCGGCGCGCGCGGTCAGCCAGTTGATCACTTCCACCCCCTGGGTGCCGGCCTGCTCGACCAGATCGTCGATCGAGTAGCGGGTGAGCGCCTCGGGATCGCCGACCAGCTTTTCCATGCACATCGCGTCGAATGCCTTGTTGATGAAGCCGGCGCGCGGGCCGTCGAGCTGGTGCGAAAGCCCGCCGGTACCGAGCACCACCACCTTCAGGTCCTTGTCGTAGGACTCGATCGCACGGCCCAGCGCACGGCCGAACTTGTAGCAGCGCAGCGGCGTGGGCAGCGGGTGCTGCACCGTGTTCACCGCGACCGGCACCGTCATCACCGGGCAGGCCTCGGCGTTCGGCCACATCAGCTTGAGCGGCAGCGTGAAGGCATGGTCCACCGCCATTTCCTGGCAGGTGGTGATGTCGAACTCGTCGGCGACGAGCGACTCGATCATGTGCCAGGACAGGTCGGTGTTGCCGCGGTACGGCGGCAGCGTCGGCAGGCCCCAGCCTTCGTCGGCGTTGCGGTACTCGGGCGCCGCGCCGACCGCGAAGGTCGGCAGCTTGTCGAGGAAGAACTGCAGGCCGTGGTCGTTGTAGACCACCACCGCGACGTCGGGCTTCGTTTTTTCGAGCCAGACGTGCACGCCGTCCCAGCCCTTGAAGAACGGCCTCCAGTAGGGGTCATTCTGCAGACCCTTGGCGATCGCGTTGCCGATCGCGGGAACATGCGAGGTGGTGACTGCGCCGATGATCTTCGCCATGACGGATCCCCCTAGTTCGCCGCGTCGAGCAGCTTCTGCTTGAAGGCCTCGACGCTCATCCCGGTCTGCGCCGCGCCGAGGTCCTGCACGCCGAGGCCGAAGATGCCGGCGAATTTCGCCAGGTAATACACGTTGCCGCCGGCGGCGATCAGGCCGAGCACGTCGCGATCCTTGATCGCCTTGCGCTGCGCGGCGTTCAATCCGTACTTCCTGCAGTAGGCCTCCTCGTCGGCGACAAACGCCGCGCGGTTCTCGGCCGCGTTGAACGAATAGCACATCTTGTTCAGCGCATAGCCCTTCTGCGCCTGCACGCCGTCGAAGATCGTCGTGCCGCTGATGTCCCTGTGCGCGTAGCGCGGACGCGAACCCATGAACTGCCCCTCCAAAGTCCAATCCAGCGGGTAACGCTACGCGCCCGGTCCACCGCCGAACTTGATCCAGAGCAAGCCCCGCCGCGCCCTTGCGCCGGCTAACCCAACGCCACCCACAGGGCATCGTCCCGTACCAGGCATGGCAGCGGCGTGATCGGGCTTCGATTTTTCGAGATGTCGCCGATGAACTCCCAGCCACTGGATGTGCCGTCGGACTGCAAGGTCGGCGTCCACTCGCGCACGGCACCGGTCTGAATGTCGAAACAGGTCTCGTGCCAACGGCACACGAGCCCGAGATCGTCGGTCAGCTGGCTGTCGCGCGGCACCACGCGCCCCTGCCCGGGAGACGTAATCACCCCGGTCTCCTGCTGAGGCCTTTTCTCGAAGAACGGCAGGTTCAGGTGCGGGCAGGCGTTGTTGCAGGCGAAGTAACGCTCGCCTCGGCGAATGACGACGAGATCGAAGCTTTCGAACTCGAACACGCGGCGCTCGCCGTCGCCGATCTCGTCCGCCCCCGCGAGCCGGGTCCATTGCCGCCCGGCAAAGTGCAGCGTATCGCGGCTGTCCTTCGCCTTGAGCCGGGCTTCGGCCTCGGGCGTGAGGCGGGAGATTTCGTGCAGCGACATGCGCTCGTCGGTGCCGCGCAGCCGCACCCGGATGAAGTCCGCGACCTCGACGTCGTTCGCCACCTGCTGGTAGAGCGCCTCCGAGATCAGCAACCGGGTGCCGGCCTCCTTGTTCGCGCTCTCGATCCGGCTGGCGACGTTCACCGTCTCGCCGATCGCGGTGAGCTTGGACTCGCGTCCGCCGCTGATCGTGCCGATCACCGCTTCGCCGTAGTGCACGCCGATGCCGATCTCGAAGGCCTCGTTGTACATCGACTGCATGTAGCTCCGCATGCGATCGGCCGCCGCCAGCATGTCGGTCGCCGCCTTGATCGCCCGCAGCGGGACGTCCTGCAGATCGTCGATGCCGAAGGTCGCCATGATCGCGTCGCCGATGAACTTTTCGACATGGCCGCCGTTGCGTTCGATGACGTCCGCCATGTTGAAGAAGTAACGGTTCAGCACGAACATCAGGTCATAGGGCGAGAGGCGCTGCGACAAGGTGGTGAACTCGCGGATGTCGCAGAACAGCACCGCGATGGTGCGCGCTTCGCCGCTGTGCCCGAGGCTCGGCTTGGCGAGCTGGCTGGTGATCGCAAGGTCGGTGTCGTCCAGCACCAGGCGGCGCAGCTTCAGATCGCCCGAGGTCCGAGTCTGGCAGGCGAGGCGCAGCTCCGGGCCGAAGTGCAGCGGGCCGGCGATCGCGCGCTCGGCCTCGGTCGGCGCGCTGCAGTGCTCGCGCCCCTCGAGGACCCAGACCCGGCAGGTCGAGCAGCGCGCCAGGCCGCCGCAGGCGTGGGCGTGCGGAATGCCCGCGCGCAGCGAGGCGGCGAGGATGCTTTCCCCGGCTTCGATGGAGAACTGTTTGGTGTCCGGCAGGCAGGTGATCTTGGGCATCTGTCGAGAATCCTTCCGCAGCGTCTTTTTCTTCGGGGCCAGATTGCGAGCAGCGGAAGCTGCCGCGAGGCCGCCACGCAATTTATACGCCTGCAGTGCGACGCGCCACCGGCTGCGTGGCATTGCGCGCCCGAGTACTATTCCGGCGCGGCCAATTGGCTTGAGCGAAGGAAACGGAACATGGCAGACATCCTCGGCCTCGGCCTTTCTCACTACCCCCCGCTCTGCCTGCCCGACGCGGAGATGGCGAGCCTGCTCGGCTGGACGCTGCAGGACAGCTCGATCCCGGAAAAGGAAAGGGACCCGAAGAACTGGCCCGCCGCGATGCGCACCGAATGGGCCGACGACCGCGGCGCCAGGGCCGCCGCCGCGCACCGCAGGCAGCTCGTCGCCGGCTTCGACCGCGTGCGCGCGGCGCTCGACGCCTTCAAGCCCGACGCCGTCATCATCTGGGGCGACGACCAGTACGAGAACTTCAAGGAGGATCTGATCCCGCCGTTTGCGATCCTCGCCTACGACGACCTCGACCTCTATCCCTGGGCCCAGGCGCAGACCTCGTCGATGATGAAGGGCAAGCAGAACGCCTGGGGCGAGGACGCCTCGAAGCATTACCGCCTGCGCGGCCGGCCCGACATCGCCAAGCACCTGGTCGCCGGCCTGCTCGAGCAGGACATCGACATCGCCTATGCCTACAAGCCGCTGCACCACGGCAGCGTCGCACACGCCTTCACCAACGCGATCCTCTACCTCGACTACCACCGCAAAGGCTACGAGCACCCGACGATCTGCTTTCCGCTCAACTGCTACGGGCGCAAGGTGGTGTCGGCCAAGGGCTTCATCACGCGCATGGACGCAAAGCTCGAGCTCGACCCCCCCTCGCCCTCGCCGAAGCGCTTCATGCAGGTCGGCGCGGCCACCGCGCGCGTGCTGAAGGCGGGCCCCTGGCGGGTGGCGCTCATCGCCTCGTCGAGCTGGTCGCACGCCTTCCTCTGCGACCCGACCTTTCGCCTGCGTCCCGACACGCCCGCCGACCGGCGGCTCTACGAAGCGATGCGCGCGGGCGACTACGATGCCTGGCGCGCGACGCCGCTGGAGGCGGTCGAGGACGCCGGCCAGCAGGAGGTGCTCAACTGGTTCGCGCTCGCCGGCGCGATGGAAGAACTCGATGCGCCGCTGCAGTGGGCCGAGTTCGTCGAGACCCACATCTTCAACTCGAACAAGGTGTTCGCCGTCTACTCCGCGGCCTGAGCAGACCTAGGCCGCCGCGCGCGCCTGCGGTTGCGGCAGCCCCTCGAGCCCGTCCCAGGCCTGCGCCGGAACATGGGCGTGGCCGTCGAACAGCAGCCGCGCGGTGCGCAGCAGCGCCGAGCGCGTGATCTTCGGCGGCACAGCGTCGCCCTCGATGTCGATGCGCACGGTGAACTCGCCGGTCGGATGCTCGATCGGCAGTGTTTTCGCCTTGCCATCCGGCACCACCGCAACGCCCTCGGCGACGCCGCCGGGCAGCACGCAGGCGGTGGCCACGGTGACCGCGCCCAGCACGCCGATCGACGAATGGCAGTCGTGCGGGATGAAGGTGCGCGTGCACACCGCGCCGCCGGCGCGCGGCGGCGCGATGAGCGACATCTTCGGCACGTTCTTTTTCGTCACGTCGCCGAGCTTCATCAGCGTGCCCGCCTGAAGGCGGATCGCTTCGATGCGCTTTTTCAACTCGGCGTCGGCGTCGAGCTCCTTTTTCGTCTCGTAGCCGGACCGGCCGAGCGCGCTCGCCTGCATGACGACCACCGGCATGCCGTTGTCGATCAGGGTGCAGGGCACGCCGTCGATGACGTCGACCGCGTTGCCGGTCGGCAGCAGCGCGCCGCAGGTCGAGCCGGCGACGTCGAGGAAATCGATCAGCACCGGCGCATGCCTGCCCGGCACGCCATCGATGCGCGCCTCGCCGTCGTAGGCGACACGCCGCCCCGGGGTCTGCACCGTCGCCACGGCGATGCTTGCGCTGTTGACCATGTGGATGCGCACGCGCGTCTCGCCGTCCGCGGCCTTGACCAGGCCGCGCTCGATGGCGAAGGGCCCGACGCCGGCCAGGATGTTGCCGCAGTTCTGGTTGTAATCGGCGCGCGGCTCGTTCACCACCACCTGCACGAACAGGTAGTCGACGTCCGCGTCCGGGCGCGTTGCCGGGCCGACGATCGCCACCTTGCTGGTCAGCGGGTTGGCGCCGCCGATGCCGTCGATCTGGCGCTCGTCGGGCGAGCCCATCACCGCGAGCAGGATGCGCTCGAGAATCGCACGGTCCGCGGGCACATCGGAGGCCGCGAAGTAGGCCCCCTTCGAGGTGCCGCCGCGCATGATCGAGCAGGGTATCCGCGTCTGCATCGCGCCTCCTTCGTTATTTGGCCGGCGGCTCGAAGGTCCCGTAGTCCACCGGCCCTTCGATTGTGCGCAGGCCCTTGTCGGCGAGCGGCTTGCGCATGCCGTACAGGTCGAGACCGAGCTTGCCGGCGATGAGCTGCTTGCGGTTGGCGGCCTCCTTGTCCTCGCGCGCCACGCCCGCCTTCGCCACCGCCGCCGCGTTGGCGCGCGGCACGACGACGACGCCGTCGTCGTCCGCCACCACCACGTCGCCCGGCACGACGTGCACGCCGGCGCAGACCACGGGCACATTGACCGAGCCGACGGTTTCCTTGACCGTGCCCTTGGCCGAGATGGCGCGCGACCAGACCGGGAACTTCATCTCGGTCAGCTCGCTGGCGTCGCGGCAGCCGACGTCGAGGACCACGCCGACCACGCCGTGCGCCTTGAGCGAGGTGGCGAGCAGCTCGCCGAACGCGCCGTCGCGGTTCTCGCTCGAGCAGGCCACCACCAGCACGTCGCCGGGCTTCACCACCTCGACCGCGACGTGGATCATCCAGTTGTCACCGGGATGGGCGAATACGGTGACCGCGCTGCCGGCGATGCGCGCGCCGCGCCACACCGGACGCATCTCCGGGTGCATCAGCCCGAGGCGGCCCTGCGCCTCGTGCACCGTGGCGACGCCGAGGCGCGCAAGGGTTTGGACCGACTGCGCGTCGGCGCGCTGGATGTTCTTGATGCAGAGTCCGTTCATGTGGCGTTGTCCTTATTCGAAGCCGTAGAGGCGGGCCGGATTGTCGACCAGGATTTTCTTCTGGATCGCCGGGTCGGGCGCCATCAGCGGGATCAGGTCGACCAGGTCGCCGTCGTTCGGCATGTGCTTGACGTTCGGGTGCGGCCAGTCGGTGCCCCACAGGATGCGGTCGGGCGCCACCGCGATCAGCGCCTTGGCGAACGGCACCGCATCGGTGAACGGCGGTCCCATCGACGAGACCCGCTCCGCGCCGCAGACCTTGACCCAGACGTTGTCGCTCTTCATGAAGTCGAGCAGCACCTTGAACGGCTTCTGCTCGAGGCCGTCGGCTGCGGTGACGCGCGCCATGTGGTCGATCACGATCGGCACCGGGAGCTTCCTGAACATGTCCTCGAACTCGACGATGTCGCGCGAGTCGAGGTGCAGGATCAGGTGCCAGCCGAGCGCCTTGACGCGCTCGACCGTGCGGTGGAAGAAGCCGAACTCCGGCCGCCCGCCCAGGTGCTGAACGAAGTTGAATCGCACCGCGCGGATGCCGCCTTCGTGCATGCGCTCGAAGTCCTTGTCGGTGACGCTCTCGTCGATGATCGAGGTGCCGCGGAAACGCCCGCCCGAGCGCGCGATGCCGTCGAGCGTGGCGCGCATGTCGGCGCCGTGGCAGCTGGCATGCACGATCACCGCACGCTCGAGGCCGAGCGTGGCGTGCAGCCTGACCAGGTCCTCGAAGGGCGAATCGGGCGGGTGGTAGGCCGCTTTCGGGTCGTACGGAAACTTCGCCGCCGGGCCGAAGATGTGGCAGTGCGCGTCGCAGGCGCCGGGTGGCGGCGTGAACTTCGGCTTGCGCGTGTTCGGATCGGGCGCGGGGATCGACTTCGGCGGCATCGGCGGTGCGTTTCCTTTACTTTTCCTGTTTCTCGTCGAGGCAGGCGAGCAGCGCGCGCGCGATGGCGCGCGCGTCCTTCGGCACCTCGCCGGAGAACGCGTTGCGCACCCCGAGGTCGGTGACCCATTGCTGGTGCGCCGCGGTCGCCTGCGCCATGAACGGCGGCAGGCCGATGTGCTCGAGCGTCGCCGCCACCTCGCGCATCTCCGCGGCGCGGCGCCTGCCGTGCACCGCGACGCGCTCGCTGACGTGGTTCGCCAGGTTGTCGATGTCCGCGTGCCGGAACAGCGTCCTGCCGACCGACGGCAGCACGCGCGCATCGATGCCGAGCTTCACCGCGGCGGCCACACATTCCATGGTCACGCTCTCGAACCCCTTGATCGCGACCGAGCGGATCATCTTCAGGGTCGAGGCGTCGCCGACACGCTCCGAGACGATCTCGAACTGCAGGCCGAGCGCCTCGAGCTGCGGCACCGCCTGCGCCACGTTCACCCCGGAGAGCAGCAGCGGCGTGCGGTGCAGCTTGGGCAGCACCGGGTCCATCACCGCCATGTCGACGTACTGCGCGCCGCGCTGCGCGATGAGCGCCGCAGCCTCGACCTTGCGGAACGGCGCCACCGAGTTGATGTCGCAGTAGCGCTGCCCCGCGCCGAGGCCGTCAAGCGCGCTGCGCGCCGCCGCGAGCTGCTGCTCCGCGGTCACTGCGCTGAACACCAGCTCGGCGCCGGCGACCGCGTCGCACGCATCCGCCGCCGCGCGCACCTCGAGCGCGTCGCAGGCCTCGCGCACGGCGCGTTTGTTCGCCGCCGCGTCGGCACCGGCGTCGAACAGGATGTCGTAGGCCGCGACCGCCAGCGGCCGCGCGAGCCCCGCCTCGCGCCAGCCGCGCGTGAAGGCCTGCGCCGCCTCGCCGAAGCCGATGAATGCGATCTTCATAGCGGCTGACATGATGCCAGCGCCGGCGACCAGGGGGTTTCGATCCGCCGCGCCGGCCCATTGAATCTTGCTATAGTCCGGTCCGAAGCGGCGCTTTCGGCGCGATGATCCGCCGTCTGCAGAGCGCGATACCCCCTTATTTCAAATCCGAGCGGAGCAGCTCATGAAACTCGTCATGGTAGGCAACGGCGCGTTCGCCAAGAAGCATCTCGACGGCCTCAAGCGCATTCCCGGCGCCGAGGTCGTGAGCATCGTCGGGCGTACGACCGAGTCGACCGCGGCGGTGGCCAGGCAGTACGGCATTCCGCATCACAGCACCCGGCTCGAGGAGGCGCTCGCGCAGCCGGGCGTCGAGGCCGCGATCCTCACCTCGCCGACCCAGGTGCACGCCGCGCAGGGCATCCAGGTGATGGAGGCGGGCAAGCACGTGCAGATCGAGATCCCGATCGCCGATTCGCTGGCCGACGCCGAGCGCCTGGTCGCCGCGCAGAAAAAGACCGGCAGGGTCGCCATGGGCGGCCACACCCGGCGCTTCAACCCGAGCCACCAGTGGATCCACAACCGGATCGTGGCCGGCGAGCTGAAGCTGCAGCACCTGGTGGTGCAGACCTACTTCTTTCGCCGCAGCAACATGAACGCGGAGGGCAAGCCGCGCAGCTGGACCGACCACCTGCTGTGGCACCACGCCTGCCACACGGTGGACCTGTTTCAGTACCAGACGGGGGAAACGGCCTCGGCCGTGCAGGCGCTGCAGGGCCCGATGCACCCCGAGCTCGGCATTGCGATGGACATGTCGATCGGCATGAAGACGCCGTCGGGGGCGGTGTGCACGCTCGCCCTGTCGTTCAACAACAATGGCCCGCTCGGCACCTTCTTTCGCTACATCTGCGACAACGGCACGTACATCGCGCGCTACGACGACCTGCTCGACGGCAGCGAGAAGCCGATCGACGTCTCGAAGGTCGCGGTATCGAAGGACGGCATCGAGCTGCAAGACCGCGAGTTCATCGCGGCGATCCAGGAGGGTCGCGAGCCCAACGCGAGCGTCGCCCAGGTGCTGCCTGCGATGCAGACGCTCGACCGCCTCGAGAAGTCGCTGCGCTAGCCGGCGCGGCGGACGGCACGGGCCCGGTCCAGGCGAGCACGCCCGTGCTTCCGGATTTCCCCAACATCCGGCACCTGCGCGCGTTCAGCGCGGCGGCGCGCCTGAAAAGCGTCAACCGCGCCGCACGCGAGGTGCACCTTTCGCAGCCGGCGCTGACGCAGGCCATCGCCAAGCTCGAAAGCGAGGTCGGCGCGCCGCTGTTCGTGCGGCGCAGCACCGGCGTGTACCCGACCCGTATCGGCGAGATCCTGCAACGGCGCGTGGACCGCGCGCTCGAGCAGCTCGGGCACGCGGCGGCGGCGGTGCGCCGCGGGCCGCAGGACGAGAAGTGGGCGCCGCCGGTCGAGCGCAATCTCACCGCGACGCAGGTGCGCGCATTGATCTCGGTGGCCGATGCCGGCAGCTACACGCTCGCCGCGCGAGCGCTCGGCGTCGCGCAGCCTTCGCTGCACCGCGCAGCGCGCGACCTCGAGCGGCTGGTCGGCCGACCGCTGTTCGAGCGCGCCGGTCACGGCGTGGTGGCGACCCGCGAGGGCGCCGAGCTGGCGCGCATGTTCAAGCTGGCGGCGCACGAGATCGACCAGGCGCGCGAGGAAATCCGCGACGAGCAGGGCACGGTGGCCGCGCGCATCGCCATCGGCTCCATGCCACTCGCGCGCACCTACATCGTGCCGCGCGCGATCGCCAGCCTGCTGGAGCGCTATCCGGGCTCGCGCGTGCGCATCGCCGACGCCAGCTACGACCCGCTGCTCGCCCAGCTGCGCAGCGGTGCGATCGACGTCATGGTCGGCGCGCTGCGCCAGCCGCCGCCGGTCGAGGACGTGGTCGAAACCGCGCTCTTTTCCGAGCCGCTTTCGGTCGTGGTGCGCAAGGGTCACCCGCTCGCGGCCGCGCGCAAGCCGTCGATCGAGATGCTCGCGCAGCAGAGCTGGGTGCTGCCCGCCGCCGGCACGCCGACGCGCCAGCACTTCGAGCGCATCTTCGCCGAAAAGGGCCTCGCCGCGCCCGAGCCCGCGGTCGAGGCGAGCTCGCTGATCGCGGTGCGCGGGCTGCTGCTGGAAAACGACATGGCGACGCTGATCTCGCGCCACCAGGTGCGCTACGAGGAGGCGGCGGGCCTGCTGGAGGCGGTGAAGCTCGATCTGGGCGACACCGCGCGCCCGATCGGGATCACCACGCGCGCCAACTGGGTGCCGACCCGCCTGCAGGCCGAGTTCATCGCTATCCTGCGCGAGATCTGTCGCGCGCGGGACTGAGGCGCGCGCCGGGACTCGGATGTGAAACGACCGCGTAATCCCGATTCCAATCCAATACCGGGTGCCCGGCTTTCAATCGGGCGGCATCGCCGCCCGCGCGAAGCTCTGGCATGCTGTGCGCGACCGAGAGGAAGGAACGCCCCATGATCATCGATTGCCACGGACACTACACCACCACGCCCGGCGAGCTCGAGGCCTGGCGCAAGCTGCAGGTCGCCACGCTCGACGATCCGGCCAAGGCGCCATCGAAAGCCGCGCTCAAGATCACCGACGACCAGCTGCGCGAGAGCGTCGAGGGTGCGCAGCTGAAGCTGCAGCGCGAGCGCGGCACCGATCTCACCATCTTCTCGCCGCGCGCGAGCTATATGGCGCACCACGTCGGCAACTTCGAGACCAGCCGCGCCTGGTCGGAGATCTGCAACGAGCTGGTGCACCGCGTCTGCGGGCTGTATCCGAACAACTTCGTCGGCGTCTGCCAGCTGCCGCAGTCACCCGGCGTGCGTCCCGAGACCTGCATTCCCGAGCTCGAGCGCTGCGTGAAGGAATTCGGCTTCGTCGGCTGCAACCTGAATCCGGATCCTTCGGGCGGGCACTGGAAGGAGCCGCCGCTCACCGACAAGTGGTGGTATCCGCTGTACGAGAAGATGGTCGAGCTCGACGTCCCGGCGATGGTGCACGTCAGCACCTCCTGCAACGCCTGCTTCCACACCACCGGCGCGCATTACCTGAACGCGGACACCACCGCGTTCATGCAGTTCCTCACCTCGGACCTGTTCAAGGACTTCCCGACGCTCAAGTTCGTCATCCCGCATGGCGGCGGCGCCGCCCCCTACCACTGGGGGCGCTTCCGCGGCCTCGCACAGGACATGAAGCGCCCGCCGTTGAAGGAATTGCTGCTGAAGAACGTGTATTTCGATACCTGCGTCTACCACCTGCCCGGCATCGAGCTGCTGCTCAAGGTGGTGCCGGTGGACAACGTGCTGTTCGCCTCCGAGATGGTCGGCGCGGTGCGCGGCATCGACCCCGAGACCGGGCATCACTACGACGACACCAAGCGCTACGTCGACGCCATCGAGTGGCTGACCGACGCCGACCGCAAGAAGATCTACGAAGACAACGCGCGCAAGGTGTATCCGCGGTTGAAGAAGTAACTGGGGTCAGACCCCTGTGGATAAGTCCGTCGACTCGCCGCGCTATCTGGCAGACTTATCCACAGGGGTCTGACCCCGAGCTTCGTAGGCGGCGACCGCCTTTTTCAGGTCGTCGTACTCCTCGCAGCCAAATAGGCACAGGCGGTCGAGCACCGCGAGGTGCTCTTTCGCCCTGACCAGGTCACCGACCATCAGGTAGGCCTCGCCGATGTACTCGTGCGCGCCGCGATGCTCCGGTTGGAGCCGCAGCGCCTCCTGGTAGTGCCTGAACACCAGATCCATGTCCGGACTGGGGCCTTTGCGCAGCGCAAAGGCATAACGGTTGTGGTACTCGGCGTTCTCGGGACTGCGTGCCAGCGCCTCGCGCGCAACGCCTGCGGCACGGGTCCAGTCGTTGTCCGCCTTGGCGCGCTCGAACTCGGCGATCACCGGGTCGCGCGGCCTGCCCTCGCTGTCGCTGTCGACGCTGTCCCCGGCGGCCAGGGCCAGGGCCGGAAGGAACAAAGCTGCGAGAATCACGGAACAGAAACGGTTGCCCATGTGTTTCCCCTTTGGCATGGAGACGAAAAGTGACCGCTAACAGCGTTGTCCTGGCAAGGATTCCGTACTGGCTGATCGCCTGCGCACTTGCAGCGTTAACAGCGCTTGCCGCACCGGCATTCCCCCAGGAAGTGCAGAATCGCGACGGCGCCGTCGCTGCGCTGCACGATGCCGATCCGCAAAAGCGCCTGCTCGGCATCGTCTGGATCGCCGAGAACGGCCAGTTCGCCGACGCCGACCTGCTGCATGAGCGGCTGCGCGACGAGGAGCCGGTGCTGCGCCAGGTCGCCGAGCAGGGTCTCTGGGCGCTCTGGACCCGCTCCGGCGATCCGGAAACCGACCGACTGCTTGAAAGCGGCACCGACATCATGCAGCACGGCGCCTACGCCGAGGCGATCGACGTGTTCAGCGCCGTGATCCAGCGCAAACCGGCATTCGCCGAAGGCTGGAACAAGCGCGCCACGGCCTACTTCCTCGCCGGCGAATACCGCAAGTCGATCGACGACTGCGAAGAGGTCTTCAAGCGCAATCCGAAACACTTCGGCGCGCTCTCCGGCGTCGGGCAGAACTGGCTTGCGCTCGGCGAGCTGGACCGCTCGCGCGAGTACCTGCGGCGCGCGCTCGAAGTGAACCCGAACATGAGCGGCGTCGCCGAGATGATCCGCAAGATCGACGCCTTCGAGAAGCAGCGCAAGGGGCAGGCGATCTAGGCGGGGTCTGACCCCGATCAACCGCCGCTCACGACGGGGCCCTAGAATCCCGTCCGTGCCGCGCGACAGCCTCGACCGCCATTACCTCACGCCGCTGCTCGAACCGGCTTCGGTCGCCATCGTTGGCGCCAGCCCGCGGCCCGGCTCGGTCGGCGCGGTGCTGATCGAGAACATGCGGGGCGCTGGATTTCGCGGCGCGCTGTTTGCCGTCAATCCGAAGCATCGTTCGGTGTCCGACGTCCCCTGCTTCGCCTCGTTGCGCGCAGTCCCGCAGCGCATCGACCTGGCGGTGATCGCGACCCCCGCGGCGACGGTGCCGGGGGTGCTCGAGGACTGTGGCGAGGCGGGCGTGCGCACGGTCTGCGTCATCAGCGCCGGCTTCGGCGAGACCGGACCGGCCGGGGCAAAGCTCGAGCGTGCGCTGCGCGACATCGTGCGCCGCTACCGCATGCGCATGCTCGGCCCGAACTGTCTCGGCCTGATGCGTCCGCACGCGGGCGTGAACGCGAGCTTCGCCCATGGCCAGGTTCACGCCGGCGCGCTGGGGCTGATTTCGCAGTCCGGTGCAGTCTGCACCGCGATTCTCGACTGGGCCGCACCGCACGGCATCGGCTTTTCCAGCGTCATTTCGCTCGGCGCATCGACCGATGTCGACTTCGGCGAGCTGGTCGATTACCTGGTGAGCGATCCGCGCACCGAACACATCCTCCTCTACATCGAGGGCGTGCGCGATGCGCGACGCTTCATGAGCGCGTTGCGCGCTGCAGCGCGCGTCAAGCCCGTGATCCTGATGAAGTCGGGTCGCCGGCCGGCGGGCTCGCGCGCTGCGGTGTCCCACACCGGCGCGATGATCGGGTCGGACGACGTATTCGAGGCCGCCGTGCGTCGCGCAGGCGTGGTTCGGGTTGCGACGATCGGGCAGCTCGTCGCCGCAGCCCATGCGCTCTCGCGCAAGGTGCGTGCGCGCGGCGATCGCCTCGCCATCATCACCAACGGCGGCGGACCCGGCGTAATGGCCGCCGATCGCGCAGCGGACCTCGGCATTCCGCTCGCCGAGCTTTCGCCGGGAACCGTCGAGACGCTGAAGCAGGTCCTGCCGCCGAACTGGTCGCACGACAATCCGATCGATCTCATCGGCGATGCGGACGCCGCGCGCTACGCGATCGCGCTCGACGCCTGTCTCGCCGACCCGGCGGTCGACGGCGTGCTGGCGATCCTCACGCCGCAGGCGATGACGCCGCCGCTCGAGGTGGCGCAGGTGCTCGTCGAACGCGCGGGCAAGAGTCACAAGCCGTTGCTCACCTGCTGGATGGGCGAAGCGCAGGTCACCGAAAGCCGCGCCCTGTTCGCGGAGCACGGCATCCCCAGTTTCCGCACCCCGGATCCCGCGGTCGACATGTTCGCGCACGTCTCGGCGTTCTACCGCAACCAGAAAATCCTGCTGCAGACGCCCGGCCCGCTGTCGCAGGACGCGCTTCCGGATCTCGAAAACGCACGCATCCTGATCGAGTCGGCGCTCGCCGAGCATCGCAGCGTGCTGTCGGAGCTCGAGTCGAAGGCCCTGCTCGCGGCGTTTCACGTGCCGATCGCGCGCGCCGTGCTCGCACGCTCGGCGAATGAGGCCATGGTGATCGCGCAGGAACTCGGCTTCCCGGTGGCCATGAAGGTCGATTCACCCGACATCACGCACAAGACGGATGCCGGCGGCGTGAAGCTGAACGTCGGCAACGCACAGGCGGTGCGCGAGAGCTGGCAGATCATCAGCGATAACGTCGCCCGCCTGCGCCCGAACGCCCACGTGAACGGGGTGATCGTCGAGCCGATGGTCGCGCGGCCGAACGGTCGAGAGCTGATGGTCGGCGTCGTGCGCGATGTGGTGTTCGGCCCGGCGATCACCTTCGGCCTCGGCGGTACCGCGGTCGAAGTCCTGGCCGATCGCGCCGTCGCCCTTCCGCCGCTGAACGGCGTGCTCGTCGACGAACTGGTGCGCGGCACGCGGGCGTCAAAGCTTCTCGGCGAATTCCGCCAGATGCCCGCGGTCGACCGCGCGGCGCTCGACGCCGTGCTGCTGCGGGTATCGGAGATGGCCTGCGAGCTGCCGCAGATCCGCGAGATGGACATCAACCCGCTGGTCCTCGACGAAGCCGGCGCCATGGTGCTCGATGCACGCATCGTGGTCGAGCGACCCGCAGCGACGCTGTCGCGCTACGCGCATATGGCGATTCACCCCTACCCGTCGCGGCTGGTCGCCGAATGGCGTGCGGCGGACGGCGCGCGCGTCGTCATGCGGCCGATCCGCCCGGAGGATGCGGAAATCGAGCAGGCGTTCGTGCGCAAGCTCTCACCCGAGAGCCGCTACTTCCGCTTCATGGACACGATCCGCGAACTCACCCCGCAGATGCTCGTACGCTTCACCCAGATCGACTACGACCGCGAGATGGCTTTCATCGCGGTCACCCGCGAGGGCAACGCTGAAACCGAGGTCGGGGTCGCGCGCTACGTCACCAACCCCGACGGCAGCTCCTGCGAGTTCGCCATCGTGGTCGCCGACGACTGGCAGCGCCGCGGCCTCGGCCGGCGCCTCATGACGCAGCTGATCGAGGTTGCCCGCGCGCGCGGCCTGGCGCGCATGGTGGGGCATATCCTGGCGACGAATCGCGGCATGGTGACGCTGGCCGCGAGCCTCGGTTTCAACGTGGCCGAATCGCCCGACGATCCTACGGTGCGGCGTGCGACGTTGACGCTGTAGGGGGCGGACGCCGACCAGCGCGCTCGGAAGGGTGCCGGGGCCCGGGCCCCTATGCCCCGCCCGCCGGCGCCGCCTCGACGGCGATCGCCTCGCCCGCCAGCGGTCCCTCGATCTCATCGCAGCCTGCGGCGCGCAGCGCCTCGCGCTGCGCCTCGCTCTCGACGCCCTCCGCGACGAGGCGCAGTCCGAGTGCGTGGCCGAGCGCAGCCGCGGCCGCGGCGACCACGCCCTGCTCGGCGCCGGCCGGTATCTGCGCGACGATGCCCGCATCCAGTCTCAGCTTGCGCACGGGGTAGCGCTTCAGCATCGGCAGGCTCGACGCCCCGGCACCGAAGCCGCCGATCGCGATCGTCACGCCGAGCGCGTCAAGCTTGCGCAAGATGGCGAGCGCCGCCTCGGGTTCCGGCATCAGCGTGGACTCGCTCAGCTCAAGTTCGAGGCGCTGTGCCGGCAGGCCGCTTTTGCTCAGCGCACGCTTGACGCCCTCGAGCAGGGCGGGCTGCCGGAACTGGCGCGCCGGGAGGTGGACCGTGACCCGCAGCCCGTCATCGCCCTGCGCCGCGGACCAGCGGCAGGCCTCGAGCAGGATCCACTGCCCGATGCGCGGCGCGAGCGCCGTGTCCTCGACGAGTTGCGTGAACTCGGCCGCCTGCACAAGCCCGCGCACCGGATGCTGCCAGCGCGGCGCGACCCTGTGCCCGACGCAGCGACCGCCGGCCAGCTCGATCATGGGATGCGCATGCAGCTGCAGCTCGCCGCCCTCGAAGGCGCGCCGCAGCTCGTTCTCGAGCGCGAGGCGGCCCGCAGCCGCCTTGTTCATCTGATCGGTGAAAAACTGGTAGCTGGCGCGGCCCGTCTCCTTGACGTGATACATCGCCGCATCCGCGTTGCGGATCAGCGATTCGGCATCGCGCCCGTCGTCCGGAAAGATCGCGATGCCGATCGATGGCGTCACGCTCAGCTCGTGCTCATCGACCTGGATCGGCACCGCGAGGTTCTCGATCACCTTGCGGGCGACATGCGCCGCGTCCGACACGCGCTTGATCTCCGGCAGCACGACGAGAAATTCGTCGCCGCCGACGCGGCACACGGTATCGCCGACACGTAGCTGGCCGACGAGCCGTTCGGCGACCTTTTTCAGAACGATGTCGCCGACCGCATGGCCCAGCGTGTCGTTGATCGTCTTGAACCGGTCGAGATCGACGAACATGGTCGCCGTCAGCTTGCGATTTCGTTTGCTGAGCGCGAGCGCCTGCGTCAGGCGGTCTTCGAGCAGGCGCCGGTTGGGCAGTCCGGTCAGCGAATCGTGGTCGGCGATGTGCAGCGCGCGCGCCTCGGCCTGCCGGCGCTCGCCGATCTCGGCCTCGAGGCGCTCGTTAGCCGACTTCAGCTCGGCCGTGCGCTCCGCCACTGCGCGCTCGAGCGCTTCGCGCTCGGCGCGCTCGACGGTAATGTCCTCGTAGATCGAGATCGCGCCTTCGCGCGGCTTTTCCGGATCGATCGCGCGCATCGTGAGCCTGCACCAGAACCGGCTGCCGTCCTTGCGCAGCAGCTCGCGCTGCTCGACATGCGTGCGCCCCGCGCCCAGGGCTTCGAGCGCGGCTTGACCGATCTCGGCAAAGGTTTCGTCGTCCGGCATGAGGATGCGCGCGCTCTCGCCGACCATCTCGCCCGGCGCGTAGCCGAACATCTCCTCGAGGCGGGGATTACAGCGCTGGAAGACGTTGTCGCGCAGGAAGCAAATGCCGACCGTGGCATTGTCGAGAATCAGCGCCTGCTCGGCGAGCGCCCGGCGCACCTGCTCCTGTGCCGCACGCCGCGCGGAGATGTCCTCGAACAGCCAGACGTAGCCCTTGTCCGGATTTCCCGGCTCGACCGCGCGCCCCCACAGCCGGCACCAGAAGCCCGAGCCGTCCGCCCGGCGCAGGAACTGCTCGCGCGAAGTCGTCTCGCCGCGGTTGAGATCGGCGTAGGGATTGGCGGCGTCGTCGAACTCCGCATCGGTGAAGTACATGAAACGGGTGTCGAGATTGAGCACGCCGCCCGGCGGGTGGCCGAACATCTCCTCGTAACGCCGGTTGCAGCGCTGGATCCTGCGGTCGCGGATGAACGCGATGCCCATCACCACGTTGTTGAGCAGCGCCTGCTGCTCGGCGAGCACCTGCTGCAGGACCTCCTCGGTACGCCTGCGCTCGGTGACGTCTTCGCCGATCCATACCGTGCCACGCCTCGGGTCCAGCGGATCCGCGGCGTTCCCCGCAATGCGCGCGACGAACGTACTGCCGTCCTTGCGCCGTGCGCGGCCCTCGGTGGAAAAGGTGCGGCCCGACGCCAGCTGCGCGTAGCCGGCGCGCACCTCGTCGTAGAAGGCGTCGTCGGCGTACAGCACACGCGTGGGCTGGCCGTCGAGCTCGCCGTGCGCGTAGCCGTACAGGCGCTCGAAGCTCGCGTTGCAGCGCGCGATGACGTGATCGCGCACGAAGACGATGCCGATGGCGACGTTGTCGAGGATCTGGTGCTGCTCGGCGAGACGCCGCTCGACCGCGTCGCCAAGCCGCTTGCGCTCGGTGATGTCCTCGGCGATCCAAATCGTGCCGGCCTGCGTGTTCTGCGGATCGATCGCGCTCGCAACGACGCGGCAAAGGAACGTTGTACCGTCCTTGCGCCGCATTTCCCACTCGATGTCCAGCTGGCGACCCGTGGCCAGAATCGGGATCGCGATATCGCCCAGCGCCTGGTAGCTGTCATGGGAGGTGTAGACCACCTCGCCGGGCTGACCGATCAGCTCGTCGGCCGCCCAGCCGAACATCTGCGCGAACTTGGGGTTGCAGAGAAAGAACTTTCGCTCACGCGTGAAGGCGATGCCGATCGACGCGTTGGCGAGCACGGCCTCGTATTCGAGGTGCGTGTAGCGCGTGCGCCCGGCGTAGGGCGTGGGTTCGTTCATCACCTGCCGGCCTCGCGGCCGTCGGCCCGCGCGAGCTGCTCGAAGTCCTGCGCGAAACGGCGAAAGCGCGTCGCGGTCGCGGCCCGCTGCTCGGCGCTCAGCGTGCGGTCGATCGCGAGCAGCATGTCGAAGTAGGCCTCGAGATGCACGCGGCTGGCCTTCGCGTACGCGGGCGCACGGCCCCGATCCCATCCGGCCGCCCAGTCCACCAGCCTGCGCTGCGCGCTGCGCGTGCGCAGGATGGTCAGCAGCTCGGCCTGGCGCCGGCGCCGATCCTGCGCGCGCAGCGCCCCGACGAGCGGTGCGGATTCGGTGTAGCGGCGCACTGCGTCGCGTTGTGTGGCCGTGAGCGCACCGAACCATTCTTCCAGACGCGTCACGTTGCGCTCCATGCGGCGCCTGCGGCGGCCGGCCTCGTCTCCATCCAGCTGTTCATGCGCAAACGTCTCGTTGTCTTCCTCGATGCGCTGCGCCAGGTGCGCGATCTGCTCCGGCGTCAGGCCGTCCAGGATCGGCGCGAGCTCCCGGGCCGCGGCGCGCAGGCCCTCGTCGAGCTCCGCGCGAAACGCATCGTACCCCCACTCGAGGTCCGCCCGCGTGAGTCCCCGCTCGACGCGACGTGCGCAGCTTTCGGCGAGCGCCGCGTACTTCGGCAAGGCGGCCGAACGGTGCCAGGCGAGGAATTTCTCGATGCGCTGGTCGAGCGCCTTCGACTGCGCGCCGTGCACATCGAGATAACTCGTGGCGCGCCAGCGCAGCAGCGTCGCGCCATTGTCGTACACCACCTGCGTTGCACTGCAGCCCGCGAGCGCGAGCAGCGCGAGCCCGGCGAGCACGTCGCGCAAGGCCTGCATCGCGCGCCTCACCAGAAGTTCTCCACGGTGATCTGGCCGGGGCTGCGACGCCGGTGCTTGCGCATGCCGAGACCCTTGAGCGCGTCCGTCGCGTCGCGAACCATGTCGGGATTGCCGCACAGCATCACCTGCGAGCCGTCGACCGACAGGCTCCGCCCCGCGGCGGCGGCCAGGCGGCCGTCGGTGATGGCTGCCGGGATGCGCCCCGCCAGCGTTCCCGGCGCCGCCTCGCGGCTGACCATGCTGACCACGCGCAGGCGCTCGCCCATGCGCGCGCGCAGCACATCGAGGTGCTCGCGATAGGTCAGTTCCTCGGCGCGCCGCACTGCATGCACCAGGACCACGTGCGAATAGCGTGCCCACACGGTGTCGCCCGCCAGGATCGACAGAAAGGGTGCAATGCCGGTTCCCGTGGACATCAGCCACAGCGTGTCAGCGTCCGGCAGCTCCGACAGCACCAGGAACCCGGACGGGTTGGGCGCAATGTAGAGCGCCTCGCCCGCAGCCAGGCGCGCCAGCCGCGGCGACAGCGGCCCCTCGGGCACGATCACGCCGTAGAACTCGAGCACCGCGTCTTGCGGCCCATTGACGAAGGAAAACGGCCGTGCAACGCGCTCGCCCTCTACGTCGAGCGCGATCCTGACGAACTGCCCCGCCTCGAACCGCAGGCGCGGCGCCTCGACGCGCAGCGAGAACAGCGCGTCAGTCCAGCGCCGGTTCTCCAGTACCCGGCCCTCGAGCCAGCGGCCGGCCGCGGGTTTCGTCGCAGCGCTCATTGCAGTGGATAGGGTTCGAGCTGCAGGTCGGCAAGCACGCCGCCGAGCATCACAATCGCTCCGCGGCGTCGGTTGTTGCCCGTGTCGGAAAACTCGAAGGCATAGGTCCGGCGAAGCTTCAGGCGGCCATCATCGTCGCGCGCAAAGCGCAGCTGCGCGAACGCGACCGTGTCGTCGAGCAACTGCACGCCGTAGCGCCGGCAGGCTGCGCGCCCGGCAGCCACTGCGCGCTCCCGCGCGCGCAAACTGTCGACCCAGAAAAGCGCCCCGATGGCGAGCGCAAGGAGGGCGGCGACGTCCCACATGGTGCCGCAGGATTATAGCGGCAGGGGCTGCGTTTCCCCGGAACGCGTCGAGCTCAGGCTCAGAGCCAGAACGTGCCGTTCCAGGCGCCGTCGCGAAAGTCGAGCAGGACGCGTTTCGGCGCCATGCGACGCGTCGCCGGTGTGTCGATCTCCACTTCCGGCTGTCGGCCCAGGCGTTCCGCAGTCTGCGGCGTGCAGGTGGTCGACGTCACGGGCCGAAAATAAAGGGCCAGGCGATCGTCCACCCAGGCGAGCGCATGCCCGCCGGCCGCCTCCCGCACATGCACGAATTTCTTCACCAGGCAGGAAAAGTACAGCTCGAGCTCGACGATCAGCGGGCGGCCGCGCGAGCGCAGCGCGTCCTCCGCCGGCGCCGTCCACTCGACGCGCACCGTCTTGCCGTTGATGACGGCCCCTCCCGAGCGCAGACCGTCGGGCGGCACGCGCCGCGCCCCCAGGAGATCGTCGGGCTTCACGCCACCTCCTGCGAATCGCGGTAGCGGTAGTACAGGATGCCGAACCCTCTGAGATGCTTGCCGATGGCATGACCGAATACCGGCGACAGCGGCGTGAAGGGCAGCGGCAGCTCGCCGAGCGGCGTGCCGAGGCAGGCGCGCGCGAACTGCGCGCCGATCGCGCCGGCCAGCCCCACGCCGCGCCCGTTGCAGCCGAGCCAGGCCAGCACCCCGGGGCCGAGCTCGTGCACATGCGGTTTGCGATCGAGCGTGATGCCGACATGGCCGAACCACAGGTAGTCGAACACCGGCACGCCGATGCGCGGAAACACCGCCGAGACACGCCGGCCGATCCGTTCGCGCTGGCGCGGCTCCCAGTCCCAGCCCACGGCAAGCGCACCGCCGGTGACCAGCCGTCCCGCCGCATCCCAGCGAAAGAAGTGCAGGTCGCCCTGAGTGTCCGAGCAGGCGTGATCGAACGGCAGCACCGTCGCGCGCTGGTCCTGCGGGATCGGCGCGGTTGCCATCTGATAGCTGCGCACCGGGAAGATGCTTTGCGCCAGCCCCGGCCACAGTCCCTGGGTCGTGGCATGCGTCGCGACCACCACCCGCTCTGCGGTCACCTCGCCGCGCGCGCAGACGACGCGCCAGCGCAGCCCGGCGCGCTCGATGCGCTCGGCGCGGCTCTGCGTATGCACCACGGCGCCCGCCGCGATCGCGCAGCGCGCCAGCTCGCGGCAGTAGGCGAGCGGATTGAGCTTGCCGCCCGTCTTGTTCACCCAGCCCCCGTGCCAGAAGCGCGATCCGGTGACGCGCTCGACGCCGTCACGGTCGAGCATCTCGACCGGCGCGCCGCGCAGGCCCCATTCGCGCGCACGGCGTTCCGTCAGGCGCAACCGGCCGGGCGTATGCGCCGGCTGGACCCAGCCGTTCTGCACCGCCTCGCACTGCATGGCGTACTTGCGGATGAGATCGAAGGTAAACGACGCCGAATCGCAGACCAGCTGTGCAAAGCCGTCTTCGAGCTCGCGCGGCTCGGCGCGCGAGAGCGTCGGGATCACCTGCCCGTTGTTGCGACCCGAAGCGCCCTCCCCGATCTCGCCGGCCTCGATGACGATTACGCTCGTGCCCGCCTCGGCCAGGTGCAGCGCGCAGGACAGTCCGGTAAATCCCGCACCAATGACCACGACGTCGGCCTTGACCGCATCGGCGAGGGGCCGGGTCTCGGGCGCTGGCGGCGCGGTCGCGTACCACAGCGAACGCTGAAAGACGTCATCGGGCATGCGCGCGCAGTGTTGCCCAGCGCGCGGGCGCTGTAAAGTTCGCTCCCCAGGAGGTTCGAATGACTGAGCTGATTCCATTCCAGGATGGCGGGTACGCGTTCCTCAAGGGCGTGTTCCCCTACTCGCAGGGCGTCCGGGCCCTGCCCGGGTACGCGATCGAGCGCCTGCGCTTCCTGCGCCCGCCGCCCATCACCGAAGGCTTCCGCGCCATCGAGGCGCAGCTCAAGGCGCGCGGTCGGCCGCCGACCGCGCTCTGCGCGGCCGAGCTGCGCTCACCGCGGCCGTTCAGCTTCGGCGGCTTCGGCGCGTTCAATGAGGGGTACGTCGATGTCCTCAAGGCCTGGACCCTTTACCGCGATGGCCTCAACCCGGTCGCACGCTCGAACGTCGCCCCCGAAATCGAGCCGCCGGCCGAGCCCTGCTTTTACGCCTTCTGCTACACCGTGCCGACGACCGCGCCGGCAGACAGCTTCGTCGTCGCCGGCAGCGGCGAGTGGCCGGAGGGCGGGCGCTTTCCGGAGGCGATCGTCGCGCGCGGCGACCTGTCACCCGCCGGGCTGCGCGCGAAGGCGCACTGGGTCTGCGACATGATGCAGGCGCGCCTCGCCGGGCTGGGAGGCGACTGGCGCGCGGCGAGCGCAACGCAGGTCTACACGGTGCACGACCTGCACCCCTTCCTCGGTGACGAGATCCTCGCCCGCGCCGGCAACGGCCCCGGCCTCACCTGGCACTACTGCCGCCCGCCGATCGAGGGGCTGGAGTACGAGATGGATCTGCGGCGCGTGAGCGTCGAGCGCGTGATCTAGGAATTCAGGCGGTCGCCGCCGCCGTCTTCGCCGCGCGCCGCTTCTCGAGCGCCTCGAGAATGGCGCCGAGGATGCCCTTGGGCATGAAGATGATGAACAGCACCAGCATCAGGCCGTAGATCGTCGTGTCGAGGCCATGGACGTCGTGGCCGATCGCCAGGCGCAGCACCTCGGCGAGCAGCAGCGTGATCGCCGCACCGACCGTCGGCCCGAGCCGCACGAACATCCCGCCGACGATCGCGCCGAACACGATCTGCAGGCTGATGCCGATGCCCGATACCGTCTCCGGATTCACGTAGAGCTGGTACTGCGCGTACAGCACGCCGCCGAAGCAGGTCATCAGCGCCGAGAGCAGGGTGACGCCGAGCTTGAGCCGGGTCACGTTCATGCCGACCGAGGCCGCCGCGTCCTCCTCCTGGCTGATCGCCTCGAGCGCGAGCCGGGTCATCGAGCGGTCGACGCGTCCCCAGATCCACAGTCCCGCAAGCCAGGCCACGAGGATGATGTAGAACCAGATCAGCTTGGAGGAGAACTGCAGCGCGCCGAGCGACCAGGCGCTGTCGGCGAGCGCCGTGTTCGGTGTCGCGCCGAGCGAACCGCCGGTCTGGTCGCGCAGCGCGACGATCACAAGACGCGCGACCTCGGTCAGCGCCAGCGTCACCAGCGCGAAATAGTGGCCGACGATCTTGAAGCGGAAGCAGGGATAGCCGATGACGAAGGCGACCACGGCGGTCAGCACCAGCGCGATCGGCGTGCCGAGCCAGGGCGAGATGCCGGCGTGATTCCAGAGCAGCACGACCACGTAGGCACCGATGCCGAGGAACGCCCCATGGCCGAGGCTCACCATGCCCAGGCGCCCCATGATCGCCCAGCTGGTGTACACGAAGCCCCACAGCAGGCACATGATGAGCAGGTGCAGCGGATAGTTGCCCATCCCGGCCAGCGGCGCGAGCGCGAGAACGACGAGGGCGGCCCACTTCATGGCGCTACTTGCTGCCGAGGATGCCCTGGGGCCGCCAGAACATCATGCCGATGAAGAACACGAAGGCAATCACATAGCCCCATTCGATATGCAGGAAAAATCCGCCCACCGAAATGAACTGGGCGAAGATGAACGCGGCGATGAAGCCGCCGATCATGTTGCCCAGCCCGCCCATGACGCACACCATGAAGGTGATCGGGCCGAAGGTCAGCCCGATCGCGGGGTGAATGTCGTACTGCAGCACGAGCAGGCAGGCCGCAAGCCCCGCAAGGCCGCCGCCGAGCGCCGAGGTGATGAGGAAGATGCGGTTCGGGTTCACGCCCATCAGCGGCATGATCGCGCGGTCCTGCGAGATCGCGCGGATCGCCGTGCCGAGATAGCTGCGCGTGAGAAACAGGTACATCCCGATCATCCCCGCCAGCGCGACGAGGAACGCGATCAGCCGCGCGACGCTCAGGTACATTTCGCCCACCGAGAGCTGCGGCAGGCGGATGCCGATGTTCTTGAACTCGATGCCGAACGCGAGCGTCGCCACCGCCTGCAGAAAAAACAGCACGCCGCCGGTCACCAGCAGCTGGTTGATCGGCTCGGCGGCGAGCACCGGCCGGATGACGAACTGGTGCAGCAGCGCGCCAAGGACAGCCACGACCGCGACGCCGAAAACCAGGGCCAGCCAAAGCGGCCAGCCGAAGACGTTGTGCCCGTAGTAGACCGCGTACATCCCGAGCATGATCAACTCGGCGTAGCAGATCCACACCACGTCGATGACGCCGAAAACCAGATTCAGGCCGAGCGCGAGCAGCGCCAGAATGCCGCCGAGCAGGATGCCGTTGACCACGGCCTCGAGAAGAAAAATGTCAAACACCTGCATCTCAATCTCCCGCGGGGGGTACGGGGGGTGCAAGTGGCGTCGCAGCACCCCCCGATCCGAACTTGAAGATCTGCATCGATCAGAGCCCCAGGTAGGATTTCTTGATCGCGTCGTTCTCGCGCAGCTCGTCGGCGCGCCCCGAGAGCTTGATGCGTCCGGTCTCGAGCAGATAGGCCCGGTCGGCGACCTTGAGCACCTGCTGCACGTTCTGCTCGACGATCAGCACCGTGTAGCCCTCCGCCGACATCTTGCGCACCACTTCGAAGATCGCCTGCACCACGACCGGCGCCAGCCCCGCCGAGGGCTCGTCGAGCAGCAGCAGCTTCGGCCCGGACATCAGCGCGCGGCCGATTGCGCACATCTGCTGCTCACCGCCCGAGAGCGTGCCCGCGAGCTGCTTGCGGCGCTCCTTCATGCGCGGAAACAGCGCGTACACCCGCTCCAGCCGCTCGGCGAAGTTCGCGCGGGCCGAGGGCACGTACGCGCCCATGCGCAGGTTGTCCTCCACCGAGAGACGCGGAAACAGGCGCCGGTTCTCCGGTACGTGCGCGATGCCGTAGGCGATCACCTCGTGCGACGGCACCGTATTGAGGCTGCGCGCCTCCATCGTCATCTCGCCCGCGCTGGCATCGATCAGCCTCGAGATCACCCGCAGCAGCGTGGTCTTGCCCGCACCGTTGGGGCCGATGACCGCCACCGTCTCGCCCGCGTTGACTTCCAGGCTGGTGTCGAACAGCGCCTGGAAGCTGCCGTAGCCCGCGCTGACATTGGAAAGCTTGAGCATCGCGCTACGTCGCCCGGTCCGCGACGGTCTTCTGCACGTCGGCCGCGTCGGTACCGAGGTACACCTCGATCACCTTCGGGTCATGCGCCACCTCGTCCGGCCGACCCTCGGCGATGACTTCGCCGTAGTCGAGCACGATGCAGCGGTCGACCACGCGCATCAGCACGCCCATGATGTGCTCGACCCAGATGATGGTGATGCCGCGTTCCTTGCGGATCGCCGCCAGCATGTCGGCCGCCTGGTTCATCTCGGATTCGTCGAGCCCGCCGAGCGACTCGTCGGCCAGCAGCAGCTTCGGCCCGGTGGCGAGCGCACGCGCCAGCTCGAGCTTTTTCAGTCCCGCCGCGCCGAGGCCGTCGACCCGCGCCGCCGGATCCGAGGGCAGATTGACCAGCTCGAGCACCTCCCGGGCGTAGGCATAGGCCTTTTCGCGCGCCGGATGCTCGGCGTGGCCGTAGAACGCCGCCAGCGCGACGTTGTCGAGGATCGACAGGCGCCGAAACGGGCGGGGAATCTGGAAGGTGCGCGCGATGCCGCGGTGCGCGATGCGGTTCGCAGGCAGGCCGGCGATGTCCTCCCCGCCGAAACGAATCGAACCGCGGGTCGGCGCAAGCGCGCCGGAGATCAGATTGAAGGTCGTGCTCTTGCCCGAGCCGTTGGGCCCGATCAGGCCGAGGATCTCGCCCTCCTTGACCTCGAAGGCGATGTTGCTGACGGCGGTGAAGCCGCCAAAAACCTTGGTCAGATCACTGACGCTAAGCATCGGGTGCGGACGCAGGGGCCCGCCCCTTCCTCCGCACGGGGCGGAGGAAGGCAGCGAACCGCGCTGCACTCACTGGTTGGAGTAGGCCGAGCTCTTCGGAATCGGCAGAAGCGGGTCGGCCGTCTTGATCGCGGTCGGCCACACGATCTTGGTATGACCACCCTGGTACTGCATCACCACGGGCGAGCTGCGCTCGTTCTGGCCCGCCATCTCGTTCCCGGGCGGGAAGAACTTCACGCCGTAGCCCTGGATCGTACCGCCGACCGGGATGTCGGTCTCGAGCGAGGCCTTGCGCAGCGCCTCGGGATCGTAACCCCCGTACTTTTTGATCGCGCGCGGCAGCACGTCGGTGAAAAAGATCCAGCTCTGGTTGAAGCCCATCGAGGTATGCGGCGGCACCACCGTGGCCTTGGACTCGGCCTTGTAGCGCTTGACCATTTCCTGGGTGAGGTCGCCGAGCCCCGGCTTGAGCGTCTTCGGGTCGAGCAACTGCGCGGCGACCGGGTCGACGTTGTAGATGTACTCGGCCTCCTTGCCGAATGCCGCGCTCAGCTTGTCGAACTGGCCGTAACCGGCGCCGTGGCCGATCAGCGCCGCCCACTTCAGCCCCTGCTCGCGCGCCTGGCGCCAGAACAGCGTGATGTCCGGGTTGTAGCCGGTGTGCAGGATGACGTCGGCACGCGCGCGGCGCAGCTTGGTGACCAGCGAGGACAGGTCGGGCGAGGTGGCGGCGTAGCCTTCCTTCAGCACGACCTGCATGCCGTATTTCTTGCAGACCGCCTCGTTGCCAGACGCCACGCCGGAGCCGTAGGGCCCGTCCTCGTGAATGATCGCGACCTTGAGGTCCTTCGGATCCTTCTTCAGCCTCGCCTTGGCGTGCTCGTTGAGGAACGAGCAGGAGGCTTCGCCGAACTGGTCCGAATGCACCTGGGCGCGAAACACGTGCGTCAGGTTCTTGCCCTTGAATACGCTCGAGGCCACGCAGACGTTCGCCCACATGAACTTCTTCGCCGCGTCCACTTTCTGCGCCAAGGGCACGCAGTGCGCGCTCGAGTACACGCCCATGATCAGGTCGACCTTCTCCTGCTCGAGCAGGCGCGTCGCCTCGTTGATCGCGATCTCGGCCTTCGACTGCGCGTCGGCGTAGATCGGCTTGATCTTGAAGCCCTCGACGCCGCCCTTCTCGTTGATCATGTCGATCGCGATTTTGGTGCCGATCGCGGCAGCCTGCGAGCCGCCGGCGGCGAACGGGCCGGTGTAATCGAAGATCACGCCAATCTTGATTTCCTTCGACTGCGCCTGCGCCATCGTCGCCATGCCGGCCAATGCGAGAGCGGCGATGCCGATGCGCATGCAGTGCCTGAGCTTGATCTGCATGGGGTTTCCTCCTCCGGTTATGAAGCCGAGCGGCCGTGCGGCTGCTCGGGCGTTGCAGTCTTTCAAACCCCCTCAGGCCCTGTCAAGCACCGCTGCGAGACACGGTCGCAGCGGGCCGGCCGCCTCAGCCGGCGTCCTCGAGCACCAGGTCGGCGCCCTTTTCGGCCACCGCGATCACGGCGGCGTTGATATTGCCGGAGGGCACCGCGGGCATCACCGAAGCGTCGACCACGCGCAAGCCCTCGAGCCCGCGCACGCGCAGACGCGGATCGACCACCGACCGGTCGTCGGTTCCCATGCGGCAGGTCGAGGTCGGATGGAACACCGTGTCGCCCGCTTCGCGGCAGAAGGCGAGCCACTCGTCGTCGCTCTGCACGCGCGGGCCGGGGTGCTCTTCGTTGACCACGTAGCCCGATAGGGGCGGCGTGTTGACCAGGCGGCGCGCGAACTTGAGGCCCTCGACCATCATGCGCCGGTCGGCCTCGGCGGCGAGGTAGTTGTAGAGGATCGCCGGCGGCGATGCCGGGTCGGCGTCACGCAGGCGCACCCAGCCGCGCGATTCGGCCTGCAGCTGCGACACCGAGCAGGTGAACCCCGAAAACGGATGCAGATAGCCACCGCGCTTGGCGGTCGAGAAGTTGATGAAATACAGCTGCGCGTCCGGGCGCGCGAGCTCGGGCCGGGTGCGCACGAACGCGGCCGCGTAGCCTGCGCTCACGGTGAGCGGGCCGCGCTTGAACAGCAGGTACTGCAGACCGATCTTCGCCTGGCGCCACCAGCTCATCATGTCGTCGTTCAGCGTGATCGCCTTGTTGCACCTCCAGAAGGTGCGCACGTAGAGGTGGTCCTGCAGGTTCTCGCCGACCTCGGGCACATCGCGCACCATGGAGATGCCGTGCGGCTCGAGCAGCGCGCGGGGGCCGACCCCGGAGAGCTGCAGCAGCTGCGGCGAATTGAAGGTGCCGCCCGCGAGAATCACCTCGCGCGCCGCGCGCGCCGCATGCGTCGCGCCGCGCTGGCGGTATTCGATGCCGGACGCGCGGCTGCCCTCGAACAGGATGCGCGTCGCGAGCGCCTCGACCTCGACGCGCAGGTTGGGCCGCTTCTCGGCGGGCCGCAGGTAGCCGGTCGCGGTGCTGCAGCGCCGGCCGTTGCGCGCGGTGGCCTGGTAATAGCCCGTACCCTCCTGGTTCGCGCCGTTGAAGTCGTCGTTCTGCGGCACGCCGAGCGCTTGTGCCGAGTCGATGAACGCTTCGCACAGCTCGTGCTTGTCCGGCAGATCGGACACGGCGAGCGGGCCGCCGACGCCGTGCCAGGCGTCGGCGCCGCGGCTCTGGTCTTCCGACTTCCTGAAGTACGGCAGCAGGTCGTCGAAGCCCCAACCCGGCACGCCCCAGCCGTCGAAGTCCTCGCGCTGGCCGCGAATGTAGACCAGGCCGTTGATCGAGGAGGAACCGCCGAGCACCTTGCCGCGCGGCGTGAAGACGCGGCGCCCGTTCAGGTTCGGCTCGGGCTCGCCCTCGTAGGCCCAGTTCACGTCGGTGCGCGTGAACAGCTTGCCGTAGCCGAGCGGCACGTGGATCCAGAAGTCGGTGTCGCGCGGCCCGGCTTCGAGCAGCAGCACGCGGTGCCGGCCGTTTGCAGTCAGCCGGTTGGCGAGCACGCAGCCCGCCGAGCCGGCGCCGACGATGATGTAGTCGTAGGTCGTGGTGTCCGTCATGCGCGTCGTATCGCCAGAAAACAGCAGCCCTGGGCACCCGGCGTCCAGGTGCGATTGTCGATCGCGAAGCCTGCGCCCTCGAACATGCCCTTGTCGACCCGGCCGGCAATGCGACACAGCGTCGCACGCCGGTCCGGCGCGAGCCCCGCCTCTTCCCAGGCATCCTTCAGCGGGCAGGCGTGAAACTGGATCTCGATGCCGTCGGCATCGCAGCGCCGGAGCTCGGGTGCGAACAGCGCGCCCTCGCCCGGTACGCCCTTGAGGAATGCCTTGCACAGGCCGTCGAAATCCGCCGGCGCGAACTGCGCCAAGGCCCGCCCCGCGCTGCGCCCGCGGCGCTCGATCGCCCGGGCGAGCAGGCTCTCGGCGCGCGCTGCGCCGAACTCCTCGCTGAGCACGTCGAACACCTCGAGATACACGAGCGCTCGGTTCTTCAGTTGGGCGATGAGATCTCTGCGGTCGTCGGACATATCAGGCGCCCCTGGCTCCGATCGCCTGGACTTCGCGGCGATGTGCGTCGGCAAACTCGGCAAGGCTCGTATAGGTCGCGTCGGGACGAACCGCGCCCTTCGGCGCCGGCGTCGCGCCGCCGCTCTTGCCCGCGCGCCGGTCGATCCACACCGTCTTCAGGCCGGCGCGCTGCGCGGGCACGTGGTCGTGATACAGGCTTTGTGCCACATGCAGCAGCTCGCCTTTCGCGTGCCCCAGCTCGGCGACCCGGGCGATCAATGCGGCGAAATTGCGCGGATCGGGCTTGTAGGAACCGATGTCCTGCGCGGTGAGGATGGCGTCGAACTCGACGCCCAGGCGCGCATTGCTCGCACGGAAGCTGTCGCGATCGACGTTCGACAGGATGACCAGCTTGAAGTGGCGTTTCAGTTCGGCGAGCGCCCGTGGCGAGTCGGGGAACGCCGGCCAGGCGCCGATCGAAGCGCCGAACGCGGCGTTCTCGGCAGCGCTCGCCGTGACGCCGAGCTCGGCGGCGATGCGCGCGTGCACGCGCGTCAGCAGCTCGCGGTAGATCAGCTCCGGCGTCTCGGCTTCCTGCGCCGACTCGAGGCGCGCGTACAGCGCAAGCAGCGCCTCGGGCGCCGGTGCCGGCGCGCACTTCGCGGCGAGCGGCGCGAGCGCCGCCAGGATGCCGGTTTCCCAGTCGATCAGCGTGCCGTAGCAATCGAAGCTCAGCACCCTGAAATCCGACAGCCGCAGCACGCTTACACCTTGCGCGGCGACGCGACGTGCATGCCGCCGTCGACGTAGAGGATCTGGCCGGTGACCTGCGCCGCGCCCTCGATCAGCCAGGCGACCGCCTCGGCCTGGTGCTGCGGCTGCGTCACGTCCTTGAGCGGCGCGATCTGGGCATAGGTTTCGCGCACCCGCGCATAGCGCTCCTCGCCGTAGCCGGCGGTCATCCAGGGCGTGTCGACGAAGCCCGGGGCCAGCACGTTGACGCGCACCTCGGGCGCGAACGTGCGCGCGAGCGACATCGACAGCGTGTTGAGCGCCGCCTTGGATGCCGCATAGGCGATCGACGACCCGGTGGCAACGCGCGAGGCGAGCGAAGACACGTTGACCACCGCGCCGCGCGTCTTGCGCAGCGCAGGCGCTGCCGCGCGGCACATCTGGAACGGGCCGATGACGTTGATCGCGTAGATGCGCTGGAAGTCCTCGGCAGAAAGGCCGTCGAGATCGGCGTGCAGCACGAATTTCGTCGTCCCCGCGTTGTTGACCAGCGCATCCAGCCGCCCCCATTGGTCGAGCGCGGCCTGCACCAGCGCCCGACAGTCGGCGTCCTCGGCGACGTTCGCGCGCACCGCGATCGCCTCGCCGCCCGCCGCGACACAGGCCTTGGCGACGCCTTCCGCCTGCGCGGTGCTTTTCGAGTAATTCACCACCACGCGCCAGCCGCGGCGTGCCATTTCCAGCGCGATCGCCTCGCCGATGCCCGACGAGCCGCCCGTCACGATCACCACCCGTTCAGCCATGAGACCTCACACCGTTGCGATCGGCGTCGCCGGCGAACCCACGGCGCCGGGCAGCCGCAGCGGCGGCGCCGTCAGGAGAAAGCGATTGCGTTGATGCGCGCGCAGCCATTCGGCGAGCTCGCGGAAGTACCACATCTCGCCGAGATGGATGCCGTTCTTGAACAGGCAGTGCTCGTGCAGCGGCATCATGGCGTGCGGCGCCGGCTTGGTGAGGCTGGTCGGGATGAGTTCGACCGCGTAATTGTCGGCGAGCAGGCAGGCGAGCCCCGAGTCGCTGATCCACTGCAGCAGCTTGTCGTCGCGTCCGTCGAGTCCGCCGCAGGTGTTGTGCAGCAGCTTGGGATCCGGGTTCTTGTTCAGCTCGAGGATCACGTCGGCAAAGCCGGTGTAGATGCAGACCATGTCGCCACGCTCCACCGTGACCTTGTCGGCCTCGAGCACGCGCATCAGTTCGTCGTAGTTGACTGCCTTGCGCGCGCGCCCGAAGTGCGCGTGCAGGTCGATCAGCACGCCGCGCCCCTGCGCGCCGTGCTCGGCCAGGTTCTGGATGCCGAGCGCCTCGGCCTTCGCGCCCTCGTACTTCGCCCAAGGCTCGGCGCCCTTTTTCTCCCCCGCGGCCGGGCGGATGTCGCTGCCGCCGCGATAGCCGTTGTAGAACACGACCTCGCGCGTGCCGTCGCCGTCGGCGTCGAAGCGGCTGCCGACGTGCGCGAACGAGTCCCACTGGGTCGAGTACTGCAGGGTGAGCAGCACCACGTCGTCGCTCACCACGTCGGTATGGTCCGGGTTGTCGTTGGCGAACGCCCAGCAGAAGTTCTGTGCACCGGCGCTCTTGCCATCGCGCAGCGTCGGCGCGAGCCGCGGCGGGCTGCGGCGCGGATTGAGCACGCTGCCGCCCGGATAGTCGAGCGGCAGCGACAGGCAGAAGGTGATCCCCTCCTTCACCTCGGCGACGCCCTGCAGCACCTTCTCGCGGGTCACCCAGTTCATGCGCCCGCGCTGGTCGTCGGGACCGAACTCGCCCCAGTTGGACCCATCAGGACGTTGTTTCCAGCGTTGCATCATCGATCCCTCGAAAGGCGCGACCCTTGGGGTCAGACCCCTGTGGATAAGTCCGGCGGTATAGCCGGCGTGTCGATGGACTTATCCACAGGGGTCTGACCCCGATGTCGCGTTAAACGTAGCTTCTGCCGATCCACTCCGCGACGAGCACCGGCTTGTCGCCGCCCTCGCGCTCCATGGTCACGTTCCAGATGGTCTGGATCATGTCGTCCTTGCGCTCCCAGCTGCCGAGCACGAAGCGCGCCCGCACCCGGCTGCCGACCGGCACCGGCGCGGTGAAGCGCACCTTGTTGAGGCCGTAGTTGACGCCCATCTTGCGATCGTCGAAGGAAAACGTGCTCTCGATGAGGTGCGACAGCAGCGACAGCGTGAGAAACCCGTGCGCAATGGTGGTGCCAAAGGGACCCGACTGGGCGCGCTGCGGATCGACGTGAATCCACTGCGGATCGTCGATCGCTTCGGCGAACCGGTCGATGCGCGCCTGGTCGATCTCGAGCCAGGGCGAAACACCGACCTCCTCGCCGACGCGATTGCGCAGCTGCGTCACCGACAACGCGTCCGTCATGCCTGCCTCCCGCGGCGATTATAGAGGGGCGATGAAGTCGCGGATCAGCCGGTTCACACGCGCCGGATACTCCTCCATCACCCAGTGCGAGGCTTCGGGCAGGCGCTCGATCCTGAGCTGCGGCACGCACTGCTCGAGCCCGTCGAGCAGCCCGGTAAGCAGCGCGATGTCGCGCTCACCGTGAATCACCAGCGTCGGCACGCGCACTATGAAGTCCTTCGCCTCGAGCTGCAGCCGCGCGGCGCCCGGATCCTCGGCGCTCGGCGGCACCAGGGGAGAGGCGCGGTACCAGTTTAGGCTGCCGGTCAGCGCGCCGGGCTGCGCCCAGGCTTCGATGTAGGCCGCGCGGTCGGCGTCGGTGAACGCGGGCGACGTCTCGCCGAAGGCGAATTTCCACAAGCGCGCATAGCCGTTTTCGGCAAGACGCGCTTCGGCCTGCGGCGCCCGCAGCTTCAGCATGTACTCGCTCGCCTGCTGCTGCGCGGGGTTGTGAACCAGCTCGCGCCAGAAGGTGTAGGGATGCGGCGAATTGAGGATGACGAGGCGCGAAAGCAGCTCGGGCGCGACGCTCGCCAGGTTCCACGCCACCGCGCCGCCCCAATCGTGCGCCACCAGGGTGAACGGCGCGCCGCCATTCAGCTGACGCGCGAGATCGCGGATGTCGGCGACGATGTGGCGCGCCTTGTAGGCGTCCACCCCGGCGGGCTTGTCCGACAGGTTATAGCCGCGCAGGTCGGGCGCGACGACATGGTGGTCGCGCGAAAACTCGGCGAGCTGGTGCCGCCAGGCGTACCAGAACTGCGGAAAGCCGTGCAGGAACAGAACCAGCGGGCCCTCGCCCGCCTGCATCGTGTGCAGGCGGATGCCGTTCGCCTCGACGAAAGCGGAACGCGCGGCGGACCCGCTGCTGCTCACGGGCGTCCGTCCTGCCTTTCGCCGGGCCGCGGACGCGCTTCCGTGTCGAGGGACGGAGGTTGCGGCGACGGCACGACGCCGCGCGCCGATTCGCGCGCCCGCTCGCCGCCCGCGCCCGGGCGCGCGGCCAACGCCTCAGGCTCAATGCCCAGATTGTCGAACACCCGTGCATCCGTCCTGCGGCGTGCCGCCGCACCCTTCGGGTCGAACTTGTCGAGCTCGCGCGTGACCGCGCGGTAGGCTTGCAGGTCGGCCTTGAACGCCGGGTCGGCAGAATCGAAGCCCGCAGACGCGCGCGCCAGCGTCATGCGTGAAAGCAGCTGCTCGCGCCGCTGCGCCATGAAGCGAATCACTTCGGCGACCTTCTCCGCCATCTCGTCCGCGGGCGTGCGGGTCTCCTTGCCGCCCGGCTTATCGCCGCCGACGACCTCGACCTTCGGCGCTGCCGCTTCGCGCGACTCGTCGCCGTACCAGGGCGGCGGATAGCTCGAATACTTGACGGTGCCGGTCTGCGGATCGCGCCAGCGGTACAGCTCGGCGAGCGCGCTCGGCGCAAGCCCTGCGAGCACAACGGCGAGCACGCCGACGACCGGGACGATGCGCATAGCGACAGCCTACTGCAAATCAGCCGGTCGACGCGAGGCAGCAGGCCCCATGGCCCGTTCGCGCGTGCGCCCGGCCAGGTTCACGCCGTCGGCAGCCGGTAGTCGGAAAACGTTTGGCGCAGCGTAAGCTTCGAGAGCTTGCCGGTCGCGGTGTGCGGCAGCTCTTCGACGAACACCACGTCGTCGGGCATCCACCACTTCGCGATCTTGCCCTCGAAGAACTTCAGCAACTCCTCCCGGCTGACGTCCTGGCCCGGCTTCTTGATGGCAACCACGATGGGACGCTCGTCCCACTTCGGATGCTGGATGCCGATCACCGCAGCCTCGGCGATGGCCGGATGGCCGACCGCGATGTTCTCCAGATCGATCGAGCTGATCCACTCGCCGCCCGACTTGATCACGTCTTTGGAGCGATCGGTGATCTGCATGTAGCCGTCCGCGTCGATGGTCGCGACATCGCCCGTCGGGAACCAGCCGTCGATCAGCGGGTCGCCGCCCTCGCCCTTGAGGTAGCCCGCGGCGATCCACGGCCCCTTGACCAGCAGGTTGCCGAAGCGCTTGCCGTCCCAGGGCAGCTCCTTGCCCTCCTCATCGACGATCTTCATCTCGACGCCGAAGATGCCGCGCCCCTGCTTGGCCTGCACGGCGTAGCGCGCCTCCTTGTCGAGCTTGGCCTGCTTCGCCTTGAGCGTACCGACGGTCCCGAGCGGACTCATCTCGGTCATGCCCCAGGCGTGGAACACCGTGACGCCGTAGTCGTCCTGGAAGCTGCGGATCATCGCCGGCGGACAGGCCGATCCGCCGATCACGGTGCGGTTCAGCGTCGAGAAGCGCACTTTGTTGGCGGAAAGATGCTGCAGCAGCATGAGCCACACCGTCGGCACGCCCGCCGAAAGCGTCACCTGCTCCTGCTCGATCAGGTCGTAGACGCTCTTGCCGTCGAGGTGCGGACCGGGAAACACCATTTTTGCGCCGACCATGGTGCAGGTGTAGGGCAGGCTCCAGGCGTTGGCGTGGAACATCGGCACGACCGGGAGCACCGAGTCGTACGCCGAAAGATTGAGCGCGTCGGGCAGCGCCGCGCCGTAGGCGTGCAAGACCGTCGAGCGGTTGCTGTAGAGCACGCCTTTCGGGTTGCCGGTCGTTCCGGAGGTGTAGCACAGCGCCGCCGCGGTGTGCTCGTCGAACGTCGGCCACTCGTACCCGTCGTCCTGCTGCGCCATGAGGTCCTCGTAGCACAGCAGCTTGGGAATCGCGGACTTCGCCGGCATGTGCGCGCGGTCGGTCATCAGCACGTAGTGCTTCACGGTCTTCAGCTGCGGCGCGAGCTTCTCGACCAGCGGCAGGAAGGTGAGATCGAAGAAGAGCGCCGTGTTCTCGGCATGGTTCGAGATGTAGACGATCTGGTCCGGAAACAGCCGCGGGTTGATGGTGTTGATCACCGCGCCCATGCCCGAGATGGCGTAGTAGAGCTCGTAGTGCCGGTAGCCGTTCCAGGCGAGCGTGCCGATGCGGTCCCCGGCCTTCAGGCCGAGCCCCTGCACGACCTTCGCCAGCCTGCGCGCGCGCGCATGGGCGTCCCGGTACGTGTAACGGTGAATGTCGCCTTCGACCGTTTTCGAGACGATCTCGGTGTCGCCATGGTTGCGGTCGGCAAAGCGGATCAGATCGCTGATCAGCAGCGGCGTGTCCATCATCAGGCCGTGCATCGGTGTCTCCTTCGGAGTTCTCGGACCCTGTCCTGTACGCCGGTACGCCTTCGGCGGCATCCGGGGCGACCGAAGTTACCCGCGGCCCTATGCAGTGTCAACGCGGCGGCGCCCGGCTTTGGCGGTGACGTTCCGCTATTCCTGCGCGACGCTCCGCGGCAGGTCATTCCCGGTAAAATCGACCTCCCCTCCGGGCGCATCCGACGCCCAGCCAAAAACTGCCGGAGACCCTCGCATGAGCGACGCTGCAGCCTATTCCGTCCGCGACGGCATCGCCGTCATCACCCTGAACAATCCGCCGGTCAACGGTCTGGGCAGCGTGCTGCGCCCGGGCATCATGGACGGCATCAAGAAGGCCGACGCCGACGCCGCGGTAAAGGCCCTCGTCATCATCGGCTCGACCAAGGCCTTCTCCGGCGGCGCCGACATCCGCGAGTTCAACACGCCGAAGATGAACGTGCCGCCCTCGCTGCCCGAGATCAACGATGCGCAGGACGCGTTCAGCAAGCCGATGGTCGCGGCCATCGGCGGTTTTGCGCTCGGCGGCGGGCTCGAGCTCGCGCTCGGCTGCCATTACCGCGTCGCGGCGCCGAAGAGCCAGCTCGGCCTGCCGGAAGTGAAGCTCGGTCTGCTGCCCGGCTCGGGCGGCACGCAGCGCCTGCCGCGCGTGGTGGGCGCGGCGCAAGCCATCGCGATGATGACCACCGGAAACGCCATTCCCGCGGAGAAGGCCGTATCGCTCGGCCTGGTCGACGAGATCGTGCAGGGCGATCTGCTCGAAGGCGCGCTCGCGTTCGCCAAGAAGCTCGTCGCCGGAGGCAAGGGCCCGCGCCGCATCCGCGACATGACGGTCAAGGTCGACGGCGAGCCGAAGGCGTTCTTCGAGAAGGCGCGCGCCGATGTCGGCAAGGCGTCGCGCGGCTTTCCGGCGCCGCTCGAAATTGTCGCCTGCGTAGAAGCCGCCGTCGCGAAGCCGTTCGACGAAGGCCGCGCCGAGGAGCGCAAGCGCTTCCAGTCCCTGGTGGAAGGGACCGAATCGAAAGCGCTGCGCCACATGTTCTTCTCCGAGCGGCAGACGACGAAGATCCCGGACGTCCCCGAGGACACGCCGGCGCGCCCGATCAAGAGCGCCGCGGTCATCGGCGCCGGAACGATGGGCGGCGGCATCTCGATGAGCTTCGTCAATGCGGGCATTCCGGTGACCGTCATCGAAACCCAGCAGGCCGCGCTCGACCGCGGCATGGCGACCATCAAGAAGAACTACGCCAATACCGTGTCCAAAGGCCGCCTCGCGCAGGCCGACATGGACACGCGCATGGCGCTGCTCACGCCCTCGCTCAAGCTGGAGGACGCCAAGGCCGCGGATATCGTGATCGAGGCGGTGTTCGAGCGCATGGACGTGAAGCAGGCGCTGTTCAAGAAGCTCGATGCCATCGCGAAGCCGGGCGCGATTCTCGCCACCAACACCTCGACGCTCGATGTCGACGCCATCGCGGCCGCGACCAAGCGTCCGCAGGACGTGATCGGCACGCACTTTTTCTCGCCGGCCAACGTCATGCGCCTGCTCGAGGTGGTGCGCGGCAAGAAGACGGCGAAGGACGTGCTCGCCACGACCATGAAACTGGGCAAGACGATCCGCAAGCTGCCGGTGGTCTCCGGGGTCTGCGACGGCTTCATCGGCAACCGCATGATCGAGAAGTATGGCCAGCAGAGCCTGTTCCTGCTTGACGAGGGCTGCTCGCCCGCGCAGGTCGATGCCGCGGCCAAGCGCTGGGGCCTGGCGATGGGCCCGTTCACCATGGGCGACATGGCCGGACTCGACATCGGCTGGGAAATCCGCAAGCGGCGCTACCAGGAGCGGCCGAACTTCGTCTACTCGAAGGTCGGCGACCGCATCTGCGAGGCCGGCCGCTACGGACAGAAGACCGGCAAGGGCTGGTACGCGTACGAGGCGGGTAACCGCACGCCGATTCCCGATCCCGAGGCCGACGCGATCATCGAGGCCTACCGCAAGGAGATCGGCGTCAAGTCGCGCAAGATTTCTGACGAGGAGATCGTCGAGCGCCTGATCTACGCGCTGGTCAACGAGGCCGCGGTCATCCTCCAGGAGGGGATCGCGCTGCGTGCCTCCGACATCGACATGGTCTATCTCACCGGCTACGGCTTTCCGGCCTACCGCGGCGGACCGATGTTCTATGCGAGCACGGTCGGCCTCGACAAGGTCGTCGCCGCGATCAAGCGCTTTCAGAAGGGCTACCAGGGCGACGTGTGGAAGCTCGCGCCGCTGCTCGAAAAGCTCGCCGCCGAAGGCAAGACGTTCTCCGATTACGACACAGGCAAGAAGTAGGCACATTCCTTAAACGAGGAGGATTCCATGACCGACGCAGTCATCGTTTCAACCGCGCGCACGCCGCTGTGCAAGAGCTGGCGCGGCGCGCTCAACATGACGCATGGCGCCAAGATGGGCGCGCATGCGGTGAAGGCGGCGCTCGAGCGTGCCAAGGTGCACGAGGAAGAGATCGAAGACGTCATCATGGGCTGCGCCACGCCCGAGGGCGCAACCGGTGGCAACATCGCCCGTCAGATCGCGGTACGCGCCGGCCTGCCGGTCACCGTATCGGGCATGACGGTCAACCGCTTTTGCTCCTCGGGCCTGCAGGCCATCGCGCTTGCGGCGCAGCGCATTCTCGCCGGCGAGAACGGCGTGTACGTCGCCGGCGGCGTCGAATCGATCTCGCTGGTGCAGAACGAAGCCAACAAACACCACTACCAGGACGAATGGCTGCACCGGCACAAGCCCGAGATCTACTGGCCGATGCTGCAGACCGCGGAGTTCGTCGCGAAAAAATACAACATCTCGCGCGAGGCGCAGGACCGCTACGGGGTCGAGAGCCAGCTGCGCGCGGCGAAGGCGCGCGCCGAGGGCAGGACCAAGGACGAAATCGTCCCGATCACCACCAAGATGAAGGTCATCGACAAGAACACCAGCCAGGAGGCGATGAAGGAGGTCACGGCCGAGTTCGACGAGGGCATTCGGCCGGACACGAACTACGAAGGTGTGTCGCAGATCAAGCCGGCGATCGAGGGCGGCGTGATTGCGGCCGGCAATGCGAGCCAGTTTTCCGACGGCGCTTCGGCCTGCGTCGTGATGAGCGACAGCGAGGCTGCGCGACGCGGCCTCAAGCCGATGGGCGTGTTCCGCGGCTTCGCGGTCGCCGGCTGCGAACCGAACGAGATGGGCATCGGTCCGGTGTTTGCGGTGCCCAAGCTGCTCGAGCGCACCGGGCTGAAGGTCAGCGATATCGACCTGTGGGAGCTGAACGAGGCCTTCGCCGTGCAGGTGCTCTACTGCCGCGACAAGCTCGGCATTCCGGACGAGCGGCTGAACGTCAACGGCGGCTCGATCGCGGTCGGCCATCCCTACGGCGTCACGGGCTCGCGCCTCACCGGCCACCTGCTGATCGAGGGCAAGCGCCGCGGCGCCAAGTACGGCGTCGTCACGATGTGCATCGGCGGCGGCATGGGCGCCGCCGGGCTGTTCGAAATCGTCTAAAGCCGCGTACCGGGGGGTCAGACCCCTGTGGATAAGTCCAGCGAAGCACGGCGCAGGTCGAGGGACTTATCCACAGGGGTCTGACCCCATTTTTTATGCCGTCGCAGTCCGTGTCAGCGGACGCTCGTCGATCGGCAGATTGAGCAGGCCGGCGACCACGCCGAGCCCGGCGCAGAGCATCCACACCACGTCGTAGGATCCCGTCTGGTCGAACAGCCAGCCGCCCAGCCAGGCGCCGAGGAAGCTGCCCACCTGGTGGCTGAAGAACACGAAGCCCGAGAGCATGGCGAGGTGCTGCACGCCGAAAATCTGCGCGATCACGCCATTGGTGAGCGGCACCGTGCCGAGCCAGAGCAGGCCCATCGCAACGCCGAAGGCGATCGCCGTTGCGCTGTTGACCGGCAGCACCAGCAGCATGATCACTGCGGCCGTACGGCCGAAGTAGAGCAGCGCCAGCAGATTCTTCTTGCTGTAGCGGGCACCGAAGTAGCCGGCCGCGAAGCTGCCGACGATATTGAACAGCCCCACCATGGCGAGCGCCAGCATGCCGTCGCGCGCGGTCAGCCCGCGATCGACCAGGTAGGCGGGCAGGTGCGAGCCGATGAAGACGACCTGGAAGCCGCAGGTAAAGAAGCCCAGCAGCAGCAGCCAGAAGCCGCGGTGGCCGGCCGCCTCGTGCAGCGCCTCGCCCAGCGTCTGATGCACGGCGTGCGGATGCGATGAGGGATCCTCGGCGAGCGCGGCCGCGCAGGGCGCCATGACGACGGCCGCCACGGCGAGCACCATGAGGGCGAAGGCGGCGCCGCCCGAGGCGATGAGCGCCTGGCTGCCCGGCACCATGACGAACTGGCCAAAGGACGCGATGGCGCCGGCGATACCGAGCGCCATCGAGCGTTTTTCCGGTGCGGTGTGCCGGCCGATGACCCCGAACACCACACTGAAGGTCGTGCCCGACAGCCCGAGCCCGATCAGCAGGCCGGAGCTCAGGTACAGCTCGCCCGGCGTGCCCGAGCTCGACATCAGCCACAGGCCTGCGGCGTAGAGCAGCGCGCCGACGAACACCACACGCCCCGCACCGTAACGGTCGGCGAGCATGCCGGTGAACGGCTGCGCGAACCCCCAGACGATGTTCTGCAGCGCGATGGCGAGCGAGAACACCTCCCGCCCCCAGCCATGCTCGAGCGACATCGGCTGCAGGAACAGGCCGAAGCCGTGGCGAATGCCCATCGATAGCAGGAGCACCACGCTGCCGACGGTCAGCACGACCGCCGGCGTGATCCAGCGACGCTCAATCATTCGCTTTCCAGGACAAGGAAACAAAAACGGGGTCAGACCCCTGTGGATAAGTACCGACGCGCGAGGTTACCCCAACCCGGCAATCAACTGACCCGCAGGGGGTCGAGCCCGACGATTACGGCGCGGCGATTTTCTTTTCCTGCAGCGCATGCAGCAGGCGGCCCGAGATGAGCGAGATCCGGTCGACCAGCAGGCCGAGGAAGGCTTCGTTGAAGCGTGCCTGCACTTCCGCCGGCATCGACTCGATCTGTTCGAGCGCGAAACCGATCGCCCAGCTCGGCTGGGTCGCGCACACGGTCGCCATGCGCGCCTGGCCGTTGCGCCGGATGACCGAAAACTCGCCGACGCTCTCGCCCGGGCTGACGATGTTGAGCAGCTCGCCCCGGCTGATCACCTTGGCCATGCCCGAAGCGAGGACGTAGAAACCCGCATCGTGATCGCCCTCGCGGATGAGGTCCTGACCCGTCTCAAACTTGCGCCAGCTCGCCTGCCGCACGACCTCCCAGAGCTCGACCTCGCTGAACGTCCGGAAAAAGGACAGCCGGCGCATGGCGTTGAAACGCTCCGCCTCGGTGAGGCCGAGCGTGTCGCCCGCCTCCGCGACGAGCAGCGACTCGAGCCCGTTCGCCATCTCCTCCCAGCTCGCGTAGCGCTGCTCGCGGCTCTTGGCGAGCGCGCGCGCCACGACCTCATCGAGCGCCGGCGGCACGTCGTGGCGCAGCGCGCTCGGCGGCGGCGGCTCGGTCTCGGTGATCTGCTCGAGCAGCTCGTTGACCGTGCCCCCGTTGAAGGGCCGTCGCCCGGTCAGCAGGTGATAGAGCACCGCGCCGAGCGAAAAGATGTCGGTCTGAAAATTCAGCGTCCCACCCTGGATCTGCTCGGGCGACATGTAGGCCGGCGAGCCGACGCCGAGCACCTGCGTGGTCTCGGCGCGGTCCAGCATCGCGGCGCCGAAATCGGAAATCTTGATGTCGAAGTCCTGCGTCAGCATGATGTTCGCGGGCTTCAGGTCGCGATGCACGACGCCGAGCTGGTTCGCGTATTCGAGCGCCTTGCAGCACTTGAACCCGATCTCGACGATTTTCGCCACCGGCAGGCGTGTTTCCGCATCGCAATGTTCGGCGAGGCTTCCACCGTCGATGTACTCCATGACGAGATAGCGTGTATCGCCGTCGACGCCGGCGTCGAGGATCGTTGCGATGTGCGGGTGGCGCAGCTTCCCGGCGAGGGCGGCCTCGGTCTGGAAAAAACGCTGCTGCAGGCGCGCGGCCTCGAGATCCGTGTCCGGCTTTTCCTCCATCACTTTCAGCGCGACGTCGCGCTCGGAGAACGGATCCACCGCGAGATAGACGGTTCCGGTCCCGCCCTTGCCGATCAGTCGCTCGATCCGGTATTTGGCGATGGTGTCGGGCATGTCGCGAGGTCCAGGTGATCCGGGCGCGATGGATGCGAGAGCCCGCATCATGCGCGTCGACGGTCAGTCGCTCCGCAGTCCGAGCAGCCGGAATGCAACGATCGGTTGCTGGAATCCGCGCAGCTGCAGCGGCTCCACCGATTCGGTCTCGAGGACGTGTCCGACATCGCGCTCGGTCTGCGCGTCGATCAGGATTTCGCCGACCCGCGCCTCGCCGCACAAACGCGCTGCCAGGTTCGGAATGTTGCCGATCGCCGCGTATTCCCAGCGGCTTTCGAAACCGATCACGCCGAGCGTCGCTTCGCCCTGGGCGATACCGATGCCGAGCCCGACCGTGTGGCCGCGCTGCGCCCAACTCGCGGCAATCGGCTGGAACGCGCACTGCAGCTCGAGCGCCATGTTGACCGCCCGCTCGGCGGGATTCTCGACCGGGACCGGATCGTTGAAGAAGATCAGCACCCCGTCACCCGCAAAATGCTCGAGCGTTCCTCCGAAGGCGTCGACGATCCGCCCCATCGACGCGTGGTAGGCGCGCATCAGATCCACCACGTCGCTCGGGTCCGCGCGATCCGTGAAGGCGGTGAAGCCGCGCAGGTCGAGGAAGACCACCGTAATTTCGCGGCGGTGCGGCGCGAGCAGCTCCTCACCGCCCGCGACGATCGCCTCGGCTACCTGGGGTGCGAAAAAGCGCTTCAGCCGGCCGAGGCGCTCGATCGCCGAGACCTGCTTGCGCACGCGCTCCTCGAGCTTCGTGTTCCACTCGCGCAGTTCCTTGGCCTGCTGCCGGACCTCGTCCTGCAGCGACTTGATGCGCAGCAGCGCGCGCACGCGCGCGAAGAGCTCGGGCCAGTTCACGGGCTTCGACAGGAAATCGTCGGCCCCGGCCTCGATGCCCTTGAGCCGCTCGGCATGCGGGTCGAGCGAGGTGACCAGCACGATCGGCAGCAGCGCGGTTTCCGGCTGCGCCCGCAGCCTGCGGCAGACCTCGTAGCCGTCGAGGCCTGGCATCACGATATCCATGACCAACAGATCTGGCGGCGAAGTCCGCACCTGCTCGAGCGCCTCCTCGCCGGAGACCGCGGTGTCGACGCGGTAGCCGCGCACGCGCAGCAGCTCGGCTGCCATTTCCACATTGGCGCGCTGATCGTCGACCACGAGGATGTGCGCAACGCGTCCCGTTGTGCTGGACAGATGCGACTTCGACGGTGCGGCGACGCTCACGGGTCCGGACCGGTCGGCTAGAACACGATGACGCCGCGCGCGTTCTTGCCGGACTCGAGGTCGGCAAAGGCCTGCGGCGCCTGTTCGATCGTGTAGCGCTGGGTGATCAACTCGTCGAGCTTCAGCTTGCCGGCGGCATACAGCCCGAGCATGCGCGGAAAGTCCTCGCGCGGGCGCGCCGATCCGAAGTAGCTGCCGGTCAGGGTCTTCTCCTCGAACGGCAGCGTCATGGTGCGCACCGCGGTCGACTCACCGGGACGCGCAACGCCGACGACGACCGCGACACCGCCCTTGCGGATGGCCTTGTAGGCCGCGGCGGCCAGCTCGCCACTGCCGACGCACTCGAACGCGTAGTCGAGGCCGCCGCCCGTCATTTTCTTGAGCGCCTTGGTGAGGTCTTCGCCCGGCTTGGCGATCACCGTGTCGGTCGCGCCGAACTGCTTCGCGTAGCCGAGCTTCGCCTCTGCGGTGTCGATGGCGATGATGCGGCTGGCGCCGGCAATTGCAGCGCCTTGGATGACGTTCAGGCCAACGCCCCCGCAGCCCCAGACAGCAACGGTCGCGCCGGGCTCGACTTTGGCGGTATTGAAAACGGCGCCGACGCCGGTCGTCACCGCGCAGCCGACGAGTGCGGCGCGATCGAGCGGCACCGCGGCATCGATCTTCACCAGGTTGTCGGCGTGCACCACGGCGTATTCGGCCATCACGCCCACGCCGGAGAAGATGTTCAGCGGAGCGCCCTTCGCGTCCTGGGTGCGCAGCGTGCCGTCGGGCAGCGTCGACAGGGCCTTGCCCTGCAGGTTGCACAGCACCGGGCGCCCGACGTTGCAGTAGTGGCAGCGCCCGCACATGTAGATCCAGTTCGACACCACGTGATCGCCGGGCGCGAACTCGCTCACGCCCGCGCCCACCTCGACCACCTCGCCTGCCGCCTCATGGCCAAGGATCAGCGGCAGCGGCAGCGCGATGGTGCCGTTGGTTGCCGACAGGTCGGAGTGACAAACGCCGACCGCGCCGATCTTCACCATGACCTCACCGGCCTTGGGAGACTCGAACTGCACCTCCTCGACACCCACCGGCTTGTTGAGCTCGCGGGCGACGACCGCCTTCCCCTTTTTTGCCATTCCAGTCAACGTCCCATTGAGACAAACCGAGAATTTACGCGAAGTATAGCCGCTTGGGCCATACGGACGCCGTGACTCTTGCCCGGAATCAACGACTTGTGGCGCGCCGGCCGCATGCCGGCGCCCGACGATTCCAATAATGGCTGTCGTTACTCAACGACAGGCATGGGCCGGATCGGCCGATTGGCAACGCGCTCCGCCGGATTTTGGAGATCGATCGGACGTGCTCTACGCGATTGGTGACATCCACGGTGAGCTCGAGGCGCTCGAAGCGCTGATCGAAGCCCTGCCGTTGCGCAGCGACGATCGCCTGATCTTCATGGGTGATTACGTGGATCGCGGCCCCGACTCGCGCGGCGTGGTCGATTACCTGATCGAACTCGCCAAGAAGCGGACCTGCATCTTCTTGATCGGAAACCACGAGTCGATGTTTCTCGATTTTCTCGGCTGGGACGATCCGATGTA
>Ga0209536_100000541_pt1 | contig 60750 bp, 48 predicted proteins | sample DeeMarSeWOR28_12_FD_187461 | JGI IMG/M metagenome (GOLD analysis project Ga0209536, IMG submission 187461) | Marine sediment microbial communities from White Oak River estuary, North Carolina - WOR-2-8_12 (SPAdes) (version 2) | ecosystem: Environmental > Aquatic > Marine > Intertidal zone >...
TGGAGTGCAGGCTGCCCACGACGGCAAACCACCCCCCTGCTGTAGCCGCCGCGGACACGTTCGCTTGCCCGGTGGCGATTGCCTTTGCCAGCGGTTTGCTCAACTTGACCTGAGAATAGAAATTCAGTGTTTCGGTAGCCCACTCAAGAAGCGCCGGATCGGCCTGGTTCTGGTCTTCGATAATCGATATCGACAACTTCACGTATTCGACTGCGGTCTTGGCCCTGGCGTCGGCGCTTTGATACTGGGTGCCGAGCCACCAAAGTGCGATCGGGATAGCCAGCAGGGAAACAATCTTCGCCAGTTTTTCCAATCTGTCTAACATTGGCTTCTCTTCCCGGATCAGGATTTGACGCCGGGCAAGGCGTCACCTCCAACTTCCTCCCAGCGCTGGAGTTTAACCTCAAACGGGATCGAGGCATTTGCCGGGCTGGTGGACGGCAGGCGAACAAGCCGGATCCGTGACAGCCGCTCGGGCAATGTCGGCAGGACATGGCGCAAGTATGTCTGCTCTGCCTTCGCTCCATTGAAAAAAATCGTCGCGATGGCGGAGTGCTCGGACAGGAATAAGTCGAAACGATTGGGGATGATAGAGGACTCGACAATATCGGAGTCGAGGCTGCTGGATCTCGTGCAAGTCTTGAGCACATCCCACAACGCAACACGCTGCCCGATCAAAGCACGGCAGCGGGTCTCGTATGGCGCATCGGACGGCACGCTGAGGATCGAACCCATAATGTGCCAGAACAAGTTGCGCGGGTGGGCGTAGTACTGATTCGCCGCCAGCGACGCCTTGCCGGGCATCGATCCCAGTATCAGTCGAGTGGCGACAGTGTTCGAGATGGGCGGGAAACTATGGACGCGCAATGTGAGGCTTAACGTTTGAGTTAATGGGCGCGCCGCTTGCGGCGCGTCCGCATCTTGAACGAATGGTTAGGCATCTCTCGGATGTATCTCCTTTGAACGATGCTTGCCATCGGACGGTGATTTCCCTAAGTCCTTAGAGGCGAACGACTTGGCGAGTTGAAACCAGACGCTAAGCACATAGGCGAGAGTAATAACAAAACCGATTCCAAAAATGCTAGCGGCCACAGACTTGTATCCGTTGATTGCCAAAAGCAAAGACAGTGCGCCTAGGACTGCGAGGATGGCACCGACTCCGAGGAAACGAGACGAAGACGGCGCAAGCATGTATGCCTAACGTGATTTATACCGCGTAAGTTCGATACAATATTTCGACGTGTCGGATAACATACTGTGGATAACTCCGAATAACCACGCCTTGCCAGTAGCTTGCAACGCTATACTGGTCATTTATACAGATATAAACAAACCACAAACACGTTACCCACCCGCAACCGCCATGCGCATCGGCGCAACGCCGATCAGCAGCACGTGCAGCCACATCGCAAATACCACCCAGGCGATCAGCCCTACGACGACGGCGATGATGTCGCGGGAAATGGGCCCGACGGAATAGACGGTACCGGCCTTGCGGTCGCGGCGGCGGACGCTGGCGTAGTCGGCGATCGCCCAGACCAGGAACGTACCGAACAGCAGGATATCGGCGAGCATGCCGTTGGCAATCAGGTGGGCGAAAGCCCAGACCTTGACGCCCAACACCATCGGGTGACCCAGTTTCTTGCGTATGCGCGTGCCCGGGACGTAGGCGGCAGCAATCAGGATGAAAGCCGGGATCGTCAACAGCGCCGCGAGGTGCGCGGTCCACACCGGCGGATACCACACTACCTGCGGCGCACCGCGGGCGACGCCGTAGCCCGACACGATCAACACGAGACCCAAGAGGGAGATCGCTGAGTACATCGCACGCCACACGTTGGCACCGACGTGTTCGATCCGGCGCGTCCGAAAATCGTCGGCAACGATGCGCACCGAGTGCATGCCGATGAAGATTACCAACCCCAGCACCAGTGCTGTCATGTCCGGTCTCCTCTCCGTCAGTTATCCGAAATGGCGATAAGCCCTATCCATCCGGTAATCAGTCCGCGCGGCTTTCGTTCCTGATCGCTTCGAACAGACTGCGAAATGCGTTCTCGACACTGGGCCCGAACACCGGATCGGGCATGGTGCCGACTCGCGAAGGCACTTCGCTCAAATCCAGCTCCGATTTGAGGCTGTCTATCAGCGGGAACAACTTTTCGTCTTCCCAGTTCATGTGATCGCGCTGCCGCGTCAGGTAGCGCCGCGCGTCTTCGATGACATCGAAACGCCGCATCACCGTGCCCGATTCAATTGCCTGGATGTCGCTGAGCAGCTTGTTGCCGAGATTGGAAATCTCGGCATGATCGTGTTCGATACGGGCGAGATCGCGCTTCATCGCCGGACGCACGGCCGCCATACAGGCATATACCCAATCTTCCTTCTTGTGGTGCACCGCGTCCGGGTAGCCGGTCATGTACTGCATGATGTCGTGCAAAAGTTCGTAATCGGGGTCTTCGCGCGACTTGAGGCGCGCGACCTCACGATCGAGCATGCCGAGAAGAACCGCGAGGTTGCGGTGGTCGGCTTTCAATTCATCGAGAACTTGAGCAACGTGTCTGGTCATGGCTACTGAAAAAGATTCCGCTTTCAAACGATTATCCGCGCACTTGCCGATTTCGCAAGACGCACTTTATTTGGCGCTTATTAACAGTCAGTTGCGCAACCCACGCAATGTGGCACGAGCATCATTCGACAGGCCGGTGCTGGTCCCACGGCCGTGCCAGTTCAAATGCGCGCGACGCCTGCAACACGCGCAGGTCCCGGTTACGGCCTGCCACGATCTGCAAGCCTACCGGCAGTTTGCGTTCAGTGAATCCGCACGGAACTGTCGCCGCCGGCAGCCATGTCAGATTGAACGGGTAACTGAACCCCGCCCATCTCAGCCAGTCCCATTCGTGCTGCTCCCAGTGCTCGGGAATGAGGCGCTCGGCCGGAAACGCAGCGACCGACACGGACGGCGTGACCAGCAAGTCATACCGCTCGAAGAAGGCGCGAACCCTGTCGTAATAAAGCAGCCTTTGCCCCGCGGCACGGCTGTACGCTTCCGCGCTGAATTGCCGGCCATAGTGAATCATCGCAACCAGTCCCGGATCCATGCGATCGCCCCACTGCTTTTCAAGTTCGCCGTACATCGCGGCAAGCGTCACTGAAAACAGGCAATACTCCATCTGCGTCGGGTCGCCCCAACCGGGGTCCACTTCCTCGACGATGCACCCGGCCTCCTCGAACGCCTTGACCGATTCGCGCACCGGCGTCGCGACCTCTTCGTCAACCTTCAGGTAACCGAGGTCGGGGCTGAACCCGACCTTTAGTCCGGCGATACCTTCATCGAGCCGGGCAACGTAGTCTTCGGGAACCGCGTCGATGGTGGTCATGTCGCGATCATCCGGGCCGGCGATTGCCCTGAGCATCAACGCCGAGTCGGCCACAGTGCGACTGATCGGGCCAACGTGTGAAATCAGTCCGTTCTGCGGCATCGGAAAATATGGCACTCGGCCGTGTGACGGCTTGATGCCGTACACACCGCAAAATGCCGCGGGCATGCGAATCGAGCCCGCCCCGTCAGAGCCCTGGTGCACGGGACCAATGCCGGCAGCGGCGCACACCGCAGCACCGGCGCTGGAAGCACCGGCGTTCATGCCGTGCTTCCATGGATTGTGCGTGATCCCTGTCAGCGGGCTGTTACTCACGCCGGACCAGCCGAACTCGGATACCGTGGTCTTGCCAATGGAGATCATCCCGGCGCTACGCATGCGCTCGACGTGTGCGTGGTCGATCTCCGGAATACGCCCGGCAAACACATGCGAGCCGGCCATGGTGCGCACGCCCTTTGTGAGAGCCAGATCCTTTATGGTGGTAGGTATGCCGTGCAAGGGCGGCAAGCTTTCACCGCGCATGACCATCGCTTCGGCTGCCCGCGCCCGGTCGAGCGCAGCGTCGAAGGTGGTGGTGCAAATGGCGTTGAGCTGCGGATTCAGCGCTTCGGCGCGCGCAATGGTCGCTTTCATCAACTCAACCGGTGAAAGTGACTTGTCGCGGATGCGCGCGGCAAGCTCGGTTGCGGGCAGGTAGTGCAATCGGCTGTCAGTCATCTTTGCTAATCCTCTGGCGCAACAGGCCCGCTCGCGCGACCGCGGCGGACATCGCCCGCGCAGCCGCTCCGTTGGGCACGACCATTGAGAACGCGGTGCGCACCGGGATTGCGTTCAGCCCAGTTTCCCTGACTCGTAGAGCTCCGCCACCGACTCGGTAACGACCTGGTCCTCGACCGGTTTCAATCCGCTGACACCGACTGCGCCGACCACCGCACCGGCTTTGTCCTTCAGAAGGTTGCCGCCCGGCAGTGCCGTCATCAAGGGATCGCAGAAGTATCCGATGTCTATGTTGTCGGACCGCAGCCGCTCCAGAAACGCGTCCGTGGACATGCCCATGCGCGTGGCCGTGTGCGCCTTTTGCTGGGAAATCGCGATGCTTCTGATCGGTGCGCCATCCATTCGCGCAAAGGCGATCTGGAAGCCGTTGGCATCGCATACCGCAACGCAAACGGGGCGCTTGAACTCGGTCTGTGCTTTTTTTATCGCGTGCTGCAAACACTTGTTTGCCGATTCGAGACTGATTCCCGACATATGCTCTCCTCCCAGGAAAAGACGTTGAAATTATGGGATGCTACTGGCGACCCGCGACCGGTGGCAGCGAGGTCAGCATCGCGGACTGCTGCCGGACAATTTCCCGGCGCTTCATTTCGAGATACTCTTCGCGTTCCATTTCGCGCAACTGTAGCGGATAGCGCTCGGAGGCGTCGAACCAGTCCGACAACCGCCTGTCGACCTGTTGCGGGGAAGGCACGGACAAGGCTCCGAGGTAGGCTTCGATCGCCAGGTAGTAGCGCATGGCATTGCGTTCGATGGCTCCGCGCATGCCGTCGACATAGCGAGGCTGTCCATCGGTCTCCTCGCCTTCGACGGAGAACCCCACTTTCTTGCGACCCAGCGTAGCGAGGTAGGCTTTCATTGCCAGCTCGCTGGCCGTGCCGAAATCGTAGGCGTAAGACAGCTGGATGAAAGTGCGCCCGCCCGTCACCGGCGCTGCCTGCAAGACGATCCGGTAATTGCTGGTATTCAACGGCCCTTCTGCGGAACCCAGCTGCACATGCAGGAACTGCGGCGAGCGGCTGATCTCGCGGAAAGTAAAGTTGACCTGATAGGTCTTGCGAAGCGGCTGGTCGAACTTCCGGCCAATACGAACATCCAGCACCGGCGAATTGCCGTTCACGCCCACCTGACAGAACTTGACGTTGAAGTGCAGTATCAGCACGTCGCACCAGTTAGGTGCCGTTGCCAGTGCAGCCGTGGCCATGGCGAACGGATAATCCACTACGGCATAGACGTCGCCGCTTGCGCTGCCGTCCCGGACGCGGGAATCAATGTGTATCGGCCGCCGGAACCCGGTATCGAGCAACGCATTGCGCAGCGAGTCGTATTTTGCATGCAGCGCGGCGGCCGGCTCGACGGCAATTGCCTGCACATGCCACAAACTTGCGGCTGCCGACAAGACCATCAATACGGCGGCCGCAAAGGCGTGTTCGAGCTTCCCGGGCCACCGCATCACGCCACACCCCGATTGCGCCGGCCACTCATCGCACTGTCCTGTTTGGCAAAGTCATCCGTACATTGTAGTACGTCAATGAGCCGTGACCCGGGCCCCGTCAGGCTCATCGCAAAAGCCCGTGCTTACACGCATCATTCCTCGCCACCGGTCAACCCGTCGCTGCCGTAACGGCTGGCCGGGCCGGGCCCATCGGTTGCCAGCCGTCCGCCCTCTCCGAAATGCCCTTTCCCGGGGACGAAATTGACCTCGACGCGAATGCCGTCCGGATCCTCGAAGAGGATCGAATAATATCCGGGCGCGAACTGGTCGCCCGCCTCCGGCGGGTGGACGACAGTGGCGGCAAGTTCTTTCTCCACGAACCCGTAGATGGTGTCGACGTCTTCACGGCTGCGCGCCCGGAAGCAGAAGTGATGCAGTCCGCAGCGGTCCTGGTCGAAGGCCTGATTGCGCTTGTTCGGCGGTGCCAGCCTGACGAGGATTCCGGTGCGGCTGCCGACGCAATAGCGCACGTCGCCTCCGCGGATCAGTGTTTTCATTTCCAGGTAGTTGCAAAGCCGTTCCCAGAAAACCAGTGATGCGGGACTGTTCACCGTCATCTGGATGTGGGCGATGCCGTTGACAGCGACGCTCATGACGCCTGCCTGCGCGGGCGGCATCGTTTCGCCCCGGAACGGCAGAACGGAAAAACTGTACTCATGTCAGTGCCCTTTCGCTGGCAGTCTGTCTGTGTGATGGCGCATTGTCGCAAGTCTGGGCGACGGTTGCATACGCCATCCTGCGGATGCCGACCGCCGAACGGCCCGCGAACACGTTGTGAGCCGCTTCGAGTTCGGGCTATGCTCTGCTTCGCTGGCATCAGGGGCAATGGAACCCGGTGACGGCCAGCCAGACCGGAAGGAGTTCCCTCCCGGGAACGACCAACGACCAGAGAAAATGGATCAGTGATGATATTCAAGAGCCCGCACCCCGACGTGACCATTCCGGACGTGAGCGTTCCCGAGTTCGTGCTGCGGCACGCGACGCGGCTTGGCGACAAACCCGCCATCATCGAGGCGACCAGCGGACGAACACTGACCTATGCGCAGCTCGCGGCAGACGTTCGCAAGCTGGCAGCCGGACTTTCGGCGCGGGGCTTCGGCAAGAAAGACGTGCTTGCGATCTACAGCCCGAACGTTCCCGAGTACGCTGCGGTGCTGCTCGCGGTCAACTCGCTGGGCGGAATCTGCACAACGGCCAACCCGCTCTACACCGCGGGCGAACTTGCCAAGCAGCTAGACGATTCGGGCGCGCGTATTCTGGTGACGGTGCCGCCGTTTCTCGACAAGGCAAAGGAAGCCGCCGGCAAGGCCGGTGTCAAGGACATCTTCGTCATCGGCAAGGCCGACGGTGCCGGTTCGCTATCCGAACTGATGCAAACCGCGGGGGATCCGCCCGCGGTAAAAATCAATCCCGCGGAAGACCTCGCGGTGCTGCCGTATTCGAGCGGCACCACAGGCCTGCCCAAAGGAGTGATGCTGACCCATCGCAACCTCGTCACCAACATGCGTCAGTGCGAGGGCATGGAAAGCTTCGAGAGCTTCTTGGAGCACGACGTCGTTCTGGGTGTCCTGCCTTTCTTTCACATCTACGGGATGGTGGTCGTGCTGCAAATGACACTGGCAAAAGGCGGCACCATCATCACCATGCCACGCTTCGATATGGAAGAATTTCTTGCGGCGGTCGCCAAGTACAGGATCTCGGTCGCGCCGCTGGTGCCGCCCATCGTGCTGGGTCTGGCGAAACACCCGGTGGTGGACAACTATGACCTGTCGAGCCTGCGCATCATCATGTCGGGTGCCGCACCTCTGGGCGAAGCGCTCGCCCGTGAAGCGGGTGCGCGCATCGGCTGCAAGCTGGCGCAGGGTTACGGCATGACTGAAGCAAGCCCGGTGACACACCTTACGCCGACCACTAACCCGGGCTACAAACTCGGCTCGCTGGGCATGCCGGTGCCGAACACCGAGGTAATGATCGCCGACCCGGAAACCGGCAAACCGCTGGGACGCGGCGAACATGGGGAAATCTGGATTCGCGGACCGCAGATCATGAAAGGTTACCTCGGCCGCCCGGAAGCCACTGCTGAAAGCATCGACGCCGACGGCTGGTACCACAGCGGAGACATCGGCTACGTCGATGACGACGGATACTTTTTCGCGGTAGACCGCATGAAGGAGCTGATCAAGTACAAGGGCATGCAGGTGGCGCCCGCCGAACTCGAAGCGTTGCTGGTTACCCACCCGGCGATTGCCGATGCGGCGGTCATTCCGGTATCCGACGAGGAAGCCGGCGAATTGCCCAAAGCATACGTGGTGCTGCGCGCCGGGCAGTCACTCGACGCGGAAAGCCTGATGGACTTCGTATCGGGCCAGGTCGCACCGCACAAACGGATACGGCTGGTCGAATTCGTCGAGCAGATTCCGAAATCGGCTTCCGGAAAGATTCTGCGCCGGGTGCTGATTGATCAGGAGCGCGCCAGGGCGAAAGGCTGAGATGCCGGGCAGCGCGCTTTGATCGCGCGCCTGCCGCTTACCGCCTTTCCTCCCGCGACTGACCGCAACCGTGCTCAGCCGACCCGCTTCGGCTCCGGGAAGAACCCGACCGGCGTCATCAGCTTGTTGCGCTGGTCGATCAACGCGCCGAGCTTGGCGCTTTCCTGCGTGTAGGCGATCCAGTCAGGGTCGGCCCACATCGCGGCACGACGCTTCTCACGGTCTCCGGCGTTCTCGTACATCCAGATGTGCACGTACTCGTTGGGATTTCCGGTTTCACAAGACATATACGCAACCGGCTGGCCCAGGTGTTTGGTCTGCGGTCCCTTGCCCATCTTCTCGTACAGGGCGAGATGTTTCTTGATGGTGCCTGGCCGGCAGGTGTAGGTTCGAATATCGATCAGCATCCGCGTTCTCCTTTTTCGTTTTCGTGCATTACACGGGCGCAAGACCGGCGACAACTACCGCACCGGCGCACGCGCCGCCTCACCGGACTCAGTTGACGATTTCCAGGAGTTCTACCTCGAACAGCAATGTCGCGCCGGGCTTGATGTTGGGTGGCGCACCGCGATCGCCGTAAGCGACGTCAGCCGGGCACACCAGCCGCGATTTCCCGCCGACCTTGATCTCCTGCAGGCCTTCGGTCCAGCACGGGATCACATTACCCAGCGGGAACGTCGCCGGTACGCCACGCTCGACCGAACTGTCGAATACCGTTCCATCGGCCAGCGTCCCGTGATAATGCACCTTGACGGTGTCGGTCGCTTTCGGCGCTGGACCGCTGCCTGGTGTCATTGCAATGACAATTGCCCCCGATTTGGTTTTCACCGCACCCGGCTCGGCGGCCGCTTTCTCAATGATCTCTTTCGACGCTTCGGATTGCCGCTTCGAAACCACGGCCACGCGAGCATCAGCCAACTCCTTGATTTTCGGACCAAAGACCTGCATTTCAACCTTCGAGGGGCGTTGCATTACGCCGTCGGCAATGCCCGCGTTGATGAACGCGAGTTCTTCTTCGCTGAGCGCAAAGACCTGCAATTGCTGGCTAAGTGCAATTCCGATTGCGTAGAGCGTCTTTTGCTCGTCGGTTTGAGGCTCTGCCGCCTCGGTCACCGTCGATTGTGAACACGCTACGCTCATTAAAGCCAGAAGTCCTATCAGGACATATTTCATGGAAATTCCTTCGGTCGGGGGAAAAGGGCGAATGGTATCGCAGTTGCCGCCTGCGCCGGGGAAAGCTGCCGGCAATCGACAAATCGACGCGCGAGACAAGTCCTGCTTGTCGAGGAACCGTTGCAGGATGTTGTCAGGGCTGGCGGGTAACGCCCAGCGCGTTGGCCACGCTCAGCACTTGCTTGCGCTCGTCGTCACTGAGCCGGATGACCGGCGGGATGGAACGGCCGCAATCGATGCCAAGCCGCTCGGACAGCACCGTCTTGCAGACGTCCGCATGCGCGTTGAACATCCAGACAAGGTCTACGTATTTGCGCGTTTCGTCCTGCAACTTGCGCGCATGCGCCGCATCGCCCGACTCCCATGCCCGGTGAAGCGCGACGTAATGCCAGGGTGCAATCGTCAGCGGCGCATCGATCGTGCCGACAGCGCCCATGTCGAGTGAAGGCAGGGGAAACGCGCCGTTTCCGGAAAAACAGGTCAGCCCCATGTCGGCGAACACGCGGATGTGCGAAAAGTTATACGCCGAGTGCTTCAATCCCTTGATCGTCGGTATTTCGCGCACGAGTTTTTCCATCAACGCAGGGACGGTTTCCACCCGCGTCAATTGCGGCAGGTTGTAAACGAAGAACGGCAGGTCTCCCGCAGCGTCCGCCACCGCCTTGTAGTAATCGATAATGGAGCGCTCGCTGGTCATGAAAAACAATGGCGGCAGGCAACACACTGCGGCACAACCCGCCTTGCGCGCCGTTGCCGCTGCGCGGGTTGCGCTTGCCGTGCTCATCGACCCGACGTGCATGATCACCAGTGCCTTGCCCTTGCAGGCATCGGCGGAAATCTGCGCAACCGCATCGCGCTGTTTCTCCGTGAGTATTGGTCCTTCGCCGGTGCTCCCGGCCATCCAGAAGCCGCCGCAGCCATGCTTCATGTTGTCTTCGAGCAGCGCGCGCAAGGCCTTCTCGTTGACCTGGCTGTCGTCGGTTACCGGGGTTGGCGGCGCCGGGAAAACGCCTTTGTATTCCAGAGACATTGTTGTTTGAGTCCTTGAAAGGAGAAACTCGCAAAGCCTCAGGGGCGTTGCCCCCTCGCGCCTGCATTACGTAAGGCAGAACAGAATAGCGCAAACGCGAACGCCCGCCAAAACACCGGCCGTGACGGCGTCTGGACCGGTGTGGGCAGTCTGCAACCCCCGGGGAAGCAACAGCACGCTGTCACCGAACCAACCGCGGCCAATCGCCGGGCAAAGCCCGCGCGCCGCGCAACCATCCGATGACGCCATGGGTCCCGCTGACGACGTCTCCGGACTTCCAGCGGCAGGCGAGCTTGACTTGCATCAAGCCCGCTGCCAGCGTGCAGGAGGACGATGTTCTGGCGCGGGAGACAGCAGTATTCACTCACGGGCAGATGCCCGGATCGGATGATTGACGCAAGGGCGCCGTACGCTCAGCGATTCGGAATGGCCATTCAGATGCGAGGGGTTCCATTAGTCATCAGACCTCAGGGCGCCGCTCGCAACACCAACGGAGATGATCACACATGAAACACCTGACCTTGTTGATAACGATGATGCTTCTCTGCGCGAGTTCCTTGACTTACGCCCAGATGCCTGACGAAGAAGAGTGGACCCGCCAGATCGAGCAGTGGCAGGAACGCATGAAGACCATGCACGAGCAGATGGACGCGATTGCCAACACGCAAGACCCGCAGGAACGTGAGCGGCTGATGGCGGAACACTGGAAAACCATGAGCGAGCAGATGGACCAGATGAACATGATGCGCGGCGGGATGATGGGTGACGGAATGATGGGACGCGGCAAGGGCATGATGGGACGCGGCATGATGCGACACGGCATGATGGATCAGGGCATGATGGATCACGGCATGGACATGATGGGTGGATGCATGATGGGTGCAATGTACGGCGCACAGATGCATGGCATGATGCACGAGATGATGCGCCACCATGTCATGATGATGCACGGCGACAAGTCCCGCGGTGCCGGTATGGACATGGACAAGCAGATGCACAAGGACATGCACCGGCAAGAATAGACGGCTAGCCGCAAGAAAGAAAAACCGCGCCGGTTGGCGCGGTTTTCTTTTCGGTCAAGGCCTTTTCAGATTGACCCGGTATCCGCCAGGCCCGATGTCCGGGAGACAAAACGCCGGGCGGGAATCCGGTCAGGCGACTGCCCGGGACGCCAGCTTCGACAGCTGCTGCAATTCGAGACCCATGGCGCAACGCGCGGCGTCCTCGACGTTCTCCAGCAGCACGAACTCCAGCTTTTCGCGCGCTTCTTGTGGAACGTCTTCCAGATCCTTTTCGTTACGCTTCGGCAACATCACGGTCTTGATGCCGGCACGCAGGGCAGCTAGCACTTTTTCCTTGACGCCGCCAATCGGCAGCACGAGGCCGCGCAGTGAAATCTCGCCGGTCATGGCGACATCCGCGCGTACCGGCTTGCCGGCGAGCAGGGAAACCAGGGCCAGGAACATTGCCACACCTGCGCTGGGGCCGTCTTTCGGAGTTGCGCCCGCCGGGACGTGGACGTGCAGATCCACTTTCTCCAGTGACTCTCCGAAGTAACCCTTTGCCAGCGTCAACGCCGCCTGGGCCGATTCCTTCATGACATCACCGAGTTGCCCGGTAAGAATCAGCTTGCCCGAACCCGGCACTTTGGAAACCTCGACAAACAGAATATCGCCGCCGACCGGCGTCCACGCCAGACCAGTGGCAACACCCGCGACCGAGGTACGCTGCGCCAGTTCGTTTTCGAACTTGCGAGCGCCAAGGATGGCATGCAAACCTTCTACGTCCACTGTCACGGACTGCGCCTGCCCTTCCGCAATCCGCATCGCCACCGAGCGGAAAACCGAGCCGATTTCACGCTCCAGATTCCGCACACCCGCCTCTCGCGTGTAACCGCTAATGACGGCACGGATCGCCGCGTCGGTCAGCGATGCCTGCGCCGCTTCGAGCCCGTTGGCATCGAGCTGGCGTTTGATCAGGTAGCGCCTGGCAATTTCGAGCTTTTCCTCCTCCGTGTAGCCTTGCAACTGGATCACTTCCATGCGGTCGCGCAACGGACCCGGAATGGTATCGAGCACGTTGGCCGTCGCAATGAACATGACTTTAGACAGGTCGTAATCGACGCCGAGGTAGTTGTCGCGGAATTTCGAATTTTGCTCGGGGTCCAGCACCTCCAGCAGCGCACTGGACGGGTCACCATGAAAACCGCCGGCGCCAAGCTTGTCGATTTCGTCCAGCATCAATACACCGTTACGCGAACCGGCGCGGCGAATCGCCTGGACGATGTTGCCCGGCATCGCGCCGATGTAGGTCCGTCTGTGACCGCGAATTTCCGCCTCGTCATGCGTGCCGCCGAGAGCTACGCGCTGGAACGCACGGCCCGTCGCACGGGCGATCGACTGCCCGAGCGAAGTCTTGCCGACTCCGGGCGGGCCGACAAAACACAGAATCGGGCTCTTGCCTTCGGGCTTGAGTTTTCTCACCGCAAGGTACTCGAGAATGCGGCGCTTGATCTTTTCGAGTCCATAGTGATCCTCGTCGAGGATGCGGCGCGCTTCGGCCAGATCGATGGCTTGCTGCGGTTGTTCCTTCCACGGCAACTCGGTCAACCATTCGAGATAGGTTCGCAGCATCGAGTATTCCCCGCCGGCATCGCTCATGCGCTCCAGCCGTTTCAACTCCTTGCGTGCGTGCCTGAGAGTCTCTTCCGGCATACCTGCTTCGTCGATCGCCTTTTTCAACTCTTCCACTTCGGCGGCGGAGCCTTCGTCATCGCCCAGCTCTTTCTGGATCTGGCGCATCTGCTCGCGCAGCACGTGCTCGCGCTGGCGCTCGTCGAATTCCTTGCGCGTCTTGTCACCGATTTCCCGTGACAGACGCAGCACTTCAACGCGTTTTCCGAGCATCTCCAGGACCTTGTCGAGCCGTTGCCTTACATCGAAACTCTCGAGCACGGCCTGCTTGTCCTGCGCCGTGACATCCATGAGGTTGGCAACCATGTCGGCAAGCAGTACCGGCGAGGTCATCTGCTGCACCACGCCGACCAGTTCTTCATTGACGTTGGGCAACAACTGAACGGCCTCGGCCGCCCGCTCCTTGAGCTGGAGAAAACGCGCCTCTATTTCAGGCGTCATGGTTTCGGGCGATTCGATCGTCTCCACCCGGCCGACCAGAAACGGCCAGCCATCGAGGAACTCCAGCACCCGGACGCGCGACTGTCCCTGAATGATCAGGTGATGGGCGCCATCAGGCGCGGTGACGTAACGCACCACCTGGCCCGATGTGCCGACCCAGTGCACGTCGTTCGGTTCGATCTCGGCTTTCTCGGCCTCGTGTTGCAGCAGGAAACAAATCGGCTTTTCCGAGCGCGCTGCTTCCTGCGCGGCGGCAACCGAAGCCTCGCGGCCGATGGACAATGGCGACATCACACCCGGAAACAACACGGTGTTGCGCAATGGAATGATGATCATTGCCCCGTCCGGCAGCGGCTTGTGCGCGCGGGGTTCGTTGGCGGGCCCGCCAGCGGACACGGGACCACCGCCGTCTTCGCCGGTCAACGCTTGTTTCAACCCGTTCCAGATGTTCATGTTGATTCCTTCCTGCTGAAAATTAATGTCAGGCAGCCGTTGTGCAGGCGTTGCTCCACCAGCGAGAACGCGTGTGCCGGCAGCGGAATACGGCGTTCGAACCGGCCGTGCGGAATTTCCAGCGCACGAATACGCGCGCCGCTGGCCGCACCGACCGGGAATGCCCTGTGTGCACAAATGGTCATTGCCTCTTCATCCCGGGAAAGCGAGATCGTTTCCGGCTCGACGCCCGGCAGTGCGACCGTTACGTACAGGCGATTTGCCGACTCGACCACATCTACCGGCGGCTCCCAGGTTGGCGCCCGCATTGCAGCGGGGCGAAAAAACTGACGATGCAAGCGATCCGCCCGGTCGAGCAGCGACAGCGCTTCGCTCCACATGAATCGCGACAAGTCTTTCGAATGCATGAATATTTTCTCCAGTGTGCAGCCTAGATGGCGCCAAAAAACCAGTTATCAAGTGATCCGCCGTAATACGCAGCTCAATCCCCCGGACCCGGACGGGGTTCGAACAACCATGTAGCGATGCCGTCACTGCATCCGGCGCCAACTGACGCTAGACTGGCATTCTGGCTACCGTGCGCGACTAACGAGACCGGACGAAAAGGTTCGGACCGCCGTCACGGGCTGCCTCGAGAACGGAAAAATTTCGGGAGGACAAGGAATATGTTGAAGATCTTTCATGCCCCGGGTACTCGCGGGTTCAGGGTCATCTGGCTGTGCGAGGAGCTTGGCACGCCTTACGAGATTGTCCCGGTGGACATGTCTCCGGCTTACCGCGCAAGCCCCGAGTGGCGCAAGCTCAATCCGGTGGGCAAGGTGCCGGTGATGTCCGATGGCGCGCTGACCATGTTCGAATCCGGCGCAATGGTGCAGTACGTGCTGGACAAATACGGCAAAGGCCGGCTCCAACCGGCGCACGGTTCGGTTGACTACGGCATCTACCTGCAATGGTGCTGGTTTGCCGAAGCGACCTTCGGCAGGGCACTGGGCGAAATCGTCAACCACCGACGGGAGTTCAAGGACAACCCGTTGCAGGATGTCATTGCCGAGATGCAATCACGGTCGCGGCTCGCCGCCGACGCAGTCAGTAAGGCGTTGACGGGCAAGAACTGGATCCTCGGCGAGGAATTCTCGGCGGCGGATGTCATGCTCGGCCTGACCTTGCGCAGCTACCTCAAGCACATGGGCGAGGACTTGCCGGGAAACCTGGCGCCTTACTGGTCTCGCCTGACCGCGCGCAGTGCCTACAAGCGCGCAGAAGCGGCGGAATCCGGCAAGGCGAAATAGGCAAAGGAGAAATGCCGGCAGGGCCGGGTTCCATCGCACAACGCCGAGTTACCCGCTTGCCGGCGCGCGCGCGAACTTGAACGCGTTGCCTGCCTACCTATGAACACGTTGCGCTACTGCCTCAGTTTGCCGGGTGTGTTGCTGGCTGCGATGATTGCCTTGCCGGCAGGTGCCGCCACCGGCATCAGTGACGAGCCGCTGCCCGGACTGCGGCTTCCGGCCTCCCTCGTCCAGCCACCGGAACCATCGGCGCCGTTAAACACCCGGTTCCTGGCGGAGGACGCCGCGCAATCGGGCAAAGGCAAAACGCGCGAACCCTTCCCGTGGCGAGCCACTCCGCCGGGCACGCCCGATTACAGGGGCGCAGCCCGCGATACCGGCTACTTCATGCTGTACCAGACCGTCATCATCGGGGTCATCTATGTGCTTCCTGAATCGATCTCGGGCTGGTCGAAAGAAGACAAGGAAAACTACAGCAAGGACACGTGGAAAGAGAATGTCCGCAACCCGCACTGGGACGATGACGACTTTGTGATCAACTACGTCCTTCACCCTTACTGGGGCGCGACCTATTACGTGCGCGGCCGCGAGCGCGGCTTCAGTCCCACGCAGTCGTTCTTCTTCTCGGCGGGTTTGTCCTTCCTTTATGAATTTGGCTTCGAAGCGCTGTTCGAGCAGCCTTCCTACCAGGATCTGATTGTCACCCCCGTTGCCGGCTCGCTCCTCGGTGAATACTGGTTCTGGGGGCTGCGCAACCGGATAAAGGCAAAACCCGGCAGCCTGACCTGGCAAGACAAGACCATCCTCGTTCTGACCGACCCGCTGGGTACTGCCGGCACACTGACCGACAGGTTATTGGGTATCGGCGGCACGAAAGTATCGTTCCAGGTTGACAACCTTGCTGCCACCATGCGCAGCACAAGCAGGGAATCCACCATTGGCGCTGCGCCCTTGTACGAACGGCGCGTACATCACGCCCCGGCCTGGGGATTGCAGCTGAACGTCGCCTGGTAGCACCGCGCGTTTTCCCGACGCATGCAGACAAGTAGGCGCGCCGGTCTGACGCTCGCTGGCGATTTCCGGGCGCCCTGGCACAGGGTGCGCGCGCAACGGTGACGGCTTTGCCGGTTGCGCGAGCCTTGCAATCCGGGTGATCGCTCCGTTTCAGGGCGCACGCCGCTGCTCCGGATCAACCGCCGCAATACCCGGCAAATCCAGTAATCAGCGCAACGGACCAAAGTTCAGATGCGGCCGAACTCCTTGAGCAGATCCTCGACGGTCTTTCCCTTGGCAACCCACTTGCGCGTTTCTTCTTCGCGATCCGCCTGTTCCTGCGCAAGCGCGACGACCTGCTCGGCACTTTCGAGCGGTATCACCGTGACACCCATCAGGTCGGCAACGATGAAATCGCCGGGTTTCACCACCACCCCGCCGCACTGAATGGGCACATTGATGGACAACTCTTCCTTTCGGCCCGAGAACATCGTGTGCGTACCGCGCGGTGTGATTGCGCGCGTCCAGATTGGCCAGTTGATGTCCTCCAGTTCGTCGGTATCGCGGCCGGCGCCGTCAACGATCATGCCGCGTATGCCGCGGTTCTTTGCCAAACCGCCCATCAATCCCCCGCACACCGAGGTGTTCCTGTCACCGCCCGCATCAACCACGATGACATCGCCCGCTTGCCCCATTTCGAGAGCCTTGAGCGGATCAACGAGGTCGCCCTTCGACAACTGGACAGTGATCGCCTGCCCGGTCACCTTGGCGCGAAATGCCGGTTTGATTTCGCTGTCCATGACTCCCATGCGGTACTGCACGTCGGCAAACACGGCCGCCGCCGAATAACATTTGAGTACGTTATCGAATTTCGCCAGCAAATCCGGCCGCCGCTCAAAGTCGTTGTAAGTGCCAAGTTTTACGGTCATTTCGCAATCCTTTCCATGGTTGTCTCTATTGGACGGGCAGTTGCCGGTGGGACGGCGCCCGGCCCGCGTCAGCAAAACTCGTTTCCGGCTGGTGCCAGCGAAACCCTGCAACCGCGCCGGTCGCGTTGCGCAGGGCTCGCGCGCGCGCATACACGATCCCCGAACAGCAGGCCGGCCCGCAAAGCCGCGCCTTCCTTGGGGAAGCCGGCAACGGCATCGTGTGTCCGCCAGTCACCGGATGAAGTTCTTCACATAGTCGGCGCCCAGACCGACTTTGTCGAAATGGGCCCGGCACATGTCGATCTTGGTGAAGACGTCCTCATAGCCAAGGTGCTTGCCGTGCGGGTCGACGTAATACATGACGCCATTGACCTGGAAGTAGGTGATCATCTCGTCCACATCGTCAGGCACGACCAGTGTATGCGTTTCGCCAGGCGGCTCGTAAACATAGCCGCCTTCCTCCGCGACCCAGTCGTGCTCCAGGTAATGCCAGCGACCTTTCAGAACGAAACCGTGAACCGCATTCGGGTGCCGATGCCGCGACAACACTCCCGATTTCGTCACCTTGAGGAGATTCATCCAGTAGCCCTGCGACACGTTCAGGCAAAGCGGACGAAAGTAGACATGTTCCGTCTGTTGCACCCACATGCGGTCATCGTTTGCGGATACGGCATCGGGAATGACGATTTCCGGCATCGCATCCGGCGGCATCGGCAACTGGTATGGGACACGGGGCGTTTCATCCTTTTCCACTACGGGCATTCGGCTCTCCTCCAGATCGCTATTTATTGACGCGAAAATTCATCGGTTCTCAATCAAGTCGGCAATTGACTACATTGCCGCGTAACCGCCATCGACATTCAGCACCGCGCCGGTAACGAAGGCCGCACCCCCGCTCGCCAGGAACAGCGCCGGACCGACGAGGTCATCCGGCACGCCCCATCTCGCCATGGGTGTGCGACTGACAATGGCTTGCGACCGGGCCGGGTCTTCCTGCAGGCGTCCGGTCAGCGGCGTCGAAATCCATCCGGGCGCGAGTGCGTTCACGCGGATGCCGTCCGGCGCGTAGGCGATCGCCAGTGATTTCGTCAGTTGCACGACGCCGCCCTTGGAGGCTGAATAGGCCGGCACCAGCCCGCCACCGAAGAAACTGAGCATCGATGCAATGTTGATGATCGAACCCCTGGTTGCTGCAAGCGCATCGCGGGCGGCAGAACATACGCGCATCGTGCCGTTCAGATTGACATCGATGACCTGCTCGAAAATCTCCGGATCGTGTTCGGCTTGACGGCGTATCACGCCGGCCGCATTGACAACGGTACGCAAATCCTTCAGCGGCGAAACCATGGCAATGACAGCGGAGCCGTCCACCACGTCGAGTTCCGCGTAAACGATGTTTCTTTCCTCCTCCGGTATCGCGCCCACACCTACGGCGAGCACTTGCTCTCCGGCTTTGGCAAAGCCGCGTGCGATGGCCTGACCAATGCCGCTGGTTGCGCCGGTTACGAGAACGGTGGGAGAGGCGTTTGAACTCATTGATTGGTCGTGTCTGGGGAATTGTTGTTGTTTATTGCGTATGTCCACTATATGGACTACAATCCATATGTTGAGATTGTCACAATCACCTCGACACTGTCAACCACGGCAATCAAAGGCGGGACAAACCGATGTCGAATACCGTACAGGGCGCACAGAGTTTTTCTCGAAGCATCGGGGTGCTCCAGTTGATTGCGGACGCCGGTGATGCGTTGAGCCGCGCCGAACTGGTCCGGCAATGCGGATTAACCCGGCCGACGCTTTACCGGATCATCGCCTCGCTCGAGTCCGAGGGACTGATCGAAGCAACGCGGGACAACCGCTACCGGCTCGGGGGGCGTCTGGTAAACCTGGCGCGCACGGCCCTGGATCACAACGACGTGCGCAAGATCGCGTCACCCGTTCTCGCGCAACTGCGGGATGCAACAGGCGAGACCGTTCACCTGGCAATACGTGCCGGCAACGAATTCGTTTACATCGACAAGATCGAGAGCCGTCAGGCCGTGCGTATGGCGTCGACGATCGGCACGCGTGTGCCGATGCATTCGACCGGCGTCGGCAAGGCTTACCTGAGCGCATTGCCGGTCTCCGAAGCCAACGCGCTGATAGACAGGCTCGCATTGCCGGCAATCACCCGATTCACGACAACCGATCGCGAGGTGTTGAAAAAGGCTGTCGCCAAAGCACGAAAAAAAGGCTACGTGCGCGACGAACAGGAAAATGAAACGGGGATCATCTGTTTCGGCGCGGCCATATGCGAAGACGTTGATCGGCCGGTCGCCAGCCTCAGCGTGTCGATACCACTGTTTCGCGTCGGCGAAGCCTCCCGCTACAGCCAGCCGCTAATGGAAGCAGTCGCATCCATCTCCCGGCAACTGGGATACATCGAGGCAAGTGGTTCGCGCCCCGGCAAGGCCACCCGAACAGCCTCACCGAGGCGCACTGTCCGCTGACGCGGCCGGGCGCGCTTTCAATGTCGCCGGCCCGGCGCAGAGGTTTCAGGCTCTGCGACCCAACATGCGGTCCGGGAATCACCGACGTCACAAATCCCGGGTAACACGGACGAGGTGGGGATCGTCTGCGTCTGGTGCCACGGAAAATCCGAGCGACTTGCAGAAATCGATCATTTCCTTGTTGTCGCGCAGCACGAAACCCTCCATAAGTTCCAATCCCCGGTCGCGCGCGCACTCGAGCAGCTTGCCCATGAGGCGTCCGGCAATGCCGCGCCGGCGCCATTCGTCGCCCACCACGATGGCAAACTCACAGCTCACCCCATCGGCATTGATGATGTAACGGGCCACGCCGATTTCGGTTTCGCGCCCGACCTTGTCGACCACCGCGATGAGGGCCATCTCCCGGTCGTAATCGATCTGGGTAAACCGCGCCAGCATTTCCGGAGTCAGCTCCGCGAGGTTGTACATGAAGCGCAGGTATCTGGATTGCGGCGACAGGTAACGAACAAAGTCGCGTTCGATCTCTGCGTCCTCCGGCCGGATCGGGCGAATGACCAGGCTGATGCCGTCGGGCAACTGTTGCTTGCTGACCAGGTGACTCGGGTAGGGCGGAATCGCCATGTGCGCGTAAGGCGCGCGCCCGGCCGGGTAATGCGCGACCACGACGCGCGCGTCGACCGCGACCACGCCATTTTCGTTGGCAATCAGCGGATTGATGTCGAGTTCCCTGATCTCGGGCAGTTCGCAAGCCATTTCCGAGATTCGCAACAACACCTGCACGATGTCCTCCACCGACGCGGCCGGCATACTCCGGAAAGGCCCCAGCATTTTCGCGACCCTCGTCCGGGCAATCATGTCTTCGGCCAGCAGCCGGTTGATTGGCGGCAGCGCCACGGCACGGTCGCGCAACACCTCAACCGCCGTTCCGCCGGCCCCGAAGGACACGGACGGACCGAAGACCGGATCAAAATTCAATCCGACCAACAATTCGCGTCCGTTCGCGTCGTTATACATCGACTCGACCACGACGCCGGTTATGTTCGCTTCCGGCTTTTGTTGTTTGACCGTGTCGATGATTTCCCGGTAGGCGCTTTGCACACCCGCCGAGTTGGTTATACCGAGGCGCACGCCGCCGACATCGGACTTGTGCGAGATATCCAGGGAATAGACTTTCATTGCCACCGGGAATCCGATCGACTGCGCCAACAACAGCGCTTCCGTCGCCGAGCGCGCCAATCCGGCCCGCACGGCAGGAATGCCAAAAGCCGCCAGCAGAGCCGAGGACTCCAGTTCGGTGAGGACGGTGCGCTGCTCGGCCAGGACGCTTTCGATGATCAGCCGCGCACCCTCCACATCCGGCTGATGATTGCGCCGGATCGGCCCCGGGGTCTGCAACAACAATTGCTGGTTGCGGTAAAAATTCGCCAGATAGGAAAAACCTTCCACTGCCGATTCCGGTGTGCGGAAACCCGGCACGTCCGCGTGCGCCATGAGTTCACGCCCGGCCTCGACCTGGCCTCCCCCCATCCAGCAGGTCAGCAAGGGCTTGCGCGAGCCCTTCGCCAACCCGACCACCGCTTGCGCCACCTGCAGCGGATCGGTCATCGCCTGCGGCGAAAGAATCACCATCACGCCGTCGGTATTCGGGTCGCGCTGACAGATGCGGATCGCTTGTTCGTAACGCTCGGAACTGGCGTCGCCGATGATGTCGACCGGATTGGCACGCGACCAGGTCGGTGGCAAAACCGCGTCGAGTTGCGAGATCGTTTCCGCGGCCAACTGCGCCAGCGGAATACCGAGATCGCTGGCGTGGTCGCTTGCAATCGCGGCAGGACCACCGCCATTGGTCACGATCGTCAACCGGTCGCCCCGCGCACGCTGACCCGATTCGAGCACGGTCGCGACATTGAACAGATCGTTGATCCGGCGGCCGCGCACGACGCCAGCCCGCTGCATGGCCGCATCGAACACATCGTCAGCACCAACCAGCGCGCCGGTGTGCGACAGTACCGCGCGCGCTCCGCTTTCGTGGCGCCCTACCTTCACGACCATTACCGGCTTGACACGCGCCGCAGCGCGCAAGCCGCTCATGAATGCGCGCGAATTCCCGATGCCCTCGATATAGAGCAGGATGCTCTCCGTACGGTGGTCGTAAACCAGATAATCGAGCACTTCGCCAAAACCTATGTCGGCAGAAATGCCCATCGAGATCACCGAGGAGAAACCGATCTCCTGACCGTAGGCCCAGTCCAGAATCGCCGTACACAGCGCACCCGACTGGGACACCAGTGCGAGTTTTCCCGCATGGGCGCTTCCCTTGTTGAAAGTGGCGTTGAAACCGATGTCCGGGCGCATGATACCGAGACAGTTCGGGCCGACAAACCGCAAGCCATAGCGACGCGCGCTGGAAAGCGCCTGCGCTTCGAGCTTGCGCCCCTCACTACCGACTTCACGGAAGCCGGCCGAGAGAATGACGGCATTGCGGATGCCCGCCTGACCGCATTGCTCGATAATCTCCGGAACTACACGCGCGGGCGCGGCAACAACGGCCAGATCGACGGTGCCGTCGACTTCATCGATACTTCGGTAACATCTCTGCCCCTGCACCTCGTCGTGCCTGGGGTTGACGGGAAAGATCCGGCCTTTGAATTTATCCGCCAGCAGATTGTGCAGGACCACCGTCCCGACCGAGCCTTCCCGCTCGCTCGCGCCGAACACGGCGACCGTCGAAGGTTCGAACAAGGTCTTGAGGTAATGTTTCATTTCGCGCCAGACATCCGGACAGGCACGGCAAGCTGCGGCTGCCGCATGCGACAATCAGTGTTCGCCGCACGAGCCAATTCCCGCGCGCATCGATTGACGGCAATATTGACCGCTGCCGACAAAAGAAAGTACGAAAAAATCATGACAACCATCCCTTTCCGTCCGGGCCTTGCGACTATCGCCGGCCCGGTCATGGCGTCAACGCCGCACCTGCCTTCTGACTGGGCCAACTGATGCGGCAAACGGCATATTTAACACACCCGTCATTTCTGCTGCATGACATGGGTCAATACCATCCGGAGAGCCCGGCGCGCATTCGCGTCATCGAAGATCAACTGATCGCGCAACGGCTGGCGGATTTCCTGCACAAGGCCGACGTTCCGGCCGCGACCGTTCAACAACTCGCGCGCGTGCACCAGCAACGATACATTGACGAAATCTTTGAAATGGCTCCCCGGCAGGGCAGTGTGCACCTGGACCCGGACACGTCGATGAACCCGCACAGCCTCGACGCAGCGTTGCACGCCGCAGGCGCCGTGATCAAGGCGGTCGATCTCGTCCTGTCCGGCGAGGTACGCAATGCCTTTTGCGCCGTGCGCCCGCCCGGACACCATGCCGAGCGTGCCCGTGCGACGGGATTCTGCTTTTTCAATAATGTAGCCGTCGGCGCCGCCCATGCACTGGCCCGGCATGGACTCGAACGCGTCGCCATTCTCGACTTCGACGTTCACCACGGCAACGGCACCGAAGATATCTTCGCGCGCAATTCTTCGGTGCTTTACTGTTCGGCCTATCAGTATCCGTTTTACCCGTTTCCCGAGCCGGCACTGGCGGCGCCGAATGTCATCCATTGCCCGCTGCAAGCCGGCAGCGATGGCACCGCCTTGCGGCAAGCCGTTAACGATGCGTGGCTTCCTGCATTACGCGATTTCCAGCCGCAGTTGCTGCTGCTTTCCGCCGGCTTCGACGGCCACCGCCTGGACCCGCTCGCCGACCTCAACTGGAGCGAGGATGATTTCCAATGGGTTACCGCGCAACTGGTCAGTCATGCCGATGAACAGTGTGACGGACGCATTGTCTCGACCCTGGAAGGCGGCTACGACCTTAACGCCCTGGCGCGCAGCGCCTGCATACACGTCAAGACATTGATGGGACTGTCGCAATAGCAGTTCGTCACGGCTTTGCGGGCGCGTAATCCGGCGCCCCTTCTGCCGGCGCCTTGCATGAGCCGCGCTCCCCGGTGCAACGGGGGCGGCGCGGCACCAATCCGCACATCATCGTTGCCGCTCGCAGCCCGCAGCAAGCTCGCCGGCACGCCGGAAAGCCGGCCACGAATCACCACGGCGAACGTTATTCGAATGGCACAGAGGTTGCTGAATATTGCCTCACACGACCGCAATCACACCATGCGATTACTCGTCACACCGGCGACGTCTCCGTTGCCCGCCTGCCACCCTCTGATCGCTTGCGCATTGGCATGTGTTCTGATTACCGGTTGCGCATCCCCGTCGCAAGGATTCGGAACCTCGGCACAGGAACCGCTTGCCAGGATCGTATTCTCCGACGACGGCGTATCGGAGTTGTCGATACCCGCCACGTGGACAGTCCGGCCTGACTTCGGGCGCGATGCCGCCATCCGCGTTGCCGAAGGCAACAGCAAAACCTTCCTGTTGGTCAACTCTTACCTTCCCGGTGAAATCGCCGCGACCACAGTCGCCGAATTCGCGCGCGGCTATGCAAAAGGACTCGTCGACAGTTTGCCGAACTCAGCGCCCGCTGACGAACAATCACTCGAGATCAACGGGGTACCCGCGTACCGCCATGTCGTCAGCGGCGACGTCGGCGACATACGCCTGACCTATGTGAGCACCGTCATCAGGGGTGGCGCCGCTCTGCATCACCTGATTGGCTGGACCGCCGCAAGCGATTACCCGCAGGAAGGAAAAGTACTCGATCGTGTGATCGCCAGCTTCCGTGAGTCGCCGGACTCGAGACCGCCGAGACGGCGGATTTCCCTCAGTTTTGCCTGGCCGGAGTCGCTTCAATCCGCGGTCAACTTCCGCCAGAAGTCGGTATCGCGGGGACAGACACACGAACTCAAGGCAATCTACCTGACCACGGTACAACCGGGCGATGAAAACGAACTGGTCGTCAGCACACGCATCATGAGCCAGAGCACCGGCGCGGAACAGCCGGTGGCGGACGACTACACCCGAGCACTGGCAAGACAGCTCGGCGCCGAGATTCCCGATTACGTTGTCAGCCGCGACGGAGAGTTCATCCGCGTGGCCAACCTTCCGGCATATCAGCGCCGCATCGAGAACGCTCTGGTTTCCAGCCTGCCAGCCGACGCAATGGACCAGAAGGACAGGATCCTCGCGCTGCTCAAGCCCGGCCTGACCGAGAAGTTCCTCGCGGCTTCGGCGACCAATGAGTGGAACAAAACCATCGGCGGCTGGGTCGGCAGTTCCTACGTGCCCGGGCAAACCTACCGTTTCAACGAGACATACTATTCGCCACCGCTCGGCGACACGCCGTTCGTCATGAGCGTGTCGCGCCGGATTTCCGGCTTCGCGTCGTGCAACAGTTCAAAACAGGGTTGCGTTACGCTGCTGCAAACCGCGACGGTTTCCGGCGACAATTTTCGTCTGGCGATGAAGCGTTTTCTCGAAAAAGCGCTGGGACATGAAGTCCGGCTAAAGCAGATCTCCGTCATCAAGAACATGGAAATCATCGCCGAGCCGGACACGCTGATTCCGCACCGCCTGTACTCCAGCGAGGAAACCACCGTCGTCATCGAGGACGCCGACGGAAAAATACACCGGACCCACGACACCGAGGACACGAGCGTCAGCTACAACTACGAAAGCTACACTGCTTCGCGGTAGCTCGAGGCACGCCGGCGCGACGACCTGACAAGCAAGCCTGGCGGCCAGCCATCCATCCCCGGGTCTCAGGCTGTCAGATACTTGGCGCGAACATAGGCAAGAAAATATGCCGAATTCGCATCCTCTCCGGTAGCCCGTTCCAGTAACTGTTCCGTGGTCAGTTTCGCCGCCTGGCAATATATGCTGCGATCGAGCCAGTCAAACAGCGGCGCGAAGTTTCCCAGCTCGATCTGGCGCATGACGTCGGGATTGTCACGTTGCAAAGCGGAAAATAACTGCGCCGCAATGACGATACCCATCAGGTAGGTGGAGAAGTAACCGAAGTAACCGAGCGGCCAGTGCGAATCCTGCAGGCAGCCCTTCGAGTCGCCCCCGGGCGCCACCCCGATGTACAGCCGCATCTTGTCGTTCCACGCCTGTGGCAAATGCCTTACCTCCAGCACGCCGCTGAAAAGCTCCTCCTCCAGTTCGCAGCGCAGGATGACATGCAGAGGATAGGTCACCTCATCGGCATCCATGCGGACAAGACTGCGCCTGACCTGTGTTGCGAGGCGGTACAAATTACCGGACGACCATCCTGCGCCTTGCGTGCCGAAAGTCCTGGCAATCATCGGCGCACAAAAATTCATGAACGAACGGCTGCGGCCAATCATCATTTCCAGAAACAGCGCCTGGCTTTCATGGATGGCCATGCCGCGGTCACGCCCCACCGGCTGCGTCGCCCACGCTTGCGGCAAGCCATAGTCGTACATGGCATGACCGGTTTCGTGCAGTACGCCCATGAATCCGGTGAGAAAGTCGTCCTTGTCGAAACGCGAGGTGATCCGGATGTCTTCAGCCGTGCCTTCGGTGAAGGGGTGAAGACTTTCGTCGAGACGGCCCTTGTGAAATGGAAAACCAAGGGCCTTCATGACCCTTCTTCCCAGATCCTTCTGCCGTGCGACCGCGACCGGCGTCGCAGGCTCGACCGGAGACATCGCCGACTGCCGCTCGAGTATGGCTGCGATCAGGTGCGGCAGTTCGCTACTCAGTTCGTGGAAGACGCGATTGATGTCGGCGGTAGTGCGGCCGGGATCGTGCTCGTCGAGCAGCGCATCGTAGGCGGAACAGCCCAGCGCAGCGCCGACAAACCTGCCCTTTTCACGAACCACCGCAATCACCTTCTCCAGGTGCGGCGCGAGTACGCGGAAGTCGTCCTGCTCGACCGCGCGACGCCAATGCATGTCCGCTTCGGTGGTCGCGCGGTGAAACGCGTTGACCAAACGATTGGGAATGGCGTTCGCATGCACCCATAGCCGGCGCATTTCGCGAAGGTTGGCCTGCTGCCAGCCATCCAGCGTGCCGGCGCTGGTCTCGGCACGGTCGAGCAGCACTCCGGTCTGCCTGGAACGCAGGATGGAATTGCTTTCGGTCTCCAGCAGCGACAGTTGCTCGGCGCGAATTCCGCTGCTGCCCGACGGCATCATGACCTCGCCGTCCCAGCGCAGCAGATGGCCGATGCTCCTCAGCAGGTGAATGCGCCGGAAGCGTTTTTCGAGCTGCTGGTAAGCGTTATTCGGGCTCATCGCAGGGGACGCCGGCGGCGGACGAGCGAAAAGGCCTTTGGTAGGAAGCCTATAGACCGACCCGCTCTCTCGCCGCGTTCAGAATCATTTCGAGCAACTGCGCGTACTCGATGCCGGCAAAGCCAGCCATCAGGTTGAGCTTGCCGTCCCAGCACCAGCCCGGATTGGGGTTGACTTCGAGCAGCTTGATCGTGCCGTCGCTGTCGGCGCGAAAATCGAACCGCGCGTAGTCCCGGCATTCGAGCCTCTCGAACAGGCGGCTGGAGAAGTGCGTCAGCTTGCGGTAGGCCTCTTCGTCCAGTTTCGCCTCCTTGTACCGGATCGTCGTCCAGTAGGGAGAATGGGGATCCCACTTCGACTCGTAGGACAGGATTTTCGGCAGGTCGGCCGGCAACTGGCTGTAGTCCACCTCCAGTGCGGGCAATACCTCGAACTTGTCGGGGTTTCCGATCAATCCGATGCTGTACTCGGCGCCTTGCAGGTATTCCTGGATGAGCAGCGGCACGCCGGGCATGACCTCGCGCAAGTGGTCGATGTAGGCCATCAGTTCCACGGCATTGTTGACCACCGCCTTCTGCGTGATACCGATCGAGCTGTCGCCGCAATTGGGCTTGATCAGCGCCGGAAAATAGGAAGGCAGGTTGGCCGCCTGGTCGTCGGGCTCGAAGAAAGTTTCCATCGGCACATCGACGTCGAGCGATTCGGCAATCGAGCGCACGTTCGCCTTGTTGTAGCACAGCGACAGACAACCGGGTCCGGCACCGGTATACGGAATATTGAGCAGATCGAGCAGGGCCGGGATATGCAGTTCCATCGTTGCCTTGTTGCGATAGCCCTCGTCGCACAGGTTCATCACCATTTTCGGCGGATTGGTCAGCAACCGCTTGATGATCGACTGGTGATCATCCATGTAATCGCACTCGTACTGAGGCAGCGTCGCAAGGTTCTTCTTAAGGATGTTGATGGTTTCCAGGTCTTCGGGATTGAAATGCCCGCCCATCTTCACGACGTCCGGCATGTCGGGATCTCCCATCAGCACCGTCACGCGCGTGACATCCTTCTTCACCGGGGACTTGGCGACGTGCTTCTCCGGACCGGTGGCAGTGATGAACATCCGGTGCGCCATCATTCCCAGATCCTGATTGCGCGTCGAATCGGATATCAACGTGCCATGCAGGCAAACGTCGGTGAAACCGAGACGCTCCAGCTGATGGCGCATTTCTTCATAGGTATAGAGACGCTCGGCGTAGAACTGGTCGGCGAGCACGCCGATGTCGGAGTTCGTGATCACTTCGCGCGAAACGATGCGCTTGCCGTCGGACGACAGCGAACGCTCGCGGTTGACGAAATGAGACTCGTCAATCCACTCCCACGAACGCGGTTCGAAATGCTTGGCCATCCACTCGCCGTCGACCAGATCGAGCACCAGCTTTCCGCGCGACTTGAGAACCTTCTTGATCGCCTCCAGCACCATGATGTCATCATCTTCGCGCTCGAAGTAACCGAAGGAGTTCCCCATGACCATGACGCAATCCCTGGAACTTTCGCTGACGCGGAAGCGGCGCGCGTCGCCTTCCGAGAAGGTCACCGTCAACCCCCGGCTACGCGCGCGCTTGCGCGCCAGGCGAATCAGGTAGCGCGAGCGGTCCACCCCCGCCACATTGCGGAAACCGCGTGACGCCAGTTCCAGCACGTGCCGGCCCTGTCCACAGCACAGGTCGAGAATATGGTCGGTCGGCTGGATTCCGGTTGTCTTGACGACCAGATCGATGTCTCGCAAGGTGTTCTGGTCGTTCTCGACGACGTCCCCGTCCGTCTTCAGGTAAAGGGAGTTGAACAGATCCTTCCACCACTCCTGCGGCAAATGCCGTTCGAGATCCGAAACAGGACCCAGCGTCCGCGACAGCGGTGTCTTGCCCTTCTTCGTCGAAGCAGGCTTTGTGCTGGTGCTCTTCAACTGCGGTTTGCCAGAAACGGTGTCCATATCGAATCCCTTTCAAGAAAGGTGGTGATAATCGAAACGGCGCGTATTAGATGCGAAATAGAAAAAAAATTCACCAACTATTTCGCACTGGGGCAAGGCTTCCGTCCGGACCGGGAACGCCGGGAATTTCGCCGGTCGCCGGAACGCACCGCCTCCCCCGACCGACACGGGGAAACGATGGATTCCGGACCGCGTGGCAGATCAGGCAGCGGCTTCCATGGCGCGGCTGTACTGCCCGTCGCGCGCCAGTCCGTTGAGGCGGCTGCGCTTGAGCAGCGCCGCCTGCGCCGCCGCAAAATTCGCCTCCTGCCCCTTCCATGCCTCCAGCACCGGCGCCTGCAGCGCGCGCCCATAGGAAAAACTCACCTCCCAGGGATGCGCGCCCGTCGCGTTCATGGCATTCAGATGGTCGGTGGCGTCCTCGGCACTTTGCCCGCCGGACAGGAAGACGATCCCCGGCACGGCCGCCGGGACGTAACGCGTCAGGCAGCGAATCGTTGCCTCGGCCACTTCCGTGACACTTGCCTGACGGGGACACTTCTTTCCGGGGATGACCATGTTCGGCTTGAGCAGCATGGCGTCGAACACGACCCGGTGTGCGTCGAGTTGCGTAAACACTTCTTCCAGCACGCTGGATGTCACGGCCTCGCAGCGGGCGATGTCATGCGCCCCGTCCATCAGCACCTCGGGTTCGACGATGGGGACGATGTCGGCTTCCTGGCACAGTGCGGCGTAGCGCGCGAGCGCGTGCGCATTGGCGTGGATGCCGAACGGCGACGGAATGTCATGCTCGTCGATATCTATGACCGCGCGCCACTTGGCGAACTTCGCGCCAAGTTTCCGGTACTCGGCGAGCCGGTCGCGCAATCCGTCCAGGCCTTCAGTCACGCGCTCGCCCGGATATCCGGCCAGCGGTTTTGCGCCCTTGTCGACCTTGATTCCCGGAGTGATACCGCGGCCGGACAGCACGTCCGCAAACGGCACGCCGTCCACAGTCGCCTGGCGCAGCGTCTCGTCAAACAGGATCACGCCGCCAATGTACTGCTCGATTCCCGCGGCGGTGAACAGCAGTTCACGGTAACGCCGCCGGTGTTCCTCGGTGGACTCGAGCTTGATCGAATCGAAACGTTTCTTGATCGTCGGACTGCTTTCGTCAGCCGCGAGCACGCCTTTTTGCTTCGCGACGATCGCTTTGGCCACCGACTTGAGTTCCTCGAGTTTCATGGGTTGCCTCCTTGGTAATCAGGCTACGCGACACGGATATTGCGACAACGGCAACAGCGCCAATGTTCCGCGAGTCCGGTCTGGCGCATCCGGCCGCCGACGAAAGCTTCTGCGTCGCCTTCTAAAGATCGCGCATCAGCGGTTGCGCGGGCCACTCGTCCGCCCGGCTGCACAAAAGGGCGGATAAGGCCGCCACTTGCCGCACGTCGCACCGCGGGTCGGCGCGAGCAGTGTACTCTCAATCATGCGGCGCTAAAGCGGCCGGGGCTCAAGCCGCGCGGACGGCGGACGATGCCAGCACCCGCCGCGTTTCCGTCACCTTGCGCCGCGCCCAGCCGCCGGAGCGGGTCGGCTCGATGCCCTGTTCGGACAGCGCTTCGCGCAAGTCTTCGAGAACTTCGGTCTTGCGCCGCAGAAAACTGGTCGCAAAACAGCGCCAGAAGACCCAACCGGTGCGCTCGAGCGCGCGCTGCCGGCGGATCGCCTGCATCCACTGCTCGGCACCTTCGTATCTGTCGCCGTCGCATTCGATCGCCAGGCGCGTGTCGCTTTCGCCTTCGACCACCATGTCCACCTTGTACGCCCCCACCCTCACCTGCGGCATGACCCGGTAGCCCTGGGCATTCAACCAGTCGTATACATGGCGCTCCAGCTCCGACTCGCACAGCTCGCGCGCCGCTTTCACCTGAACCGGCTGCTCGCCGAACGGCTGGGCAAAGTGGCGGATCAGCCCCCGGCGCAGCCGGTCCGACTCGGACAGGTGCTCGATGTCCACGGACCGCACCAGGACCATCTGGTCACGCGCGCGCGAGGCCGCGACGTTGAAACGCTGCGCGAACGAGTCGCGACCGAGTGGCGCACCGACATCGTTAGGCGCCGCGACCATCGTCAGATACATGATGTCGCGTTCCCGCCCCTGGAACATGCGCGCGTCGCCGCAGGTAATTTCATGGCGGCGAATGAGTTCCGGCCCGAGTTCTTCGAGCAAGCGCTCCCAGATGCGCAGCGCCTGCTCTTCTCCGAGCAGCGACACCACGCCGATACTGCGATGCTGCAGTTTGGGTTCCTGGGCACGACGCACGATGTCGCGCACGATGAAATCCGCCTCCTGCTCGTTGACATTGCCATCGCGATGGCCATTGGTGATCAGTACGTCCTGTAACGGAGGGTCGATGCGCTCGGAGGCGCGCGGCAGGCGCAAGGGATAGATTTCGTTGTTGTAGAACTCGCGCCGGGCGTATTCGATGATTGGCGCCACGCAGCGGAAATGCTCGCGCAACATCACGCTGCTGCTGGCGAACACGACACGGGCGAGGTCATAAAGCGACCGGTCGGGAGAGAGCTGGGCACGATACAAGGGAACCTGCTGGGCAAGGTGGCGCTGCATCAGGGCGCGGACACGATCCTCCTGCATGCCGATGGCTTGCGGCGAAACCTGCCGGTCATCGCCGACCACCAGCACTTTCTTCGCCCGCAGCAGAATCGGCAGAGCGGACAGGTCCGACTGCGAGGATTCATCGATGACCACCAGGTCGAAACTGCCGAGTTGCGCCGGCAAGGCTTCCGAGACCCGATGGTGCGCCATGATCCAGCACGGGATCGCGCCATAGGCTTCGCTGGCGGCGTAGCGCGCATCCTGCCGGTAGCGCACCGCACGTTTGCCCGTTCCCTTGCCGATACGCTGGATGGCGCTAAGGTAACCTTGCAGCGCCGCGCGCACGCTCGGCGTCACGCGCTCGGCCAGAGTGAACCAGGTACGGCGCACCACCAACTCCTCGTACAGATGCGCCAGATCGCGCTCTATCGCGGTACGCATGTCGTTGAGCTTCTTCGACTCCTCCTGCGAGTCAATCGCTGCGATATGCGTTGCAAGACGGCGCAAACGCCAGTCACGCATGAATGTGCGCGGAAGCAGATCATCGCCCTTGGCAGCATCGGCGGCGGCGAGCAGGGTTGCAAGCTTGACACCCCCCGAGCGGAATATCCGCCGCGTGACGTCCTTGACCGTTTGCAGGGGTGCGGCGAGCCGCTCGAGCCGTTTTAACTCATCCATCAACTCACCCCAGCCGCTGATGAGCGCCGTCTCGTCGAAAACCGGCTTTCCAAGCCGATGCGTCACGAAGGCGCGCATCGCGTCCACCAGCCGGCCGCTGCAGCCTTCGAGTTTTTTCTGGACGCCATCGACAAAACCCGAAACCTGGCTGAGCCTGCTGCGCGTGAGATGGTATTCGAGCGCATTCGCAAGCGCGTCCAGCGCCTCCGGGTCCTCGGAAATTGCCGCTGCTCGCGACCAGCCGGGAAACACCTTTGCCGCCTCGTTCGCGACCATTTGCTGCTGATGGAACAAGCGGCGAATTTCGTCATAGAGGGCAAACTGGGCGCGTACCGACAATCCTCCTTGCGCCTCCACCGATAACACCGGCCGGAATCCCGCTTGTGGTGCAAGCGCGTTCCAGCGCGCCGTCAGCTCGCGGCGCTGGCGCTGCATCGAGACAAAATCGGCGACGTGCTGCCAGTCTTCCTGGCTCACTGGGTGCAAGCCGTTAACCTGCACCGCCTGGATGTACTTGCGCGCGCTTGCCTTGCCGAAAGCGGTCAACGCGAAAGCGCGCCTGCCATGCACCAGATTGTCCAGCGCGCGCAGAAAGTCGGCATCCGCCAGGGCAACCTCGGGCAGCTGCACCGGGCGCGTCAGGAACTGCGACAGCCGTTGCACGGCGGCGTCGATATCGCCGGCGAGCATGTCGATCGCGTCGAAAACTTCCTTGGGGTCGCGCCGGCGGATGCGCGCGACCGCTTCCTGGCTCCATGGCATTTTCGCCGAAAAAATCTCGTTGTGCCGGGTTCTGACTGCCTGAACCGCTTTCGCCAGGTCCCGTGCCATGACCAGCGTCCCGGCGTCGGCATCGGCCGGCCAGGGCAAGTCACTGGCTCGCGACTGTTCATTGAGGCGGGCGAAGCGCAACAGCTGGTCGTGCGCCTTGACCAGTTCGAACGCGTCGGGCAGGTCGGCCGGCGCAGGCAGATCGCAACCGACATATTCGATGTCGGGCCCGAGTTGCACACGCGCCTCGCGCAGCCGGTCGATATCGGACTCGTCGAACTGCGGCGCATACTGCGGCCCGACGCCGAGCGCGTCCGGAATCCATTCGTAGCGGCCGACGTTGTGCATGACTTCGTGGGCGGCATCCTGCGGGTCAATGCTCTGACCCTGCAGGTCGATGCGCGACAGATTGAGCTTCGCCCATCGCGTCAGGTCGCGGTCAAGACGGGCAAGCTTTCCCTGCATCGCATCGATGGTCGTTTCCAGACGTTCGATGTCCTGCGCAAGCACGTCGCGATTCAATTCCTGCACTTCGGTCGCGATCTTCTCGATCGAGCGCTCGAACTGCTGCACCCCCTCCTGCTCGGAGGCAAGCAGCGAGATCGCGAGCGGACGTATCATTTCCGGCAGCTGGTCACGCAGCACCGCCAGCGCCGGGTCGCGCATCGAGGTCACCAGCACACGCCGGCCGTTGGCGAGCCAGTGGCAGATAATGTTGGCGATCGTATGGCTCTTGCCGGTGCCGGGCGGGCCCTGGACGACGACACCGTCGGACACTTCCAGTTGCTGTGCGACACGCGCCTGTTCGTCATTGAATGGCTTGGGAAAGAACAGGTCCTCGGCTGCCACGCTTTCGAGGTTCTCGCGATAGGTTGCGCTGTAGCCACGAAACGCGGGCAGATCGGCTTTTGCCTCGACGTCGACGGGGTCGGTAACCAGCGCAGCGACCGCCCCGGGCAGGGGCGCATCGCCAAGCTCCGCGACGACGTGGCGCATCCGTTCGAGATCGTGGCCGGCAACGCTGGCGCTGCGCGGCCGGGCAAACAACACCCACCCTTCGGTGATTTCCAGCGGCTCCTGCGCATGCTCGCCAATCGCCCTGCGAGCAATGTCGAGAAGCGGCGCATAACTCTCGGGGTCAAACGGCATGACCGGAATCTCGGACCCGGAAAGATGTTCCGCAACCGCTCTCTCGGCTTGTGAAAAAGCCGGTTCGTCTGGTGAAACAAAGGCGTCGAGTTCAAGCCGCGCATCAACGTTTCGCGGACGGATCAGCGCAGAATTGGTGTGTGCGTCAAAACTGATGTCGACCGGCCGCGTCACGACCGGATAGTTATTCATCAGCTCACCCTTGCGGTCTTCGCCGCGCCGACGCCGGGTGGCAATGCCCATGCCCCACACCAGTTCGAGTTGGTTCTCGGTCAACGCGCCGGACAGTTGTTGCTGCAGCGTAAACAAGCTGACGTAAAGGTGCGACAAGCGACGGCGGCGTTGCTCTCGCTCGGACCACGGTTTCCACACCGACTGCAGATATACCGAATATTGTTTTTCTACTTCGGTGCGGAAACGATAGTCAGCAAGACGCACGCGTGCGTTCGCTTCAATTGCCGGGTCGGCAGCGCTCGCAAGGTCCGCCGCCGGTTTGGCCGAGTCGCGGTGAGTACCCGCGGCAATGAGTTCCGCGCCGTCGATCTCGTCCGCCAGTCCCGGTGTTGCTTCGACTGCGGCGCCAACGCTCAGCCACGGCATCAGCCAGACGTTGTCGGGTTCGGGCGGAACTTCCGGACCATGCGGATGTTCCACCGAGAGCCAGACCTCGTCATCGCCCTGGAGACCTTCTGTTCCGAGCCGCGCCCCGTCGAAACCCTCAATCTGATGATCGAACAGCAGAAAGCTGCCGTGCTCGCGCACGTCCGGCACAACGCTGGAGCGCGTGCGCATCGTTTCCTGCGCATAATCAAGCAGCGCAAGCAGGCGCCGGGTCTGAAGATTCACGACAAGGACAACTTGGTAACGGAAGCCGGTTTCAAGTTCTAGTTATGCGCGTATCCTAACGCATGATGCGCTGCTGCAACCACCAGAATCTTGCGAATGCGGCACAGGCAATTCGTGCGTGCAACCAGCAGGCTTGTTTCGCCAATGGTTTATGCGGCCCGCCGTTATTGTTGAGACAAATTGCCTGTTGCATGCATTGTCATGCGGGGCCTGGCCATGACATTCGATAAACACGGGACTGTCCAGCCAGGACGCAGCTGACAAACGCACACTTGGCCAAAACAGGAAAGTTCCGCCAATCACCTCACTCGGTGCATGCATCCGGGACCGGTGACGGCGACACACGCGCCAGCCGCCCGTCCGGGCAAAACGGCTGTCAGGCGGTACTGCCGCCACGAACGGGATCACCTCCGGCAATGACCGCGTTTTTCGCTTCGCGAAACGCCTTCGCCGGGAACAGGCGCTGGCTAGAGTCCGAAATTGGCGGAATAGATCCGCTCGAGTTGGTCGAGGGCGGGTTGTGGCAGCGGTCCCGCCAGTTCCGCCGCAATCGCTTCCTGCAGATGCGACAGTTCCGCCAGCCCGAACACGGCGCAGGAAATGTCGGCGTTTGAGAGCACATAACGCAGCGCGGTGCGCGCGCGGCTGCCGTACTGTTCGCCTAGCGCGGCAAACACCGCGGCCGCACGCCGTTGTTCGACTTCCAGCGCGGCGTCGCGCGCAATGACCACTTCGCGTCCATGGCGCTCGTCGCTGGCGAGCACACCGGCGGCAAATACGCGGATCGCCATGGTCGCCATGTTCTGCTGGGCACACGCCCCGATGAGATTGTCAAAATTCTGCCCCGCCCATTGCTCCGGCATCTGCCGCGCAGCGCTTGGATTAAGCATGTTGTAGTAGATTTGCGCGCTGTCGAAACGCCCGCTGTCGATCACGCAGCGACTGCTGGCAGCGTCCCCGAGCGCGGTAAAGCCGATAAATCGCGTCAGGCCCTGTTCCCGAACACGTTCCAGCGCATCAGCCACGCCGTTACGTGCCAGAACGTGGTCTACCGTAATGGCATTTCCGCTTGCGCTCGGGTCAACCGCCTGTGCGCCCAGCGGATTGTGCAACTGAAGCAAATCGACCGAATCCAGTTTCAGCCGGTCCAGGCTTTCATGCACGCTGCGCTCGACCTGCCCGGCGATATCGCCGAGCCTTGCCGTGTCGAGCATCACCTTGGTCGAGACGTAAGGTTTCTGATCAAGTTCTGGCAGCAGACGGCCCAGAGCCTCCTCGGATTTTCCGTCACCGTATTTTGTCGCCGTATCGATCCAGTTAATTCCGGCATCGACGGCATCGCGCAAAACCCTGAGCTTGGTTTCGTCGTCCTGATGTATCAGTACGCCACCCACCCAGCCGCCGCCAAACACGATTTCGGATACTTCCAGGCCGGTCCGGCCAAACGTGCGATAGCGCATCTGCAATTCCCTTCAGCGGTTGGCCGGAAAAGCCCGCCGCGCAAATCCCTAGAGTCCGCCGTCTTCGACCGGGTGGCCGCTCGCGCGCCAGCGCAACATGCCTCCGGCCAGATTGGCGACTTTGGAAAACCCCGCTTTCTGCAACAGCACCACTGCCTGGGCCGACCGGGCGCCGGAACGGCACACCGCCACAACCGGCCGGTCGCGATCGATTTCACCGCTGCGCTTGCTCAGTTCGCCGAGCGGGATGAGGCGGGCGCCATCTATGTGGCCTAGCGGGCCGGAGTATTCGTCCGGTTCGCGTACGTCGACCAACTGCACCTGGCTCGCGACTTCCTCGTAGGCCGGCGGTTCTATTTCCCAGATGCCCGCGAACGTGTAAACCAGCGGCGCCCAGGTCTGGGCGTCCAGCGCGTCGACTTCGCCCCCCGGCTCGCCGCAGCGCATGTTTGCCGGGACCGCCCTGTCGATCTGCTTCGGGTGCGGCAGGTTGAGGTTCTCCATGTAACCGGCGAAGTCGGCCTCACCAATCTGCCCGCCCAGTCGCGGATTGAAACTGCGCTCCTCGGCAACGCTGGTCACCGTCAGGCCGCGATAGTCATGTCCCGGATACAACAGGCACCGATCGGGTAGCGTAAAGATCTGCGTATGGACCGACCGGTACATTCGGCGCGCGTCGCCCTGTTGGAAATCGGTCCGGCCGCTCCCCCGGATCAGCAGGCAGTCGCCGGTGAAGGCCCGGCTTTCGTCATCCAGCACGTAGGTCACGCATCCGTCGGTGTGACCCGGCGTAGCGCGCACCTGAACATAGCGCTCGCCGAAGCGGATCTTGTCGCCGTGGCCGATGTAGCGGTCGGCGCCTTCGGCGCCGCTGGACTGCGCAACGACAATATCGCTGCCGAACTGGCGCTTGAGCATCCAGCTTCCCGTGACATGGTCAGCATGAACATGCGTTTCCAGGGTCGCGACCAGCTTGAGGCCAAGTTCATTGAGAAGCGCGGCATCGCGCCGGGCCTGTTCGAACACCGTGTCGATCAGCACTGCTTCGCGCGATTTTTCGTCACCCAACAGATACGTGTAAGTCGATGACTGCGGGTCGATCAATTGTCTGAATATAAGCATGGCGTACTTCGTTCAACAAGTACCGATACTTCAGTTGGAAACAGAGTATACGTTTATCGAATGACCGGTCAAAAGGCCTCGCGGACAGCGTACCGGGCGCGGTGCGAACACGGCTGGCCGCAACTGGCTGTAACCGAGTACGGCGAAAACGCCGGCACGCATTCAACTTTGCCCGACGAAGGCATCCTTCAGCAGCGCCGTTTCAACAACGGCGCTCTCAGCCCCAACCGCAATTCGGCTCCGGGACATATTGCGTCCCGGCGGGCGAGCGACGCCGGATTTTCCAGCCGTTCGGACCGACCAGCAGCGGTTGCGCTGCCCAGTCAGTACGCCAGCGCCCGGCACTGCAGCCGAGCAACAAGTGCGTGCCACCGTTTTCATGCACGTAGAGGGCACAGTCATCGACAGAGGTTTGCGCCGGCACCAGTCGCGTGACATTGCGCAGGTCCGGGTTGTCCCCGCTGAAGATGAAATGGCAGACCTTGCCAGGCGCCTCGAAGCCGCCGTCTTCTTCGCGCCAGCGTTCAATTCCTCGCGTCATGCGCTCCAGGCGAAACGATTGATAGATCCGCCGCTCGCGTTCGAATACCTCTTTTGAAAGCTCCCCGTTAGCGTATTCGCCGCACGAGAGATAGAAAGCGGCGTCGAGTTCCTCGTTCGAAGGCAGCTCGACAACGCCGGCAGCGACCTCTGCCGCCGGGGCCGATGAAAGAAACAGGGCTCTTAACTGCCGCGTGCCGGGCGATTCGACAAGTTCGGCAAATCCAGCCGGCGCCCGGCACAGGCTGCCGTCATTGATGCGGTAGGCGGGCGGGCCCTCGCCGCTATCCAAAGCGCGGGAGCTGCACCCGGCCCCGGACATGCAGAGAAGCAAAATGAAGGTAACGCAGCTTGCTTTCATGATCGACAATCGGAAATGCAGACGTGGTGTGCGGGAATGGCCAACGGTCCTGTCAAGGCCAGCGAACCCATGCGATTCTACTCAGTGGCTGGCACAGCGACAAACCGTGAATACGTTAGCCGACACGATACCCGCCTCCCGGCCGCGTCGGTGATAGGCGATCGCGGTCACCGGGCCTTCCCGGCATTTCGCGACTCCAGTTCGTCCCATCGCTCCAGCAGTGCCGTCAGCTCATCGTCGATGGCAGCCAGCCGCGAGGCCAGGCGTTGGGCTTCGGCCCCGCTATCGGCATAAAGCGCCGGGTCCTCGACGCGCTTGGTCAGTTCGACCTGTTCCGCCTCCAGTTCGGCGATACGCCCGGGAAGTGCCTGCAACTCGCGTTGCTCGCGAAAACCGAGTTTTGGCGGCCGGGCATGGCCGGCCGTGCGCTTTGCCGTGCCCGATGCGCCAGCAACGCTGCTGGCGTTGTCCGCGGCTTGCGTCTTTTCCGCCGGCCGCGGCTTGTCCGATGACCGGGTCTTGTCCGATACGGCCCGGGCGAGTCCTTCCGCCCTGCGCTGATAGTCGGCCCAATCGGCGTAGCCTCCGGCATTTTCCAGCCAATGGCCGTCGCCGGTGGATGCAATCACCTGAGTCACCACGTTGTCGAGAAACACCCGGTCGTGACTGACCAGAAACAGCGTTCCGCCATAGCCTTGCAGCAGCTCTTCGAGCAGTTCCAGGGTGTCGACATCGAGATCGTTGGTCGGCTCATCGAGAACCAGCACGTTTGCCGGGCGCGCAAACAGACGTGCGAGCAACAAGCGGTTACGCTCGCCGCCGGAAAGACTCTTGACCGGCGAACGGGCCCGCTGCGGCGGAAACAGAAACTCTCCCAGGTAACCGATAACGTGCTTTCGCTCGCCGCCGACTTCGACGTACTCGGAACCGGGTGAAATCACGTCGACCAGCGCTGCCTCCGGATCGAGCGCCTCGCGAAACTGGTCAAAGTACGCCGCGTGCACCCTGGTGCCGCGCCGCACCGTGCCGGAATCGGGTTCAAGTTCGCCGAGGATCAACTTCAGCAGCGTGGTTTTTCCCGCGCCGTTGGGACCAATGATGCCGACCTTGTCGCCACGAAGAATCCGGCACGACAGGTCGCGCACGACGGTTCGCTCGCCAAACGACTTGCTGACCCCTTGCATCTCGGCAACCAACTGGCCGCTGGTGTCACCTGCGGCAAGCTGCAGCTTTACCTGGCCCATGCGCTCGCGCCGCTGAACGCGCGCCGCGCGCAAGTCCTCGAGCCTGGCGATGCGCGAAGCCGAGCGCGTGCGGCGCGCCTCGATGCCCTTGCGAATCCACACCTCCTCTTCGCGCAGCAGCTTGTCGGACTTGCGATTCGCCACCGCTTCCTCTTCCAGCATGCGCTCCTTGCGGCTGCGGTATTGCGCATAACTGCACGGAAAGTCAGACAGCCGGCCCCGGTCCAGTTCGACAACACGGGTGGCCAGGCGGTCGAGCAATCGGCGGTCGTGGGTAATGAACAGCAAGGTCACGGACGATGCCAGCAACAGCTCTTCGAGCCAGGCGATGGAGTCAATGTCCAGGTGGTTGGTCGGTTCATCGAGCAGCAGCACGTCCGGTGCCAGCGCAAGCGCACGGGCCAGCGCCAGGCGCTTTTTCTGTCCGCCGGAGAGCGAGCCAACGAGCGCTTCAGCATCGAGCCCGAACCGGTCGATCGCCCGTTCAGCCTGCGACACGTAAGTCCATGCATCGAGCGCTTCAAGCGAGGTCTGTAATTCATGCAGGCGTGCAAGCAAGGACTCGGTAGCGGAACCGGACTCCGCGAGCTGATGCGAAACGGCGTGGTATTCGGTGATGAGTTGCGATATCTCGCCCATGCCCCAGACCACGCTTTGAAACACCGTCGCCGCCTCATCGAGTAGCGGTTCCTGCGCAACGTAGCCCACGCGCAATCCGGGAGCCCGCCATATTTCGCCATCATCGAGCTGGCGCACGCCCGCAAGCGCCGCGAGCAGCGACGACTTGCCGCTGCCGTTGCGGCCGATCAGGGCGACACGTTCCTTTGCCTGTAACTGCAGGTCGACGTTGTCGAGCAGCGCGACATCGCCAAAGGCGAGGCATCCGCCGCTCACGGTGATCAAGGACATCGAATGAACCGGCCGGACATGGCCCGCGGCAAGACTGCGTTCGCCGGTGCCGGCATCAGAGCGAGGAACTCCCCGCGCAATGTGCGCCCCATGGCAAGTGCGCGAACAGTCAGACGAACCATCGGGGTCCGTGCGAGCCATTGCCCGGAAGGCTGCGCAACACCGGATTCAATGCACGGCAGTCCCGCGTCGGCCCGTCAGGCAAAAAGAATGAAAGAATGTGCCCCGAACCCGGATTACTTGACCAGCAACACCGGCACTTGCGCAAGGTGTACCACCTTGTTGGCTACCGAGCCAACAGCAAGGCTGCGAATCGCGCCCATGCCACGCGTACCCATGACGATCATCTCGGCGTGATACTTCTGCGCAAAATCGGCAATTACCTGCGCAGCGTGCCCGATCTCGACATGAGTATCGTGCGACACGCCGGCTTGCGCCAGCCGCTGCGCCGCCGACTCGACCAGCTTGCGGCCCGCCGCCGTGTGCTCGTCCTCCAACTGGCGCATATCAGCCAGCGTGTCCTTGAACAACACTTCGTTGACGTGAATCGGCTCGCACACGTTCAGAACATGAACGTGCATGTTATCCGTCGCAAACAGCTTCAGTACTTCCTCAAGTGCGCGCTGAGACTGCTCTGATCCATCCAGCGCTACAAGTATCTTTCTCACAGTGGTTCCAACCTCGCAAAGTCACGAAAACACGGCCCCGCTCCGAACACGGGCATGGTTTGGCCGGGATTGACCGGACCCGGGACCCTCGCGATCCTTATCGGACTGCATTTCGAATCGCGAGAACAAGCGCCCCCGTCCCCAAAAACAAGAGTAGCAGAATCAGCGGCACACCAACGAAAACCACGCGGGACAGAAGCATCAAGGCTGTCAGCGTGACGGCCAGGCCCAGTATGCGCAGCGCCCGCCCGGCCGGGCGCCGGCGCGAAACAAGGCCCGCCAGCGCATCGGCACAGAAAATGACGCCCGTGAGGTAGCCAAGCGTGACGATCACCGGCCAGATGAACAACAACACCAGGCCAAGCGGAATGCCGATCACGCTGAGCGTCGCGAGTACGGCAGCGACGGGAACGCACACTATCAGCGCAAAACCGAGCAGAAACGAACCGAGCGGCTGGGAACGCAATCCACCCACGACCGAGGTCAACGCATTCGGAGCCAGCAACAAGATGAGTACGCCTACCAGAAACAATCCGGAAGTGAACATCGCCACTCCCACCCAGACCACCGTCCTGGCGACTGGCTCCAGTTCCTTGCCGGGAAAATCGAAGCCCGACCGCTGCACCCCTCCGTCGATGATCGCCCGCTCGCTGATCTGCGGCTCGTTTGCCGTACGGTAGGTCAGGCGGCCGTGAATACGGGTGTTGGGGCCGAGCTCGAGATTGCGCGCCACGACTGCGACCGCATCCCCGATCTCGCCATCGAGCACGACGGAGTCGCCGTAAACGGCAAGCGCGCCACCGGTGCTGCCGTCGACCCGGATACGCGATCCCGCAATGGTCACCCTGCCGCCGACGTCGGCATGCCGCGTCAGATGCACGCGTCCGCCAGCCAGGCGGGCGTTGTGCCCGACCCTGGCATTGACGAGAATATCGCCGCCAGCGGCGTACAGATCGGAGCCGATCCGCTCTCCGACGTGGATACTGCCGCCAGAGAGCACGGCGTCACCATCCACTGGCCGATTCAATATCACCTCACCGCCGGCAATGAAGGCATCCCCTTCGACTGACGCCCCCGGTCCGGCGCTGGCGCCGGCGCCGAAGTAATCGCCGCCAAACAGCACATCGACCCGCTCTTTTTCGCTGTCCCCGCCGACGTCGTTTTCGTCACCGGCCTGGGCCTGCGCCGTCAAGCACGCGGCAAGAACCAGCGCAGCTGTCCAAAGCACTCTCTTAATTGCCCGCATCTCTGTCCCTCCCGTGATTCGTGGCCACGCAGTCGGTTGGTGGCCTGCGTTGCCGTTCGCCGGCCAGAATTGCTTATAGTGTGTCCGATAGCGTGCCGGAGCCGGAGAGGACGGACTTGATTACGGTCAAGAAGACGCCGCGCGCGGTGGGCAAACTGTGTCAGGTTTTCCGGGAGAGGCCTTGTGGGCAAAGAAATCGAGCAATCCACTTTCAGCGCCGAGCAAACCGCGCAATTTGTCGCGCGCGTAACGAAAGAGACCGAATTACTGGATTCCTTGTGGTCTGCCGGCGGGCTTTCCGACAGCGGCTACGTTGGCGGCTTCGAACTCGAGGCATGGCTGCTGGATCACAACTTCTTCCCCCTGCCACGCAACAAGGATCTGTTGCAACGCCTCGACTCCCCTCTGGTGGTGCCGGAACTGTCCCGCTTCAACGTCGAGCTCAACGGCACGCCACAACCGATGCGCGCCGGTGCACTACGGCGGCTCGAAGCGGAACTCGACCACACGTGGCGGCATTGCCTGTCAGTCGCCAACGAACTTGAAGCCACGATGATGATGGTCGGCATCCTGCCGACGGTGCGCGAGCAGGATTTGTCGCTCGAAAATATGTCCGACCGTAACCGCTACCACGCCTTGAATCGCGAGGTCCTGAAGATTCGCGGCGGGAGGCCGCTCGAACTGAACATCAACGGACATGAGTCATTGTCCTTGACGCACAACGACGTCATGCTGGAGGCGGCAACGACATCCTTCCAGATTCACCTTCAGACGCCTGCGGCCGAAATCGCGCGCCACATGAACGCGTCGATGATCCTGTCCGCCCCGCTGGTTGCAATGTCGGCGAACTCTCCGTTCCTGTTCGGCAAGTCGCTGTGGTCGGAAACGCGCATCCCGCTTTTCGAACAGTCCGTCGAAACCGGCAGCCCCGAGCACCCGGAACACTCCCGCGTAACGTTCGGAAGCGGATATTTGCCGGACAATCCGGTGGACCTGTTCCGCGAGAACGTACAGCGCTACGTGCCGCTGCTGCCTACCCTTTTCGACAATCGTGATGAGTTACTGCATCTGCGGCTGCACAACGGCACCATCTGGCGCTGGAACCGGCTGCTGGTCGGGCTTGACGAGGGAAAAAGACCGCACCTGCGAATCGAACATCGCTCGATTCCCGCAGGGCCCACTGTCGCCGACATGATGGCCAACGCCGCGGTGTACCTTGGCGCGGTGCATTTTCTGGCACGGCTGCGCGTGCCACCGGAAGCGGATTTGCCTTTCGCGAAAGCGAAGGAGAACTTTTACCGTGCCGCACGGGACGGCTTCGATGCCACCGTCGTCTGGCTGGATGGCCGCGAAACCGACGTGAGGACCTTGCTGTCTGACGAGATACTGCATATGGCAAGGGAAGGCCTGGTGCTGCTGGGTATTGACGAGGAAGAAATCGAACGTTACATCGGCATCGCCCGGGCACGCACGGCAAGCGGGCAGAATGGCGCGGCGTGGCAGCGCGCGCACGCCGAAAACTGCGGGCGAGACTTTTTCCGCCTTACCGCAGACTATCTTGCCGCCCAACGCAGCGGCGCGCCGGTGCATGAATGGCCACTGTGAAGTCAGCGTCGACTTCCGGTTGACAAGCCGCCATGCCTCTCACACCGCGGGCGGGTGTCTGCTAGAGTCGCCGCTGATGATTGACCAATACCCACGCATTAAATGATGCTCAATGAAATCGACCATATCCCCGACGGCTTTCTCGAGGCATCGGCGGGAGGCCTGCACCAGGTACTCCCCGGTCCGACCCTGATTCACCTGCAAGGACGAAAGCCCGAACCGCTATTCGTCTCTGTTCTGCTTCACGGCAACGAGTACACAGGCTTGAAGGCGATTCAGGACGTCATCGGCCATTACGCATCAACCGAACTGCCGCGCGCACTTTCGGTATTTGTCGGGAACGTGGAGGCAGCCGCGTTCGGCCAGCGGCGGCTCGACGGACAGCCGGACTACAACCGCGTCTGGCCCGGCGCAGATGCTGCGGTCGGGGAAACCGCGCCCGATGAGCACGCCATGATGGCCCGGGTCGTCGACATCATGCGCCAACGCCGTGTGTTCGCCAGCATTGACGTGCACAACAACACCGGCCTGAATCCGCACTATGGTTGCGTCAACAGCCTGCAACCGGAGTTCCTGCAACTGGCCACGCTGTTTTCGCACACCATCGTGTATTTTCTGCGCCCGCTCGGGGTGCAATCGGCCGCGTTTGCAAGAATTTGCCCGGCGGTCACTGTCGAGTGCGGCAAGCCGGACGACGCCACTGCCAGGTCGCACGCGGCAAGCTTCATCGACGCGGTACTGCATCTCGATCACTTCCCGGAGAAACCGCCGGCAGCGAGCGATTTCAACCTGTTCCACACCGTGGCCGCAGTGAAAATTGCGGACGGCGTGCCGTTTGGTTTCGGAAGTGGCGCGACAGGTCTGCAGCTGGACCCACGGATCGACCACATGAATTTCCGTGAGCTGAAGTCGGGCACGCGCCTGGGCCGATTGACGAACGGCTCCGAACTGCCAGTGCTCGCAGTCGCGGAGGACGGCAGCGAAGTCACGCGCGATTACTTCTGCGTGCAGGATGGTGAACTGATTCTGCGCCGCGACGCCATGCCGTCAATGCTGACTCTCGACGAGCGCATCATCCGCCAGGACTGCTTGTGTTACCTGATGGAGCGCTACGCCCTGCCCTAGAAGAATGACCGCGCTCGGACCCTCCGTAACGGCGATGGTCGCCGGGCAATATGACGGCAACTATCGTCCGGGGACGGCGTCGACAAACCGGTTGGTATAGGTCTTTTCCAGCGCGATCTTGCGTTTCGAGATCAGTTCGTGAAATCCCGATAGTGCATCCAGCATCGCCTGGGCCGCTTCGGGCGGGATGCGGCCGTCCTTCGAGTAACCCGGTCGTTGCCGTTTCAGTGCCGCCAGATAAAGCGACCGGTCGCCCAGCAGGTAATGCGGCGGCACCGTGGCCGCCACTTCCTCGTCGGACGCATTGGCGAGCCACCTCAGCGCACGCACCATGGCATTGGTGAGGGCTTGCACCGTGTTTGGATTCTCGCGGATGAAATCGCGTTTCGTATACAGGCTGCCTGAAGGCAGCGCAGCGCCATAAAGGTTGCGCGAACCCTCCACGCTGAGCGTCTCGACTGTTTCGACGACCTTGCCGCCACGAACCAGCATGGTGATCGCCGGCTCGACGTTCGCAAGCGCATCCAGATGCCCGGCCTGCATTGCCGCCACTGCGCTCTGTCCGGTACCGACCCCGATGATGGAAACATCGTCCTTGGTTAATCCGCCACGCGCCAGCAACGCGTTGACAAACATGTTGGTGCTCGACCCCGGCGCGGTTACGCCGACTTTCATGCCCTTCAGGTCTTGCGGGCCGCGCCAGGTGGCCGCCTTGTCCTTCGCCACCACCAGCGAGATTGCCGGAGTCGCACCCTGCAGAACGAAGGCGGCAAGTTCCTGCCCGCGCGCCTGCATCACGATCGTGTGATCGTAGCCGCCGGAGACCACGTCGGCGCTGCCGCCCATCATTGCCTGCAGCGCCTTCGCGCCTCCAGGGAAATCCAGGATCTCCACATCCAGGCCGGCATCACGGAAGTACCCGAGTTGTTCCGCAAGGGACAACGGCAGATAGTACAAGGCCGCCTTGCCGCCGACGGCGATGGTCACGTTCGTTTTCTCCGGTTTCGCGGCAACAGCGCCTTCGCCGAAAAACATTACACCGCAGACGACCAGCAAGAAAAACCAGACACGCATGCTCAATTACCCGTTTCTCAGTAACACGATCGTAACCCGCGCAGTTTAGACCAAACGCGTCTGCCGAGGCGTGCGATTTCCTTGCTGCCGGTAAGCCCCACCGCGTCGTCACGGCAAATGACCTTGCTGACGATCCGGTCAACATGTTCTTCGTGTTCTTTGCGCAACGCAACACCGGAGCCCTGCGCAGCCGTGCAGATCCATCGTTCCACCCTGTCGGGAACTTCAACCAAACCAAACGATGACGCCAATGCACATCCCATGTCGGCAAACATATTCTGCATCGCATCATACCGACCGCAAGATCACCCCTTCCTTAACAGCCGATACTGATATATAAACCGAAATTGCGTTGTGTGCTTCGGCAGGCGGCATCTGTCATGCAATTTCAACGAAACATAGAGGCTTTAAGGCCCGACCAACAAAATCCGAACCGCGAGGAGGAAACACTTATGAAAATCCGGACATTTGCCGTCGTTGCGGCAATAATGCTCATTCCGGGAATTACGCTGGCCGAACATCACGGCGACAAGGATCAGGCGACCCGTGTCGGCAACTGCAACGATGCCAAGCAGCAGATGGCGTACTTCTGCGATGAGAGCAATGCGGGCGGTGACAGCATGGTCCAGATCGGTACTGCATGCAACAACGCCAAGAACAACGTCAAGGAAGCATGCGAAGGCATTGTCCAGCCGGATGCCGAGTACAAGTTCGAAAACTAGATTCAAGAAGAACTAGATTCAAGAAGACAGTACAGCAATATTTCGCAAGGTAATGAAGAGTCGTGTAGCAGTTTTGCGACGTATGTAAACGCAAGTCCTAACGTTAGGGGGAGTAAATGGCAATCCAGAGAAATATTGGCGTTCACATGAGCGACGAGGAGTACAAGCAGGTCGATCCTGCTGACGAAGTCGCTTTCAGTTCGCCGGTCCCGACGCAAATCGTGTCGAACGGTGAATACAACCCGTTGCCGCAGACCGAAGATCAGGCGAAAGTCGAAAGCCTGATCAAGGAAATGGGCGACTATCAGGCCAAGCGCCACGGCATGGACCGCCGTAGCTTCCTGGCCACCAGCGCCGGCATGGCGACCGCGTTCCTGGCCATGAACAAGGTCTTCGGCCCGGTGTTCGATGTGTCGGAAGCGGAAGCAGGCGACATGGAAATGTCCGCCTACCGTGCAGCGCAGCTGTCCAACCAGTTCATCTTTGACGACCAGACGCACTTCATCCGCGACGACTTCCAGCAGGAAGGTCTGCTCGGTCTGACCAAGTGGGCGGTCGGCGCCAAGGTCAATCCGCGCATCAACGAAGCGCCGATGACGCTGGCCCGTTACAAGATGGACAACTACCTGAAAGAGATCTTCCTCGACTCCGACACCAAGATCTCGCTGCTCTCGGGTGCGCCGTTCGACGATCCGTCGTGGTGGCTGCTGTCCAATGACGCGATCCAGAACGCCTGCCGTGCCGTCAACAAGATGGCAGGCAGCACTCGCATGCTCGGTCACACGGTCATCACGCCGAAGTATCCGAACTGGATGGACGAAGTCGACCGCGGTATCGAGGAACTGCATCCGGTCTCCTGGAAGTCCTACACCATCGGCGACCCCTTCGGCCCGTCCAAGTACGCCTGGCGTCTGGATGACGAAAAGCTGATGTACCCGTTCTACGAGAAGGCAATCAAGTCCGGGATCAACACGATCTGTATCCACAAGGGCCTGATGCCGCGTGACTACGAGAAGGCCTTCGCCGGCACGTGGGAGCACGCAACCGTGAACGACCTGGGACAGGCCGCCAAGGACTGGCCCGGCATGAACTTCGTCATTTACCATTCCGCGCTGCGTCCGTGGCTTGCCGACGAGCCGAAGAAGGAAATGGACCAGTTCATGAAGAGCGGCTACATCGAGTGGTCAACCGACCTGGCACGCATTCCGGAAAAGTACGGCGTCAACAACGTCTACGGCGAGATCGGCACGACTTTCGCCAGTACCGCCGTGACCAACCCGCGTTTCTGTGCTGCCTTCATCGGCCAGATGGTCAACATGATGGGGCCGGAGCGTGTCGTCTGGGGTACGGACTCCGTGTGGTACGGCAGCCCGCAGTGGCAGATCGAAGCCATGCGTCGCCTGGAGATTCCGGAAGACATCATGAAGAAGATGGGCTGGAAAATCCCGCTCGGCGGACCGAACAGCGAAGTCAAGCAGAAGATCTTCGGTCTCAATTCGGCGCATCTGTACAATCTGGACATCAAGATCACGAACGAAAAACCGTTCACGCACGACCAGATTGCGCAAATCAAGGCCGATTATCTCGCCATGGGCGGCGAGCGCAGCAACAAGGCCTATGGCTACGTTGCGAAGAAGACCAAGACCGCCTGATAACTTCGGTTTTCAGACTTCAAAGCCGGCGCTCTGCGCCGGCTTTTTTTTGCCAGTTCAACGGGAGAAAAAGTGCGGCCTCTAATCTGCTGGAACCCGTGAATCAGTATTTGCCCACGGCCACCGGCTGAAGCATGCCGTTGCGGTTTCCTTCCGTATCGACGAACGGGACGTAGCGCCCAACGCCAGGAATATCGTGCGGCTCACCTGACATTTCGCCCCCAGTCTCGCGCACTTTGACCATGGCGGCGTCGATACCCTCAACCGCTACAACCATCGACGGTTACTGCAACGGCCAATCGAATTTTCCGGGATGGAATCCGCCGTCGATCGCTGCCGCGGGCGCGCCGGCCTTCGCGTCAGAGCCGGCCGTCGTAGCCGAGACATAGCGGCCCATTTCGTCGCCAGGCATCTGCGTATGCCACCCAGACGCCGCCTGATAGAACTGACTTGTTTGCTCGGTGTTCTCGTATGGAAGTTCGAAATGAACCACCGGGTTCATCGTCTGTACCCATCCACTTCAGTGGCGGGAAAGCGATCGCTAGATCGACTCGACGAATTTCACCAGCGCTTCACGGTCCGCCTTTGGCATGTTGCGGAACGCCTCGCGCGAGTTTTCCGCCTCACCGCCGTGCCACAAGACTGCCTCGGTGACGTTGCGCGCGCGGCCATCGTGCAACAAGGCCGAGCTGCCATTGACGGTTTCCGACAGACCCAGACCCCACAATGGCGTGGTTCGCCAATCGCGGCCGCCGGCACGATAGTCGGGCCGGCCATCAGCGAGGCCTTCACCCATGTCATGGAGCAGCAGATCGGTATAGGCAGCGAACGTGCGGTTGGCAAGCTTCGGGAATGGAGGATATTCCGCCGCGGTGGTCAACTGCGGCACGTGACAGATGTCGCAACCGGCCTGTCTGAACACCTTCTTGCCCCGTTGCACAAGCGGATTGTCTGTCTCGCGCGGCGCGGGCACCGCGAGCGTGCGCAGCCACAACTCGAAATCATCCATGTCCGCATCGATGATCTCCGGGTCGTTGGCCCGATCCTGATTCAGGCAGGCGATCTGAACTGGTGGACAATTGTTTACGCGAAACACCCACGAAGTGACACCCAAATCGCCAAGAAACGCACCTGCGGTTTGCTGCATCAGGGATGGCGCATTCGCTTTCCAGCCGAAACGACCAAGTGCCTGCTTTTTGTCGATAGCATCCCAAACGTAATTGGGCCGGCCATTTACACCGTGCGCCTTTTGCGACTCGGCAACTTCAAGCACCGTCTCTTCCGAAACCGCCTCGAGCAGGCCAAGTCCGAAAACGGGTGGCGTGTTGCGCAGCGAGAACATGGCACCGTCGCCAAGCGATCCGAACGCAAGGTCTTCGATGCGCAATAGCGGCTTTCGCAATGACACCTTCTCGCCGTCGGCGAACGAGACGGTGTGTTCCTCCCAATCGAGATACAGCTTGGCCTCCGCAGGGACAAACATGCGTGCGTAACGCAGATCGACCTCCTGCGCTTGCAGCGCGTTGTTCTGGAACTGGTCGCCGTAGTTCGGATCCGGCAGCGGCCCGCCATGTTCGTCGGTGCCCGGCAAGCTCAAACGCACCAGCATGGTAGAAAGTTGTTCGTCGGCACTGGCAGGCGGCGCTCCTCGCCCGTTGTTGATATGGCATTCGCTGCAACGGGTCTGGATGAAGGTCGGACCGAGCCCCCATTCACCGTTGAATGTAATCGGCGCGATCCAGCGGCGCTTGAAGTGGCTGCGCCCGGCCTTGAATAACTTGGTTTCCTGGTAGGAAAGCACCGATGCCGGCTGCATGTAGGCTTCCTTGTCGAAGCGCGCGACAAGGAATTCTTCATCCAGCGCGCTCTGCTCTCCCTTTGCCAGCGTCGCCACGGCCGCTGCCGCAAGGAACGCACCAAGCAGCGTCGCACGCCAGAACAATCCTACGGAAAGTGTCGCCTTCATGAACGTCGCTGAGATTCTTGGCATTTTTTCCAACCTTGCAGTCTGTCAGGTCAATCGCATTGCGCGCCCGTATCCGTATCCGTTCAACCCGCCGGACAACAGCCGATATTGTGCCCCGAATCCGTCTGAATTTGTTGACGAATCGGCAGGCGCATCCGCAGCCCGGAACGCAACCGGACGCGATCCGGGATGTCGCACGCAAGATGGTCCCGGTGCGGGTGCATTTGCCGCACGTTCACTGTTCCCCGGCCTCAGTGCCGGGAGGCGTCCAGCCGCCGCCCAGCGCCTTGTACAAATCGACAACGGCCACCAGTTGCGCACGGCGTATCGACGATGACGAAAGCTCGGTACGGAACAACGAGCGTTCCGACTCCAGCACTTCCAGATAACTCGTTACGCCCCCGTCATAACGTGCGCGGGAAAGAAAGGCCGCGCTGCGAGCGGCATCGAGTTGAACGTCGCGCGCCGCACGCTCATCAGCCAGCGTGCGCACCGCTGCCAGCGCGTTCTCGACTTCCTGGAAGGCCCGCAACACCGTGAGTTCGTACTGGCTGAGCAACTGCCGGGTACGCGCGACTTCGATCTCTACTCGCTGTTTATTCTTGCCCGCGTCGAATATCGGCCCGAAAAAATTCGCCCCGATATTCCAGATCGTCGCATTGCTATCGGTCAGGTCCGACAACTCGGAACTGGCCTGGCCGGCGCTGGCGGTCAGACTCAGCGAAGGAAAACGCAATGCTTCGGCCACACCGATGCGCGCCGTCTGCGCGGCCAGTGATTGCTCGGCCGCGCGGATATCCGGGCGCCGTTCCAGCAATTCCGACGGCAGGCCCACCGGTACGCCGGGCGGCATCACCTGCACGTCGTTTTTCTCTCCGCGGGCGATCAGCCCGGGATTGCGACCGAGCAATACGTTCAGCAGGTTCTCGGTCTGTATCACTTCACGTTCCAGCGCCGCTAGCTGCACCGCCGCGTCGGCCTCCTCGATCTGCGCCTGATTGACGTCAAGCTTGGGCGTCGTGCCTTTTTCGAAGCGCTCGCGAATTATTCGCGTCGAATCTTTTCGCGCTTTAAGCGTTCGTTCGGCAATATCACGCCGTTCATCGAGATCGCGCAAAAGAAAATACGTACTCGCTACGTCGGAAATGAGCGAGATGAGAACGGTGTTCCGGGCGTCCTCGCTCGCCAGGAGCTCTGCTTGCGCCGCTTCCGTCGAACGGCGAAGGCGGCCATACAAATCGACCTCGAACGCGAACTGGGCGCTCAGGGTGTAGGAATTCTGAACGCCCGTACCCGGCAGAAACTGCTCGGCGGTGTTGCCGCGGCTGGCGCCTGCTTCACCATCTACTCTCGGATATTGGTCCGCCCGCACGAAACCCAGCCGTGCCCGCGTTTCCTCAACGCGCGCCGTGGCGATCGCGAGGTCCTTGTTTTCTTCCAGCGCAATGATGATCAGGCGCTCGAGTTGCGGATCCTCGAACAATTGCCACCACGGGATGTTGGTGATCGCGGCCCCGGTTGAAATACGCTGGCGAAACTCTTCCGGCGTCTCGATCGCCGGCCGCTCGTAATCCGGTCCGACAACGCAGCCCGAGAGAAGAACAACCAGGACCATCGCGACCCAGCCTGGTTTCATCTACGCCACTTTCTCCGTGTGCGCGCCCGGCTTGCCGCGTCCACTCAGCTTTTCGATGAAGACGAACAGCGCCGGAACCAGCAGCACACCGATCACGGTCGCCGAGGCCATGCCGGCAAATACCGTCATCCCCATTACCTTGCGCGCTTCCGCTCCAGCGCCGCTGGCGATCAACAGGGGGATGACGCCGAGAATGAACGAGAATGCTGTCATCAGTATCGGCCGGAAACGGTCTTTGGCCGCTGCGATCGCCGCATCCAGCGCGCTCATTCCCTCTTCGCTTTTCATTTTCGCGAATTCAACGATCAGAATCGCGTTCTTGGCCGCCATGCCGATCAGCATCACCAGTCCGATTTGTGCGAATACGTTGTTCTGGTAGCCCGGCAGAAACAGCCCGGAGACCCACAGCCCCAGCATCGCTCCGAAAACCGCGATTGGCGTCCCGAGCAGCACGCTGAATGGCGTTGACCAACTCTCGTACTGGGCGGCAAGAATCAGGAAAACGAACAGCAGCGCCAGGCCGAACACCAGCCCGCCGCTGCCAGCGGCGGCACGCTCCTGATAACTCATCGCATTCCAGGCGTAGGACATGTCGCCCGGCAGCGACTGCTTCGCGACTTCCTCGAGTGCGTCGAGCGCCTGCGCGGAACTGTATCCCGGTGCCGGTGAGCCGGTAATCTCCGCCGCCCTGAAAAGGTTGAAGCGGTTGGTGTACTCGGGACCTTGCGTCGCAGCGACACTTACCAGCGAACTCAGCGGCACCATCTGGCCTTCCTTGCCGCGGACGAAATAATATTGCACGTCCCTCGCTTTCTCCCGATATTCCGGTTCCGCCTGCACGTAAACCTTGAACAGCCGGCCGAAACGATTGAAGTCATTCACGTACGCGCCGCCGAGAAACGAGCCGAGGGTGGTATTCACATCGGCGGGCGACACGCCCAGTTTCAGCACCTTGTCCTGATCCACATCCGCAAAAATCTGGGGGACATTGGCGCGGTAGGTGGTAATCATGCCGCCGATTTCCGGCCGCTGACTCGCCTTCTGAATGAATTTCGCAGTCTCTTCACCGAGATAGGTCGGTGTGTTGTCACCTCGATCCTGCAGCATCAGGCTGAAACCCGAGCCGGTGCCGAGACCGGGAATCGCGGGAGGACCGAACGCAAACGCAATGGCCTCCGGAATCCCGTAAGCCAGCTTGCCGTTCAGATTTCGGATTATCGAGTTGACATGCAACTCGGGGGAGCTTCTTTCCGCCCAGTGCTTCAGGGAAACAAAAAAGAATGCGTTGTTCGGAGACAGCGATGACGTGAGCAAGCTGTATCCCGACACGGTGGTCACCGAATCTATACCCTCCATCTGCTCGAGAATGGATTCGATCTTGGCACTGACGCGATCGGTGCGCTCCAGGGAAGCGGCATCGGGCAACTGGACATTGATCAGAAGATAACCCTGATCCTCCTCCGGCACGAAGCCGCCCGGCACAGCGCTGAACAGCCCTGCCATCAGTGCAGTCAGGACAGCAAGTATGGACAGGCTCAACACGGTTCTTCTCGTCAGAAACGATGTGATGCCCAGATAACGGTCTGTCGCAACGTTGAACAACGAATTGAATCGGTCGTAAAACGGTTGCAACCAGCTCTTTTTCTGCACGCCCGGCGGTTTCAGCAGCATTGCGCTCAGCGCAGGGCTCAGGGTCAACGCGTTAATCGATGAAATTGCCACCGAGATCGCGATGGTGATCGCGAATTGCTGATACAGCCGGCCGGTGATCCCTCCCATTGCCGCGACCGGCACGAATACGGCGATCAACGCCAGCGATGTGGCGATGATCGGGCCGGTCACCTCTTTCATTGCGGCAACAGTCGCGGCGCGGGGCGACAGGCCTTGCTCCATCTTCGCCGTGACCGCCTCGACGACCACGATCGCATCGTCGACAACGATACCGATGGCCAGAACCAGACCGAGCAGCGACAAGGTATTGATGGAAAACCCGAGAAAGGGAAACACCATGAATGTGCCGATCAGCGAAACCGGCACCGCAAGCGTCGGAATCAGGGTCGCTCGTGCGTTCTGCAGGAAAATGAATACGACGAGTATTACCAGCGCGACCGCCTGAAACAGGGTCGTAATGATTTCGCTAATTCCCTCTTCGATTGCGAGCGTCGTGTCGAGAGACACCAGGTATTCCATGTCGTCCGGGAATTTTTGCGACATGCCCGCCATTGCCGCTTCTACCTGCGTGGCGACCTCGATACCATTTGCCCCGGGCAACTGGTAGATGGCGAGAATCGAACTCGGCCCGCCGTCCAGGCGCGTAACTGCATTGTAGGTCTGCGTGCCAAGTTCCACCCGCGCGACGTCCTTGATGCGCACCTGCGAACCGTCGAGATTCGAGCGTACGATGACGTTGCCGAATTCTTCCGCGTTTGACAGCCTTCCGCGTGTGCGCACGGTGTATGTGAACTCGGTGCCAGGCGTTGCCGGCGGACCGCCAATCTGGCCGGCCGGCGCAATGACGTTCTGTTCCTGTATGGCGCGCGTTATATCGGGAACGGTAAGACCGAGTTTGGCCAACTGGTCCGGCTTCACCCACACACGCATTGCATACTCACTGCCGCCCAGCACATTGACCTGACCGACGCCGCGAATTCTCGCGATCTCGTCGAGCACGTTGATGGTCAGGTAATTGCTGAGAAAATTCTGGTCGTAGCTGCCGTTGGGCGAGTAAACCGAGACGAGCATCAACGGAAACGAGAGCTGCTTCTTGACCGTGATGCCCAGACGCTTGACGTCTTCGGGAATGCTCGCCGTCGCCTCGGAGACCCGGTTCTGTGTGAGCACGTTTGACATGTCGAGGTCAGAGCCCACTTCAAAGGAAACCGTCAAGCGCATGCTGCCATCGTTGGCATTGACCGATTTCATGTAAAGCATGTTCTCGACGCCGTTGACCTTCTGTTCAAGCGGCGTAGCCACCGACTGCTCGACCACCTCGGCATTTGCGCCAGTGTAGGTTGCGCTGACCTGCACCTCGGGAGGATTGATTTCCGGGTACTGCGCAATCGGCAGCTTGCCCATCGAAGTCACGCCGAGAATCACGATGACAATCGCGAGAACCATCGCCACGATCGGGCGGCGGACGAAGAACTCGGCCATGCGTGTCAGGTCCCCGCTGCAGGCACCGCCGTAGCGGCGGGTTCCATCGGCTTCGGAGCGACGGTCACTCCCGATCGCACTTTCTGCAAACCTTCGACGACCACGGACTCGCCGCCCTCCAGCCCGCTGCTGATGACGACCATACTGTCGGCTTCCGGCCCCGGCTCCACCTCACGCACCACGACCTTGTTATCGCCCCCCACGACGTAGACCTGAAAACGCCCCTGTATCTCGGAGAGCGCTCGCCGCGGAACGACGACCGCGTTTTCCAGGGTCTGGTACGGCGCACGAACGCGGGCGAATTGCCCGGGCAACAGGAGTCCTTCCGGGTTGGGGAACGCAGCCTCTACCGAATACGTCCCGGTCTCGGGATCGATCGCCTGTGAAGACGCAACTGCCTTGCCGGGATACTTGTGCTCGGTTCCATCGGCAAGCAATAACGCAAGTCGCGCCTGTTCAGTGTCATCGCCCTTCATCCGACCGCCCCTGTCGAGATAGTGCCGGGCAAGGATCAGATACTCGCGTTCGGAAATGGAGAAACGCACCCTGATCGGGTCGATGTCGGAGAGCACATTCAGAACCACCGGATTCGGTTCGCGGCCGACGAATTCACCCGGCCTGGCTTTTGACAGTCCGATCAGACCGTCAATCGGCGCCGTCAGCCGGGTATAGCTCAATTCGATACGGGCCAGTTCAACGGCCGCTTCTGCCGCCCTGACGGACGAACGGCCCGCTGCCTCCTGTGCCACCGCGCTGTCGAGGTCCTGCTGGCTGACAGCATCGATTTCCGCCAATGGTTTGATGCGCGCCAGATCACTTTGCGCTTTCACCAGATTCGTCCTGGCGGTCGCCAGCTTGCTCTGCGCCTCGACCAGCTTGGCCTGAAACGGCTGGGCGTCGATCGTGTAGAGGAGATCTCCCTTTTTCACGAAGCCGCCCTCGCGGAAATTCATCGTCTCGAGAAACCCTTCCACGCGCGCGCGAATCGGAACGTCCTGAATGCCGAGTGTGGTGCCCACCATTTCGACAAACTGCGGGACGTCACGACGCTCTGCCGTGGCAACGCCGACCGGCAGGGGCGGCGGTGCAACTGCTTCCGGCACGGATTTGTCACAACCGGTCTGGGTCAGCCCCAGCGCAATGGCGGCTGCCAACATGGCCGCGAAGCGAGCCGTCATATCTTTTTCCTTGTCTTTCATGGGGATTCGCGGCGGGGACAACCAGCAACGAGCGCTCGATTGTACCGCGTACTGCGTTGACGGTATCACCCTCACGGGCAATACAAAGCGCCTCAAACAGGCCCGGGTCCGCCCTGCCAGGCTTCGGGCCTGCTGCACGTGCACCGCGGCCGGGAATCCGTGACGCAGGAAAAACCGCCTGCAAGTTTTCCTCGCAGAAACTTTCGCATATCATGACGATGATGCAAAGCAGCAAATCTTCCGCCGCAGCGCCTGCTCCAGCCTATAACGAGATGCAGGACGACCGCGGTCAGATCCGGCAGCATTATCGCAAGCTGAACGACTGGCTGGGCGAGATGCCTACCGAGCGTCTTGCGCAAAAGCGTGCCGATGCCGACATGCTGTTCCGGCGCATGGGTATCACCTTCGCCGTGTATGGCGAAAACGCCGGCGCCGAACGGCTCATTCCATTCGATATCGTCCCGCGCATCCTGACGGCAGTGGAATGGCGGCGACTGTCTCGCGGGCTGACGCAGCGGGTACAGGCGCTCAACGCCTTCCTCAGCGACATCTACCACGAACAGGAAATTCTCAAGGCCAACCGCATCCCGCCCGAGCATGTGCTTCGAAACACGCAGTACCGCCCGGAGATGCAGGACATCGAAGTGCCGGGCGACGTCTATGCGCATATCGCCGGGGTCGATGTGGTGCGCGCCGACGAGGGCGAGTTCTTTGTCCTCGAGGACAACCTGCGCGTGCCCTCGGGCGTGTCCTACATGCTCGAAGACCGCAACGTGATGATGCGCCTGTTCCCCGAACTGTTCGCTCGCTACGCGGTGGAACCGGTCGAGCACTACCCGGACATACTGCTGGACAACCTGCGCAGCGTCGCGCCCGCCGAAGTGCTGGAACCGACCGTCGTATTGCTCACGCCCGGCGCCTACAACAGCGCCTACTTCGAGCACGCCTTCCTCGCCCAGCAAATGGGCATCGAACTGGTCGAGGGCAAGGACCTGATGGTGCGCGACGGCTTCGTTTTCATGCTCACCACCCGCGGGCCACAACCGGTGCATGTCATCTATCGCCGCATCGACGACGATTTCCTCGACCCGCTGGCGTTTCGCCAGGACTCCGCGCTCGGCGTTCCGGGCCTGCTTGCGGCATACCGGGCGGGTCATGTCACGATTGCCAACGCGATCGGCACCGGTGTTGCCGACGACAAATCGATCTACCCCTATGTGCCGGAGATGATTCGCTTCTATCTCGACGAAGAACCGATCATTCATAACGTGCCGACGCGCATCCTGCGCAATCCCGACGATCTGGCTTACACGCTGGACCATCTGCCCGAACTGGTAGTCAAGGAAGTCCATGGCGCGGGTGGTTACGGCATGCTGATCGGGCCCAAGGCGAGCAAGGGGCAGATCGAACGGTTTCGCGAGCAGATCAAGGCGAACCCGGAGCGCTATATCGCCCAGCCAACACTGGCGTTGTCGACCTGCCCGACGTTCGTCGAAGAGGGTGTCGCCCCGCGCCACGTCGATCTCAGGCCGTTCGTTCTTTCAGGCCGGGATGTACACATCGTACCGGGCGGACTGACCCGCGTCGCGCTGCGCGAGGGATCGCTGGTGGTCAACTCCTCACAGGGCGGCGGCACCAAGGACACCTGGGTTCTGGAAGACTGATGGGCTCCAGGGAACCAATGACGTTTGAAGGACAAGATGCCGGGCGAGCAACCGGCCATGGGAAATCCTGCTTGAACAAACCCGTTTCGAAAATGCCATGCTGAGCCGCACCGCTGATCATCTCTACTGGATGTCACGCTACACGGAGCGCGCCGAAAACCTTGCGCGCATGCTCCAGGTCGACACGCACTGGGCGCTGCTTCCCAGAGAAGTCGATGAGCTTGGCCGGTCCTGGGAGGCGACCCTGTCGATGGTGGGCCAGCTCGACGCCTACCGCGAACGGCATGGTGAAATCGTGGCCGATCAGGTGATCCGCTTTCTGGCGTTCGACGAAGACAATCCGGCCAGTATCGTCAGCAACCTGAACCTGGCGCGCGAAAACGCGCGCGCCGTTCGCGGCACGCTGACCTTCGATCAATGGGAAATCATCAACTCGACCTGGCTTGAGCTGAAAATGCGCAGCTTCGACCATCTCGAAGGCGAAGCGCTAACCGGATTTTTCGAATGGGTGAAACTGCGCTCGCACCTATCGCGCGGCGCAACCATCGGCACCATGATGCGTGATGAGGGGTTCGACTTCAAACGCATCGGCACTTTCCTTGAGCGCGCCGACAACACCGCTCGCATCCTCGACGTGCAGTTCCTGATGCTCGCACCGGACGGCGTCACCTCGGCGAGCGAAGCGGACTATTACCGCTACCGGGCGTTGCTCGAATCCGTCTCCGCGTTCGAAATCTATCGCAAGGTCTACCGTGACCGCATCACGCCCGCGCGCATCGCAGAGCTGCTGATCCTGCGTGCGGACATGCCCCGCTCGCTGCACCGTTGTGCCGAGGGCTTGTCGCAACATCTGCAAGCCGTTGCCAACGACCATTCGGCGGAAACCTTGCGGCAGGTCGGCGAGCTGCACGCGTCGCTGCATTACACCCGAATCGACCTGATACTCGAACAGGGCCTGCACGCGTTCCTGGATGACTTCCTCGAGCGAATCAATGGCCTGGGCCGGCGTATCGCCCAGGATTTCCTCGTGTCCGTGACCTCCTGACGACCGCCACCTGGCCGAACGATGCTGCTTTTCATACAACACGAAACACATTACAGCTATACGCACCGGCTCGATCGCTCGGTGCAGATCGCGAGGCTGACGCCGCGCATGGACGCCGGCCAGCGCACGCTGCGCTGGCACTTGAAATCACCCGGACGCCAGCTCGAACAAATCGATGCATTCGGCAACATCACGCACCTGATCACGGTCGACGAACCGCTCGATGAAATCCACGTGCTCGCAGACGGCGTGATCGAAACCCGCGCCTACGACGGCTGGATCGCGACGGAAGAAACAGGCCTGTCACCGCTGGCATTCCTGGCTCCCACCGACCTTAGCAAACCCGACGAGGCAATACGCGCGCTGGCGTCGCGCTGGACCACGCAATCCATTGCCAATCCCGGCGCCTTGCTCGACCTTGGCAGCGCCATCCGCGAAGCCGTCGTTTGGGAAGAAGGTTCGACCACGGTCGAGCACGACGCAGCGCAGGCCCTCGCTCAGGGCCGCGGCGTTTGTCAGGATCATGCCCATCTGTTTACTTCGGTTTGCCGCCTCCTCGGACTGCCGGCGCGCTACGTCAGCGGCTACTTTCATACCGGCGAGGCCAGTCCGGCCAGCCACGCCTGGGGCGAAGCCTGGCTAGGCGCCGAGCGCGGCTGGTACAGCGTGGATGTTACCCACGGCACCGCAGCCGGCGAGCGGCACTGCCGTCTCGCCGTCGGTCGAGACTATCTCGATGCCGGGCCCATCCGGGGCGTGCGCCACGGTGGTGGCGACGAGGCGCTTCGGGTGGCGGTGAATGTTTCGCGCTCGCGGGGACCGCGGCGCAAGCGCAAGAAGCGCGACTGGCAGCAATAAGACAAAGACCCCGCGGGCGGGCTCAATAACGCATGCGGCCGTGGTAGTCTGCGCCTCCCGAAACATCGAGAAGAACCCATGACCTACTGTGTCGGTATGCTGGTCGATGCTGGCATCGTGATGCTCTCCGACACCCGTACCAACGCGGGTGTGGACAACATCAGCACCTTCCACAAACTGACGGTTTTCGAAAAGCCGGGCGAGCGCGTTCTGGCGCTGATGACAGCGGGCAACCTGTCGATTTCGCAATCGATCGTCGGCCAGATCAAGGAGGCACTGGACGAATCGGACCGGCGCAACCTGTACAGCGTCGACAACATGCTGGAGGCGGCACGCTGCATCGGCGATACCATCCGCGAGCTACACACACGCGACGGCAAGGCGCTGGAAGAGTTCAACATCGAATTCAACGTGTCCTTCATTCTGGGCGGGCAGATCAAGGGGCAGGCGCCGCGCCTTTTCAACATCTATTCGGCCGGCAACTTCATCGAAGCCAGCGACGACACCTGCTATTTCCAGATCGGTGAATTCAAATACGGCAAACCCATCATCGATCGCGTCATCAACCGCAAGACGCGGCTCGAGCGCGCTGCCAAATGCGCCCTCATATCGATGGACTCGACCATCCGT